>Ga0209500_10000083_pt1 | contig 87275 bp, 114 predicted proteins | sample S_140212_EF_Meta_FD_187323 | JGI IMG/M metagenome (GOLD analysis project Ga0209500, IMG submission 187323) | Freshwater microbial communities from Lake Simoncouche, Canada to study carbon cycling - S_140212_EF_MetaG (SPAdes) (version 2) | ecosystem: Environmental > Aquatic > Freshwater > Lake ...
AGGAACTCCTGCCCTTCCCAGCTCGGCTCTTCGCCCAGATACTTGGCGTCGAGTCCGCGTGGCGTAATAGTGCGCTTCTTCTTAACGGGAGTAGCCTTCAACAGATTCTTAGATGCTCTTGCCATTTGCATATCCTTTCATCATTAGGCCATAATACGTCACCGCGGACCAATTGTCAAGACCTACTTCTTGTCGCCCATTGATTCAAGCAGATCTATCCATTGGGCTATGCGCAAATCCCAATTATAGAAATTATTGAAATATGTTTTTTGGAATTCTAGGCGTGAAAGATTATTCGGGTCTCTGTACTCGTTGATGATCATAGCCAAAAGCCCAGCAAATCTGTTGGCGTGTTTGTTGTGTTCTTCAGTCCAAGGATACATGATGGCAAAGTTGGCACAAGTCTCAGGCAAAGCAGCCAAATTTGGGCACACCACATTACAACCAGCGCTCATAGCTTCGATGACCGAAATACCAGAAGTTTCCGGCCAAATGCTAGGATACGTATAAACGTGAGCTTTCTTCAGAGCTTCGCGAATCACTGAGTTCGGTTGATATCCATGGTATGTGATCTTAGGATGATTCTTGCAACGTTCGAACAATTCCTTATAGGGCTCGTCTCGAGCAGGCCAACCATAGATATTGAACGAAGAGTAGACGTCAAGGTGGAAATTCAATCCCTTATCGGAAAGGAATTCGACTGTAGGAACAAGAAGCTCAAGACCACGATGTGGCGTTGTATGATAAATGAGGTTTACGACTCCTTCAGGCTTTTGATGCTGTTCAATAGGAACAATCGCGTTCTGAAGAACAACACCCTTACCGTAAGGAACATCAAGCCCAATATTATAAGTTGCTTGCTGATAGTTCGACACGAACACAAGCTTTTCGAAACGCTTGAGCGAATCTGGTCTCTTAAGATGCTGTGATTCTGGGTCGTCCCAAGTATCGTGCAACCAAAGGATATTGCGCTTTGTAGGATCAACCTCACGCACGCGAGAGCAAATGATATTGAATTTTTTCTTGAGATGCGGAGGCAAACGTGACATAAGCCCTTCGTACATCTGCTCTGTTCCGCCTTTAGAACCGATATGAGCATATGTGCCATTATCAGTAGGTTCAATAGAAGGCGCCGAAGATTCTTTCAATCCAGTGATATTCAATTTAGTACTCATTCAGCAGGCTCCAAAGATATTGTCATAGAAGTTACAGAATCGATTCGAAAAGAACGCCAACCATTAACGTCAAGATCCCATACGGCTAGAACGTCTGGATTATCTTTCGTTGTAGTCTCAACATCGACCATCAACGGAGGAAGATACTTTTCCTGCAATGAACAACGCATAGCACGAGTTGTACCATCTTTCTTGATGAATGTGACACCAATCACGCCAACGCGAGCAGTTTCACGAATCTGTTCTTTAGTATATAGCATTTTATATTTTCCTTCCAAGATACTTTGCATCAGTTCCATCAGTGATATATTGAGTAGCACCCTTATTGTAGGCAGGGGCTACACGCATAGCCTTTTCTTCGATAGCCTTCACAGTAGCAGCAGACTCTTGCTGACCACGTTTCCACTTATGATCGTTGAGAACGTCACGCTTGGCAGCCACTCCGCCAGGGATCGTGTTAGCCATAGGCGCAGCATTAGACTCAACTGCTAGGCTATAAGTGAACTTCTTTGGCTTAGACTTAGTGGCGCTGAAGTAGCCCACACGTTCTAGAAGCTGATTGGTCTTACGTTGACCTTCAATCATAGCCTGAGTTGGCTTACGAGCCTTACGTTTACGCATATTCGTGGTGGTATAGTAGATAGGTAAAATAGCCATAGTTGACCCCTCATCACAGTACCAATTATAGGCCAGTGTGAGTCAATTGTCAAGAGGGAAAATTGATATTTTTCCAGTAGAGAAAATCATCCCTTAATATTGCTTGATGGGCGTCGATCCACTGTTTGAATGGGCGATCCATTTCGTAGTATTTTAGAATTTGGTCCAATTTTCTTTTTCGAGCATTTTTTTCTGTCAGGTGTTCCCCAATCATTGAACATCCTGCTGCATAAAATTCGTCTATATTCAAGAACGTTTCTGAGTATTTATCCATGATAGAAGAACCAGAAAAAGCAAATTGATCACACATGAGTTGCATATGTCTAACATCAGAACGTTCCGGTACATACAAAAAATGATTTTCTAATTTTTTGAATTTAATAATTACGTTCAGAGCATAATCGAATCGCGAGCGAACAACCCAATCATACACAAAACCATTTTGTTTTTCGTATTCAGATTTCAGTTTGTTGGCATGATATATCGAGTAGAATCCATGCAAAGCATTCTTAGGAGGCCAGGCATCATGCTTACCTCCTTCATATTCATATTTGATATCATGTTCTTTACCGAACATATAGTCATCAAATTTGTATAATTTAGGTTTATATAATCTGAGGACCTTACCATTGTAATCAGAATTCCATGAATGCACAAACACGTCAACATCGTACTCTTCAATTAAATTCCTGCTATGATAGTGGAATCCTTCTTGTAAAGAACGAGGCTGACCAGATAAGCAAAGTGCTATTTTCATTTCGTATTCCAATACCCAAGATCATGATTTAACCAAGAATCTCTCGGTTCTTTATGTTGACGTATTAGGCTATATAACCATCGTCTCCCATTATTTTCCGGATTTCCTACGAAAGGATCTTGCATGTTTATGTAACGAACTTTCTCATCGTCATGAGCAGGATACCCATGATGTTTTCTTAAACCTGTTTCTACTAGTGTGGTGGAAACGAGATGTTCTCCGTAGAATTTATAGCCAGGTCTTTTCGAAAAATCTTCCATGAATTCAAAAACAGACATATACTTATTCATGTTTTCGCTAGACCCATAAGCAAATAGGTCACAGAAACCATAGTCATAAGTATTGTCTGCTCTTAGATATCTACGGATGGGTAGATAAACGTATGAGTTATCGGCATTGAAATTAGGAACGATATTTAAAGCATAATCGAATCTTCCTTTAACAACCCAATCATATTTGAAATTATGCGATACTTCGTATTCCGATTTTAAATTCCTAGACTGAAGAATCGTGTAGAATTGCGACAATGAGTATCTAGGCAAGCTAGATTCATGAACGCAGTTCTGTTCATATATTTTATCGTGTTCTGGGGAAAACTTATAATCATCGAAAATATGAACTACTGGTTTATAGAGTTCTAATACGCGATCATTGAGATAAGAGTTCCACGAATGTACAAACACGTCAACCTCGTAGCAGTCTAGAAGATTTTTTTTCCAATAAAGGAAACCTTCTTCGAGTGCTCGAGGTTGACCAGATAAACAAAGTGCTATTTTCATGCTAGTATATATGGTGCGCGGAGAGGGACTCGAACCCCCGATCTGACCGTTATGAGCGGCCGGCTTTAGCCACTAAGCTATCCGCGCTTATTCTAAGACGAAAGGATCTCTTTCAGTCTGTCTGCCGCATACGAAGCAGCGAATGCTTCTGGTTTCACCTTAGGGGCAAATCCACACATGCCACGGATATATCCAGTTGCTTGCTGAATGACGCAGCTAGAACCATGGAGTTCATCGGGATTGATATCGAGATGAACTTCAACGTGTCTATCACCGATTGCTTCGAACAGTTCTAGATACATAGCAGAAGCCTTATACACTTCGTTCATTAAGCGATAGGCTGGACGATCGTGACGCTTATCGTAGTCGCGTTCGGTTACGATGTCTCCGAATACCTTGCATCCACGTGAACCATCAATGTGTATAACTACAGCAACAGTGTAGTCGGCATACCACTGATTGTCGCGACCACGATAGCGCTCGCTATCAGCTCCAATGTAAATGGATGTGCTTTCTGAGCTGTTAGCGATATACTCACGGACTTCGTCGATATTCATCTTTTGCATCATGACACTTTTTCATTTAAAGAATGGTGCCCTTGGAGGGATTCGAACCCCCACCATCTCGCTTCTAAGGCGAGCGCCTCTACCAGTTGGACTACAAGGGCTATATTGGAGCGGAGAATGGGGGTCGAACCCACGACCACTTGCTTGGCAAGCAAGAGCTCTACCACTGAGCTACCTCCGCGAATTGGTGTCCCGAGAAGGATTCGAACCTCCAACCTTCGCGTTCGTAGCGCGATGCTCTATCCAGTTGAGCTACCGAGACAAGTTGGAGGTGCCTCCCAGAATCGAACTGGGTTCTCAAGGATTTGCAGTCCCGCGATTTACCATCTACCTCAGGCACCTTAACTTAATTGGCTAGGGATCAAGGACTCGAACCTCGGACATCCAGAGTCAGAGTCTGGCGTTCTACCAACTGAACTAATCCCTAATGGCACCGGTGCTAGGAGTCGAACCCAGGCCCTCAGTTTTGGAGACTGATGTGCTACCGTAACACTTCACCGATACTTAAAATTTCGCAATAACATATCCGAATTCTACTGCGCCTACAAACTTTGAATTGTAATAGATATCCGGCATCACCCTTACTCGCACAAAAGCGTTCTTACATCTAAGAGATGCTTGAGCACCAGACAAAGGCGTCACAGAGTATTTATATCCAGTTGCTCCGCCTATGAACAATCCTATTTGATAATTTAGACATCCCGTGATATTAGAATGAATAGGGCTCCAATCTAATCCAGCATATGTGCTATTTTTACGGAGGCTGTTGTGATAGCTACCGGCTTGAATCCCATAAGATTCATTATCATATCTTAAACCAGCACCATAAGCTCTTTCATTAAAATTATGATTTTCAAGATGTTTCGAAAATCCGTGACCTATGATAGATAACTCGCTCGCGTGAGAAGGAGTGAACAACAATAGACCTAACATTCCCATTATCTTTTTCATATCATACCTTAAAGAAAAGATTGCCACTGACAGATATTCTTTCTTCATCAGAAGTAAAGAAAGGGCACACACAATGCCATAGTTTCGCAGGAAAAAATATCATCTTACCTTCGTACGACTTATCTACTGGAATTATATAGTCGCTAGAAGCACCTAAGATGTCTGTGTACTGAAAAGCAAACGTAGAATTGCGTTGAGTTACAGCATTTTTAGAATTAGCATAATTAAGTTCATCCTCAATATTGAAAGGAATTTTCAACCAAATAACAAAACTATATACGCCTCCATGTTGATGGAGCGGATTATACTCATGTTTCTTTTGGAAATTTACCCAGTAAGAATCTAAGCTATATCCTTGTATCTGTTTTTCAGGATGTTTCATTGTTTGGCTTATATGAGCAGTATATGAAAATTGTTTATCATACTCTTCAGCTAATTCATACAGAAGAGGAAAAATGATATCTTTAGTATCACTAAGGATATATTCGTTTTCAATTTGTCCTAGAAGGCTTTTATTAAAAGCAGTGGTTGATTCACGCGAGCGTGATATCTTTTCTACTTCTTCTTTAAGCGGAACTAGAACATTTTCCGGCACATCAAGCTCGAGGAATCCTCGATTAGGAAACTGTCGCCAAGTGTACTGAACCATTAGTCCTTAACTCTCTTTTGGTGATCTTCGAATTTATTGCCATAGATATCCTCACCATTGAAATATCTACGACCAGCTTCATGCGATTTTTCCTTATCAGTAGTCCTACGTTCTTTAGCGAAATCATTAGCACATTGAATTTCAGTGTCGATTTGCTCTTGCGTGAGATAATCTTTAGCGTCAACCATTTCAAAGGAATCTACATAATATCTAGGGATAGGAATAAAGCATCCAATCCAATCACCCTTATTCACAGACACCCAATAGTTAGACCGAGTAAGTTTCAAGTTGAATGTGAAATCTCTACGGAGATTATCCGTTTCCACTACTCCAGTCATATGACCAATCCCATCAATAAAATGATTAGGGGGATTAATAGTCATCAGATTAACACCATCTGGCGTTCTTAGAGTAAAGCTATTCTGAACCGTGATAATACCCAAACCGAAATGAGAAGAAATCGCTTGACCAGTCGTTTGAGTTTTTTCCGTAAAGATGATACGAGTAGCGTCTGGACCCTGACCACCATCCCAATATGCGTCAAACGAATGTTCAGAACGAACAACAAAACCATACTGATTGCCAATAACTAGTGGCAAACACAAATATGCGTGATCACTAAACCAATCGCGGCGCTTTTCATTCTTTAGTGATTTGTATTGTGCTCCGCACAGATATCCGATATCTTTAGAATGCGGAATAGCAACGATTTTGTTTTTGTCTGTGACTATTGACGTCATGACTATATCACCTTAGTTTCATCATAAGTGTAGAATGACGGAATGGTATATCTCACGCCGTTAGGAACGTTCCTGACTCCGTGTAAGAATTCTAACGTGCCTGGGAATACTGCGAGCGAACCCTTGACTGGTTTCCATTCTATTCCTTTATTGGGCCAGTAGATTTGACCACCATCGAAATCATCATTCAGATAGATGACCGTACCGAAATCGCGCCAAGGAAACGGGTGCGCCGAGCCATTCGGGTTTTCTTTGTCTGCATGGGGATGCAACTCGTATCCATTCAACCAACGAACAATCTGTAGCGTATCTGGAAACAATGGTCGTTTATCTGAAGCCAACTGGCTTAGTATCGCTGCAACAGAATGGCTGATAGAAATCAGTCTGTTCTGTAGTTGTTGATTTGGTATCATATGATGGTTAATAACTCGCTTAGACCAAAAGCCGTGATCTGAATCATGACTATCAAACAAATGAATATTATCATTCGTGAACGCTACTATAGCGTCACACTCTTCGTTCGTCAAGAAATTATTCTGAATGTGAGGGAATTTACTCGAATCATAGTATGTCATTTGTCACCTGTTAATGGCGGAGAGTGTGGGATTCGAACCCACGGTACCGATTAGGGTACGCACATTTAGCAAACGTGAGCTTTAGGCCACTCAGCCAACTCTCCATAATTTGTTCACGAAATCTAATAGTAATTTATGATGTCTACCGTCGTGCCAATATCCATCAAGATACTTATATGGTTTTTTATACCAGAACTCTTCGCTTTCAGGATGACAACCAATCAAACCAAGATTGCCTTGGATAATAGCCATTGGTTCGTCATTAGCGTATTTAGCAATTGTATCATAGTAACCGCGTCCTGTAAAGACACAACCGTCGTAGAAAAACATCTTTTCTTTTTGACCTAGCCATTCAATATCTGCGACCGTGCCATAGCTTCGGCGTATCTCAGCCGTTGGTCGCTTGATATATTGAACCGCATCTAACCCGTCAAGAAGGTCAAAATATCTAGACCCAGCCCAATAAGCACCCATACAAATGCCGATATACCTACCGCCTCTAGCAATAAACGATGCGACTTTGTTAGCTTTAGTGCGTATAAAGAAATCAAAATAGGAATCACTATCGCCAATGCCACCAGGAAAAACAATCCCATCCACGTCATTTAGCACCTCGTCCATATCGTCATTGATGGTAAAGATTTTGATTTCGTATTCAGGAGATAATGCTCGCTCAATTCCATTGCAACACTCAATGGAACATTCTGGATGGTGTTGAAAGAGCGCAAGACGTTTCATTCCGATTATTTATTCTAAACAATTCTTTTTAGCTTCTTCTAATATTTTTCTTTTAATACCACTTTTCTTAGAAATTATATCATAGAAATAGCTCATCGATTTAGCTATTTGGGTTCCCCTATTTTTTTTGCTATCTATTAACATTTCAAGATATTTTTTCATCAATGGCGTAAAGTAAAAGCTTTTGAATTGTATATTTTCGTTAGTATGGAATTTGATATACGACATAGTATCGTTTTCTTTAAAATCAAAACGGTTTCTTTTCATATGAAAAGCACATTCAATTGGTCTAGGCCATTTTCCTATATCAAATGTACCTGGTATTATCGTAGTGCTTTCGATGAAATCATTAGATTCTAAATACGCAGAACTTTGACTTACCGATAGACTATCACAATCTGGTATCATTACACAAAATTGTTGTAACGAAAACAATCTACTTTCTATAGATCTAACCATAACATACTGATTAAAAAAATCTTGATCCATATAATTCGTTTTCACATCATTGTTTTCTAGATACAGACCATAATCATATTGTGCTGTTAGAGCATATAAATTTTTCATATGCTCTCTGTAAGCAGGACATAATCGATAATTTCCTGAGCCTAAAGACGATACTTGATCGTATCCTGTTATATTTTTTACAGCTCTAGGTGGAGATGTTCTTAATCCCGTAACAGCTGGTTCTGTTTGTTCGTAAGAATAATAAATTGTTATCATCACTGATTTTCCGTATTATATATGTGAAGATTTGTCACTATCGCTATCCTAAAATCAGAATCTTCATATTGTGAACGTTCCACTTTGTGATTTAGATACGCAGGAAAAACTATCATTTCATCTTGATTTACAGAATATTCCCATTGTTTAAAATAAGACGAGTTCATAGGATTAGAACCATCTAATTTTTTTGAGGTAATATTCTGAACCGAAAGATTTGGATATTCTGAATATATGAGGGGATTAATTAATGAAAGTCTAGCGCTCTTTTCGTCGCACTTTATATAATGTACTCCTGATAAAAACACTTGTTCGTTGATATGATTGTGGGCAGACATAAAGTTATCAGAACCTTTATGCACCGTAATGTTTTCTACAACAACATTAAAATTGATAGGACTATTGAACATCTGATCTAGTATATTTTTATACAACATATGATATTGGTCGGTCACCTCAGATAAATCAATTTTTTCAAATAGTTCGTTTTCCCAATCATTATAATAGTGATGCATCTTAGCACTATTATCCCATTCGTTCCTATGGTTCTGAAGATCGTAATTGCGTAAAACAGTTTCTATGATCTTAGTTTTATCGTACGATAATGGGTCAATATGCGACTTAAATAAATTGCTGGGAAATAGCGGCATGCAATCAATATTCATAGCAATCCTCAAATTGGTGTCGAGAGCAGGGATCGAACCTGCGACCTGAGGCGTATGAGACCCCTGCTCTACCGACTGAGCTATCTCGACTTAGAAGTTAATTTTCAATCCCACCATACCTACAGCAGCCGTGTAGTTAGAACTCTTATCGAATCCAGCCGATACATTAAAAAACACGTCCTTCATGATTTCAGTTTTCGCAGTAGCACGGAATTGACCTACTGTGCCGAAATCTTTCGAGCGTATCACACGAGTTTCGAAACCGATATTTTCATCAATATCAAATCTCAAACCAGCATAAGGCATAGCTTCGAATGAAGAATTCTTTTCTGGTAGAGTTGAAAGCAATGGAGAACCAGTTTCTAATGCCGAAGATATAACAGATTTATTTAGTGTGACACCTGCTAAAGGACGGAATCCAAAGAATTCTTTTCCTGAGTAGAATGTCAAATCAGCATAATAGTTATTCGCCTTTACTTTATTCGAATTCGCTAAAGCGAAAATAGGCAATGAAGTTGTTGTGTTATATTCGGAAACATTAAAACCAACCGAAGCTTTGGTCCATATATCGCTTTGCTTATTCAGAATGTAAGCAGTAGCACCATAAGTGTCGGCACTATTTGTAGTGTTCAAAAATCCATGAGCATTAGATCTACCGAATGTTCCTGCAATACCGAATGTGTTTTCGTCAACAGTTGATTGAGCACCAAAGCCTATAGAACTAGTACGGAACGAACCTTCACCAGTCTTAGCATATCCTGCTAGAGGAGTAATCCATGCGCCATCTTTTAACGAAAGAGCATCAACTAAGAAAGGATTAAATCTCTTAACAGCAAGAGCATCTTTCAAACCAACAGCAGAAACAGAAGCTGTTTGATCTGATGATGCGCTAGAAAAATCTTTATATTTAAGTTCGTAAGTTTCAACAACATTTATCGTTGTTGGTGTTGTTACCACAACATTTGTTGTAGATGTTGTGACAACAGGAGTACCATCAGTAGACACTGTAGAACCATTAGAGTATGTTGCAACTGATACTGGAATCGTTGTAGTGGTCACTGTTCTTGGAGTTGTTGATGTCACAGTAGTCGTTTTTGCTTTTGTTGCTGTGTAAATTTCTGTTCTAGGAACACCTTTAATAACAGTTGTTGTTCTTGTAACGTCGATTGTCTTTGGTAATTTCTTAGCTACATCGTTATGAACGGTTGTATATTCAGGAGTACCAAGAACTCTTGAAGAAAGAGCAACAACTGGATCACCATATGACACTACAGAAGTTGATGTTGTTGTGCCGTTAGTTGTAGTTGATGTTACCTTTGGAGTTCCAGGCGCAGTTGATACAAGTGTTGGAGTTTGATTTTGATTCTGTTGCTGAGAACCAGCACCGTTACCGTTGGCGCTAATAGTTCCAGCAACTGTACCAGCAACGATACCACGAATGATATCATCAAGTGCAGTTACGTTCTGTTGTTGAGCAACAGTGGCTCCTTGTGCTGTACTGAAACGAACGTTATCAAGCCAGTTGGTGTCAGCAACAGTAACGATAGTTCCTGTGACACCTTGACCAAGATTGCCAGCACGACCAATCCATGACATACCAGATACATCACCAGTACCGTCTTGGATAAGAGGAATACCTTGACTGTTAATGATAGCAGAAACAGCTGCATAGTTAACAGTGATACCAGAGGTCATATATTTTGTGTTGACGTTGCTTTCCACGTCAGCAGCAGTATTAGAGTTGGCACCAATCGTAGTTGTGCCACCACCAAGTGCGGTGATGAGAGCCGCAACTGAGTTATTGCGGCTCATACAACAACCAGGATTTTCAGTTACAAAGTAAGCAAAACCACCAGCTGTAACGAATGCTTGATAGTTTGTTTGCTCACCAGATGTTAATGCAGCACTATATCTTAGGTCCCATACCTGTTGATATGTGCCAGTTGCAGTTGGGATTTGTGAAACGTCAGTTGTAACAGTAGTAGTATGACCAGCTGCTTCGATACGTCCTTTGACGTTTGCTGTTACTGTGCTATAACCTGCGTCGATAATTAAGACGCTGTCCGCATTTGCAACAGACACAAATGCAAATAGAGCGACAAAAGCCGCCATTATCTTTTTCATTTTTACGAGCTCCTTATGCTATTTCGGACGAAATATTTTCATCAGTAGCATAACGAACTCTTAGTATTTATAATGGTGGGTGAGGTAGGAGTCGAACCTACATTGTTTACCACATAGGGACCGGATTTACAGTCCGGAGATGCACACGCCATAGCATCAACTCACCCAATTCTTTTATTCTTGGCACTGCCTCCAGGAATTGAACCTGAACTCCGAGGTCCACAACCTCGGGTGCTCACCGATTACACTAAGGCAGCAAGTGCTACTGCTCCGATTCGAACGGCGTCCTAGTCTTGTCGATCTGTGTTTCCCAACAACACCGACAGTAGCATGGTGCCCATAGTAGGACTCGAACCTACAACATTCGGAGTTTGAAGCCGACGCCTCTACCAGTTGGACCATACGGGCTATTATGGCGCTCTCGAAGGGAATCGAACCCTCCTCGCCCCTTAGACAGAGGGGTCGCCTCACCAGATGCGTACGAGAGCAAATCTCGTTGCTGGTTACTGCCATCCAGCATCTCCCTTTTCGCGGAGTAGGTTAGTGAGAAAAGACGAGTCACGCTACTAGGACATTTCAGGTAGCCTAAACCTATATCTAACATGACTGCACGACCTTCATCACATTAGGGACTTGCAGGATCTCATCCCTGCAAATGGGTAGGTTTCGTTCGCAGCAGGATTTGAACCTGCATACTCCCGTTAAATCAGGAGAACTTGCTTTTAGTTCACGCGAACGAATTGGTTGCAGAGGGTGGAATTGCACCACCGGCCTTTTGGGTATGAGCCAAACGAGCTACTACTGCTCCACTCTGCTTCAACTGGTGCCCCCACGAAGAATCGAACTCCGGACCTACTGCTTACAAGGCAGTTGCTCTACCAACTGAGCTATAAGGGCTAATGGTGGAGGTAGCCAGAATCGAACTGACGACATCCTGCTTGCAAAGCAGGCGCTCTCCCAACTGAGCTATACCCCCTGGTAGTCCGTGACGGGATTGAACCGCCGACCTTATCCGTGTAAAGGATTTGCTCTCCCGCTGAGCTAACGGACCAAAGTGAATGAAAGAAGAAGCGCTCCCACTAATAGGGATACTTGATTCGGACCGCACGATCAGTCAGAATGTTCTTTCGGTGTTCGTGAACAGGACTATGAAGTCCACACCGATACCGCTTCTTCAATTTGGCGTGGGCTAACTTTAGGTGCATAAGACCGTAAGTTTATCTCTTATCGTACCCCCACGCAGCACGATCGTAGATGCTCCCAAGAAGTCGTTATGGTTCAGAGCAACTCAAACCATAATCCAGCTAGGCACTTTCTGTCCTAGCAATTGGCTCCCGGACCTGGGCTCGAACCAGGGACCCTGTGATTAACAGTCACATGCTCTACCGACTGAGCTATCCGGAATTATTCGGTATAATGGTAGACCGAGAGGGGATCGAACCCACGACAAACCGATTAAGAGTCGGTTGCTCTACCAACTGAGCTATCGGTCCAAACTGTTCCCACCGTTAACTGGCTCCAAAAGCGCCTCGGGTTTGTTTTACATCGGCCGCCGCACGGTGGGCACACGGTCCGATGATAATCTGCCTACCGTTAACTGGCTCCTGACTCGCCACACGGCTTCTTTAACATCGGCTGTCGCACAGTAGGCGCACGGTCCGATGACAACCAAGTGTTTCGATTGGTTCCTATGCCATATTAGCCCTTGTGAGGCTATTGTTTCATATGAAACAATCGATTCGATTGTAATGGCGGAAGCGGTAGGATTCGAACCCACGGTACCCTTTCAGGCACGCTAGTTTTCAAGACTAGAGCAATAAACCAGACTCTGCCACACTTCCGTATAAGTCTCCAGCCCGGAAGCTGGAGGTGCCAGGCGACGTATCGCACAGGCGATGATATTGGTCGGAGATGAGAGATTCGAACTCCCGACCCTCTGGTCCCAAACCAGATGCGCTACCAGACTGCGCTAATCTCCGAAAACTTGTTAGGAGTGATGTTATGTTATGGATATGGATAGACTGTCATACCGTTCGCTTTACTCTGCAACCTTATTGATGGGCGCGACCCCACTTTTCAGTTACAACTCAGTTTATGCCGTGCCTGCAGGACAGAGGGCTCCAGGGACTGTGCGCTGCCCAGGAACACTGGGATTTTCCATAACACCACACCTAACAAGTTGTTTCTACAAAGATACATCGTCCTTACGACACCCCACGAATGTGGCTCTAGCAGCGCGGGTCGACTCAGTGGCCCTATACGATGTATCCATGAAGAAACAACCGTTACACCCACGATGGGGTAAGAATCCCTACTCAGAGAGTACGAATCCCCGGCGTTTCTTTTTACCAGCAATGTCAAACAGCGTATTCAATAGCACCGTATTTAGTCTTATCATACCAGGCTGACACCGAAATGTCAAGACTTAATTCTTGGTAGAGCGTAGGGGAGTCGAACCCCTCTTACCGGAGTGAAAATCCGGGATCCTAACCGATAGACGAACGCTCCAAGCTTGGTGCCTCCACAAGGTATCGATCCTTGGTCGCTCGATTATCAGTCGAGTGCTCTACCTTTGAGCTATAGAGGCGTATTGGTAGACTCTCTGGGATTCGAACCCAGGACCCACGGATTAAAAGTCCGATGCTCTAACCTACTGAGCTAAGAGTCCGTAACTGTTACGGAATATGGTTCCCGCAGACCCGACGCTCAACGTATCCCCGTGGCGTATTCTGCCAGATAGACGCACAACGCGGACGGCGAGGCGGAAGCATAAGCACAGAACGCGGAGGATACGGCTCGTAGTATGGGCGCGGCGGAGGCGTCGGCACAGCGCCATAAAGGTCGATGTACTGGCGCGGAGGCGGCACATACACATCCACTGCGGGTCGCACGGTAGCGTTGCATCCTGCGAGCGCGAGGGCTAATGCTGAGACGGCTGCAATTCGGATCATGCTACACTCCATTCCATTTCATCTTCGGTTTCGATCCATTCGGAACCGTCATACTCTTGCAAACGATACTTGGTACCTGGCTCCAACTCGCGGATACACAAGTCAGCACAGTAGCCGTTGGCTTCGTCGCCTAACTCTTCAACGACTTGAACTAGGATAGGATCAGTGCGTTCGATATCCCATCCGCTCTCGGCAGTTCCGCCTAGTTCCTGATATCTACGAAACGCAGCCTCAGAGATACCAAACCCACCGAAGCAGCCATTGTATACGATTTTAGTCATGTCGTCAAGTCCTATTTATTGGCGATCGCGGATGGATTCGAACCATCGACCCTCAGATTAGAAGTCTGATGCTCTATCCAGCTGAGCTACGCGACCTTTGCGCTTGTATGCCTTTTTCGAACGCACTACACGAGCGCGGTATTTAGCTGTGCGCAAGTCACGCGCAACAGGATTACGCTTTGACGCGGATAAGCTTGCCGACGAGTTCCCAGTCATAGGTACGCTCCTTGGTCTTGCGATTCGTAACCTCTGAATCCATCTTGAAGCCAGTGACCTCCTCGAGGTACTTGACGGCTGCCTTGATGTCAGAGAACTCTTTCATGCCCTTATTCTGATTAAGGTAAGGCTTGGCGATGAACTTCATGGCTATTTCCTTTTTCTAGCTTGACTTAATGATACCACGGAGTGACGCGATTCGTCAAGCCCCGTGGTACTCTTAAACCAAGATTACTCGCTATACGATTCCTTGAACAGGAACGAAGGAGCGTTGGCGCGAAGGGACTCACGTTCCTCGGCGCGGATTTCCTCGAGCTCAGCCTGCTTCTCAAGAGCCGCAAACTCGTCGAGCACAGCGGCCTGCTCGTCAGTGAGCTGGCGCTTCGTCACAGGGTGCAACCGACCCTTAGTCTTAGCAGAGACCGCCTTGAGCGTCTCGAGGTTCTTAGCCTTGATAGCTTCCTTAGCCTCGTCAGACACGCGAGCCGGATCAACCTTAGCCTTATGCGAGGCGTTGATAGCACGCACAGACGATTCGGACGACGCTTTGGTCACCTTGACCTTAGGAAGCTTGATATCACCAGAAGCGATAGCCTTAGCGATAATCGCATTGGACTTAGCGTGGATATCCTTAGGAGCCGCAGCGACCTTAGCCTTAGCAGAACCCTTGGACGCTTTGGCAGTCGCAGCAACCGCAGGGATAGCACCCTGGAGCTGATACGCTACAACGGACTTGCCGCCGTCGCGAACGGGCTCGAGGATGATGCCAGCCTTACGAGTGACGAACAGAGCACGACGGGTACGGCGCTCGAGCGCCTTATCGCCGACCTGAGAGCGGATATAAGCGGACAACTGGTCGACCGTGAACTTATTGCCGTGGGCGGCAAGGAGGTCGAGGACAAACTGAACTTTCATGATATAGCCTTTCCTTTTTTTCACTATAGCCAGTCTAGCACGAAGCTAGGGTGATTGTCAAGCCCTATTATCAATAAAATGAGCGACGCCGAACCCGACCAACATGACCGCGACAATACCGAGTAGCGGCGCGAAAATGACGAGTTCTGCTGACATACCCTAGCTCCTTATTAAACCCTACATATACCATTCTATATGAGTAGGGGGCGTTTGTCAAGCCCCCTACCAGGCTTTTGTCGAATTATTTTTGTATCAATTCTCGTTACGTTCCCAAGCAGAAATGAGCGCTTCGTAATTGATATCGTAGGGCAGGTTGAGCGTAGCAATAGACCGCAGGTAGTCGACCTTTTCGGCGGAGGTTTCGAGGGCCTGAAATTCACGGAAAATGGAGGTGATATCCATAGTAGGTACCCTTATAGTTAAGCCCAAGCTGGGCGGTGGCGTAGGGGGCGCTCCCCCCACAATTTGAACTGTACCACGGTTAAAGGGCGGTTGTCAAGGGCGGTATTCGAACTTTACGGTACCGTTATGATTAGCTGGCTAAGTTGTTGGTGCCCCTAGTCGGATTCGAACCGACACTGGACGGATTTTAAGTCCGCTGCCTCTCACCTGTTGGGCTACAGGGGCTAACACAAACCATTGAGAATCATCATATCAAAGAAAACGGCTGGACCATACGCTTTCCAGAGCATGAGTCCAGCCATTATCGCGAAAAAAGCAGCAGAAAGGTATGCTGCCTTAATCATCAGAACTTATAGTTCACACCGAAAGTGACACGATCGTCCTTGCGGGCGCGATCCCAGTCTTCAATGCGACGATAGCGAGCATCGAGTTCTAGTGTCTTCGTGAAGGCATACTTCATACCACCACCAACGTTCCATACCTTTTCATTGATAGCTTTGCTGGTGTGCTTATCCCACTGATAACCAGCGCCGGCTAGAACGTATGGAGTGAATGAGCCAAGACTGTATGAAGCAACACCATTGCCCATAACAGTTGTGACATTTCCTTCCTTATAGTCGTAGGTGCCTTCGACACCAAAGCCCAATGGTCCGGCCTTAACGACGTTATATCCACCAACGAGACCAACAGTCCATGGCGCATCTGTGTTGATGCCATCCTTGAAAGATCCGCCTACATTAACACCAGCCCATGCGTTTGGTGAAGTAAGAGAACCATAAGGTGCTGCAGGTGCAGCAGGTGCAGTCTTGCTTGGGAGGTCAGCAGCAACAGCAGTAACTGTGCTGAGAGCCAGAGCGAGAGCAACGATTGTCTTATTCATATCTACTCCTTAGTTATTAACAACATTATATATTAGCAGGAAGAACCCTACTGTCAAAGCCATCCAATTACAGATAACAACCACGAGCACTATTTCTAGCCACTCGTGGTACTTGGAGCGGGCAACTGGATTCGAACCAGCGACGAACAGCTTGGAAGGCTGACACTCTACCTCTGAGTTATACCCGCAATCTTTACTCACGCTTGTCTCGTGAGATAATTAGGACGCACATACTTGGCGCCAAAATATTCCTTAACCAACTCGATGACAACTTGATCATCATACTCCTTACAAGAGAAAACGTCAAGATACATTGCGTTGCCACCCATCCCATCATCAGGAACGAAATGTGCCACGATGTTCGACGTCTCGATCAGCTGGACCAACGTGTAGCCAGCCTTATTTCCAGAACCGAAGTTCACGATCTGTGGCTCGCCGTAAGCGACCATATCAATATCCTTGACGAGACGCTTCACAAAATAGTATATATTATCGTGGCTCGTGATTGCGAGAGGATCTAGCTCAGCGCAATCTAGCAACAGGTGATATCCCCAATATGACATAACAGTTCCCCTTATAGATTCTCAAAAGATTTACCGCTTCTTGTGTCGTAGGTCCATTCATACCACGACTCGAAAAATGCTCGTACTTCTTTCTCGTTGAACACAGGAGACCTGATAATGTCAACGATATTATCCGCCGTAGCCTTATTACTCACGCAATCATACTCACAACGACCAAAGGTGACAACTGGCACCTTATGTAGTAGCGTTTCCATCCCTGTTCCGGAATTCACTACGACTACAGCATGCGCATTAGGAATCAAATCGTGAATATTCACGTTATCAACCCAATGAACGTGTTTATATAGTTTACACAACGTTTGCAAAGGATACATGCTGCCTGGATTGACAGGATGCCCCTTAACAACTAGTGACATATTTAGCTCTTTTGTGGCCTCTAAAGTGAATTTCAGCGCATCCCATACGTTTACTTCTGAGTGATACTTGATGGTTTCATCATGCGGAATCTGACACAGAAACAGAACGTATGGACCATCGGATTCGACAGCAATTTTACCGACTGAAGGTTGCTCGAACTTGCTTTCTCCCAGGAGCGCACGTACTAGCATTTCAGTATAGAAACTACGAGGTGGAATCTCACGATCCTTATCGAATTCGAATGGATAACGTGATGCTCCACCAGCGAATCCCTTTGAGTCGATATAGAACTGCCAAGGGAACACGCTTTGCATATAATAGCGGACTTCCCTATTAAAGACTGGGAACGTATCTGACGATTTGTGTGGAACGTAAACAATATCTGCTTCTAGTGATTCCACGAACTCAGGAGTGAACTGCCAAAGAGGCTTTTCGATATATTGAACCCAGTCGCCTTTCTTACGATGTGCTTGAAGAATACGATCACCCACATGTTGCCAATGAACACGAATCGGCGCAATAGGACCACGAGCTTCGGGAACTGGACCTTCCTTGAAAGTGACATCGAGCCTTGGGAATAGAATTGCTACTTTACTCATCGCATCATCCTATCAAAGTATGTTTTCTTTGCGAGGTATGTTTCGTTTTCATACTTCCGCGGTCCCTTACCAGTCCAGATCGTAGTTCCTTCCACGAACTCCCAATCCATAAACTGTGAGTCGAAATACTTAAAGCGATAGTCACCCATATATTCCTGATAAACTTCATTGATAGCTACCTGATCTAGAAACCACGCAAGCGGACCTTCTTTGATACGAGCTGCAATCTTTTCGAGAAAAGGAACAGCTTCTTGTTTAACAAATACGACGCCAGCAGCAACTCGACTCCCAGCATTTTCCCATCCTTGTGTGCCAGGCAATGGTTCACGTAGAAACAATCCTAATTGATCATCGTCAATATCATAGATATGTTTCATAATCAAACAATCAGTATCAATGATAAGGAAATCCTCTTTATGACTTTCCATGAGCATAGATGCGCTGATGAACCTATCACAAGCAAAAACAGTACGAGCTTCCTCAGCAGTTTTAGCCTTTGCGAATGGAGTGCTCATACTCCAAGTGAATTCGCTTTGCGGCCAACCAGCAATTTTATGATAGCGTGAACTCAAGTCATCGAGTATGTCGCGATCACCATCACCCGCATTGCATACGTTGATATGAATAGAGTTATCTGCGCACGCAGCTGAAGCCACGAGCGCGGGAGCATGCGCGCGAAGATAAACAGAATCACATGATGCAAATAATTTCATTCGATATTATCCATGACTTCAATTAGAGGTCGCGCAGCTTTCATGAAATCGTCTGAGAAAGTTTTACATTCAAGATAACGTGTTCTCAGAACTCCAATTGTCGTATGAATGTGACCCATATCATGTGGACCATTCATTTCAGCATATTGCTCAAGATAAGCAATTTCTTTCTTAAGGAAATACATATGGTCAAAGATCGCCATAGCACCACCCATATGTTCACGAAAACTCATGTTATCTTCCTATGATATTATAGTCGCCATATGTGTCATTATTCAACACAGGAGTACAACCATTGAGAACTGCTTCAGCTCGCATATCGTGCCATAGCTTCACAAGGTCTTGCCGAGGATGCTCTTCCGCCTTGCCAGTGAACCACTTAGGTCTCCAAGGTTGCGTACTCATATTAGTATAGTGTAAGTGCCAGATATTGTCAAGCACTAATCCGTCACCATCGTGACAATTCCATCGTGGGTCTAGATTAAACACCTGATCCGACCCAGAGAACATTTGGATATATCTGTGATGTGCATCACGATTAGGTTTCATGCGGGAAACAGGCATAAGTAGATCACCAAGGCGCTCGCAATCCATAACAATGACACAAAACTCGTGACCACCAAAACGAGCACCGCGCCTAGCAGCCATCGCACAACCCTGTAGATCAGTAGCATATAGATCAGCGATATCACGCAGATTAAGCTGATCCACATCCATATAGATAGCGCGACCATGAAATGCACATGCCTCCGGTATAGCCCAACGGAATCCACTGAATGGCGTAGACCAACGGTCGGTTTCCCATCCACCCCAGATAGAATCTTCGTTGTGTGTCTGACGCATCCATGTGATTTCGATAGGATGCGTGGTATTCTTTTTCAGAGTATATTCCAAAACCATCTCGGCTTCAGAATCTTCATTGTTAGATGAAGTGCCTACAAAGATACGAATCGGTTCAATCATCATGATCTCCTAACGAAAAACATTCCGGTGCGTTGCATGAACGGCTTTTGCATATTAGACTTCTTCAAACGAATTTCCTGAGTAATTTCATCATCATAATCGAAACCATACTTATCAAACATAGCATGCCAATACTCAGCAGGTTGACAGTTCACATGATGATGACCAGGAGCGCCTGGACCAGCAGCAGTACAAACAACATACTTGCAACGAGCAAAGTCTTGCATATAATTATCAACATACTGTTCATCAACATGCTCTAGGAACTCTACGCTCCAACCCAAGTCAAACGCTGTACGCAGCGAAGCTTTCTCAAGCGGAGCAGGTCCAGTCGTGTAGTCGTGAATAAGAACCTTTGCTTCTGGTTCCTTACGGACTTCCCAGTCGCCGTCGATTCCCATTGCGTCAAGCCCACGCCAGTTAGCAATCTGAACCATGCCTCCAGGACCACAACCAATATCTAGGAACGACTTGATATCATATTTCTCCATAAGATATAGGAGTGTTCCTCGATCAGTGTGAGTCTTGTTGAGGTGACCGCCCAGATGCGATGGAAGAGAATCTTGATTTGCTTGTGATGTGTTCTGGACCTCTGTGCCATTTTCCATTGATGTTGTCATTTATATAATCATCCCGTTCTAAAACTTCATGAGCGAATTGCTCTTTTACCTCTTCATAGTTTACACGACCTTTGGTGCTGTGTAAAGATATTATTTCACGTCGAAAGAGTTTTTTGTCTGATTCTTTGATTTTGGCTTTGAGTACGTCACTAGATCCGTAGTATGTTTTCCAGTCGGATTCGGTTCGTTGACGACGCGATTTACCCTTAACTTTCCTGATAGACCAGAAGTACTTTCTGCCGATGTACTTCTGGCCTTCTGGTGTGGTGATAAGATATACGAAGCCATACGCATCCCCGATATTCTCACTGTCAAATTCCTCACCGTTGAAAGTCCACGCATTTTCATATGTCATGAACTTATATAGTTGTTACATAAGCTCTTCGCCGTAGAGGTCTTCGAGCTGCTTCATAATCAATTCATACTTCTCGATCTCAGCAACTGCTTCATCCAACTTATCATTTTCAATGATATGAAGATTCGCACGAATAGATTCATACTTCTCAAGGATTTCGTTATAGCGTTCTCTCGGTGATTGCATATCATTTCCACTTCACGATTTCAAATGTACCGTCATAATTTTCTACCAATGCCGTACATGACTCTACCCAATCACCGCAGTTCATATATCTAATGCCGCTAATATCACGAATATTAGCATGGTGAATATGACCGCAAATGATACCATCTAAATTTTTACCTTTGACGTAGTTACATAGTGTTTCTTCATAGTTGCCAATGAAGTTTACAGATTCTTTTACTGTGCCTTTAAGATAAGCAGACAGTGACCAGTATTTCATACCGAATACGGTTCTGATTTTATTAATGAAGAGGCTCATGTCAATACTAAGATCATATGCCCAAGAACCAAGATGAGCAAGCCACTCAGCATTCCTAATTACCACATCAAACTGATCACCGTGAGTAACAAGATATAACCTACTATCGACTCCCACATGTATGGCTTCCCTAACCATAATAATATGACCGAATTCGTTATCGCAATAGTTACGCATAACGTCGTCATGGTTTCCTGGGATATATACAACTTCTGTGCCCTTTCTAGCGCGACGTAAAAGCTTTTGAATTACGTCATTATGAAATTGAGTCCATATGTTTTTCTTTGACATAGACCAACAATCAACAATATCACCAACAAGATATATCTTTTCGCACTCAAATGTTTTCATAAATTCAAGCAGTTGATCCGCTTGACTCATTTTTGTGCCCAGATGGATATCCGAGATGAATACTGTTCTGTATGACTTCATCTATAATCCTTGTAATCATTCGTTGTGGATTTATTTTTGAATGTCACGGAAAAATAGTTAGTCAAATAAAGCCAGGTCGTCTTGAGAACGCCTTGCTCTTCAAGTCTTCTAGGAGAGGTCGTGGTAATCATGTACATATTAAATACTATTTTACCAAGATGTTGAATACGTTTTGCTGTCATGGTGTCTTCACCATAGAAAGCAATGTTTAAATCATAACCACCAACCTTATCTAATGCTGATTTTTTAATTATGGCATTACCACCTTGAAGAAACACACCAACATAATCGTTGCTAAGTTTAGCTAACAAATAATAGAATTTCGTTAGCATCCTAAAACCAAAACCAGCATTTTCATATTCAAGAGGTCCGGTTACAGCAACGGTATCATTGTTTGATAATCTACTCAACGCTTCCCAAATCCAACCATCAGTTATCTTTGAATCAGCATCAATGTTAGCAATTAAAAATCCTTTAGCAATTTCATAACCAGCTTGTCTCGCAAACACAACACCCTTACGAGATTCTTTGATAACAAAAGCACCTTCTAGTTCTGCAATTTCAACAGTCTTATCGGTGCAATTGTTATCAACCACAATGATTTCATATGGAACATACCACACATGCTTTCTGATTGCGCGTATGCAATCTTTGATATGTTTTTCTTCATTGTAACATGGGATGATGAATGAAATCATTACTCGTCCTCATCTTCCTCAAGTTCTTCAATCAAATCTTCTTCGGCATCTGCTCCGCAGAAAGGACAGTAGACTGGTTCCAGCTTCTTTCCGCGCTTTTCGTAAACTACTGTGTATTCACATTCGCCGCATGGGCAGGAGATATCTTTCTCTGCCATGATTAGATTTCACATCCACCAGCAACACAAGCCAATTCTTGTGCTCCAGTGGTAGTATCAGTCTTTTCATAATCTCTCAAACGATTCCAGTCGATAGTCTTAGGCATCTTAGCAGCAAACGCTTCGTATTCTTCCTTCGTGCAATCCTGATACGGTGCTTGCGCGTACACGTGATCAGAGAACGGAAGGAACGAAACACCAGACATCTTATCGAAGTGCTTATAGACCCACGCACCAACATCAAGCCACTCATGTTCCTTGACGGAGATAGTGACAGATGGTTTATGCTCACACCAGTGATCCTGATAAGTGACCCAGAGTTCCAGCTGCTCGATAGCAGTCATATCCGTACGGAACACTGCGTTCACAGGAGCTTTCATGGGGAATGAGAACACATACACATTGTTCGGACGCATCGCACAATCTTCAACTGGAATGCCAGCGTCAATCATGAGAGCAGCCAATGGATCTTTCTTATCAGCACGAACGGTGCGGATATAATAAGGATTATGACGAGCATGAATACCGGAAGCAGCATCAGTAAGCTGAGAAACAGTCCCAGAAGGCTTAACACAGGTAACAGCAGCAGATTGCGGAATACCCAATTCTTTAGCAAACTTTGCATTCGTGGCGACTGCAATTTCACGAAGCTCTGCCAAGCGGCCTTCAATTCCTGAGAGTTTTCCATTTGTGAGGTCATTATCCATGATTCCTGTCATTGACACACCGAGCAAACGCTCTTCTTCACAGTTGCGCTTCCAAGATGATGATAGATATTTAAATCCAGTTAGTGTTGACTGCCATGTACCAAGAATGGTAGCCCAGTAGACCTTTTCCTTAAGAGTTTCCATCGTGTCTGTTTCACGGATAACAACTTCTGACAGATTACAGAACTCCTTATCGCGCAAAATAATCTCGGAGCAAGGATTAGTGCCAAAGTCATAGTTAGGATCACGACGACCATGCTTGATAACAGTAGCCTTCGCGCTCGCGCGATTGAAAATACCACGCTCGCCCGACTTAGATTCATAGAGTGACTTCCACTCTTCCATGAACAAACCGATATCTGGCTTTTCCTTATAGATAGCGGAGTTATTAGCTAGTGCCCTCTGCGACTGATCCATCCACCACTGACCAGATTTTGCCACGCGCATACGATCATCCGAAAGATCAGATAGGCTAATAAGAGCGGAACGACGGACGCCACCCACAACAACGATGTCAGCGATTTTACAAACAATGTCATGACACTCCAATGTGTTTAGACGACGACCAGCAGCTTTCTTGAACACTTCAATGCAAAACTTGAATAGCGCATCAAGAGGTTCTGGTCCGGAAGCACGACCACCGAACGTCTTAAGAGGAGCACCAGCTGGGCGAATCTTGCTCAAATCCCAACGCGGAATCTGCCCAACATAAAGCATTCCAATCAATTCTTTAAGCGACTTAGCCCAACCAAGCTTAGAATCTGCCACAACAATAGTCGTGTCGGACTTATGAAAATCTTCCGATACAATAGGAAGTTGCTCTACGTCCTTTGACTCGACAGAAAAACCAACGCCTGTTCCGTTCATGAGAATATAAAGGATTTCGTCGAATGAACGTGGGCTATTAACTGCGACATACGAGCAGTTATAAGCTGCGATGTTTTCGCGCTTGAGCGCTTCACCCGCAGTCATGACGCAACGCATAGAAGGCATCACCTTCTGAGATAGTACTGCGTCTTCGAGTTCAGCACGCAACGCAGTGATATCATAGCTATGGTTTTCCTTGAGATGACCTTCAAAGAAATCAAAGAAACGACCTATAGTTTCTTGCCAACTTTCTCTACGACCCTCGTTCCATAAAAATCTTGAATATCTTGATAAGTGAATAAATTCTTGGTAAAGGGTTGGTAGAGAATTCGACATAGGTACTCCGTTTCTTTTCTTTAGACGTTCTTTATCGTTCGCAGACATTGCGTCATACGTTAGCACTTTTTCCAGTCTCGGATTGCAAGCTTAAGAGCTAAGCCCTTAAACGTGGATTTATTTAGCAGATACTCAACTTGCGAACTGTTGAGACCCGACATAATAGCATCATTAATATCTTTATATGTCCACGAAGAATTCCAGATAACCATTCCATGACCACGAGGCACAAAAGATTCTACACGCTTTACGACTTGCTTATTTCTTGGTTGATTATCGAAGATTAATACGACTTCTTCACCAGAAACATTATATAGGGCTCGTGCGAAGTCCGTTCCCCCAGCCGCAATGGCATTATCAAGGAACATACTGTCGATAGGTCCTTCTACAACATATATAGTTTTCCCGCGAGATACGCGATCGAGACCATAGATCAAAGGATCATCTGTGATACGAATAGTTACATATCGCAATGACGAGTTACCCATGGCGCGACCACTGACGCCAGTAAGCAAACCATCTTCACGACGAAATGGTATAACAAGACGCTCATCAGAAACGATACGTCCTTCATATGCAGGATTAAGTTTTTCTAGCACCTTCATGTCGCGTGCGTAGTAAAGATCGTTCCAGCGTTCCTTAGGAATCTTACGACCTTTGGCATACTCGACAGCACGATGTGTTGCTGGAAGCTCATCGAGCCTCGGCAACATTTCGTCTAGAATGATTTTAGGACGCGGAGCTTCAGTTTTTGGGATAATAAAGTCGTCTGTCTTACCAGCTTCGACTTTATCTTTGTATGATTCTAATCTGTACGCTTTGGCAAGACTAGGATCAACGAGCTCAATAAGTTTATAAAGATTAGTACCGACATCGCAATTATGACACTTATATATTAGTCCGCCCGATTTCTCGAACAGATAACCACGGGTTTTCAATTTGTTCTTTTGTGAATCGCCACAGAACGGGCAGCGGAAATTATAGACCCTCTCAGACTTCCGCTTAAACAGCAGAAGCTTGTGAGAAATCATGTTCGCATATTTATGATCAGTGATAGTAGACATAGGTTCATTATAATAAGTCCTAGGAAGGATGTCAAGAGTTATTTCGCTTTCTTTCTATAATATTCTTTGTAGGCTGCTATGACTGCGTTCTGATTCTGTATGTACTTACGCAGCTCAGCGATATTCATGCTAAGATTCTGATAGCCCTGGGCTGTTAAGGCGTAGTAGACCACTTCTTGTTTGCCTTCGAGCTCTTTAATCTTTTGTAGGAAATTTTCCGGCGTGATGATAGTCCATGTCATTTCTGATTGGACTACTGGCGGAGTTGTGGGGAGGATGAGTTCGGCTTTTTCAACAAGCACAGGTTTATCCAATACCTTAACTGTTTCGTTACATCCTGTCAAGAAAAGACCACAGAGTGCGACTAGAGCTATTCTCATTTCGCTGCCTCCTTTTTAGGAGCCTTAGTCTTTATTAGTTCAGGACATATATTGTTTTGAATTTTACCAGATATTTCGTCCGCTGTCAAGCGTGAACCTGTCACGATTTCATTGCAGCGCAGCGCATCTTTTGTGCCGCGATTGACTCTCATTTCTGCTTCGCCTGGATTATTCTTAACAAGACCACTAAGGCGACCGAACTTATTACGCAACGCATTAGCTTCGATCTGCGCATCTTCTGCAACTTTGGCTACGCTGCTATTGAGTTCTTGCATCTTTTCGATGTCTTTTTGATTCTGTTCGAGAACCATTTTCTGCTGATCAATAACACCTTCTAGGCGTTGCTGAACTTCAGCAGCTGCTTCTAGTTTCCCTTCTAGTGCTTGAATATAGAAATATCCACCAGACACTATCGAGAATAGGATTGCAGCGATTGCAATTTTAATTCCTATACCCATTACGCACTCCCGTCTGAACCGTCTCCCATTGCGCTTGTACGACTCACTGCTTTAACACGTTTCTTTAATGCTTTATAGTAGACTGTAGCTTCGTTCGTTGCCTTACGGCGCACCATAGCTTTGAATATCATCGGCTGACCATACTTCTTAAGCTTGCCAGACATTCCTACTTTAGGTTGTTTCTTGCTCCAATGAACGTCAGAAGTGCTAGTGGCGGGACCAGCATGATTAGCAGGACCACCTTCGCCTTCTTCTTTGACAGTTCCGACTTTAGTTTTAAGCCAAGCCTTACGAACAGCAATAGAACGAGTCTTATCACCAGCAGGAGTTTTGCTTGGCTTACCGCCAATCACTCGCGCTTTGTTTACTTTACCGACTAGTTCGGGTGAGATTTCATTGAGCATTAGATTTTCCTTAGAACATCAACGATCCGCATGTCCATGATAACGTCGCTAGATATAATCGTTACGTTCTCTGGACCGATATCTTCAACTCGCTCAGGCCAATAATTTAACAGCATAAGAAAAGGTTTTAATATGTGTAAATGATCGTACAATTTCAGCACGAGCATTCGAGTGAGCGCTTTGTGATCAAAGACATTGTACAAAATCACTAGATGATTTAATATAAGTCTATCTTTCAATTCACCGTGTTTTTCATAGCGCCCGAATAGCCTACGAAGATTTTTAATTCTAGTGAGATCTTCAAGAAACTCTTGCTCATCAACACAAGGATTTATATAATAACGCGCAGCATACAGAAAAAAATTATTATCGTTCAAATTACCCTTCATTTCAATTTTTAATTTCCTTGGCGGCCTCCACAATATCTTTGTTCGCCGCTTCTGCTTTAATGAAAAAGCGTGCTATCATAGATAACACGCCCCATGCTAAGAATCCTATTACAGCACCACAGAATAATAGATATTCTGCTGTTTCTACCTTTTCTAAAAATTGACACAACACAGGAGCACCTATAATAGCTGATCCTGTGCATATACCTCCACGAATCGTTGCATCCATAATAGTATGCGGTTTCATGAAGGCAAACATAGATAGACCACCGAACAACCCTCCGACGGCTGAAACAATTTTTGCTACGAGATAACTTGCTGCTACTTCAGTTGTCATTAAAATGTACCCAGTGCTACTCGCTTGATTGTTGTCGCGTTCACTGCAATATACAAATATGTATTAGTGAAACGCATTTCACCTACAGCCATACCGACAGAAATTGCATTGTTTGAACCTGGAGTAGATCCAAACGTAATCTTAACTGTGTTAGCTGTAAGAGTCTTAGTGATGTTGACGTTCGACGCAAGCTGAACTCTGTTGCCAGAAGCAGTCACGTTTGCGCTGAACACCGTATTCGAAGTAACAGCACCGAAGAGACTCTTAAGAGTAATTTTCTTCGATACTGGTGTTCCGTTTGGATCATCAACGATCAGCAGCAGATCTGGAGCCGTTGGCGTCGTCAATGCTGTAAGTTGTGTTACTTTCTTGTCAGCCATTTAGCGACTCCGATCTATTAAACGCCTTTTGGCGATACTGTGAAATTGGTGATACGATTACCCCAACCATTTGAAAGAGCGTTAGCAGTTGCTCCTGTAATTACAAGATTAGCAGCGTGCGTAGTTCCCTGTTCTGGATTGTAGAGCGGATTACCCGTAACCAAGATCGACTGAGCGTTGATATGATAAGTTGCTTTTAGTGATCCTGTGCGACCCTGCAACTTAGGCATAGTAAACACAAGAACGTTGTTAGCAACGTTTGCGCGAGCAGCTGCAGAAGCAGCAATACGAGCAACAGCATGATTACCACCAGCTGTATTCGAAATGCTGATCGACAGAGCGTTAGATGACGCACGAAGATGAACAGGCATATTGAATACAACATAAAGGTTAGCTGATACGTTAGCTGAAATTACGTTATTAGCATTTGTCTTGACGAAAATTTCACAGATATCTGGACGACCTAGATATGTGTTTGATGTGTAGCTAAATCCACTTCCTGGATTAGCAGCAACAAGAATTTCGTCAACCTGACGAATGTTTCCGTGTGTATCTGTGCGATTTGCACGACGAACCCATCCAGCTGTTGTAGCAATTACGTTGCGCTTATTTGCGTTCTGAATATTACCACCAACATCTGGTTCTTCAGATCCTGATACTTGTGGAAGTGGACGATATCCCTTAACGATGCCTGCTACTGTGTTTGCGCCAGATGCTACCTGACCTGATTCTCTTGAAAAACCCCAAAGTGCCATTTGTCTTTTCCTTTCCGCTTTTCGTTAGCTGACTACTCGGCATAATATAGTTTATTATTTAGTTATTAGTCTTCTTTGTTCTTATCTCTTTCAGAACGATAAGCCTTCATTTTCGCAGATTTCTTAGCCTGAGCCATCCCTACTGCATATGGATTATCTACACCTGATTTGTGCTTGATAAGAGACTTAGCAATTTCATGTCCCTTAGTAATCACCTTCTTAGGTAGCTCGGCTGCTTCACGCATAGGAGGATTTACGATAATCTGTTCTTTTCCACCTTTCATAGCTTTATCTTTATCACCATGCATCTCACAAGTCATGCTCTTTCCCTTGCCTTCTTGACAAGTGCATTTATCGTTGCTTGCATGAATGTTAGACAAACGCTTATTAGCCTTAGCTTGCATTGTGTTCATTTGCTTAGCAGCAATTTTTTGTTGAAGCTGCTTTTTAAAAGTGTCTTTCTTAGCAGCAATCTGCTTTGCTACTGCATTATCGGCTTCGGCTACGAAACCTGGGTCAGTTTCTTCCTTCACAGCCTTTTCTTTCTTTTCCTGGCTCATTCCCTTATCGCGGAACTTATTAGCCATTCCGGCATACTTCTTGAAGATAGGACCAGAACGACCCTGAGCATCACCCATAGCTCTCTTAGCAGCTTTCTTAGCAGCGCTATGATATGTGTCAGTTGAAAGTTCGTCTACCTGTTCAACGTCTTCTTTCAAACCTTTATTGCGCTTATTGACATAATGATCATGTCCTGGCGTACCTGGTTTACCAAGACCATGACGCCAAGCCATTGATCTTAGATCTGCATCAGAGTGATTTTTGTGCGAATCAGCAAATTGTTTATCAGTCATATTAGCACGGTTCTGCTTGCTTTTAATAACAGATGCAGGCATACCGGCTTCGTCTACCTGAACTTCTTCGAACTGCTTACGATCATTGCCTGACATCTTTTCGCGTCCGCGAATCTTATCAGCAACCGATGGATTAATTCTGGTTAGATACTGAGAATCTTTGTTCTTAGCACCAACAGCAGCTGCAGCAGCATTTTTCTTTTCTTTATTAGCGGGATTGCCTTCGTCAACAACTTCTTCCTTACGGAGCATCTTGAAGTCTTGACCATCAATCTTGCCGTTGTGGTTCTTGTCGAGCTTGACCTGACCACCTTTTAGTGCTTCGTTTACTGCATTGATTAGCGAATCGCTAATACCAAATGCCTTTTTATCAATAGATGACATTTTAGTTACCCTTTCTTGTGGTCATGTAGTCGTGAACTGTTGTTACATAATCTTCAGCTGTTGTAATCTTGCTTTGAACCCAGGCTTCTAGCTGAGTATCGTCTTTCATCATTTCCGCTAAGGCAGTAGCACGCTGTGCAATCATCTGTAGCTGCGCTCGAGCCATCTGACCTTCGTAGTCCTTTTCTTCAGATACTGCTCCGTAACGAATTGTGTTTTCTAAGCTACGATAAGTCATTGTTATTCCTTATTATGAATAGATTTGATATGCGCCGCTAAGATCAAAGTGACTTGAAGTATCTGTTGCAGAAACTGGAGTTGAAGATTTCCAAGCCAAGTCTGTTGTGCTTCCAGTGTAATACAGTTTCATTATAGTTGTAGAATCAGCAGTATCTGTAATTCCTGCAATATGATATATGGAAGAAGTATTTACGCAATGTAAAGAACCGCCGCGAATAGTCACAGTTGCAACTGATGGAAATGGCAATGTGAATTGATATTGACTTGCTGAACCGAAGTCTGTTGTTGCAGCGAAACTAACATTAATTCTAAAGTGACAGATAAGTCCCTGAAGAACATAAGAACCCGTGCTAACAGTTCCGGCTAGATTATTACCACCAACAGTTTTGAACTGTGGATTAAATGTTTCGTTTATAGAAACAATACCAAAAGGAATACCGCCTGGAGTCGTACCGTCAGATAAACGAATAGGAGTTGCCCCATCGGTGTCGTAAAAAATTTCACCAGGAACACCGATGTAGGTGTTGGCGTAAGTACCGCCCATCTTGTCTACAAAAATCCTATTCGTTATCTTTGCCATGATTATTATTCCTTAGTAAATGAACGAAGCATCCATCCATGCTTTTCATGCGCAGTGATACGATCCTGAATCGCATTTGAGATACCGAATTTACTCTGCGATTCCGCAATACGATACGCTTCGTTGAGTACAACAAGAAGACGCTGATTATCACCATTGAGTCTAGCAATCATAACTAAAGCCTTGGGAACAGATAGCTCGTCTTCGATAGACGATAGCTCTTTAAATCGTGTTAGTGATCCAGGAGCATAAGCATCCAGAGTACGAATGAGTTCAGCGATAGTATCTACTGCACCAAACACTTCCGCGTAGAAATCACCCAGAAACTCATGATACTGCGCGAAATCAGGACCTTCTACGTTCCAGTGAAAATTATGCGCTTTAAGATACAACGCAAAAGTTGTCGCTTGAGCTTTCTTGAGTGCTTCTACGAGTTCCATTATTTCTTTGTTACCTTCTTAGCTGGTGCTTTTTTAGCTGGTGCCTTTGGCTTAGGAGCAGCAGCAGGAACGAAAGTCTTTTCTTTCTTAGCAGCCGGTTTCTTAGCTTTTGGTGCAGCTACTGGAGCTTCTACCTTAGCTTCAGTTTCCATAGCCTTAACGAAAGCTTCTTCTGTCTTTGCGTCAATGTTAGCCTTGATTTCTTCTTTAGCTGGTTCAGGAGCAACAACTGGTTCTAGTGATGCAACTGGAGCAGGCTTTACTTCCTCAACAACAGGAGCTGGAGCTGGTTCCGGAACAGGATCTAGCTTTAGTTCTTCTACTTTTTGCTTAGGCCAAAAATACCATCCAATACCATACCATCCAATACCAAAAACAACAACAACAAAAGCAATAATAGTAATCAGTTCATCATTCATTACTCAGTTCTCCTTAACAATCCCACGCTCTGCGTGACCAATAATTTGCGCTCGACTTATTGCTTAAATTGCCTTGACCGCTAGAGCGAGCGCAATATGATCTCTTGCGAGCAGGCTGATCTTTCTTAATACTTAGTGTCTTATCACCGAAGTTTACTTTCTTAGCTTTTCCATCACCATCAGGATCAACATAAACCTTTGACTTCTTTACGTCACCCGCCATAGGCTTATTCAAAGGAACTGTCTTACCTTTATATGTAGCTTCCTTAACGATCTTACCCTGACCTGGCGTAGCATCAGCATAGTTCTGTACGATAGTGTCAGTTCCTACGAAACGATTCTTAGGATCATTCTTATCCTTCGATACGGGTTCAGAACCAGTGTATGATTCGTCAGCCTTTACAATCGACTTATTCTTTTTGTAATAGTCTGAAAGCTTTTTAGTAGCATCAGTTCCCTTAGCGCCTTCTGTACCTTCCGTAACACGCGAAGCTTGATTTGGCGTCATGTACTTTTTAGGCTTAACATAAGACTTGATAGTTTTCTTACCCGGCTCAATCTTCTGAATTGTTCCGCCTTTGGCAAGGAAAGCATTTCTAACTGCATCAGCGTCTTTAGCAAGATCAGTTTTCATAGGAGTATAGTTACGATCTACATAAGCTTTCTTTTGACTACCACGACTCGAGATCGTGTCGTACTTTGCAAATCTTGCTTGCTTATCCCAATTAGACTTAGCTTCTGTTTCCATTTCTTCTTTAGGAACGCAGTTAGGAACCTTACGACCATTTTTCATCTTCATACCTACAGCTGTGTAACCAGACCAGCAAGCATCTTTAAGTCCGCCTGTTGGTTCTTTCACTTTTTCTGAAAGATCCTTATCCATATCAGCAGCTCTACCACCAGCGATAAACGAGTTAACACGACCAAACGCTTCGTTCATGTTATTGTTTACTTCGAAACCACGAGTAAACACTTCGTAGATAATTTCTACAGGAACACCAGAGTCTGACGCCTTACGAAGAAGCGCATTAGCTTCCTTATTCATTACGTTGTAGCGCACGCGCGAGTACGTCGCAGGATCCTTAGTTGTCAAGTCGATAAGCTTATCAAGCAGATTAGCTAGTGCTTCGCGCATCTGTGGACTCTGCAACGCATGTTTCTTACTAGAACGCAAAGCACGACGATACTTCTGTAGTTCTTCCTGATCAGACAAACCAAGACGCAATAGCAAATCTAATTTCTGACTTAGTGGTCGTGCTTGATTAGGATCGGTTGGGCGATTCTCGTCCTTAGCAATTTCGCCGATGTTACGAGTACCAGGTGGCTCGTCTCTATCGTACGGTGATACAGTACGAGCACGACCAACGCCTAGATAAAACTCATTGAACTGCTTTCCACCAAGACTGATCTTTGGCTTATCCTTAGGAATACCATGTGACATAACACTACGGAATGAGTTTAAGCTTTTACCTGCAGCAATAGTGAAGCTGTGTTTATCAGCTGGGAGACGTAATGCTTCGAACTTAGCAATCATTTTCTTAGCGTCGTTTACTGAAATATGCGCCTTATGTCCGTCAGCGAAAACAGTTTCGTGTTCACCGCGAGAGTTAATAGTCTTGCGCATTTGATAGATAATGTTCGTATCACCTGCGTCACGAGCGTCCTTATCAGAAGCAGACTTACGACCTTCGTCAACAGAACGAGCATAGTGCATCAGTTTTCTGTTCTGATGCAAATGACCCTGTTCTGGATTAGGTGCTGTGCGATCGTTCTTTGTAGGATCAATTCTAAGATTGTCTAGCTTCGTGGGATCAATATTCAGCGGAGAATCGTGCGCCGTATCAGCCTTCGACTTTTCCCAATCTGAAACTGAGATGCCGCGTTTCTTAGCCTGCTTGATATCACTCTTTACGTCGGCAGCAGTTCCTTCTTTGCTCTTCTTATCTTCATAGATAAAAGCATTGAAGCTTTCGTTAACGTCACGGGCTTTTGCTACATTAGCTTGTGCTTTCTTACGGATCATTGGCATGATTCTCTTTGATAGTTTGTCTACAGCAGAGTTGAGCGACTTACCAAAACGATTAACAAGTGCGTTGTCAACTGCAATTCTCTGTGACTTTGAAAGTGAACTATATTGTAAATCTTTCTTACCTGTTGCGCGCTTACGCAGCATCATGATAGCTGCCTTACGAGCGCGCATACGCAAACGCTGTTGCGCAGGCATAGTCTTAGCTTTGATTTGACGAAGACGAGACAAACGCTTTGCCATCCCCTTCATGCGCTGAGCTAGTTTCTGACGAGTCTGTATAGAAAGAACCTTAGCTTCGGATACGTTTTCTTTTTCGATATCGTGACCTACGATAACGTCTAACATAACCACATCTGAATCTTGTAGATCTAGCTCTTCATCAGACATAGCTTCGATTTGCTTAGCCATATCAGCATCAGATGGCATAGAAATAGATGGCTCATCTTCAGACTCAGTGATATAGTATGAAAACACTTCGTCGAGCGTAGATTCCTTAAGAGCTCCTAAACGTGACTGTATCAAGTGCATGATCTCCTTTACGTCGGCATCAGATAAATGCGATGACATAGATTCACGAACCTTATCGAAATCACCTTGTTGAGCCCATTTGCGAATATCTGAGGCGTGTACGCCGTCTGCATCACCAACGCGAGTGCTTATGATAGAATGACGCGAATGAACGACTATCTTGTCGAACGTGAAATCTTTTCCGTTGTACTTGTTGACTAGTGTTTCAGTTGCTGCAACTCTGTCGTCACCAAGAACGATATGAACTGTTTCGTACTTACCAGATAGAGCGGCAAGTGCACCAATCATCGTCGGATTATTCGCAGGAGGCATATCAAACATACCTTTATGCCCAGGAAACATCTTGTTCAGATACTTAATTTTTTCCTGCGGAGTCAGTGGGTTTTTTTTCTTGTCGACTGTGCGCGAAACGAATATCTTAGCGTCACTATGTGTTTGTTTAGCCAACTTCAATACTGAGTTGACTAAGCTTTCATGCTCCTTATGAGGGGGACTGAATCTACCAAGCGGAACGATTACAACAGACTTATTCATCTTTCGCTCCTGCTTTTCTGTATGCACCAGCAGCAAAATTCTGCGCACTGAATACGCGGCGCTTGATTAATTTAGCTGTACCGTGTTTTCCCAGTAACACATACCCTTCAGGATTCGTTCTTACAAGACCACCGAACTCGTTTTCGAAATATCTACGAATTGGTTGATACTTATCAAGCTCGTCAATAATCTTATCTTTCATGTCAGCGATTTCAGTATGAGCTTCGAACACAGCAGCAATTCCACTAGCGTTCTGCTTGATACTAGCAATCGTTTCATCGAGCGTCTGTTGCTTGGCAGCTTTAGCCTTATCGCTCTTTACCTTATCTACTTCTTTCTGCAACTTATCATTCATAAACTTGACGAATCCGTTGTAGGTCTGATTAGTATTGTTACGAATGACATCGTTAGCATACTGTAGGAACCACTTGCTCATTTCCGGTGAAGAAACATACGCAAGCCCATCCTTAGGAAGTGATGAAAGCATAGTTGAGATTTCGTCGATATATCCCTGGATATGACCCACCCCACTTAGCATAGGAGCGTCGATAGGCATAATGAATACCTGAGCGTTCTTCTTGATATCGCGAGCCTGTATGGTCACGCGGCTGCCAGCTGCATTGTACTTGGTGTGAGGCGCGAAACCAACAGTAGCACGACCGATAAGCTTACCCAAGTCGGAATCGACTGGAACAGCATTTGTTACTGTGTTAGGCTTGAACAACCAATGGAGCACGCCGTCAATCTTAACCTTACGCAAATCGGACTTAGCGAACATCATATCGCCTTGCAAGATTTCGTTACGATTGTTTGTGATTGAGGGAAAATATTCTAGGGCGAGCTTTAGTTTAGCTACGAGCCCAGGCGCATGACCATGATTAGCTTCGATGTCAGCAACTGTGTAGTTGATCTTAGGGTCTTTGTTGAAGATAGACTTAGTGGCTACGAAAAACTTACCATTGTTGTAGCCATAGAATACGCTAGGAGCACCGTCGATCTTAGTCTGATTTACAGTTTCTGGAATGCCTTTGATAAGGTCATGAAAAAAACCATTGATCTTATCGAAAGAACGAGCGCCTGAAACATACAGCTCATCTTCGATATGTGTGTAGTGGGACTTGTCTTCTTCAGCAGAAAACGCAGTTTCCACTACGAAACTTTTAAAACCTTTCATCACACTCCTAGCGGGACTGGCGTACCCTAACCGCATACATGCAGGACTGCCTTAGCTTTCTGCGTTATCTATTTATAAAAACGTCTTGACGACACAAAAGTAACATGATATAATATGAGTGTTACGAAGGGGTCATAATGGTTTGCTTAGTATGTTTCTTAATGCATCACCCGTATTTACGAAGTTGCGGTAAATACCACCAGTCTTACGTGAACTTAGTTCTAGTATTTGACTATCTCCTAGATATACGTCTAGCACATAATTACCACCACCGGTCGTACGAACCTTAGCTGACATTTTTTTACCTTTGAACTGACGCTTGAGCATCTGTAAGTTTTCAACGAAATATACTTTAAGTCCAGCACCAATGTCTACGACATTGATAGTTTTATCGTTGAATGAGATGAAATAGCTAATACCATTTATGAGTTTATCGATATCACTAGCTTTTGACATTTCGTTGTAAACCAACTTATATACTTCTGTTTGTGATTGTGGCGTGATTGGTTCTAGATTAATTTTGTTAATCTTGTTGATAGTTGTTGTCGATAATGTCATTCCAACTGCGCTCGCGAACGTTTTCATAGCTTCAGAATGAAGACCAGAAGCCTGACCAACCTGAGTAATGTGATTAATCTTAACAGAAAGATTAAGTTTCATTGCGATTGGTTTGCCTGGACTAGAGTCGTTACCAGACCAACCTTCATAGTATGCAGTCACGATGTCAGCTTTCGAAGGATTTTTTTTATCCTGACCAGAAATGCTGGTCGATACGATGTCTATACGATCTCTACGACCGTTGTTGTAAAAATATTCAGCATGTTCTTTACATGCTCCAGAGTTAACATATCTACATGCGTCTGCGATATATGGTGCTAAGTCGGTGCTAGAAGCAAGAACAGATTTTCTAGCATTAAGATATGTAAAAGCCGATCCATTAAGAACGTAGAATACATAAACTGTGTCTACACCCACAGAAGTTTTTTTGTTTGGAACAGTAAACTTAAACGCTTTGGCTATAGATTTCTTAGTATCTGTTGGACCTTTAACCGCAGTATATGCACCAGAATCTGATTTATCTGTTAGAAACTGTTTAAGATATTTGGCTACATGAGTAGGAGTGATACTAGTTCCAGTTCTACCTTCCACAAATCTAGCAACAATAGCAGCCTGAAGTAGAACTTCGGCAAGATATCCGAAAGGAACTTTTTCGCTGCTCTTCATGATAGAGCCAACAGGGAACCATTTGTCAGCTTCTTTTGAAGTATCTAATTCTATCGAATCGACAGCATTTTTATATGCTGCTAGATCTGTTATGTCAGCTCGTAGCTTATTACCTTCGATAAAAGTCTTAAGAACATTAATAGCATGATCGCGTGATTTTTTTGTAGGATTAAGCATGACGGGATCCCCACCGCCAGTCTTTTGATTAATGAATGCGATAGGTGCGTCTTTTTTAAGTACTTCTATTGCATAAGTGACATACTTATAGCATGAAGTCAGTCCGCTTGCCATTCTGATAGGATTTGCCATAGATATATTTATAAAACAAAAAAGGGAGGAGCGTTATTGCTCCTCCCTGACTCATGACAAAAAAGCACCTCCTTAGTCATGAGCCCGATTCTGTAATAGGGCAGTCTTGACCCATGGATCATTGGGTTTAGTCATAGCATAAATGGCGTAATCTTTATTTAAAAGTACCTCAACCTGAAGATTTGTTACACCTTTATTAATGAACCCTAGTTCTTTTGCAGTACCGCGCGAAGCGTCTAATTCGCGTCCGTGTGCGAACGGACCTCTATCATTCACTCGCGCGATAACGGTTTTGTTATTTTCGGGATTTGTTAGTTTTAGGAGAGTACCGAAAGGATATGTTTTATGTGCAACCGTAAGTCCGTCTGGGTTATAGCGCTCTCCTGACGCAGTTCTTGTACCCATTTGATACCAGCTTGCCTTAGCGAGCTTTGGACTTTCGATTATAGTAGGGGCGCAGCCGCCAATAAGCAAACTGACACCCAAAACAGCTATAATTTTGAGCATTTTTTATTTAGTATATCGCTTTTCTGTAAGAAAACGATAAGTCTCCTTTGAATGCAATTTCGCGAAACCAATAAGAACTAGTCGCGAATCTTGCAACGTTTTGCCAAAATAGCCTACTGCGTCATGTAGTCTATTTGCCGGAAATATCAGACAACGATTGAATACGTTAGAAACGTAATCTACGAGCCTGAAATGCGAATCGTGTTCTTTGATAAGAGATACTACATTTTCTTTTTCCTCAGCGTTAAGTCTGTGAGCTTCGGAACAGTAAATTCGTTTACCTTCCATCATTTCATGGAATTTTGTTTCCATGAAATGGGCATAGCTATTCATTTTGATTTCGTCGAGTTCATAAAATGCAGTACCGAAATATCCTTTTCCAAACGAATCTGGGTTTAGATAAACCATAACAGTGAATTCACAGGAAGGTCCATTGTCCGTATGGATATGGGACGATGGAACTCCTATGTTGTAATATTCTGGCGAGTATTGAAAACCTAATTCGATTTCTAATTGACAATCTGTTAAGTCGGTTATCTTGGTGACTAAACTTTTTGTGAACTGTTGGAAAAATGCTGGTTCCGTTTTATTTAATGGATCTGTTCTTAGTGCAGTAGCATATCCATTGTGTGTGTAGTTTTGAGCAAGAGCCAATTCACGCACAGCCATAGGATCAGGGAAAAAATTATCAATTATAATTGTGCTGTTCATGAATAGCGACTTAACAGTTCAGTATATCCACCAATAGCTTTATCTTTGCTCATAATAAAAGGAGCAGTTTTCACGTTAGGAAATTGCTTAAAAAACTCGTCGCGTTCGATATCTTTACCGACTACGATTTCAGTGAAAGTCACACCATTTTCTTCGCAAATATCTTTAGCCTTTTCACACCAAGGGCATCCTGGAGTACTATAGATAGTAAGATCATTCATTATATAATTCTCCTGTCTTTTGTCGAAAACGATATCCGTATGCTCGTTTCCAATCACCTAGAATAATACCTTGTTGCTTACGAGCTTCAATTTCCCAAGGTAAATCAAAATACGAACCGCTTCCCCGACCTTCCGACTGAACCATAGTGTTTTTCCACTTACAATAGTTAGCATGGGTAGCTAGGTCTTTTAGATCACCAGTAGCATATTGTCTTATATGAACGATCTCATGAGCAAGTATTCTATATAGTATGCTATCTTTTAGATAATTACACAGTTCCATGTCGTACTCGCGCGGGCGATGATTATCGTCATCCCATATCACAGAACCATACACATTTGAATCTTTAAGTTTTTCTGTGATATTAATCTTAAGTGTTATATTATTAGCCAATCGAGGGCCTAGAGTATATCCTAGCATCCATCGTGCAGCATTTTTGACGATTTTACGTTTATGTTTATTGCCGCCTGTAATACTGATTTTGGCTTTATTATTTGCGTACTCCAAAGCTCCTGGGGTCATTTTGTTTCCCTTCTTGCTTATTGGACTATAATACTTTATTTGGTCATGTTCGTCAAGACCGAAATTATTTAGCCGTTTAAAACTTGAAGTTTCCGAATTTAGCTTTAGGCTTACTGCGTTCACGATCTTCCATCCCAAACTTGCTATTATCCATAACAGCATCAGAGCGCTTCGTTTTGCCACCACGATTATCGTCAATCAAATCGTCCTGAGCAGACGCCTCAGTGTCGAATAGACGCATCTTGGTTCTGTCGATACCTAGTACGAATTTCTTGTTGATAGCAGGATCAGCGTAGCGATTCTTAAGCTGCTTGACCATGACCTGACCCGCTTCGTCAAGTTCGTCTGTGCGAACAAGAGCAATCATGAAGTCAGCCGTAGCAGGCAAACCAAAAGACTCGGAAGTATCCTCGAGACCAGGATCGCTTGATGAATAGCCAGTTCTAGTTGTTTGAGTAGCAGACACGATAGGAACGTTCTTTTCGACAGCAAGTCCGCGCAGTTCTTCCGCAATAGCCTTGATATAGGTATAGCTGTTTACGTTAGAACCTGTCTTGATTCGAGAAGAGCAGCAGATATTGAGATAGTCGATGTAAATAATGTCGGGTACGAAGCTTCGCTTTAGATTAAGCTCGTTCAGGAGGTGACGAAAGTGACCTACGTGCGCGGACGCAGTAGGATATTCCTTGATGATAAGCTTGCCTTCAGTCTTCGACTTGACACGAGCAATCTTACTATCGTACATATCTTTCGGAAGATGACCAAGATCATCAAGAGGCACATTCAACAGATTAGCGTCGATACGCTCAGCGATCTTTTCCTCAGCCATTTCCATAGTGATATACAGGACGTTCTTACCGAGCGTTAGATTAGCCGCAGCAAGATGACACATCATCAGAGTCTTACCAGCACCAGTGCCAGCAAGAATGATATTAAGTGACTTACGAGATAATCCACCGCGAGTGATAGTATTCATCAACTCTAGGTCGAACGGAATCTTTTCTTCCTTACGATGATAAAAATCATATCGCTCTTCGAAATCCTCAATGAAATCGTGACCGACATGACTATCGAACGACACGCCCAACGCTTCAGCAAGAATTTCTGGAAGCGAGTTCTTAGTTCTGTTCTTATCTTTGCCATCAAGAATAGCGATACTATCCATGATGGCATTATAGACTGCGCGCTCTTGACAGAATCCCTCGGTTGTTTCAAGCAACCAAGTCATATCAGAAGGTTCTGGTTCGACAAGCTCGCGAACCAGTTCCATTGAGCGCTTATGCTCTTCTTCGCTTAGATTAGTGCTAGACTCTAGGTCAATCCCAATCGCTTCACGAGTGGGTCGATTATTATACTTGAGCATAAAGTCATTGATACGCTTGAACACCTGACGCTCAGACGAGTCACCGAAATACTCTTCTTTTAGAAATGGTAATGTCTTACGAGCAAAGTCTTCATTATGAACCAGATTCTTTAGAATCGTCAGCTCTATCTTCATTTCCAATCTTTCCTACTTGCTTGATTAAAATGTCTTGCAGAATACACGCAACAGTATCTTCGAAGTTTTCCTTGAGCTTACCATCAAACATTCCGTCAGCCCAAAAAGACTCGACGACGTGATAATTGAATTTAAGCCAAGGTTCATCGCTATCTTCAACTTCACTAGAAATCTTTAAATTTTCATAGTGAAACACGACGCCTTCGAACTCACCTTCTTCAATACGCATACAAATGAAATTAGGTACATCTAACCTCTCAACAGTAGTATAGCGTGGAGCAGCTGGATTGTCAATGACTTTCATTAGTCAATCCTTACTGACACACGAGGATCAAACCTCAAGATACCGAGAGTGAAATTCTCAGCAGCATCTTCTGCATATCGCAATGACTTATTGGGAAACGTACGATACTCTATGAGTTCGTTGTTCTCATAGAACTCTACGCCATATGTGCCATTATCCAATATGATAGTGGCAGTCTTACTCTTATCATCACTCCAAAACTCACTCAGCGTCATCATTGTCTCCTTCTTCATCGAGAATTGCTCCATGTGCCATAGAATATTTATCTTTGATATACTTACCGAAATCGGTTTCCTTAAACATTTTCAACCAGAACTCTTTATTATCTACAATATCTGCCGCACGCACGTTAGGTGTATGCACTTCGCCTGTTTCTTTATCTACAGTAGCATACCAGCCATTCTTAGGCTTTACGATATAACCACCATCAAGAGCAACATCAAGCAAACCACTCCAGCGGTTAATACCGCCCTCATATGATACGGTGATTGGAATCTTTGACTTTTCTCTGACATATCTTGATTTCTCCACGTTAATAACAAAATGATAACCTTGTATACCATCAGCATCCTTATCCTGCTGACGACCAAGGATCCAAATAGCGTCTGATGAGTAATAGGAACCAGTTCCGCCTCCAACGATATCCTTTGGATAAAGACCGATTTCCTTATATGTATGATTGACAACAACCATAGGAATATCGCGCATCGTGAGATACGGAGTTACCATACGGAACAACGACTTGAGCTGTTTCGCGCGAGACATATCCGCTACAGACTTTTCGTTGAGAGCGTCTTCGACTTCTTTCTTTGAAGCAAGATTACCAATCGAGTCGATGATAATCATAACACGATCAGTGCGTTCGATAGTAGTCAACTGCTTCATGATATCAAACTTGAGTTCTTCGACGTCCATGATAGGCGTATGAACTACCTTATCAAAAGCGATACCGAATGTGTTGAAATATGATTGAGGCGTACCGAACTCAGAATCGTAGAACAAAATAACGCCGTCATCATACTTCTTAAGAAACGCTGATGCTAAGAGCAAGGCGAAACCAGTCTTGAAATGCTTAGAAGGACCAGCAAGCATAGTTAGCCCTGGAGTAATGCCACCGTCCACAGAACCTGATAATGCCACGTTAATCATAGGCACAGTAGTTGGGATCATGTCCTTCTTAGTGAAGATCTTACTGTTATCTAACGTAGCCGTAAACTCGATCGTACTATTCTTAATCAACTTATCTTTTAGTGACATATCACTTCCTCTTCTCAAAAAGAACCAATCTTTCAACATGATTATAGTATACTCTAGTTATGAATGATTGTCAAGACGTTTTTTCAATAGTGACGGGATCCCAGAAATCACCATTCGTCTGGACTGCGTCTAGCTTATCGACTTCGAGTCGTAGATTTTTACTTGCAGCAATGATAAGCAATACGGCTAGCGGATCAATGACTAGCACGAGTAGCATAATCATAATGCGTATCGCCGACTCCAAGTCCTTTTCGCTATCAGCGCCGTAGAGCATCTCAGCGACGTAACGAATAGGACCAACCTCATTCTTCAGCGTTCGTGTAGCCTTAAGCAATGGTGTTTTTTCATCAAGTAGCTTTTCTATAGTAGCCTGAGCATCTTTCATCTCAGCTGATATACCTGCGCGCTCGGGTTTCTGTTGATTGCGCAATTGCAAAGCTGTCTGAGCGCGATTATTCTTATTGATGATAGAATCAATCGCAGTATCTAATTGCTTTAGTTGCTGCTCCGCTCGCGTGATGCGCGTGCGCTCGCGCGTGATGCTACTATCTATTCGTTCTATCTTAGCGGCTACATCACCACTCGGTGCGACCTGATCTAAGTGAGCTTTCGACAGAAATCCAAAGATTCCCATACTTGTTATCAGCATAAGAACCAGAAGCGCACTAGTAAAGTATGCTTTCATTAGGAACGGAACATATTTCCAATTCCTGTACAACCATGAAGCAAGTACGATCTTACCTAACTCTAACGTCCCACCAAGGATAACGATAGCCCAGAAAGCACCAGCAAATATGGATGTTAGTCCTGTGACAGAATACCAAGCAGCTACGACGGAGAGTGCTATCCCCGTCGTCATAATAAGTGCTCTGTCGAAACTAAATGTCATAGACCTCGTGTGGTTCTAAGAACCTTATCTAACATCTCCTGACACTTCTCAGTACGATTCGGCCAATAGATATATTCTTTCTCTGCTGTCTTGATTAGATTATTCAGCAGAGGTACGATAATGCTTTCAAGAACCTTAATCTTATGAGCTAGCTCTTCTTCCTTAGCAGTAAGAGCTTCACCCTTAGCGTTTAGTTCTTGTAGAACATCGTGCTTGATTTCGCTTTCATCGACTCCAGTGAAACCAAAGTCGTAGTCGGCATATTCTGCGGGTACTTTAATTGCCATTTTGTTTTTCCTTCAAGTAGTCTTCAACAGATATATGCCTAACTTTACTAGCCGCACCAAAAGATTGCCTTGTACTAAAAGATTTAGTGTAGGCTGTTTCTTTTCGCATCTTGTCCCTATATTTTTCTCTTTGTTCAAACGGCATCTTATCAAGATCGTTCGGACCTAACCTCTTACTCATCCAAAGAAATCCTCTAGTGTGCTCTGCTTTTCGGTGTGCCAGCTGATTGTATCGAGAATAGCATTAAGCGGAGCCATGAATGCTTTTTCGAACTGTGTGTCATAGTCAATATATTCGTCGAGTTTAAACTCAGGTGGAAGCGTAGCAAACGCAGTAATCACATTATCTTGCAGTGGATTAGGCATTTTAAGATATGAGAATCTTACTTTCTCACCATCTTTGATAAGCTCATATCTTTTCTGTAGTTTGAGCTGCTTGATTTTATTATTGTATGTCAGAGCACCGCGAACATGAATAGGAACACTCTTGGTCTCATTTTTATATTTAGCGACATCCTGAACCGAACGGGGAAAAGCAACCTCTTCGAATGATAGAGTATAGAATTTGGTTTTGAATTCAGCGATAAACTTATGCAGTTCTTCTTCTGGTTGGTTCATGATGATAGTGAGCGCATTCTTAATAGCTTCACGACACACAGCAGGAGTCGACGACTTGACCGCCTCAATGCCTAACATCTTTAGTTTTGGTTTAGCATAGCGCACGCCTTCAGAATCGTGTACGTTTAGGATATAGCGTTTCTTCGCAGTCCAGATACCACGATCAGCGATAACCTCACGTTTCATATTCATTTTTTGCTGGAAGGCAGACATACGGTCAGCAAGGTCTTGATAGATATTATCAATAACTGGTTCCAGTTTCTCTGAAGCCACTTTATCCAGAAAATTAACGATCTTCTCTTTGAGTTGCGGAGATAAGCCCTCAGATTCAATTCTTTTCCCAAAGACGCTATGTACCAACTTGTCAAAGCTAATATAAAGCGAATCCGTATCCGACGCAATAACATAATCATAATCCCCTGTTTTCAATAGTTTATTGAGATACTTATTCATTTCAGATTCAGCCCAACGAATTGATAGCTGACCACCAAGAGTAATAGCAGTTGCTTGATCAATGTCAAAGAAACGGAAATGAGGATTACCGATAGCACCGTAAGCTGAGTTCAGCTGGATTTTTTTAGCCATTTGCATATTTTTATATCGGGAAATATCATTATATGATTGCTTAGAGCTAGTAGCCTCATGCTCCTTTTGAGCAGCAATCATCTTATCTTTATACACTACGCGATCATTATACATACGCTCCATTATTTCTGGAAGGAATCCTTGCTTATCTTTTTTGAAATAGCAACCATTCGCAGCAAGTCCATATCCATCAGGCACAGATGGAATATCACCTTCTAGTAGCTCATCGACAGTAATGCTAGTCTTAACAGCACGACCACGATCATCACGATACAGAGTTTCGGGACTGATATTATACTGCATGATAAGATGAGGATACAGACTGTTCAAGTCGAAAGACATCACCCAGTCATATCCACCAGGCTTAGGTTCCTTGACGTGAGCACCCACATATGCTTCATCTTTAGCGCCGCCTCCTTCGAGCGGAACTGCAATCTTTTGCTTATGTAGATGGTTGTGGATAATAACATCCCACATACGAACTTGTGTGAATATATCTAGCAGCGTCACCTTCGCGTCGTACGCGAGCGCGAGAGCCATATCAATAAGCTTCATCTTATCATCGAGTTTTTGAACCAGCTCAACGTCTCGAATGTTATAGTCGATGAACTTTTGGAAATCCTTGATATAGAAATCATGAAGCGAATCGTATTCAGAATAATCTAACTTACGTTCACCAAGCTCGACGAAACCGATATGATCTAGACGATAGCTTTCCTGCTGAGTGTAAGTGAATTTTTGATACATCTCAAGATAATCTAGAGTCGCAATACCAGCGATAGTGTATACTGTTTCTTCTTTGCCATACTTACGCTTCACTCTGCGATCATTGAAGAAACGCCACGGACTGAAAGCTTTCGTTGCCGACTCACCTAGAATCTGGTTCATGCGTCGCACGAGATAAGGAATATCGAAGAACATGATATTCCACCCGATCACAACATCAGGATATCCGTTACTCCACTCGCTTAGGAACTTAGTCAGTAGCTCTTTTTCGTTATTGCATTGATAGTAATAGACGTCGTTGCGCGAAGGCACATAATCATGATATGCCCACACATAATACATTCCATTTTTTCTGAGTGTAATTGCGGTGATTTCTTGTGCGGCTACATCCGCGCTCGGGAACCCATTCTCCGAGCTCACCTCGATATCGATATTCGCGACTTTGATAAGGTCGCGGTCATACATGATTTCGTTAGGATACTCCTCGTTCAGATAGGAGTAAAGGAAACGAGGCATCCCATATATCTTGAAGTTGGTGATATCTTGATACTGCTTAATGAAATCCTTAGCTTCACGCATCGACAAGAATTCGACAGGATCCAAATTGTTTCCACGAATGTCTTTCCACTCAGCGTTTTCACGCTTCGAGGGCAGATACATCGTTGGTTTATAAGGGATCTTTTCTTCGAACGCTCGGCCGCGGTCGTAACCGCGAACGAGAATGTTGTTACCGTGCTCTACTGCATTTGTATAAAATTTTGACATATCTTATAGTACCACGATACTACACAGTTGTCAAGATTCCTTTCTTAGGAAGCACAAGCCCTGAACCGAAATTCTGATTGTAAGCAGATTCGATTTGGTCATCTGGTTCGTATGTGAACATAACATTACGAGGATCTAGAATAATTTCCTTAGTACGAGCCATCGGGATGAAATCTACTAGAGCCATTTGAGCTTTGCCACCTGGACCTGGATTTAGCATTACTGCTGCTGGCTTAAGAACTCTAATCATATTGCCAGCAACACCAACCTTACCTACGATTTCATCACCATTAAGCAAACGCAGCATCATGACAGTTGTATTGCGATTCTCATCATTCATATTCATAGGATTAATATTCATTTCACTTCCTTACTTTGTCACGCCTTGAATCTTTTCTTGTCCTCTAGACCAAGCTGCAATACCAAGAACTGCACCCATAGCTAAGTGGAATAGACCAGCGCCTTGCAGCGTGAGTGGATTCCACTGAGTGATAGGAGCTTTAGTAAGCACTTGCACAACGTTCCACATGACTGGGAATATGGCCATATCAAGGCAACAGATAACCATATAACACCAACCCATAGCGGGACGCCATTTCTTAACCATCCAGTCTTCATTCTGCTTTGCGTTTTCTGCTTCCCACTGTTTCTTTTCCAGTTCAATCTTAGCAAGCTGAGCTGCTTCAGAAAGTTGCATTGCAGGAGCAGGAGCAGCTGCACGAGGCATCGTGTCTACATATGTAGATGGAATAGCAGCTGCTGCTCCCTTAGTAGCAGGTGGCAACTGATCCATAGCTGGCTTTGGTAATGCGTCTTCGTCTGGTAATCCGAACTTAGGCATAATATCTCCTTATGAAAAAATTTCTAGTGCAGCTTCATAATGAGATTTGCGGTCTTCCAGACCTATAGTTCCACCATTGATTTTCTTAGTTACAGTTAGGATATCACCCTTATCAGCCCATTGATTAAGCTCACGGGAATCCCAGAACCAACCAGCGCTCCAGGTAGCTCCTTCGTATTCGTTAAGCCATTCAGTAGCTTCTTCGAGTGACATGTTCATGTCTTGCGCAAAAGCAGTATAGTTAGACTTACCTGTTAATTGAATGAGACCACGCCCACAGTAACGAAAACCATCACCAGAATTTTCATCACCATTGCCCATGCGATTAGCATACACACGATTAGCAATCGCTCTAGGATTTTTTGCGTATCCACTAACGTCAACTCCACGAAAATACTTAGGGAAAATAACTTTCAGACGATCAGCTGAATAGTTAAGGTTTTCCTTAATGATAGACAATCCACCCGATTCGTGCCCTACCTGAGCAAGAAACATCGAAATTCTATTCTTGTTATTGATTTCGTAGAATTCTAATACTTCGTTGAGTGGTTCTACATAGTTTTGAACAATATTCTCAGAAGTGTCTTCGAAAAATTCGTTAAGCTGATCAAACGTCACTAGTGCCATGATGGCCTCCTTTTGACGCTATTTATTAGATTTCATGTTTGGCATACATTTCTAATGCAACGAAAACGATTTCGCCACGAGTTAATCCAATGTCTGCGAGTTCTTTATCGTTTAAATTATTAAGTTCTGTGACTACAGAGTAATATCGACGTGTTCTTTTGTACCATTCTAGCATATGTGTCTCCTGAAACAGATAAAGCGGGCTAGTTTCCCAGCCCGCTGCATTACGAAAATCTCAATGGGTTTTAATTAGTCCTTGATTTCGATTTTCTTAGGTTTCTGGTTCTCAGGAATAAAGTTTTCCAGCCAGACCTTAAGAATGCCGTTCATCAACTCGGCGTTCTTAACTTCTACAGTATCAGCAAGAGTGAAGGTACGATTGAACGCACGCTCTGCGATTCCCTTGTAGAAGTAGTATTCGGTAGCCTTATCCATATCGCTGGCATCCTTAGTCTTACCAGCAATGGTTAGCTTACCACCATCGAGAGTCAGCTCGATGTCTGTCTTTGCGAAACCCGCAACCGCCATTTCGATAACATACTTGTTATCATCGACCTTCTTGATATTATATGGGGGATATCCAGGAAGGTTCTTACCGATACCATCCAACTGCGAAGATAGCAGCTTGAATGTCTTGTCGAAACCGACAGAGAATGGATCAAAAGAAGTGAAAGGCGAAGGAAGTTGTGCGTATTCTTTAGTCATTATATTGCCTCCTGTTAAGCAAGGTTGTGTTATGCGACCCCGAGGGCATCACGGTTTTATTTATATCAGTCGTTTGTGCGTTTCTTCCCGATATTATATTTTGCTTCGAGTTTCCACTCAGTTTTTTCTTTGTGTGCTATGATCTTTATCTGGTTTAGAGGAGCAACAATATCGTTTGTTCGTTGAGTATTTACGATATCAATCAGCTCCCATTCGGCGAGCAGATTAGCAATCGTATTACGACGAGCCATATCTTCTTCAGAAAAGTTTGTAGGCTTACCATCAAGAGCAAACAGTTCTTTAAAGTGAACGATATAGTATCGCCCCTGTTTGTGTAGGATATGACACGATTGAAACAGCACCTTATCGCGTCGAGATGCGACCCCGATACGAGTTAATGTTTCTCTAATTTTAAGGAAATCTTCTGCTGATCGTAGCTTAACTTCGACCATATTTTCAACCGATGCATTCATCCTTTTCCACCTTTGTCGAGAGCACTCTCGATCATGGTCAACTGGTCATCGGTTAATACGCGCATAGCTTGTTCCGCTTTAGCACGACCATAGCCAAAATACTCCATGATCATTTCAACGGATGCGTCAGGTTCTTGTTTTTTCCACTTTGCGAACCTTTTACGCTTCCGCAAAGTATTTAGTAAATACTCGTATTGTTGCTTATTATCGAGCTGCGGTCGCAGGTTCATTTCGTTCGCGTAGAGAACAGAATCTTGGTGATAAGAAAGCGAACGATTCGTTAGAAAAGGTTTATATCCTTTTTCTGAAAGCTCGTCGTTCTCAGACCCCCTCATCAGGTTCTTTTTAGAATAGCTGACACTATCAACGTAGGTAAATGGATTACTCATTATAGAGCTCTGGATTATCGAGCGGACCAATCACTTGTATCTTACCTGAACGTATCTTTTTCAAGAATGTTTGCTTACGGCGATTCGCGTCAATTTGTTCGTCACGACAAGGTATGCAACGCTTTTCTGTTTGGTTCTTAACAACAGAATATTTATGATACTTGCTTTTAAGCTCATGATTCGTCTGACCTTCTTTAGTGAGACGATTAGGCGCACGAAGATAAAAGCTCGTGATAGAGTAGAGCTGATTACAATTCACACAAAATTTCACATTAGGTCCAGTCGTACCTTCTATGGTCACGACTTGTCTGTCATTTGTTGGAAGAATAGAGCGAGTTATCACAGGAACGTTGTTAGCGCGATTCATAATATATATCCTTATTCGTCGATAGCCTTAATAGTGATTTCTTTATTGATCAGCGCGATAAGGAGTTCGCGACCAATCTTACGCTCAACCATAGGAATAACGTCTTCCACGATAGAGGTAATAGAAAGCTCGTTAATCATTTCTTGCAACTGGAAATCTCGACCAGCTTGATTTCCACCAGCTCCCTGCCATTTATATGTGCAACCAAACTCTTTCCTATTAGCTTCGTGTAGGATACGTTCAACCTTCAGTGCTTCTTCACAGAAAAGGATACGATAATAGGTTGTATCAGGGTCGAATCCATTCGACTTCAACCATTTTCCAGCCGTATGATTGCTGCTTTTCTTGCCGTAGAACCCAAGTTTCACGCCGTAGATACGATCCTCGACGTTCTTGGACATACCAACATAACCGATTTCCTCATGAATATATTCGTCGACCTGTTGCGTCGATATTTGATACACGCCAGACATCTTAACGCCTGGATGATAAGCACCACGCGAATTCACTGAAGAAATTGGTTGCCACGGAGTTTGTTCTTGGATAAGGGTAGCGAGTTCGTTGATCTTACTCATCACATATTTCCCATAATATCAAAGATAGATTGAGACGCAAGCTTATTATACTTGAATCTCACAGTCACCGGTATCTTTTTATTCCCAGCGAACACCGATGGTTTGGACCAGTCGATAGTCACGTTAGGAAAATTATCAGCCCAGTCTCTAAAGATACCTTCATAACGTTCTGGGGCGATATCTACGTAGTCCTGCGAGTCGTTCGTAGTTGCAAGCCTTTTCAGCTTGACGTAGGCTTTTCCCTCGCGCGCGAGCTGGAGGTAGAAATCCACGTCTTCGAATAAGCCAATACGATCATATCGCGCAGACTTTACTCTATCCGTATAGTGTAACACGAACTTGCTCAAACCACCAGAGTAATCTTTATCCGTATTGGAAAAGGCTCTCGGGTGATCGCTGATCATCGCTAGATTATTGTAGCGAGTGAATAGCTTCATAGCCTTCTTATAGAAAACTGCGAAATCCTCAGCTGTAGCAGGCTTATTCGTGCATACGCCATCTTCGTAGCGTGTGAACGTACAGTCATCATCAACCATCACAAAGAATGGTTGATTAAGCGACACAGCACCATCTAGGATGATCTGTCGCTTTTCTGCGATAGGCTTATCATGTCCCATGAGTACGACGTTAGCCTTAAGAGCATCAGGCAATGAGTCGTAGGTCGTAGTCACTAAGCCACGAGTAGGGATGTAGATAGGGATCACTTGAATTCGCAGTCCATCATGATTTGGGTCATACAGGCGGACATATTGATTTCCTGATCCACCACGAACGCAGCCTTATACTGATAGTCCGCGAGCGCGAGCACGAGCGCGGGAATAGACTCAGGCTTAAGGATAGCACTCGATGCGTCGTAAAGCCTACGGAACAGAACGTTCACGTCCATACTAGCGTTCTGTCCGACCCACTTACGCATATTCTCAAACTCGCGAGCCTTGAGATACTTGACGAGTTCCTTGATTTCTACGTTGTCAACCGACGCAAGAATACCAGCATCAATGTTACCAGAAGTTCCATAACGCTGTAACTCATTGAGAACACGACGCCAATCGGGGAAGTGCTTCATGATAACTTCGGCAACAACCTTCTTATCGTAGGTGACGTTCTCTTGATCCAGGATTCCGCACGCACGTGAGAGGAATTCCTTAGCGAGCGTCGCCTTTTCTTTATTACCAATCTTGAACTCAATTACAGAGCAGCGAGAATGCAAAGGATCGATGATACGATTGATAAAATTACATGTAAGGATAAAACCACAGTTAGACGAGAACTCTTCCATAAAATTGCGAAGAGCAGGTTGAGTGGAATTAGCGTTAAGGTAATCAGACTCATCAAGGATAACATACTTTCTGCCGCCGCCGAACGATACGGTTGCAGCAAAGTTTCGAATATCGTTGCGAAGAGTGTCGATATTTCCATTCATAGATCCGTTGATAATGATATAGTCGGCGTCGATTTCATCAAGCATAGCACGAGCAACAGTAGTCTTACCGACTCCTGCTGTTCCGCTCAGAAGTAGATTAGGAATATTGCCATCGTCTACGAATTTTTGAAACGTGGTCTTTAGGTTATCAGGCAGAACACAATCTGCGATTTTATGAGGACGATACTTTTCAACCCAGAGGAATTCTTCGCGCATCATGGCTCCATATCAAAAGTAGGAAGGGGAGCCGAAGCTCCCCTATATTAGTCACCGTACTTGCTGCCTTGCTCAGTGGCAATCCAGTATTCAACATCCCCAGTCTTCGACTTGAAATGCGAGATTCCCTTAGCAGAAACTCGAACCTCGTACTCGCGATTAAGAATCTTGAGATTATCAATCTTGAAGACCATACGATAGTTCGCCGCAGCTTCACCGACCTCGTACTCGAAAGTGTTTGAACCTTCGTTCTTCGAGTCAAGCGCAGTGAGATAAGCCTTGCCGTTCTTACCAACTAGACCAAGCTCAGGCAATCCAAGCACACCAGCGGCGCGCAATGCACTCTGAAGAGCACCAGCCTCAAGCGTGAAAGAAATCTCCGTAGAAGGAAGGTTGATTTCCTTAGCAGGAGGAGCTTGAATAAGGTCGCTCTTCGCATAACGCAGAGTAGTTCTTGCCTTGCCATTGCTGATAACGACAGACTCGGCACCGAAGTTGAGGTCGGGGTCTTCGAACATAGACACAGTGCTGATGAACTGTGAAAGGTCATAGATAGCGAACTCGGTAGCGATGCTCTCGCTGATATTAGCCTTAGCGAGAACAGTCTTTTGTGGACTGACAGTCTTTTGAACTGAACCAGGCTGAAAGATGAGCGATGGGTTGATCGCTGCAAAGTTCTTTAGGATTTCCGTAGTTTCTTTAGATAGCTTCATCATGTTTACTCCTATCATTCAATAGTATCATAGTTTAGGGAGATCGTCAAGTCACTTCTTACCGATCTTGCGTGGCATAGATGACTCGTCAGCAGTAGCACCAGCGCCAATTTGAGCCAAGTCAATCAACGAACCGCCGAACACATACGCACCAGTATGCTGCAACTTCATCCAAGGACACAACCAAGTTTTCACGTTGATATCCCACATCTTCTGGCAGAACCAATAGTCCTCAGAAAGATAACGCTTGGACTTGGGATCAACTTCAGCCTGGAAGGCCATAAGGATTTCACGAGTGCCATCGAAATGTTCAGTACGAACATGATCGGGAAGATACATATATTGAGGATACGCAGCCTGGAACTTTTCGAATGCGCTGCGCTGAATCATCATAAAGCCTGTTCCACCTTCCAGCACTTCTACTGGCTCGTCGAGTGGGATAGACCCAGTGCCTTCCTTGGGATTGAAGACGTAGTCGCCAACGTACTTCTCAAGATTCTCAGGATTCTTGTCGGCGAAACCCTTATCGACTGCGCGTACGATCTTTTCCCAAGCGATACACTTCTTAGGATATGGGCCGCATACGATTTCCTTATCAGTGCCTTCGGCTGCGATAACAGAAAGCGCGATAACGTCATTAGGGTCGAACCCAATGTCCGAGTCGATGAACATGAGATGCGTGCAATCAGAACGCAAAAATTCGTCCACGAGGTAATTTCGCGCACGAGTGATTAGTGATTCATTGAATAAGTAAAAGAACCTAACATCCATCCCATACTGAGCTGCCATAGAAGACAAATCAGCAGTAGATTTGCAATACTGACCACCACAAACTCCTCCGTACATTGGTGTAGCGATAAAGATTTTGCGCTTTCTTAGTTCTTCAATAGATACCGAAACTTCAAATGTTGACATTATTACTCCAAAGTGATTATGTTATTATATATGCTCACGTTAGAGCATTTCAGCTGTTTCAGCCTGCTTTTTTTTCCAGCGAATGACGGCTTGCTGATGCTTGAGTCGACGCTTGATAGAAGGCTTAGTGTAATGTTCACGTTCAGCAAGATCCCGCATAAGGTTCTCACGCTGAACTTTCTTTTTCAAAATGCGCAAAGCACCGTTCACATCATTATTGCGAACAGTGACAGAAATACCCTTGAGATGCTCCCAAGGCTCACGATTATCAGTAGCCAATTATAAACTCCATTGAAAAGATAGGAGGGGAATCACTTCCCCTCCCTTATATAGTATCAAGCAGCGCGGCTGTCGAATACTGCACCACCGAGAATGGCATAAGCAGCAGCAACCATCTTGCGCGAAGGCTTACCAAGACGATACTTAGAAACGGTCTCACCCTTTGAGTTCTTGCGCTCATTGAGATAAATCGCATGACCCTGCTCGCGAAGCGAACGGACAACCTCATGAGGATTGCCAGCGCCAAAGCGATGACGGATCTGAGCAACAGAAAGTTCCTCACCATTACGGAGAGCAGCGAGAAGCGAATCAGTCTTAGTCATATTATATACTCCAGTTTCAGTTAGGTTAGATTATAGTCTCAGAAAGCGATTTCCTGAGAATTCTCCGCAGTGGTGGCTGCAGGAGTTTCGGTGACGGGATTGATCGTAGGATCAACCTTGGTATAGAGGTCCAAGAAAGCAGTCTTGGTCTCTTCGTCGAAACGGTTAATGCACAGGCGAATAGCTTTCTGGCGGTCGCCGATCATGCGGAACGTCTGTGCGATATGGACAAGACGGCGAGTAGAAATCAACTCGTCGATAGCGCCCTCGGTGAAAGTCTTGCGAATGATATCTGACCAGACAGTCAGGTGCTCAACGAATGACTTATCATCTTCAGTCATTGTACCGTCATTGAGATAGTTTGTCAAGATCTTTTTCTCAACAACGGGAGTAGGATACTCCTGCTCGATGGTGATGGGAAAACGCTCGAGCCATGCATCGTCAAGCATAGTAGCAGCGACATAACGTCCGTCGTCAGAACCACGACCCTTCGTGTTGGCGGTGACCATGATATTGAAACCATCGGCAGGCGTAACGATTTCGCCAGTTTTCTTCATGTAGTAAGGCTTGCCTTCGAGGATACCCTGAAGACACATAGCCTTGCCTGGATCAGCGCGATCGGCTTCGTCAATCAGCAGAAGCGCACCGAGTTCCATAGCACGAAGCACCGGACCCTTCATGAACTTCGTTTCGCCTTCGACGAGGCGGAAACCGCCAATCAAATCGTCTTCGTCAGTCTCGCGAGACATCTGGACACGAATCATCGCACGCTTAGCCTTAGAGCAAGCTTGCTCGACCATGAACGTCTTGCCGTTACCAGAGTGACCAGAAATGAACACGGGAAAGAACTTGCCAGATGCAATGATCTTTTCAATCATCTTGAACTCGCCGAAAGGCACATAGTTCTTGTCTTTGCCAGGAACCTTAGCATACTCATGCTCGGAAACGGCGTTGGGATTGAACGTCTTGGTCACAAGAGTATCTTTACGAATCGGCACAATATCAGCAGCCATAGCAACCATAGAAATTTCCTGAGCAACAGGAGCAGGAGCAGCAGTAGCAGTTTCATTGGCGGGAAGCTTATAGAGCGCACGACCAGCACGATACTCCGCCTTGAAAATCCAGCCATGATCGGCATTGGAAAACTTGTTAGCTTTAGCGAAATCGGACAGGTCGCGCGCAGCAACAACTGCCTGATCGCCGAAGCGGACAGTAGCGGCTTCGAGGAACTTGGACTGATTAGCCTTCAACATTCGATTCACCTTTCATCATCATATAACTTATAATACCACGTTGAGCGGTAGTTGTCAAGAGCGAATTCTTTCAATGATCGGCTTGCCAACAAGCCCATTGAGCGTCAAGAGCTGGCGCATGAATTCGAAAGCGTCTCTCATGTAACGAAACGTGGCTGCCTCATCAATGAGCAGTTTGTCTTCGCGCTTGAGCGTATACGATACCTTGAACATGCCTTTCCCCTTTCCTATCATTAGCATAGTATATAGGTTTGGCGGGGAAATGTCAAGAGCGTTTTCCCCGCCAATTCTTGTCAGACAGCGATCTTTTCGATGAAACGACCTAATACCGCACGAGAAGCTCCACGCTTGTTTTGGGCGGAGATAAACGCCCGAGCAAGCTGACCTTTCTTGAGGTCTTGAGCCGCATCAAACTTGGCTTGTTGTGCTTGGAGATTCTTGCCTCCCTGGATAAGGTAGAACTCATCGAAGTTCAACATCTTGGGCACAACAGCCGCTTTTTCCTTCTTGAATTGCGACTGCATCTTGTCGTTTTCAGCAGCGCCCTTGACGTAGCGATAAGCGACATGGCGCAAATCGTACGCACCACCAATGATATAGAACCCTACGAACGTGGCGTCTTGTGACTGACGCACGATACGCGCATACATTCCGGTGATATCGCTTTGATCAGGGAAGTTGATCGTAGTCTGCATCTTGGATTCCTCGTCGATGAAGATACGAGTCACGTTGGTCCTATTGCCAGCGTATGAGTTAACAGGCGAGTGATAGATACCTCCCCTTTCCATCTTGTAATACTGAGGACAGTTACTCTCACCATCGGTGATGCATACAAAGTTCATAATCTGAATATTCTTTTCCTTACGGAATTTCTTAAGCAGATCACGAGACACGAGGATAGCATCGTTGAGCGGCGTACCTCCAAGCTTGAAATATCCCATATCATAGCCAGGGCGGAGCAGACCGCTCAGCAAACGATACGGACTATCGTAGCCATTCCTAGAAGGAAAATCGTCTCCGTCATTGTAGACGTAGCGAGAAGCAGTCACAAGCAACGTGCCAACCATCGTGTTGAAATCCTTGAGGTTCATTCCCTCATTGAACAACTCGACGAGGTCAAACTCGTTGTCTGGGCATACGAAGTCTTTCTGGAGACGATTTGCGATACGCGCACGCAAGTTATTCTTAGTCGTGTTACGATCGTACAGATTAAAGCCAGCAGTTTCCGACATCGTACTAGTAAAGCCATAGATACGGTGAGGAATACCGACACGACGACAGAACATAGTCAGGCAGATCAGCTGATCCATAGCACCACGATAGTTGGACTGCATCGAGCCAGACATATCGAGGATAACAACCAGACCATGATTCTTGCCATCAGGTACGATATTGAGACGACGGAACACATCATCGTTGAACTTATACGAGTGAATCTTGTTCGTGTCGATAGTGCCGGTCTTGCTCTGCTTCGTGCGGCTATACGCCTTAGCAGCTTTCTTCATCTCGAACTCCTTCACCATATAGTTAATGGCGGAGCTGTTCTCGACGCGGAACTTGTTCAGCAGATGCGTACGATACGACACAAGAACCGCAGGCTTAACTGCCTGAGCGAAATCACGGTCGATAAGCTTAAGAAGCTGCTTATAGCCCACAACGAACTCTTCGTGGGTCAAGTCCTTGGGATAATACAGATACTTGAACTCGCGCCCAGAAAGAGAAGCATCAAGCAACTCTTCCATGCGATCGTTCATAGCTTTATCAGTCTTAGCTTCTGCTGGACCGTCGAGCGGCGTAGAGTTGCCGCCTTCTTTCCCAGATGAACTGCCGTCTTCGTTGTCGCCTTCCTCGTCTTCTTCCTCAGACTCATCGGAGTCAGCGCCTTCATCGCCTGGCTCACCGTCTTCGGAATCATCAGAGTCATCATCGAAATCGTCAGACTCGTCGCCTTCACCATCCTCGCTGTCATCTTTACGAGTGGATACGTCGCGCATATCTTCGTCGTCTTTTTCTTTCTTCAGTTTGGCATAAGCGAGCAGATCTTCTGCGAGCTTAACCGCATCATCGAAAGTGATAGTCTGCTCGGCGCGGCGCACGAACTCGCGCTCTTCCTCAGTGAACTTGATACGCATACGAGTACCAAGCTTGAAGTAGAGGTTGATACGATCAATGAGCGCAAGGTCTTCGATATCGTCGTTCTTGACGTTAAAGAAATCCTGCTGATGCAACCAGTCATAGCCCTCGATGAAATCGCGACGCGAGCCGGGAAATTTCGCCTTGATCTTGCGTTCGATACGAGCGTCCTCAACGATATTGAGGTAGCCCTGGAACGTACGACCGGCTCGCTTAGACTCGCTTTCTTCTGCGACCTTGTCGATAGCGCCTTTCCAACCATCAGGAGGAGTCTCGAGCGCGTGACCGACCTCATGTAGGACGAGCATGTGATACAGAGTCTCGGTCATCTCTTTCCACATAGGAAGCGCCAGCACACGATTCTTCACATCGAAATATGCGGTCTTGATAGGCTTATGCTCGACCATGATATTCTCAGCAGCCAGCAACTTAGCCAGCTTGTCGAGCGCGCCACCAGGCGTTACGAGCTTAACGTCAGCCATATGAAATCTCCTTTATCATTTACTAATGATACCAGGCGCTGCGTCGGTTGTCAAGACGGATCTTTCGCCATGTTATTATATAGGAGCAAACACAGCACGCCAACGGCAACATAGGCGTTTGTACCGAGCCCAATGCACGTGATGCCAGCGATAAGGCATATCAGCTGCATAGCCATTGCGCCAAGAATCTTGACGACTTCCATATTATCTTTCATTATGCGTTCTCCAGAATGAGATTGATTTGGTCGTTGAACACCATGATAAGCTCACGCTTCGCACCGAACACGAAAATCGGCTCGTCGAGCTCGACGGTGTGCTTTACCTCGCCGCCGTAGCAGACGCGGCTTTCGACTACTGTGCCGGTGAACGGATAGTCACCCATATAGCGACCTTCGACACGGGCTCCTTCGATGTGCCAAGAGTTAGTCATTTTCAGTTCTCCAGAGAAAAGGCGCAAGGCGGGATACGACGGTTCAGGCGAATGATCTTGCCTGAAAGCTGGCTAAGTCGGTCCTGAAGAGTAGCACGATGACCGCCAAGGTCAGCGCCGCTCTTGAGAAGCATTTGGAGGCTTACCGCTTCGCGGACGAGCTGGTCCTTCTTGATGAATTTCTTGGCGTGTTCGGCTGGAACCTGAAAAGGGCGGTCGTTGAGCATGACCTTGACGAATCCTGGACGAAGCATATTATTGACCTTTCTGGTTCTGGAAACGCTCACAGACTCGGGCGAGGTATTCCCCGGCGTTGTCTAAAAGCAGAGCTTGAGTCAGAATCCCGTCGACTCCAACGGCCGCTTGGGTGCGACGGTTGATTTCCTCACATACGCAAATGAGGGTGTAGCCGTCGGTGGCGGGGTAGCGGGTGAGGAACTGGGCTACTAGAGGGGTTACTAGAGACATTTGGGCTCCTGGGTTAAAGGGTTATCATACCCTATTCTACCGCTGTTAGGGCTAATTGTCAAGCCCCTTTGGCGACCTTTTTCGTCACCCGAGCGATATATTTCGTCTTCCGCAGACCCTGAGCTACGGCGGCAGGCGCAATAGTCACGGTCGCGTTGGCGAGGTACGCCGCAATAGCAGCGTTCAAGTTGACGTTGGTGGGCTTAACGGTAGTGGCCATGAGCTAGCTCCTTTGAATCACTATGGCCATTCTATACCCGTATTAGCCGATTGTCAAGGCCCTAAAATGCAAAAAGCGCCCAAAAGGGGCGCTTTTTTTGTAACACAGTCTGTTACCTTCCTACGTTTTTCAGATACTTTTCCCTAGCCTCTGCCCAGTCCAAGCGTCCCATATCGTCATAATATAGGGGTTCGGCGCTCACCCGTCCGCTGGCGCTTAGGTTGGCTATGCGTTTCGCCGCATACTTTTTCCATACGCCTGTGAGGTAGCCGACGTCTGACGAGAAAGCTGGAACCAGAGCGCTCTCAGGAATTTCGTCACGAAGGAACTCGCTGGAGTTGGTGAAAAGAGACGAGTAGTAGATTCCTCGATCGTGGTTGCTAGTCGCAAGCTTGAGGCTGATCTTCAGAGCGCTATAGATTTTTAGCTGCAATCGGTTGAGTCGGTCGCGTACTCCTTGACGACCCTTCGTCTTTTCCTCGATCATATATTGGAAATATGTTTCAGGGTGAGTTGCGTGCATCCACTCATATGCCATCTTGCGAGTAGCGATGGACATGCGATAGGGAGATTTTCCTGTGGAGTATCCCATTTTTTTCCAGTGCTTGAGATTGTCGTATTGTGACATCCCGTGTCCACCTTTGTCCTTACCGTATAGCGAGGTCGTGGTCACTCCCGCGAGGCGCGACCCATATAGCTCTTTCCATTTGTCCTGGACCACGTCTGATAGACACAGAAGCGCAAGCAGCTTGCCTCCTACGAAATTGTAGCCGAACGGTTGAACAGGAACAATAGTCGAACAGACTGCCGTGTGCTTGATACGTTGCTCGTTCGTGCGCTGCTCGCGTGTCCAACCAATCACATTATCACGCGGAGCAAGGTCGAGGAAATCACTAGCGATAGCAACCACACCTAGATATTTCTTGGTGGTCTTGTCGCGCACTAGGAAACTCATTCCTCGACCCACAGAACCAGAGTGCTGCTGCGTGTGAATCATAATACGCAGCACCGCCCAGTGCTCCTTGATATCTTGATTTTCTTTATCACCGATATAGATTAGCTCGGGGTCAATAGACTCGTAGTCTGTTCCGTCCCACATCATCGACTTGACTTGAGGAATCAGAATCGCATCCTGTGAATTGACATAGGCATATTCATCAAACAGAACACTCTTGTGCATAGGATAAATGTTGTTGACTTCTTCCCACTTTTGCCACAGCACATACTCTTCCGTCGATATCTCGCGGAATCTACTCAGCTCATCAAGTATGGTTCTGCGAAGCGTGTCCGTATCGTGATGAACGAACGTTTGCTTTTTAAGCCAATCAGAATAAGGTGTTGATTGTTGGTTTCCAAGAATGTTCATCATGACCCATCAATGTGGCTAATATCCTAGCTCGTTTGCTTGGTCCCGTACAGCCACTCTGTAAGAACCCAGTTCGTCTAGAATCATTATAGTTTATTTCGCTGTGGTCGTCAAACTGATCGGCAGTCAAATCGACGACCTGACCATCAGTACGGCGCAGAAACCAATGCTTTATCCCTGGCGTACTAGGAATGTTGGTTGTGCGAATATCCCATTCGCTACCAGCAGTGAACACATACCAATAGATATATTCGCAAACTGTGTAGCAGTAGTTGATAGATGGGAACTCTGGTTTCCACATATCTTTCATACGCTGATCGTGGAGATGTTCTTTTCCCATGAGCCGCAGACATGAGTGGAGCTTATCCTTACTCACGCCCGCGACCGCGAACATTTCATCCAGCAGTTTGTTTTCTATTCGCAACCCTACGGTCCATCTTTTTCTTGAAATTTTGAGCTTGTTCAATATGAAACCGATTAGCTCTCTGTTGATAAGTGATCCCGTTAATATGGTCGTACTCATGTTGGAATACGCGAGCGGTGTATCCTTCATAAGGAGTAGTTCCTGCTTCTCCATCCCATCCACGATAACGAGCACGGATACGTCGAGACCTCTTAATCTTTATGAACATACCAGGATATGAAGCACAACCTTCTTCGTATGTAACCTTTTCATTTTCATAATCTACGATGATAGGATTAAACACACCAATAACACTTGCTGGATCCCCAGGATTACCGATAACGAACACGCGAGTCATAATACCAAGCTGAGGAGCTGCAAGACCCACGCACTTATTTTCAATCATCTTATCGCGAAGGAGTTCATACAGCTCTTTCGCTTGCATGATAGTTCCGTTTTCAAGAGTCACTCCAGTTTCAAAATTGAACTCTGGGCAAATTTCATTAAGTCTTGGGTCTGTACCTTTAATCAATTCCATTAGACTATCCTACTGAAGTTTTTTTGTTTAGCAAAGCGCAGCACATTGCTGAACTTATCGTTGAGAACGTCGCCTTTATGTGATATCACAAAGATATTAGTTTCTTCCATATCATGGATGAGCTTTAAGAACTCATCACAACCATTAGCATCCAGCGAAGCATCAAACACTTCATCAAGAATCAGAAGATTTGTGCTGGCGCTATTTTTCATGCGAGCAATTGCGCGCCACGTGAACAGAAGCGATAAGTCGATACGCATCTTTTCACCTTCACTGAATGACTCATATGTGAAATCATCACGATGACGCGAAAGTATCTTTTCCTCGAACTGTTCGTTGAGTTCGAACTTCACGAAGAAATCCATAGCTGCTAGATATTTATTGACTAGCGTATTTATGACAGGTATATACTGCTTGATGATGCGAGACTTGATTCCACTATCGCGTAGGATAACTGTAGCCAGCTCATACATTTCCTTATCAGTAAGAATCTGCTCTTTCGAGCTGAGCGCTTTATCTAACTCAAGTTTGGATGAAAGAATCGCGGATTCGGTAAAGGTTCCCTGCGTTTTGTTAAGGTCGCTGATTTCTTTGTTCCAAATAGCGATTTCTTTTTGATAGGACTCAATTGAGGATTGAAAACGATTCGTTTCAGTTTGTAACCTTCTAATATCAGCCTGAATCCCTCGGATCTCACTGTGACGATGCTCTGCTTTCCTATGTTCATCCTCAAGTCTGGTAAGCGCCGTTTTAATTTCTTCAATGGAACTTTTCTTTTCATCGATCTTCGACTTTCTAATGGTTTCCTCAATGAGCTGTGCGCAAGTAGGGCACTCATTGTTTTCCGTGAAGAACTTGATTGATTTATTAGCATTGCTTTTCTTGCTCTCAAGATTTTGCTCTAGCGATACTATCTTATGAATGCGACCTACGATAGCATCATAGTCGGCACATTGTTCTAGTAGATTATTGATTTCTTCTTGATATTCTTCGATGCGTGAATTACACACATTCAAATTTTCTTCGTTCCGTGCGATACTTACGTTATAGTCTGCGATTTTGCTTTCGCGTTGCTCATCGATTTCAGCACGAAGTTTTTCTTGTGTCTTAATAGCATCCTGAGCATAACGGATAGCTTGCTCGTTGAGCTTATACTCTTCACGATTAGTTGCTACACGATCCTTGAGCAGTAGAGCCATCGAGGAAAAGACGCGGATATCTAACAGATCCTCGATGACTTCACGCCTTACGTTTGTTGTCAGTTGCATGAACGGAACAAACGAAGATGATCCCAGGATAACTATCTGGGTGAAAGATTTCATGCTGAGCTTGAGAATATTCTTTTCGAGCATTTCCTGATAGTCGCGCACGGCAGCTTCTTGGTCTATCAGAACGCCGTCTTCAAGAATCTCAAACACATTAGGCTTGATGCCGCGCCGCACAAGATAACTATGATCATGCGTACGAAACTCAATCTCGACGACTACGTCACGTCCGTTGACCGAGTTAATCAGCTGATCTTTCTTAACCTTACGGAATGGTTTCCCGTAGAGCCCATAACAGATTGCGTCTAGCATCGTAGACTTACCCGCACCGTTTTCACCAACGATAAGAGTAGAGTCATTTTTGTCGAGCTGGATTTCAGTGAATGCGTTGCCAGTAGAAAGGAAATTCTTCCAACGGACTTTGGTAAAGTGAATCATTAGACTTCCATATTCAATGCTTCATTATATAATGAACGCATCAGTTTGTCAAGATCATCATTGTTCACGTTAGACTCAATTGACTTAATGTAAGATGATAGGATAGTCAGCGTATCTTGGGCTTCATCGACTAGGTCAGCTTCGCTGATAGTATCCATATTGCGATGATCTTCAACGATGGTGACTTCAAGCGGAGCAGCTTCGTATAGCTTAGAAGTGAACAAATCAAAGTTCATAGGATTATCTTTGTTCGACACAATGAGCTTAACATAAGCTCCCGAATACTTAGCCCAGTCACGGTCGAGCAATTCTTCGGTCGTAGAGTTCTTATCGTTGTACCATAGCTTACGAAACATACGATATGGATTTTCTATGAACGCCAGTTCACGAGTTTCCGTATCAAGGATATGGAATCCTTTAGGGTCATCGTAGTCGCTCCAAGTAAATTCAGCATGGCTACCAAGGTAATGAATGTTCCCAGCAGAAGACCTGTGATGATAGTGACCGCTAAGGACCATATCAAACCTACCGAAAAGACTACGATCGTCTCCATGACTGACCGGACTACCTCGATACATTTCGAAACCCGCAAGCTCAAGATGCCCCATACAGATTTGAGCATTAGTTGATCCTATCTGTTGCAGAATGATATCTCTGTTCTCATCACATATCCATGGCAGCATCATTATTTTTGTGCCATCAAACTCTACAACTTTAGCATATTCATCGTAGATCTTAAAGTCGGAATACTTATCTACGAGCAGCTCTTGAAGAACGTTAACACTATTCGTGTTCTTGAAATATGTGTCGTGATTGCCTACTAGGATATGGAAATCTAAACTCCTGTCTCGGATAGGGTCGAGAAAATCTGTACGCAAGCGTTTAGCTGTGTTGATGTTAAGATATTTACGGCGGTCAACCAAATCCCCGAGATGGATAATAGTGTCAATGCTATTAGTATTGAGATACGGAAAGAAAATGTCATCAAGAAACTTCTTATTGTTATCAAGGAATGCTATCTGGTCATTACGCACGCCCCAGTGCGTATCAGTAATCAAAGCGATTTTCATTATTCAGCCTTAGTTTCAACTACCTCTGCAGGTTTCTTGCCTCGTCTGATATTTTTTGTTGTTTCAAAATCCAACATAAACTTTTCCATCTGCTCCTGCGACCATTCACCATACTTGATATCAGTGTCGTAGTTGGTTTTATCACCTGCTTGGATATCAGAAGTTTCTCCCATCATGTTAGCATACTCAATCGCTGCATACTTAGTATACAGATGTTTCTTTTCTTTCTGGATACGACGAATGAAAGCGAAATAGATAATTTGAGTGAAGTATGCGAATGGGTTCTGATATTTGTCCGGATTAAAATTATTGATATAGAGCAAACAGTTTTCGATTCCATCAGAAATCATTTCTTCGCGGAACGTATAGTTAGCGAAGTTCGGGCGATAAGCCAAATGTGTAGCAATCTTCATGATGCACTCACCAATATAGTTGGGAATGCGTGGATTCTGCTTACCAGCTTCTTTAGCTTCATTAACGGATTTCTTATACTCGACCATAGCCGCGTACAGTTCTTTATTGTTAACGTAATGCGTCTTTTTCTTTGGAGGTTTAACTGATTCGGTCATTAGTGAATGGATCCTGTCGGACTACTATTAGCGATACGTTGAATAGCTTGCATCATAAGCATTTGTCTAATCTTTTCAGCTTGCTCTTGGCGTTCTTTTTGAGCTTGCTGATCAATCGTATTTAAATATTTACTAGCAACTATATCATCCACTAGCATATATGTCAAGACGTTTTTCTTATCAAGACAAATGGTCTGTTCCATTAAGCTTTCGAATGGAATCCAACGCATGATAGCCGTAGTTACAGTCATTGTTGCAGGCGTTTGCATTATTTCGACGCGATAAGGTTGTGTCACATATAGGAAATCGGGTTCATCACCTACTAACGTACATAGTAGGTCTTCGCCGCTATACATCTTCAGAAAATAAACTTCGCCCTGATCCATTGTCACTCCTTAGCTTGATAGTGTGAAGTTCGTATGGGAATTCTTCACTGTTGTACATTTTGACTCGTTCAATAAGATGATTCAACGTGAAATTTTTCTTATTGTTAATAGAAAGATTATCAGCTATATCAAATAGAGTCACACTATCTTTCGTGTCAGAAATTCTAAGACCACGACCTACAGATTGCATCGTGCGCACGCGGCTTTTAGTTGGGCTAGCAAATATCACGTTATGAAGGTTCTTGATATTTATGCCTGTGCTAAATGTGCCGTAGGACGCAACGATGATAGCGTCATTTTGTTTCTCAACTATACCACGGATAGCTTCACGTTCTTCACCATCTACTCCACCATGAACGAAAAACACATCGCGGTTATCTGCCTTATCACGGATCATGTCATATAAAATTTTTCCATGAGTTTCAACGTAGGCATACAGAATTAGTGTATTCCCCCTGAGAGATACAGCAAGATTACGAATGAATTTATTGCGAGGTTCAAAAGAAATAATGTGCTTAACTTCATCCTGATACGCTCCACCTACTAGTTTCTTGCATTCTTCGACAGGATGATTAAGCATAAGTACCTTGACTTTAAGCGTCGCAAGTTTGCCACTATCAATGAGTTCTTTTGTGCTGATAATCTTTTCAGCAGGACCAAACAGTCCTGTAAGCACTAGCTCATTAACTTGACTACCATCTAGCGTTCCTGTCAGACCAAAACGATATTTCGTATTGACCATATTCGTCATGACTTTCGTCAGCGACTGCGCTTTGAACAGATGCGCTTCGTCTCCGATGATTACGTCAAACGATTCGAAAAATGCTTTATCCATTTCGTAAACCGATTGCCAGGTTGAGATAACAATTGGTTTATCTGTTTGTTTAGTTTGTCCTCCAAAGATTCGGTGAACGAACTCATCAGATACATAACCATAGTCGGCAAAATCAGAATACAGCTGATGCACCAAAGAAATAGTTGGCACAACAATAAGAGTACGGGAATCATAGTACCTCGTCAACGCATAAATAATGAGAGACTTACCAGAAGCAGTAGGGGAAACCAGAACACAGCGTCTATTCCTAACCGCAACAGCGAATGCGCGTAATTGATGATCATGGGCTTCGAACGGGAGACCCAGTGATAATGTAAATTCTTTAGCTTCAGCAAGTGAAAACTCCTCAGTTTCATTGAGCTCGCTCGCGATACTATAATCGAAATCAAGATCTTGACACAACTTTTGAATATCTTTAGCGAGTCCAGCATATGTTTGGTTGTTACGCGAGTTAAGTAGACGGATCTTACCATCCCACACACGCGACTTAAACTTAGGAGAAAATTTAGCTCCAGGCACTTCGAACGTGAGATAATCAGCAATCTCACGCACCATACCTTCGTTACCTTCGATACGGATCCAAGCTTCATTCACTTTAGTGATTATGATGTCAGAACCCATTCGTAAACTTTCTCCATTCAATAGCAGACTTAATATCGTAGCCTCTTTTGTGAATACATTTCATGATTTCCATAATGACTTCGACTTTTTCTTCAAGCAATGCGATACGCTCGTCGATACGCACCAACTCACCGTCAGCGTCGATATAGTTATTGACTTCGTTCTTTAATACCTTATTAAGAAAAGGCGGACGATTGATACGTTCTAAGTCGTCAGGATTATTTAGATTGCCTAGATAATATTCGCGTAGAGTATTAAAATGTGCTTTTTTCTTAATCATCGCACTACGAAGCTGACTGCGCGTTTCGCTCAGCAAACGATTATATTTGGCGTGAAGGGATGAGATTGCTAGGGAATTAACGTCTAATGCCAAGTCATCGTATTTGGCATCTTTTTCCCACATATCGTAGATATCTTCTAGTTTCATATTGTAATAGTACCATAATGTGAACTTATTGTCAAGATAGAATTACAGTCTTGACGAATGACGATATATACGATATAATATGAGTGTTACTCAGGGGTCATATTACTCTTCGATTTCGTATCTACGGTAACGAAACGTGACTGAAGCTTCAAGATATTCTACAGTTGTGTTCATAGAATCGAAAGAAAGTTCGGTAAGATTTGTTGGGAAACAGTCTCTGAAAAACACATTCTTATTCATGTTTTTATTGCTAGTGAGTATTGACAGAACGCCATCTGATACGAAATTCACCATAGCAGTTAATGGGCGAAATCCTACTTGTTCATTACGAATTTGTCTAGCAAGTTTAGTTGTTTGAGATAAATCTTCTGGATGTCCCATTCCTTCAATCCACTTTTGAATTTCAAGATAGTTCTGAAGATTTTCATCCACACGAAATCTAATAATCAATGGATCGTATGTTATACGATCACCAGGGCGTGGAATAGAAGCAAGTGGAGTAGGGCTTTCTATAGCACCAATAGAAACTGCAGGAAGTGCAACTCCTTGACAGAAATAGTTGATATTCGGTAATCTCTTGATAGAGAATCGAAAACTGTTTTGACTAAGAAAATTGATATTTTCTGGATGGGAATCTATTGCGCTCATATACCTATTTAGTAAAGAAAAAGGGGAGCATTTCTGCTCCCCAGTTTGCGGCTTGAAACCGTCTTATATTGCCCCGCCTTTGAATCAGCGGGGTTTTGATTACATAAGGTTTGTAACCTGCACGAAGCGATAGTACACGTTGTAACCCTTGGTGTTTGGAGCACCGATAGCACCGTCGGCAGAAGATGTTGCGAATGGGTTTGCAACCATTCCGTAACGTGTCTTAAAGCCGATCTTTGGCTGGAACGAATCCTGACCAATAGCACGAACCATCTGTAGAGGAACGTATGGGCAATAGAACAGACCAGCGTCGAACGCTGAAGAGCCCTTATAGCCTAGGGTGAAATACTGTGAACCTGAAGCAGAAGCGAAGTATGGGTCGATATAGACCTTGATACGTCCGTTAAGCACACCAGCGAAAGTATTTCCTGTGTCGTCTACGTTTAGATTGTTAGCAAGAGCTGGGGTGTAATCAAGAACACCAGCCATCTGCATAGCAGCAGCAACGTCAGATCCGCAGATCATGATGTTACCCTTACCACGACGAGTTGCCTTAGCAATCTGGTTAGATTCGCGTTCGATCTGGAATAGAAGACCCTTGAACTTTTCTACCATCCAACGACCGTTTGAGTCAACGTCTAGGTTGAACGTACCAGCAGTTGTTACGTTTTCCTGAGCGCCGGCAGAAGCGGTATAGTTGATTGTACGAACAACTTCACGGTTGATTTCCGAAAGGATTTCAGCAGCGAGGATGTTTGAAAGTTCAGTTTCAGCGTCAAGACCATGAATTGCCTTCAAGTCCTGTGCAAGTTCCATTGTGTATTCGGCCTTGAGAGCGCGGCTAACTGCGGTAACAGCAACCTTCTCAATGCTGAATGCCATTTCCTGGAACTGTCCACCAGAAGCAGTTCCGTCACCTAGACGTTCTGCTTGGCTACGAGACATACCAGTTGAAACGGTATAGGAACCAGTTGTAGCAGCTGAAGTACGACCAGTTGGATCAGCACCCGACTGAGTACGACCAGTTGTGGTGTTACCTACAACACGACGTGAAGCAGTATTACCAACAGCAGAACCAGAGAAGGTTGTGTTTGCTTCGTTGAATAGAGCTTCTGTGCCAGTCTGGTCAGTATAACGTGAACGCATTGCGAAGATAAGTCCTGTTGGACCAGTCATTGGCTGAACGCCGCAGATATCATACGCAATTAGGTTAGGCATAGAACGACGAACCAATGAAATAAGCACTGGGTCGAATGTGTCGATAGAACCGTCACCAGCAGTAGATGACGAAGCACCCATTGCGTTGGTTGGAGCAGCTTCGCCCAAGAGACCTGGAGCACGATAACCGCCTGAACCGAAACCATCTTCACGAGCAGCTCTTTCCTGATTTTCAAGAAGCTGAGCAACTACGCTACGCTTGTGGACGTCCTTGATTGGAGCCAGATCAGGATGTTCCATAACTGGCTGCCACTTTTTCTGAATTTGCTCATTCAGAGATTGCATTTGAATTTCTCCTTAAATAAAAATTACTTTTTGATACCGCGAGTGATCGCGTTCATGTAGGCAGCCATTTCAACTGGAACCTGCTTTTCAGTGACTTCGTCACCCACTGGTTCCTCATCGAGAGTTACGCTTTCGGACAAAGTCCCGGCCGAAGACTTTGAAGGGAAGTAACTCTCACGAAGAGTCCCAATCTTCTTCGCGTACGTCTTAACGTCTTCGAAGTCGACGGACTCAGAAAGTGACTGCAGCTTTGCAACTTGCGTATCTGTCAGGCCTTCTGAAACTTCTGCGAACGCAAATGCGCGTTCGAATTCTTTAATTTGAGCAGTAAGCTCAACGTTCTTTTCGATTTCCTCGTTGATAGCAGCTTCAAGAACTTCAACCTGACCGGCTAGTTCTTCTGTTACTGCAACTGCTTCGTCTGGAATGTCGATATAGTGTTCTTCGAATAGACCCTTAAGACCAGACATAAATGACTCAACGATTTCTGCCTTAAGACCACGCTCGATAGCAACAGCGTTATTTTCCATCCACTGCTCAACAACATAGTCGAGATATGAATCAACACGCTCTACGAGACCTTCGCTGACAGTTGATATTTCTTCTGTTAATGAATCTTCGAACTTATTTTCTAGTGATTCGATTTGCTCATTAACCTTAGCAAGAACAGCAGCTGTGTAAACTTCTGCAGCCTTATTAATGAAATCTTCGGAAACTTCTGTACCAGCAAAGATTGCCTTGATGTCGTCAGAAATTTCGATATCTGAAACAGTCATACGGGGAAGCTTTTCTTCACCGATTGAACGATTCTTTGGATTAACAGATGAACCCTGCATAGGATTCGAAGAGTCACCCTTGAACTTATCATACATAGAAGACACTTCGGCTTTCTTCATTCCCGAAAGAGCACCAATCATAGAGTTGATCATGCCTACCTTAGTGTATGGCTTAATGCCTGAACCCTGAGTTGGGTTGGATGCATCACCTGTATTCTGAGTACCACCTGGAATAGAGGCACGAACTCCAGTAGGTTCAGCGACCTCAGCTTCAACGCCGTAGCTCGCTTTCTTTGCTTCTTGCATGTCGAGCTTTTCGACATTTGTGTCCTGAACTGACATATTATTATTCTCCCTCAGGGTTTGTAGAAGATACTTCTAGTTTATTTATAAAAACGACATTATTTAGATTTTGTTTAGCCAACGACTAAAGGCGTTAAGTAAAACAGTCTCGCGATCTGCTGCGCTAACATATGCCTTTTCGATTTCTTCTTTGATTTCTTCGACATCCTTTTCTACAAGGATACCGTTATTCCAAGCCCATTCTTTACCTTCCATGATCCCGTGCGCGAGCGCGTGAGGAGCAGAGGGGTCGGCAACGATATCAGCAGCAGTAGCCAAATAGAAATCATTTTGAACTTCCATGATTCCATTCTTTTTAACGAGACTACCCATGCCTCTTGAAGAGAAGCCGAGCTTGGCTCCTTCTTTCATAAGGTTCTTTACGATATTTCCGTACGGAGTATCCATGATCTTAACCTTGCCGATGAAGTTATCTCCATCCTGACGAAGTTCTTTAATCATGTGTGATACACGTTCTAGGTTGATAGTAGGTCCTGTTGGATGACCTAATTCTCCATATGCACGATTTTGTTCTACGAAATCGCGATTATAACGAGAAACTTCTTTCGCAAGTATAGTTGTAGGATATACTCTACCATTCTTATTCTGAAGATTACCCTGCATCAGGATACCTTCAAGAAAGAAATTCTTTTCACCTGTTACTTCATTAGCTTCTGTAATGACTTTTAGTTCTTCATGAACTTCACAGATGAGTTTCATTAGTATCCCGAGCCTCCTGTAATAGCAGTGGTCTTATGGACTTTAAGAATAAGAGTAGAAGGACCAGAACCTGTTTTTGTTACTACGATATTGGCTGATGGGTTTCCACCTTCCATGTCGATAAGACGAGAGTCTGACATATCGAAAACATGCTGACCATCAGAAAGAACAAGAACAGTATTAGCACCACGCTTTACTGTCCAAAATGCGTTATTACCAATAGACCATTCAGCAGAAACAATATTCATAGAACGAACTGTTTCTCCTGCTGAGTTTGCTCCAATTCCTGCAGTAGCAGAATTCAAACTGATGTAACCACCAGAATGAAACTTGGCAATAAACCAACCACCCTTAACGTGTCTATTTACAATACCTTCAGCCATTTCTTATTCTTCCTCATATGTTGCAACGACGAAGTCTAAGATTCGTTCAAACGATTCTGCGCTTTCGTTGACGGCTGTATGGAAAATTTCTTGATTGTCAGGGCTTAGTTGTTCGAACACATCTTGAATCGCCTGATAAGTATCTTCGTTAATCGTAGCTGAATCACCGTTCATGAAACCAATGAAAATGCTATCTTCTTCTGATTCTGAAACTGTGATAGCTTTGAACACAGATTCCTTAACAGCTGATGGTGACAAACGAACTGGCTTAAGATCACCCTGTCTAGCAGAGTCGGCAATACTCTTTGGTGTTTGCTGACCTTTGAATCCAGACTTATCACCAAGCTTAGAAGTTCCTTGCTGAATAGGACCACGATCACCATTCACTGGCTGGTGATCTGCTTCAGTAGTGGATCCACCTTCACCAGATACAGGATAATCTGTTACTGTTTTCGTGTGCTGATTATAGAAATCTTGCTCGCCTTTCGCGCGAGGCTTAAGAGCCTTACGTTCATCAGGAGCTGTTTTATTCGCTGAGTCGATTGCTTCGCGTAACTGCTTAAACGTCTTCATCCGAAACAATCTCCTGTTCTTCTTGAGGCTCTTCTGAAGGAGCGTTAAACATTGCTGACGCGATCTCGATACGCTTTAGTTCGAGAGCGTCTTGAATCTTAGTTGCTATTGCTGCGTCAATAGCGGAGCGAAATCCACTCGCATTTTGGTCGGCAGCAGCTTGAATAGCGTTATAAATCTGTTCCATAGTAATTCCTAATATGATAGTCTATTTATAATTTAAGGCAGATTATCCCTGATTGACTGAAAACTCGCCTTCGATCGTATTGTTTTCAGGTGTAGGGTTTGTGATGTGTACTGGTCTGTGAATTTGACGTTCTTCATATTGAGGAATCTCGCGACTTACACCAATGTAATAGCCATTTTCATTTACTGTCATTCTATGATTAACAGCAATAGTTTCATATTCGTTTTTTGTCAAAGGGCCATAGATATAAGGATCATCGAAAAGTTCATACATTGTTTTAGCTCCAAAATTGATAGTTAGTTGCTATACTGATACCAGTGATGTTACCCATTTGAAGACCAACTCTAGTCATGACATAGTATGGGCCTTCAAGAGGTTGATTGTGAAATTTAGAAACTGTTATTGGGATTGATCTAGAGTCGTTAGCGACAATAGTTCCGAATGTTGTTGGTAAACCTATTCTATATGGTGGATCATTATAAATGTAGTTGATAGACTGATCGTAACGAATATTACTATAAGTTACACTGCTTTGATTTCCATCAATCGTGATTTTGTATAGTGTTATACCTTCTTTAACTATATCCGGATATGGACTATCTGAAATAGAAAAATTCGTAGAATCGCTTACATTAACAGGTGCTTGGGTAGTCCCATCAACTGCAGAACCTCCAACACCAGTCACATTTTTTATATAAGAAGCATTGTTAGGACCAATAACAGAAAGTCCGGTTTTATTGATGTCATTCCAATAGTTATATGACATATACGATATGACGTGATATGGTATGTTTTTGTGTTTTGTTGCTCGTTGAGAAGTTCCGTCGATTCCTGTTGTTCCAGCAGAACTTGGTTTTGTGCCAATGCCTGTTCGAACAAGATCGTAATACCAGTTATAAGATATATAAGAAATTACGTCAAATTCTATTCTTTTGAGTGGGAGTATTCTGCTGTTATTATCTGCTACAACACGTTTAACTGGTGGAGCACCTATTTTATTGATATTTGCGTAGGGTTCGTTGTTATTGTCAAATTTAATATTTCTGTGAGAAATTATCCTGCTGTTATTATCTGCTACAACACGTTTAACTGGTGGAGCACCTATTTTATTGATATTTGCGTAGGGTTCGTTGTTATTGTCAAAACGAACGTTTTTAAATGGAACCATTCTCAAACTTGGATCAGTTATAGTAATTTTACGAGTATCTAAACCAATTTTAGTAGAATAGAAATATGGTTCCCAAGGTTCAATATCTAATTTACGATTATAGATTGGAATAATTCGTAAGCTAGGATCAGTTAACGTGATTTTACGAACAACAAGCCCTAACTGAGTAGAATAGAAATATGGTTCCCATGGTTCAACATCTAATTTGCGATTATAGATTGGAATAATTCTGCTATTGTTATCTGCTACAACACGCTTAACGGCAGGCGCACCTATCTGATTTAAATTTTGATAGGTGACTGCCGTTTCATACCTTCCAGCTTTAGATTTGAAAGGAGCAAATGTTTGAGCGATAAGTGCCATTAGCCTCTCATCAATAGACGTCCAGCAGCAGCACCAGCAACTGTTGTTACGTTATAAACGCCGTTGATATAATGCAACTGATTAGAAGATGCTGCCGTAGTTGTCATTGAAGCAATGATACGCGAACCGTTTGTCGTAACAACAGAACCAGCAGCCTGTGGGTTAGTACCGATACCAGTCGTAGCTGTAGCGAACGAAGTTCCAGTTGCTGGCTGACCAGCTGTTGCAGTCTGCGGTGAGTTGAACTGCACTCTTGTTACGAAACCACCAGGAGAAGCAAAAGGTTGTGCAACTTTTTTCGCGCTGACGTAGAATATACCTCTGATAGGAACGATATTCAAGTCACCGCGATAATCCATCGTAGCCGAAGCAGTAGTCATATGAGACAACGTAGAACCAACAGTCGCCGACGAAGTAACTGAAGTAATTGTTGTAGTAGCAACAAGTGATGTGTTCAGTTCGTAAATTGCAGCAGCCGTAGCACCTACGTTAGCTACGAATAGATAAATTCTCGAACCCAAATAGTCATAGTAGAACGATGTTGGTGATGTTGACATATCAGTACCAGCAGCAGTTCTAAGTGGATTTACCACGTTGAATAGCTGAGCACCAGTTGCCGCTGTAAAGCTCGCGATACGCATAGTCTGAGTGATACCAGTTGTAGCAGCTTGTGTAGCAACATAACACACGCCGTTATAGTCAGGAACCGGAACACCAAATCCTGTCGCGACAACAGGTAATGTGGTTGCAATAGTATATGTTGCGGCTGCACCAGATGAGAACGCAGCACGATCAATCATAAACACCCTACAACCAGTAGCCGCAGTTCTTTCTGTTGCATAAATGAACTTAGCATCCATTGAAAGATAAGCGATACCACCAGTACCAATCGTGATTGAAGTGGCTGTTGAAGGAGTTTCTGTGTCGATCTTATGGATACCAGTTGATGTTGCTGCGTAAAGAGTACGCTCGCCGTCGAAGATGATATCTGTAACGGCAGTAAGACCAGCAACAACCACGGTACCAGCAGAACCATAAAGCGTTGTAGCACCAGCACCAGCACCAGTATTCATTGACCAAGTTCTAACGCCACCAGTTTCAGCGAACCATACAACATCACCGATAGCAATACCTTTTGCTGGATAGTTGGCTGTTGTGATAGTGTTAGTTGTGATAGCCATCTTACCAGCAGCATATGCCGCATCAGCTTCACATCCACCGTTCATAGGTAGAAGAACACATTCCGTTGATGCACCAGCACTATCTGCCCAACCACCAGTCGAGTCAATGTTGATAAGCGTTGTATCGAGGAAAGAACCGATTGGTTTAGTTACGCTGAAATTGTAAGCGCGACCAACAGGCATTGATTTGGAAATAGCATCAGCAGAAATTGGAGAAACGATGGTCTTTGCACCGTCCCAACCATAAGTGATGTTGTAGAAAGAAGCAAGGTGAAGAAGGTTAGGATCAGCAGTTACTACGAGCGAGTTGCTTAGATAGTTCGGATAGTTTGGTGGGAACATACCGCGGTTTGTAACAGGAGCATAAAGCTTTGCAGCAGCAGCACCAGTCGCACCGTCACCAGTTCTTGGGAACGCAAACATAGTAGCGCTCGCAGTGGTATTAAGTTCTCTGCCCCAAGCAGTACCAATCATAACAGAGTTGGTCCATGCCCAGCAAGGGAAACCAGCACCAGCAGTATCTTCATACGCTACACGCTCGAATTCCATAACTGAAGACCACATACCTGGCTCGTTCTTGATGAATGGCCAAATGCAAATATGACGAGCAGTAGCAGAAACGAAGATGAAACAGTCTTTAAGATCGTAGTATTGTGGGAAAGCACCACCACCAGACCAAGATTCGTTTGTCGCTACGTTGGTTGTAGTATTCCATGATTCGCAGGTAGAAGTGAAGAAACGACAGTTGATCGTGTCGTAGCGGATAATGAAATATTTGTATGTTGATGTGTCTGCGTTGATAGCGCGATAAACGTATGTCTGAATAGGCGAATAGGTAGTTCTATCAACAAAATCGTAATAAGTTCCACCAGTAGCCCATGCGCCTGAAGCACAAGCAAGAATTGCTGTGTTGATACCAGCAATGATATTAGTGAAAGTGACCTCGTTTACGACAGTCACTTTATAACTATTCGTGGTATATGACGTATTAGTAACTGTCATTTTAAAACCCTTCTTTTAAGAAATATTAGAATTCGTGCGACTATTTAGCTTGAAATAGTCATTGAGAAATCAGAACCTGAACCAGTTGTTACATTAACAGTTAGATAATCTGTTGTTGCTACTGTAAATGTGTTAGAAAATAAACGAGTAAAATTACCTACTGGTAAAACGAATGTTCGGAGTAAACTATTATTTTTATATATTGTAATTGTTAAGTCGTTATCTATAACCGCAACACTATTTGTTAATCTAACTTTCGTTATTGTAGTGTTCGAAACAGGAACGAATCTAGCCGTGCCTGTAACAGGAGACGCGAAATTTCCTGTTAGATTAAAAGTTTTAGAAAATCCTACTACGGGAGCCCAATGAACACCAGACCCATTTGAACGTAAATAATATCCGTTAATACCTGCGTTGTTGTTTGCTAACAATGTTCCAGATATTCTTAGCGATGTGTTAGCTATGATGGTATTAGCATACAATGAAGATTCATTGACTGCAAATTGATTCATTCTTTTTGTGACAGAATTCAGCTGTGCGCGAACTGCACTGAAAGTGTTAGATTGAGTCGTGTTAGCAATAATAGGCATCAATGAACCCTTTTGCGTATTTATTTTTGATAATTAATTGAATGTTATAGTCCCAGCACCAGTAAAAATATAGAGTATATCACTATCGACATATGTTTGCGTAACAGCTCCAGTTACAGTAGCAAATGGATAAGCATTTGTATATCTTATAATCACAACACCTTGAAACCCACCAAAAGATCCGTCAGTAGCTGTCGCGCTGTTACCGCCCTGACCGTAGTTAGTAGGAGGCTGTGAAAAGCTAATGTTACCGCCTCTACTATAGCCATAACTTGTTCCAGTTATATCATCAAAAAGGGCTAAACCAGCACCACTTCCATATTGGTTAAATCCAGGACCACCAGCACCACCTCCGCCGCCACCAGTACCGTTAAATGCAAGGGCTCCATCGGATCCGTCATAGCCTTGCCCAGGTGTCCCATAACCTTTACCAGTCCAGCCACCACCGCCACCGCCACCACAGCCGCCACTTCCAGCAGTACCATCAGTGCCATTTTGATTTGCTCCACCACCAGCTCCACCACCAATTGCTATCAAAGAAATACTACTTGTAGATGGATATTCTTGACAAATTATCGAACTGTTGGCGCCATTAGTTCCTTTAAGGCCATAACCTTGAACAATACCGCCAGCCCCAACAGTCACATTATATTGTAATCTCCGAGTAAAATTAAAATTAGTGTCCCTAAGAACACCTCCACCGCCTCCACCGCCTCCTGATCTCGGAGTACTTGGGCCACCTGCGCCGCCACCACCTCCTCCACCAGCAACAATTATATATCGAATTGGAATGAACATAGTTGTTCCAGTAGAACTTCCTATGTTGGATGTTGAAATTTTGTGTTTTACAGAGTTTCTTTGACGAATTTTCGTAGAAAACTTTTGTTTAGAAAGAGTTTTAAGAGACATTATGTTATCTCAGTACCAAATGCCATAAATGTTAATGAAGAAGAACTAGCATAAACGGTTATGACATCTGTAGCAGCTAATGTTATACCCATTGTTAGTGCTATAGAATCGTTAGCTGGAATTGCTGTATCGTACGCTATGTATTGATTTGCTGCTAATGAAGCACCGGCCGGTCTAATAGCTATTCTAAATGAAGCGATGAAAGTACTCATATTACAAACATTAATAGTTGAAACGATAGCGTTCGTAGCATACGGTACTGTGTATAACGTCGTAGCTGTTATTGCGGACGGATTAACATTACCTAATACTTTGTATGTTGTTGCCATTTTTTCCTCTTACATTCCGCCTAATAGCATTGAACCTATGAACAAATCACCGCTGGATATTGTTGCCGACCCACCGCCTCCACCACCTTCTCCAGAAACACCGATAACAACAGTATCAGTTCCTAGTAGTTGATCAAGAGCTTTAGTTGTAACTGAAATGCCACCTCCACCACTTGGGGCAGGAGCCCACTGAATACCAGAACCAGTTGATCGAAGATAATAACCATTAGAGCCAATAGAACCATTGGCTGTTAATGTTCCAGTTATTATTGGATTGTTTTTTGTAAGATAAGTAGCTGACGCATTTGCTACTTGAAGATATTCGTTCGTGAATCCGAAAACAGCACTGCCATTTGACGAATATATTCTTTTGTCTTTAGTATTGACTGCAAGTTCGCCAGTAGCAATATCAGAAGTTGTCGGCAATTTGCCAGCAACGCTACTGCGTTTTATTTTAATTGTGGAAGCCACACCCAACTCCTAGAGAGGAAGTCCAAGGGAAACACTTGTCCCTTGGCCTGAGTGATTATATTTAGTTAGTAAGTTCCGCCGTCGATTACTGCTTCGATTGTAGCAAGCGTATATCCAGAACCAGAAACATTAACAGTAGATGTTGGTTCTACCGTTAGTCCTGTATATAACTTGTAGATACCATCTGTAGCATCTCTGAAGAAACCAGAGTACTTAGTACCACTTGATGTGTACATACCGTAGAAACCAGTGTCGACTGCGTCTGTAGAGTTATTAGCAGCCAACTTAATCATAGAGTCATCGACGTTTAGTGTCGATGATGAGATATAAGTAACTGCACCTTCAACCGTCAAGTCACCATCAATGATTGCAGAACCAGTAATACGAGTATTACCAGAAACAGCAAGATTGGTGCTGATTGTCATACGGCCTGTGTGAGCTAACAGACCAGAAGTAGTTGGATTAGACTTAGTTGCATAAGTGGCAACAGCATTCGCTACTTGCAGATACTGAGCTTGCGCGGGCATTGCATCCCAGTAAGCGGTCGTACCATTTGTACGAAGGATATAACCAGTTGATCCAAGCGAGTTGTTAGCCTTAAGACCAGTGACGCTAGTATTACCAGAAACAACAAGGTTTGTGCTGATAGTAGCACGTCCTGTATGCGCTAAAATGCCAGATGTAGTTGGGTTAGAAGCACTAGCCTTTGTTGCAATATATGAGTTGGTGTTAGCCAATACCGTATTGAATGTGGTTGTGCTTACCTTAGTGTCAATATAGCTGTTGGTATTAGCAAGAGCCGAATTGAAGGTAGTCGAATTGACCTTAGTTGCAATGTACGAATTGGTATTTGCAAGATCAAGTTTGGCTTGACTCTTTGTCTGATACGTCAAAGCCGCATTAGACATCTGAAGTCTATCAGCAATCAATAAACGAAGCGCAGTGTTTGTGCCTGTTAGATTTGTATTAACAAGCGTGATACGCTGACCTTGCGTAGAAATATATGCATTGGTATTTGCAAGCGCACTGTTGAAAGTGGTTGTTGATACTTTAGTCGCAATATAGCTGTTGGTATTCGCAAGATGCTGACGCTCAATTAACGCATTCGCTGCAATATACGAATTGGTATTCGCAAGGTCAGTGTTATGTGTAGTTGTGTTGAGCTTAGTTGCGATATACGAATTGGTATTCGCAAGAGCAGAGTTGAAAGTGGTAGAGCTTACTCTAGTCGCAATGTAGCTGTTAGTATTAGCTAAGGCAAGCTTGAAGGTAGTATTACTTACCTTAGTTGCGATGTAGGCATTTGTGTTAGCAAGCTGTGACTTGATATATGAATTGGTATTCGCAAGTGCGCTATTGAAAGTAGTTGTGTTTACTTTCGTTGCGATATACGAATTGGTATTCGCAAGAGCAGACTGGAATGTTGCATTGGAAGCTGCATAAGCTTTCGTAGCAAACTTAGCGTTAGCATTAGCTACCGTAATATATGCGCCAATGTTGAACGAAGCAGAACCACCGATTTCGAATACAGCAGAACCATTCGATGTATAGAGTTTCTTATCTACTAAGTTAACCGCTAGTTCGCCTGCATATAGACTACCTGGAACTGAGCTAGGTGTACTACTGCGTTTGATTTTGATAATTGAAGCCATTTCTTAATTCCTTTTTAGCTCTGAACCTTTTGACAAGCCGGTTCTGACTCGGGTTACAACGACGGGTTCCTCTTTTTCTAATATAGGCGATATACGAACTCTGTCGGATTTAGAATCGGAAGGTCTGATACTTTTTCTAACGGGAGCTTTAACATTCTCAAGAATTTTACCTACAAGATCATTATTATGTTTAACACTTACCACATCTCCTGAATGTATAATACCTTTTCGTTTTCCCTTTTTTGATTCGTATTCACCTTTAATATCAAAGCCAGTAGTGATCTTAGTAGTTTTTTTAGCCGTACCCGTAGACCCTTGTTTCTTGCTTATGGTAGGACGTGGGCTCATCATCATTAATTCATCTTTATAGTGTCTATTTATATCTTTTAGTTTTTCTATCTCTAAACGAGTTTGCGCGATCACGTCAGCAACTGCATCTGTATGTTTTACACTGATCTTACCCATTTCATTTTCAAGATAAGCAACCTTGGTCTCAAGCAAAACTATCGTTGACATGAGATTGCCAATCTTGTTTTGTTGTTGCTCAATATAGAGATTGATGGTTTCTGATTCTTTATCTGTTTCCATGGCTTACCCTTAAAAAGAACCTCCGTCTAAATCTGTGAATGCAGGAGTTCCGTTCGAAGTGATTTGCATCACAGCACCGCTTGCTCCTGTTATAAATCCAATCACTGAACTATTAGCCCCAAACATCACACCATTCTTAGTGAATGAAGATAAGCCTGTTCCACCATACTTTGTTCCTAAGACAGTTTGCAGAACCAACTCTGATAGATTTGTTTTTCCTGTAGTGCTCGAAGAAGTAACAATTGTTTGTGTTAGATTGTTAGCTTGAGTGACTTGGAAAACTCCATTGCTGGAAACACCAAGTGATATTCTGCCAATATATATTGTATTCGAAGCCACATATAGGCTTTTGAATCGTCTTTTCGGTGAACCTAACGAATATGTGTTATTCGCAGCTGGAATAATGTCTCGAACAGCTATCGTTGTGGTTACGTTGTTAGATATCTTAGTTGCTAGCGAATTGTATACATTTACAGCGAAGGTAGCGTTGTTACCCATCGCCATCGAGAGCTCGCGTAGCGTATTCAATACTTCAGGAGCTGAGTTAACAATCTGTGCAATTTGATTAGCGACATATAAACGAATCGCGGTGTTGTTCGCACTAAATGTTATCGTCTTATTACCAGCTGCGTTACTGGTCCTAATAATGATTCCATTACCACTAACAAATCTAACTGTATCTTCACCTACTGCTACAAGAGAAGGTTGTCCGTAGACATTCCATGTCTTGAACGAGCTTCCTAGACTTACCTTGACTGTACCAGTTCCCCAACCAGCAACAGAAAATCCAGTATCCTTATCGAAACGAATCGCCGATATACCAGTGAAAGAATTGGTGATAGTATTTGCGCCATCAATTTCACTGACTATAATACCTGTTGCAACATTAGCAATTCTCTGATCAACATACAGTTTCGTAGTCGCGTCAGTGTTAGCTGTTGGCGTATCTAAATTACGAAATACTGTTGGTGTTGGAAACGAAAGTACAGCCATTTCTTATGTTACCACATATATTGTTGTTGCAGCAGAGAAATTACCAAAACCGTAAACATTGTAAGTAGAACCAGAAATCGTTTGGTTGGTGTAAGTAACAGCTGGCGTAAGCACAACGTCGCTTCCCAAGAAGATATATTTAAATGTGCGCGCAGCAGATGTTGGAGTAGCAATCCATGTGTAATCAGCAGGAGTAGCAGTAGTCACCACAGTTTGCCCTGTAGCAAATGCTGAGTTATTATGACTATCACTTGTAGTGAATGTTGGATTAGAACTTGATTGCGTAGTTTTCCAGAACAGTGGATAATACACGCTCGCGGGTGCGCGTGTGACAGTTCTATTTGCCGATGTTGCGGTACCAGCACCATTGAGACCAGTTCCGCTATAGTTTTGAGTTGATAGCGTATAACTCAACGTGCTGTCTATTGCTGCGCTGGAACCAGCTGTTGCACCAGAAGAAGTTAATGTCGCAGTTCCACCACCAGTGTATGATGTAGTACCAGCAACGGTTGTTCCTGTTACAGCCAAAGACCAGTTGAATGCTTGACTCGTAAGCCAAAACTTAACTGGATTTGTTGCCCAATTTGCTGTGATAGATGATACGTTGTATACTGTGGGTGCAGTTCCAGTTAGAGTCGTGCCAGATCCAGTTCTTACGGAACGATTAGTTGTCAAGCTATATGTTATAGTCGTTGAGCTTCTTATCTGAATTGCGGATGAAAAGTGTGTGGATAACAGCGTGTATGTTCCACCTGTTCCAGATAAACCAAGAGTGTTTCTTAGGAATGTTCCGCTTAATGAGGTAACACCAGCGATGTTGATATAGTCGCCGTCCTGTATGTTAAACGTAGAATTTGTCAAGCTGATAGTGAATACGATATTCTGTGTGTTCACTGTACCATTAGCATAGTCGGTATATTGATTCTTGGTAGAACCACCAGATGCCCATGCGTTTGTGAACGACGATGCTTCTGCACCTAGCTTTTGAATTGTGAACACACCACCAGGAAACTGGTTGTTAGCAGTCAACACCACAGACAATGAATCGCCAGCAGTGATATTAGTCACTGTGCTGGTTATAAACGTGTTTCCAAGCGTGTTTACTTTACCAATGACCTCATTGAGTTTGGTTCTTACTTCTTTGAATTTTATGGAAGTGTTAGCAGTTGTGATGGTCATTATCCACCCAACGCTACTATACGAGCCTCTAGTGAAGATATCTGTGCCAGCGCATTATTCAACGCAGATGTTAAAATACCAACTGTGTTTGATGTAACAACACTACCTGTAACATTAACAACAATTAAATCATCTTCAGTCAATTCACCAAGTTTTGTTGTTGATACTGTCGCTATATTATTCGCACCACCGCCTCCGCCAGAAACAGTTCCAGCTTGCCACTTACGAGTCGTTGAGTTATAAACGAGTGCTTGACCTTCGGTAGCTGTTTTCAAGCTCGCGTAGTCAACGTCGTCCAACTTATGTAGATTGACTTCACCAGATCCAGGCGAACGTGAAATTGCGCTACTAAATGCTATTCTAGAAATGCGTTTTTCAGCATTATCTATGAACATAGTAACACGTTTTTCTAATGGAGTGATATCGGGCATAGGTCCGATAGGACCCGTTTCACCTTTTATACCCTGGGGCCCGTCTTGTCCAGGTAAGCCTTGAGGCCCCCTCTCACCGGCGGGGCCGGACTTTCCATCAAGACCTCTTGATCCATCGGAACCTCGTTCACCTCGTTCACCAGCAACACCTGGGATCCCACGCTCTCCGCGCTCTCCGCGCTCTCCGCGTTCACCAGCAACACCTGGCTCTCCTCGTTCGCCTCGTTCTCCACGTTGTCCTCGCTCTCCAGGAATACCTGCGATTCCTTGTTCGCCGTCGTTACCCTTTTCGCCTTTTTCGCCATGTTCTCCCTTTTCTCCACGTTCGCCTTGAATCCCTTGGATTCCTTGAATTCCTTGTAGACCAGTTAAACCTCTTGATCCTTGCTCACCTTTTTCGCCACGATCACCAGTATCACCTTTAAGACCCTGGATTCCCTGAACCCCTTGAATTCCTTGAGGTCCTGGAGTTAAAACAAATTCATTTAGAATTTTTTGTTCAAGAGATCTGCGAACTTCATTAGCTTCTGATTTGGCAAACTTTTGCGCAACTGATAATATCTTAGCTTTATCTAATTCTGATATGAAAGAATGTTCGTTGAAATGGCGTCGCAGTTCATCTGTTTCCGCCTTAGCAAACTTAGAAGCTATGGAAAGAATCTGAGCCTTTTCTAGTTCTTTCATTTCTATAACACATCCTTGAACTCTTCCACGTCTTCGAGGTCTTCCTTTGAAACCTTTTCAATTGCACGAGTCATACTTTCGATTAGTTTCTTATCTTCTTCGGTAAGAGGCTTAGGAGTAAATTCGTATTCGTGATATTCTTCTTTCTTTATAGTGGCTTTTTTCTTAGCATCACCAGATAATTTGATTTCTACTTTCTGTGGTTTTGCAGCAGCAGGTTTAGTAGCTTCGGGTTTCTTCAACGCAGCTGTTTTAGCATCTATCTCTTTAGCTTTATACTCCATGTCTTTCATGGCCATTTGCTGTTGAGTCTTTTGCATTTCCTGATCATGTTGCTGCTGCTGCGCGTCCATTTCATCCTGAGCAGTATCTGGTTCTGCTGCAATCTGCGCATCAATTTCTTTGATTTCATCATCGGTCTGACGAAGAACGTTTTTGCGAATCCATTCTGTAGAATAATATTTGCCAGCATATGCATCAACAACACCAAGAACACCAAGACGATTATTCAGAACATCTTGTTCTTTGATTTCAGCATAATAGTTATCGCGTTGGAAATCGTAGCCGATACCATTCTTAATATCTTTCCACTCTTCACGGGTCATTACACCCTTAAGAAGCAACTGGATTTCTAGTAGTTGATCAAACAGATGTCCGAAACGATCACGTAGGCGCTCGATAAACTTAGCGAACTTGATTTCGTCACGGGAAATTTCACTACCACGACCAAGTGAGAACTGACCGTCTGATTCTAAACGTGAGATAGGAACAGATAGTGACTTGTAGAGTTTCTTACGGAAATACTCAACGTCTTCCATCTGTCCGAGGTTCTCACCTCCAGGCAATGTAGTGATTTCAGTTCCGCGCCCACCTTCACGACGAGGAAGCCAATAGTCTTCCAACATAGTCATGAACTTACGAGCATCTTTGACTGCGCCAGTATCAGCGTCATAAACAAGACGATTCTTATGACGAACCATCATATCACGCACATACTGTTCAGCTTTTGCTTTTGGTAAGTTACCAACGTCGATATAGAAAATACGGCGCTCAGGTGCGCGAGCGAGACGATAGATAACTACCGCGTCTTCAAGCATACGCAACTGATTAAGGGGTTTAATCGCTTTATGAAGATGCGAAAGCACCATGCGATTACGAGCGTCTAAGTTGCCACTATGAACGTAGCAAATAGCGTCCTTAGAAATCTTGACACCTTGTGTCATTGTTCCTTGCGTCATTCCAGCAAGGTTGTATAGATAGTATTCTTCGTAAGCAGGAACGATAAGCTTAGAGTTTGTGCCTACAATAGGAGTACGTCTTAGAGGCTGACGAACCTTACGAATACGACGTGGGTCGATATAACGCAGTTCTTGAATACCCATACGAGGCTTTTCATTATCAATCATAATATGATAGAACAAACGTCCATCAACATACCAACGACGGAAAATGTCGTATGCCATGTTGTTGAAATCTAGCAGATCAATGATATTTTTGAATTCTTCTTCGATGCGTTTCTTTACGCTATCGGGTTGTTCTAGTTTATCAAGATTGATTGTTACTGGTTCGTCACGCTCGTCAGTGATGATAGCTTCGTTAATGACGTCGTCGATCGCAGATTCGCATTCTGGGTACATCGCCATTTCGCGATATCTAGTTACCAGTTCAGCTTCGTTCTTAGCTGTTCCTTCTAAATCGACATAAGTGCCGTAAGCGCCACCAGGCGCAACTTCCATTGCGCCATCTAAGTTTGGTGGAGGAGCAAAGGAAGGAATCGCAACTGCTTGCTTTTCTGCTTCTTCCTCTGCTTTCCCTATACGGAAGCCGAATAATTCAATCGCCATTTATTTTCCTTCAAGAACTGTATAATATATTTATAGGCGATCTATTAGTCTGTGATCACCTTATTGTTGATATCGTTATCAACAGTCCAGTAATCGTAAGCAAATTCTACAGTGAATTCTTCGATAGCGTCAGTTGTTTCCCAGTTAAGATCAATAGATGAAATATTGATTGGGAAAATGTTTACGAAAGTGTATTCGCGAGTTGGAATAGCACTATCACCTACAGTTCCACCACCATCAAGAACGCTAGTTTTAGCGTAATGACGAACTGTAGCAACTGTGCGATACGAACCAAGACCGATTTCTGAATTTACGCTTGGGTTGCGAAGATTGTTTTCATGAGAATTGATATATGAGCTCCACTTTTCGAACGCATTGCGAACGATAAAGTCTTCGTCGTTGAGTACTGTTACTGACCAGTTTTCGAAAGTGCGATTACCGGAAAGCTTGATCTTACGACCAAAGTATGGAACTTCGACTTGTCCTACGGTGCTTGTGGGCACCGTAGAAGCTTTACACACGAAACGGAACTGAGATTCAGCAGCCGCTTCCGCTATTCCTCCTGGTAGAGTCATGAATACTTCGAAAAGCGAAGCTCTTGCGCCACCGTAAGGTAGTCCCTGTGAGGCGAAAGTTGACACATTAAAGGGCATTTCTTTTTGTCTCCCTATTGTTTAAAGTATTTATTCCGCCGATTAGAACTTGCCTATAACTTCAGAGAAATCAACTCCTGTGCGAACCGCAACGAAGTTAAGCTGAATGAAGTTAATAGAACGAGCAGGCTTAATGTAGATATCACCTACAAACTCATTGCGGTCAATGACTTCTGGTGTGTTGTTTGAATCGTCACAAACAACCTTGAAATCTGTGATACCACGACGACCCTGAACATCACGTAGGAATGGTTCTACCATTGATCTAAACTGAGCACGAGTAAACGCATCGTTGAATTCGAACAATGTGTACTTAGCAGCAGTTGAAATTGCCTTTTCAAGCACAATGAATAGACGACGAACGTTGATACGGTCAAAAGCAGATGGCTTAGCAAGCAATGTCTTATCGCCGTATAAGATAGTTCCTTCGCCTGGGAATGTTACAACTGGGTTGATTCCCTTCTTATAAAGAGCATCGCGGTCTGCTTTACCTGGGCTATAAGCAAGACGAATTACGTTCTTGATTTGACCACGATTGAAACCAGCTGGAGACCACCAAGGATCGCGCTCTAGATCAGTGCGTACCATTGTACCGCCGATATCACCGTTAAGAGGAACGTAACGATATAGGTCATTATATCTGTCGTACTGATATTTCCAACCAGAGTCCATGGTAGCATAAGAAGTTGATGGTAGAGAATCGCGATAAGCTACGATATCATCTACTTCTGAACCAGCATAACCACTGTTGTTAACGACGTCAGCCTGACGTGGAGAAATAACAGCAATACAATCCTTACGATATTCGCAGATGTTATTGATGATATGGATAGCACGAGTTGCAGTTGAAGACGCTCCAAGAACAATGGATATGTCTACTTGTTCTGCATTCTTAAACATATTATATCCAACGATATAATCTGCTTCGCGAGGAACCCATCCATCTTTACCTTGAGTAAAAGAAGT
>Ga0209500_10000084_pt1 | contig 87250 bp, 72 predicted proteins | sample S_140212_EF_Meta_FD_187323 | JGI IMG/M metagenome (GOLD analysis project Ga0209500, IMG submission 187323) | Freshwater microbial communities from Lake Simoncouche, Canada to study carbon cycling - S_140212_EF_MetaG (SPAdes) (version 2) | ecosystem: Environmental > Aquatic > Freshwater > Lake ...
ATATTACTGAGTCTTTCTATCGTACGAAATTAATGATTTCATTTTTTCAAACTCCTCATTTAATTTCTTATCAGTTTTTGATTCAATTGATTCGACCTTAATGTCTATTCCTTTTCCTGACTCTTGACCTGGTTTATCTGTAACGACAGGTTGGGGTGATTTATTTGCCGCCATTCTTTTAGCTTTAGCAAATTTATTTTCTTTTCGTTTTTTATTAAGTTTTGCCCCTAATTCAGTTTTTTCAGCATTTATCCATTCAGGATTATTACCTGTTCTTGAAGACCCTTCGATATTATCTTTCATCCAATCTTCATTGGGATGTATTTCATCGTAATCAAGATTTTCCATACCAGGTCTCATGTAATCATCCAAAAATTCTTCACCATCTTTAGAAACTTCGTAAGCCATTTTTTTCATTTTTGCTAATCCACCATTACTTTTTGGGAAATGTTTAGGGTTTGTTTCGTAGTCACCTTTAGAACCGTCCTTTAAATAATCTTTCATTTTCTTAGCCACAGATTTAATATAATCATCGTTCTCTTTACCTGAACCTTTAACGGCTCTTCTATATGTTGTTAATCCTTTAGGTTCGGTTAAATTTTTAATGTTAGATTTTACTTTTTCTTTGTCCTCCAACACAATTTTTTCAATTAAATCAATCATTTCTGATTCAGATAACTTAAGTGTTGATTTAGATTTTTTAGATTCTTTTCTTAACATTCTGAAATCTTCCGCATCAATCTTATTGTTTTTGTTCTTATCAATTCTTTTTTGATTACCTCGTAATCTTTCATTCATATTCATCTCCATTCCTGCCAAATCTTCGATTGCCGATTTACCTAAACATTTGTCTTGGTATCTCTCATCTTCAGGTCCAAACATTTTTTTCTGATATCTACAAAATTCACTATTTTCCTCTTCTTTTTCAGATTCTTCCTCTTCAAAGTCAACATCGTCTTCTTCCTGAACATAATCAAATTTACCGTTAAGGTCTTCTTTATCATAAATGTCTTCATCCATATATGATTTACCACACTCCATACACTCTCCTTCAGACATACCTCCACCACATTCACAAACTTCAGATTCTTCACCAAGTTCATCCATTTCTTTATCATCATCAAACATACCCATTTCATCCCCCCAAGATTGTAAAAAATCTTGTTCTTCTTCAAAACTAGGGTTTTCATCTTCATCATCCATGTCGTTATCATCACCACCTCTGACAGGTTTATTTAATAACGCCTCGATTTCTTTATCAGACATTTTTGACAAGTTAAGTTTACCAAATGTAGGATGGTCATCATCCATTCCACCTAACTCATTTACGTTAGATTTAATTTTAGAAACTAAACTATCGGCTCTTTCTTCTAAAGTTTCGTTGATAATTTTACTTACTAAGTTATCGATATATGTACTGTTAATTTTTTTCATGTTACTTTTTATTTAATAAATATCTTAAATTTTTTATTTGACATTATAATATTCATAAGACAAGATGGATTTAATAACATTTTCGCTAATTCCGTGTTTCTTACTTATGTTTTTAATTACTTTTTTAAAGGTTTCATTCTCAAAAATGTTCAAGGCTTTAATATCTCCCTGATTACAATATGGGAATTTTTTACATTTCTCTTTCACTTGGACGAACTTACCTCCAGGGATTTGAGTTTTGGACTTACCTCTCCAATCCTTTTTCTTGGTTGATTTTGCCCAAGCCGCAGGACTTTCATATGAACCTGATGAGGACGAACCCGTCGCTTCTTTAGTTTCAACTTTTTTAACTTTTCCTTGACAGTGAGCCTTTTGGCTAAATCCTTTTGGATTATTACAATCAATACTGTCTTTATATTTTTTAGACCATTTTTCTTCAACTTCTTCACTTTCTTTGATAGGAACACAATTAGGAACTTGTTTACCGTTCTTGTCTTTCATACCATTTTGTTTGTACCCTTTCCAACATGACTCATTCATAGCCTTTATTGGTTTTGGGGCCTCGTCTGAGAACATGGTTAACTTTGGGGATTTGAAGGATGTTTGTTTCATCTCATCCATTTCTTTTTTAGTGACCGAAAATAATGGTAATGGTGCCGAGTAACCTCCAGCAGAACCTGAACCTGTTGATTCTTTAGATTCTCCACCAATAGAACTGTACATCTTTCCAATAGGTTTGTCTAATTTAGGGGTTCCAACTATTTTGTCAGACACTCCTTTTTTTATTTTTCGTTTAATCACTTGTTCTTTTTTGTTTTTACCTTTATTTTCTTCAAGACTACTAAGATATTCGTTTTGGGCCATCATTCTATCGAGAGGGTCACCGCCAGTCTTACTAAATTCGGTAGACAGTTTACCTTTAAAATCCGTAGTTAAATCTTCTTTCAGTTTCATATTAAGCGTTTTTTAATCTAGGAGCCCAATATCCTCGTTGGGTATACATAAATTGATAAAATTCAGTGAATACTCGAATAACAATGTCTTTAACATCCCCTTCAAGTTTTCCTCGTCTAATTTCTTTTGATAAGGTATCCATTAGTTTATCTTCGTATTGTTTAATGGTGTTATCCCCCATGAAATCTTTAATTTCTTTACGAATTATAACTTCAATTTGTTTTTTATCAGTATCGGTTAAAGCCATTTTATTTTTTAAGTTTAATCTTCCAATAAATACCCCCTTGGACTGAAATGGTTTTAGCATTACTGTAACCAACCCCAATTGAGTATATCTTATCTTTTTTATCTTTAATCAATAGAGATGGTCCAACAAAATTCACTAAATTAACTTTATCGAACCCCGCAACTCCCCCAATAAATACCATAACTTTAGGTGGTTGTTCTAAATACAATGTTTCTTTAATGGTTATTTTGTTTACATGGGAATCAAATGTTCTGTTTAATATTCTATTTTTAAAAATTGTGTCATTAACGGCAATAAACCCTAAACCCTCAGTAAGTTTAAGTGTGTCTTTATAAGGGTATTTAGTATAATAGTCTTGTAAGATTGTTGCAGTATCAACATTGGTAGGTACCTGAACATAAACAGGTTTGTCAACAAAAATAACTTTACCTTGTTTATAAACAACTTGTGTTACAGGTTTATATATTGTATCAATATCATGTTTAATCACGATATATTTTTTTCCATCAACTTTAATTATTTCTCCTTTATTAGGTTCCCCTGTTGAGGAACACGCTCTCATTAATAAAATGACAATAATTAACAATAAGATTAATATTGTTTTTAGGTCTAATTTTTTTAAAAAATCTATCATTAGTCGTTTCTTTTAGTTTTCTTTCTTGATGCTAATATTTTTGCCCACTTTGATTTAAATTTTTCATAATAAGACTTTAGTTTTGTAACAAACTCAATAAACTTATCATCCATCTTCATCATGTCACCATCAATATAAATACCATTTTCTTCCCCAATTGAATATGTAAATTCCACATCAAAGTCGATAATTTTACCTGACCATTCAACATTATTTGGATATACGTTTAACTTATTAAAATCCACTAAGTCGGAAACCTCAGTAACAAACTCATCCATAGTTTCTTGGAAGGCGATTTTTTCATCAGTTGTTAATTCTAATTCCGTTTGAGTTTTCCCATGTATTACCAAAATACCTCCTGAAATTCTATAGGCTTGTGTTTTATCTTTCTCGGGATTTGTTTCCTCGTCCTCGTCATAATTAAGTGCGGTCTCTATCTCGTCACCAACATTTAATTTTTTAGTCGTGTCGCCAGATGTCATATTTACATCTTGTTCAGTTAACATACCGTATTGTTTTTTAATCCTTATTGATTCTTCTAATGTATTAGAATTAGAAAGCATTGTTCTTGACGCTTTCAATAAGTTTTTTATTTCATCATGTGAGTTTATCATCTTCTATTTTTTTTAAAAATTTTTCAAAATTAAAGGCCGGACTAACATCGGTAAAATTAGAATCAAAATTACTTTTGGTTACCACTCCCTCAAACTTTTCAATACCATTTATTCTCGTATTATGTCCAATAACATTATTCTTTATTCCCAACTCATTAAACAACATTTTACATAAAATAACTGTAGAATCTATTTGTTTTTCTGTGTATGGTTCCCAAAAGAAATAATCTCTCCATTTTTTTTCGAACGTATTACCTTTATAAATATCGCCAATCCAGTTAACGTAATAATCTTTTAGCGGTTCTTTTTGTAACCACCCTAAATTTTCCAATACAATGACCACCGAATTTCGATTTACATTAACTTCGGATAAGAATTTTGAATGTTCGGTATTTGAAAGCAGGTTTAATATCTTACCTTCTTTGGTAATAACATAATTTGGAATCTTGGGGTTTTTACCGTTATACCGAAATTTTAAGGATTGTAAGTAATTTTCAACGTTTCTTGAAGTGTGAGAAAGAATGATTTGATGTTTCTTTTTCTGTTTACCTAACGGTTTGAAATCACCGTATTTTATTATATCTACCATTTAACATAACTTAAAGGTTTATTAGATTAACTTGATTTACTATAGGTCAATCTTCTAACCCCATCATTAGTTGTTGTAGTTGTGGTAATCGGTGTTAGGTTCTCTTGTATGTCAAAGTATTTAGTTGTTGTAGTTGTGGTAATTGGTGTTAGGTTCTCTTGTATGTCAAAGTATCGTGATGATTCATATTCTAATGTCTCCTTTATATCAGGACTTTCATAATTATCCACCAAATCAGTTATTTTAGTTTTTATCTCAACTTGGGGGGTGTCATGTATGGTGTCATGTATGGTATCATGTGCGGTAACTTGTTCGGTTGTAGAGTCAGGTTTGTTATCCTCATACTTAATAAAAAAGTGTAACGATGTTAATGATATGATAGGTAATAATCCTCCTTCTAAAAACGCTAACCATCTTTTAAGTGAAACTACATCAGTAATATCTGTACCAAACGCCTCCCAGACAGGTGAAGTTAATTCGACCCACGATTTAAATAATTCCCCATTATCATCAATCTCTTGATAAGAAAAGAAGATGTTACCCAACATTTGGATAAAGGTGACTATTAAAAATATTCCCCAAGCCCCTCCTTTCATTTTTAATGAAGAAGCTAATATAGAAATCATTGCAGCAATTTCAATTGAAATTGATAAATAAACACTCCAATTATACGGATTAGCAATATCATACCATTCCGTTACATGTGATATAGATATTATCGACACTAATATTATCGGTATTAATAATGTAAACCGAATAATATTAAATTTATTTCTACTAAAAAAATTATTCATGATATCCAAATTTAAATCCTTTTGCGTTATTTCTTCTTTTTTTTAATACCCCAACAATAGTACTAATTGGTATCTTAAGGGCTCTACTAGCTTCAGATATACTACTATAAATTTCTTTAGTTTCCGAACAAATTATCTTTTTCTTTTTTGGGGATGACTCCCTTATTTTCATTTTATTTTCCTCACTCATAACTAAACCTTTTTTAGATTCGCTAATATTTTTTTTATGGTCTTCCGTAAATGGTTTTCTAACAATATTTTTAAGTGAGTTTTTAATATTTATCCTATGTTCTTTAGTTATAATTTTTTTCTTTGCAGAATCACTTAAATTTTTCCTATGCTCTTCAGTAAATGGTTTTCGAGATTTACCAAACCTACTTTTACTCATTTTCATTTTACTTTCATAAGTATGTTCTTTAAATGACCCACCATCACCTCCTTCAGTATGATTTACCAAATTAAACCCCCACGTCTTAAATAAACTAATATAAAATATCTCCCAAAACTCCCAACCATCTTCATGAACAGTATCTATAATTGAAATTAAAGGTTTTAATCCTTTATTCAATAAAGAACTTATCCATTTATCTTTATGTGTTTTATTATTTTTAGATTTTTTTATATGGTCATTAAACCTAAATTTTACATCATTAGTTTTACCAATATATCTAACATCGTTAGTTATTGGGTCACTAAGTGTATATATAAAAACATCTAACATTATTTTTCTAAGTTTTTAAGATTTTGTTTAACAATTTTATGTAATTCCATTAATTGTTCTCCTCTATTTTTAGATGAAATGTAGTTATCATATTCGGTATGAATTTTGATTTTTTCAACTCTAATGACTTCAGAAATATTATTAATAGTGTCCTTCTGACATTTTATAACAGTGGTCAAACTATCAACAATTTTAGTAGTTCTAATATTAACTTTTTCTAGTTTTCTAACATCTCCTGACTTGGAACATGAACGGAAAAAGAAAATAACCAATAAAGAGGTTAAGATATGTATCTTATACTTTTTAACAAATTCAATAACTTTTCTCATAATATTTTTCTATAAAAGTAAAAAACCTTCTATCATAATAAATAGAAGGTTTTCACTTTTTTACATATAGTCGAATAATACCGAACTGTCGTTCCTTAATTTTCGTAAGGCTTTTTCTTTTATTTGTCTCACCCTTTCTTTCGTAAGACTGAAATCCCCACCAATATCCTCTAAAGTTCTTGGTGACCCAGAGATACCAAAGTAATCCTCAATAATCACTTTTTCTCGTTCATCTAAAGAGTTTAATAAACCCATTAACTTAGACTTTAACAAATCCTTACTGTTGAATACTTCATCAGGCATATCCGCATCTTCATTTTTAATGATGTCAAATAATGTGTCGCCTTCTTCATTAATATTCATATCAAGGTCAATCATTGATGGTAACCCTTGGAATTTAGGTTCTAAGGACCCTCCATTAGATTCTATTGCCTTTTTGGCTCTATGTAAGTCTTGGACAACATTGACAGGAAGTCGAATGGTTCTTGCGTTATCGTTTAAAGACTGTAAGATTGATTGTTTAACCCACCAAACCGCGTATGAGATAAATCTTAAATCTTTATACCAATCAAAATTCTTAATCGCCTTCATTAACCCAAAATTTCCTTCAGCAATTAAATCAGGAAAATCTAATCCTTGGTTTTGATATTGTTTTGCAACCGTAATTACAAATCGTAAATTACCCTCAAGCAACTCTTTATGAACTTTATCTCTTTGAGCGTCCGTCAATGTTCCAGACTTCATCATATCCGCCAACTCTTTTTCTCGTTGTGGTGTCATAACTTTTATCTTACGGATGTCCTTAAGATAGTGTTGAATTTCTTCTTGGTTAATTGGAATTCCTGTGTTTTTGTCTTTCATATTTATTTTTTAGAGTATTCGTTAAGTAAGTTTATTTCAGAGTCGGACAAAGAGGGATACCCCTCGTCAATTATTTTATCTAAAAGTTGGTCTATTGTTTTTACTTTAATAGTAACCTTATCTTTAATTTGTTTAATATAATCATCGTCATCATCATCGTTTATTTCTTTTAATAAAGAATCTAAACCATTTTCAAGTTCCCCAAAGAACAATTTTTGTACCTCAACCTGTTCTTCCTTAGTATTTTCCACATTTATACCTGTTTTGTCAGGATTAAATAGATGTTTCTCTATGTTTCCGTCTAACCAATATGACATTTTGTCAGGTTCGTACGGGGATAAGAAGTAAACAATTCCTGATGCTCCTAAGACAACTTGGAAAAAATCTGTTATGTTAGACATACTATCAGTTGAGTTAAAAGTAAGGATTACTGATTCTGGTCCAAAATAATACTTTATTTCTGTTGAGTCGGTTATCCCGACTATTTCTTCCGCCAAAATTCTTACAAACTTTTCTTGGTCGTTGTGTTTTGCAAAAACAAATAATAAATATTTCATAGGGTTATTTTCTATTCTACAAATATACTAATCTTTTATTGATTTACAAACTTATTGAGAAACATAACTAACATTATCTTCTTTTTTAATTTTAACAACATTGTCCGCCCAATTGGTTACCAAAGGGTTATGTGTAATGACAAAAATCTTCTCGAAGTATTCTTTAATCTTATTAAAAAATTCCGCAACCATATCTAAATTATCGTTAGAGATTTTACCAAAGACCTCATCAAACACTATTATATTTGGTTTTGGTAATGAACAAATTTTACTTAATACCGCTCTTAACGCTAAAGATGCGATTGTTCTTTCGTAACCTGAACCTGACGCCATCAGTTTTTCCACTTGGGTATTATTATCAATCATCAAGAACTCAACCTCATTCTTATCATTAATGTTAACTTCCAATCTGAAATGAGAACTGTCCTCTAACAATCTTTGTAACTCAGAATTGATTAACGGCATCATGGTTTTCATAATCATTTTTGATACACCATTTTTACCATATATCTCCAAGTATATTTTGTAGATTTTTTCTCGTTCCGATTCCTCACCTATCTTAACGATAGTTTTTAGATTTTGTTCGATTTTATCTTTAAACGTTTGAACTTGATAATCGTTACTGTTTATTTTTTTTGTCGTATTATTTTTTTCAACATCAAGGTCATCTAAACGTAGTCCCGCCTTAATTAATTGGGTTTCAATTTTTTCGTTAGATGTTATTTTATCTTGTAATTCATTATATTTCGTTAACTTCTCTTGAAGTCCTTTGATTTTTAAATCAAATCCTTCAATACTAAGTTCGTATTTTTCTTTTATCAGTTTGTTTTTTTCATACTCATCAAACTCTTTTTTAAGTTGTACAAAACCTTGTTCTTTGCCCGATAAAACCTGCATTAACCCCGAAATTTGGTCTCTTTGCATGATATAACCATCAAGTTCGGCAATTTTAGACTGGGTGATTGAGGCCATCATTAAATCAATTCCACAGTGTTCACATTTGATTCCACCATCAACAGAACTCTTTAAATCCTCAATAGTTTTTATCTTATGGTCAACATCAACCTTTTTCTTATATTCCTCATTATAGTCTTCCTTAACTTTATCGTGTTCATCTTCATGATAAAAAGAGGATGGTTCCACAACCTTTATCTCAGATAATTGTTTTTCAACACCTTGTCTTTGACTTTTAAGAGTCGTTATATCCGTAGTTACTTTATCAGGAGATAGTAAACTAATTTCTTTATCAATGTCAGTATGCTTACTTTTCAATAAATTATCTCTGTATTCCTGACCTTTAATAATTCGGTCCTGAACATCAATTAAATCTTTTTGAAGTTGTTGGTTCTCTTCGTTAAATCCAACTATTTTAGAATTATAATCTTCATTATCCGTTTTTAACTTCTCACTACTATAAATGTTAGACATCATTGATTTGGAGAAATCGCTATAGATTTCCTTTCCCGCATCTTCTTTCTTTTTAAGGAAATCTAACCCCATAAATCTTGATAACACTTGTCCTCGAGCCGTTGGTTTAGAATCAATTAAGTCTTCTAAGTTAGTTGCGGTAGTTAATATTGTCATTAAGAAATCTTCTTTAGACCCAATAGACGTTTTAATAAACGCTTCAGTTTCTCGTCTTTGTTCTCCAGTAAAGTTTTGTAAACTACCGTCAGACAACTTTTTAAAGAAGTCCAATTCAGTCTTAACATTCCATTCTCCTACCTTAGATTTTTTTCTCTCAATGTTTCTAACAATGATATACTCATCTCCATCAATAATAATTTCCCCCTTAACGGATACTTTGTTCTTATCAGTGAATCGATTGAAGACCTCTTCGGCTTTGGATGTTTTAGTTGTCTCATTAAAGAATAAAAACAGTAGTAAATCTACCGTTAGAACCGTCTTGCCACCAAAATTAGGCGGATTAGACTCAACTACAGATATCCCATCACATTTTTCAAAATCCAATTTTTGGTTCTCACCATATGAAAGGAAATTTGAGAACGCAATGTTCTTAATGAACCATCGTTTAAACGGACTGACTTCACTATTATTAACCAATAATTTATTGTCAACAATCCCATCAAGATGAATAACCTCGTCAAAATACTTCTCTAAAGATTTAGATGTTAAATATGTTTTAACTAATTCGGACTGATAGTTCTTGTCCAAAATATTAAAAGATATGTCTACTGTATGAGTAACATCATCACTTGCCTTAGTCTTAGTGATAACATTTACATTAGTCGTGTTGTACTTCTTTTGGAAGTAATGTCTAACGCTTTTAATCTTCTCTTGAGTAAAATTTTCTGCATAGTCATCCCATACGACTTGTACATATGGATTATCTAAAGTTTCAAAGTCTAATTCTTTATTCATTATTTTATAATTAAATTCTATCGCAGGATTAAACAAATCCATTTTATTTTTCTAATTCAGAACTTTGGTCTTGTATTGGTGTAATAACGTCACCGTCTCTATCTTCAATCGAAAATCCCGAACTATCGTATTCAGGTTCCTCGCTAGTAAGAACGTCAATAATATTCTCAGCATTCAATTCATCAGATTCAGTTAATCCTGAGAATTTATTCTGAAACGCTTGTAGTTGTTGTTCCATCATTTGAAGATATTTTTTCTCCATTTGTTTTTTCCCAAGTTTAATTCTTTCATTTCTTTTTGCGATTTTTGCTCTGTGAGCCTTTGCAGCTTTACCCATGTTATATTGTATTATTTGTTAATTGTTCTATTAATTCTTCAGTTGATAATTCCATTAACTTTTCTTGGTGTTTTTGATATTTTTCTTGTTCAAATTTTTTTCTGAATAATTCAATATTATTGTCCAAGGTACTGATGTGTTTACTAATCTCCGTTTGTTCTTCTTCATCATCAGTCATATATACTTTCATAAAAGTATCGTCCATGGTTGGTTTAAAATTATCCACCGTCTTTATAAAGTTTTTAATCCCGTCTTGGGCGATACCAATTCGTTTATTAAATTTAGCCTTCATCTCAATTTGTTTATATTGTTCGAACCTCAAATGGTCCCCCGTACTTTTAAAGTGAACGTCAATGTTCTCGTCCTCCAAAAATTCAAAGATATCCGTAAGTAATTCTTCATCATTAATAATACCCATATTTTCAAGTAAATCAAAAAACGTATTGGATTCAATGACGAATCGTTGTTTAATGTTTTCTTGTAAACGTTTTAAAATAAAGTCAGTTAGTTTTGACATACCTTTATAATTTTGTTGGTCGATTTTCTTCAAACCATTCTACCATTCCGTTAAACGCCCATACAAATCCTGACGCTAACATACCATCAAAGAATAATGAAATAATATCATTATGTCCATAAAGAACCTGACTTGGTGAATAAAAGGTCAAAGATAAGAAAAATCCAACCCATGTACTTGTACACATCATACAAGACAATAATTCCGAAATAAATTTAAACGGACCGTTAAACGGTGAGAATCGAACATCTCCCAATTTATTAAACCAATCTCTCATCCCTTGAAAGATGGACCCGTAAACCATAATGTTACTCATTCCATAAGCAACTAATAACCATACTAGTATTATCATATTTTATATATTTTTTGTTAGGTTCGACCCTTTCATATACGCCGCCCCTTGATTTATGTTTGTTTGTTCTAATTTTTTGATAGTTCCCTCAAGTTCTGTTATCTTACTATTTTTTTCTGTAAGTTCTTTACGTAGTTTGTTTAAAGTCTCCTGTAACATTAATGACTTATCGTTATTTGATTCAACAGTCACTTCTTTAATAACCTCGACAATCTTTTCAACGATAATTGGTTCTGAGTCCCCTTCTTTTTTGTCGTAAATATATACTATTTTTTCGACAGGAACTTCCACTTTTATCTCTTTGATTACCTCTCTATCAACATATTTGATAACTTCAACTGGTACTTCCACCCGTATTTCTCGGATTACCTCGATTTCCGTCTGTTTTTCACCAATCCCGTCTGTTTTTCCTGAGTCTTCCCCGATAAACCCATATTTTTCAATATGGAATCCGTTCTTAAAACATTTATTAATGAACTCATCAATATCCAATATTTTATTTAATAAACAAAAATCATAGATTTCTTTGGTGTTCTTAATATCAATCTTATACATTTGTGAGTTTTTCTTTTCCATCTATAATATCCTCAAATGATTTTATTTTAAATGAAAGATACGGCTTTGGATTATGTAAATCAACAAATGAATATTCATCTGATTCTAAATTGTAGATTCCAAATCCGTGTTTGGTAACAGTTTCCCCAAAATTCTGTTGAATAGTTGAACCCACTTGAATAATCGGTATCTGTTTTTTTATTTTAATTTTTCCCATATTTCTTTTACTCTATTTTTTACTTCTTGATTATTTTTTTTAACATCTGACCCCCAAAATCTGACAACATCATATCCTTTTGTGTTTGCAAACTTTTCCTTTATTTCATCATTCACTTGAACCGATTTTTGGAAGTCAGTTAATTCCTCAAAAATATCTTCATTTCCGTGCCAATAATCCCCATCAACCTCAATAAGGACATTTGTATTAAGAATTAAAAAATCATATTCTCTAAACCAAAAATTAACTTTTTCTTTATCATATATCCTAAATTTACACTGAAAAGGTATTTCAAGTTCTTCTAACATCATTTCAAACATTTTTTCAATATCTGTTTTTTTATTATAATAATGCGAATATTCTATTAACATTTGTGCCGATGTTTTACCATAAATGTCTAATGTTGTTTTATCACAATCCCTTTCACCGTATTTACCAATCCAATTATGGGGAATACCATATCTCTCAACCATAGTTTCCCTTCTTTTTCTTTTTGAATTGTCATCAGTTCCCGGAAAATACCCATTTGTTTCAATAGATTTAATAATACCTTTTTTTATTTTATTTCTAAATTCTTCATTTTTCCATAAATTTTTACTACGAATTGATGTATTATTTTTTTGTTCTTCTGACTGTTTTAATCCATAAGTAGGGTTATTTGAACCAGAATATAGATAGACTTGATGACTATCCTTACACTCACGACAACAGTATTTATCTTTTCCTCTCAATAATCTATTAGGTAAAGTAGAAAACTCCACACCACAAAAATTACAGGTAGTTAATACTTTATCTATTTTTGGTTTTCGGTAAGATTCGTACTGACATTCAACAGAACAAAATTTTTGTTCTTTTTTTCTATGTCTGTAATTTTTATTACAAATTTCACACTGTTTCTCCATATTCTTGTTGTATAGTAATAAATATATACCATTCAACAAAAGTTTAGAGAATTACACTTTTCCCCAGCCTTTTTTAACATAAACTTCCAATAATTCTTCATCAATTTCAATAATTGATTCTGTGTAAATAATTTGACGCTTGTGTATATCACCACATAGTGTTATTTCAAGACCATTAAATTTACTAGAATCAAAAGATTCCTCACCAAAACTATAACCTAAATCAGTTTTCAACCCATTTATTGGTCCGTGAAACAATCCAATATTAACTTTACCATTTTGAGGTATCTCCGGTGGTATATTATGTTGGACTAATGAATATATGCACCAGTTAATATTTTCGTCCTCATATACACCTCTGTTTTTCAAATAAACAATGTTGTCGTTCTTCAACGAATCAATCACCGGTGTGAGGGCATCTAATCTAGAATCGTTATTTTCAAGATAATCGTGATTTCCAATTATAACAATAGTTTTAGCGATTTTAGAACATTCCGTTAATGTCCAAGCAACAAATTCTATTAACTCAGGTGTCATCTGATTTTTACTATGGACAAGGTCACCCGTAAACACAATTCTATCAGGAGCAATCTCTTTAAACTGATTAAACATATCAATAAGAACCCCACGATAAAGTTCATGGTCTTTAAAAAGTCTGACATGTAAGTCAGAAAAGTGTACTAATTTTTTTATCATTACATTACTATTCTTGGTGGTTTACCTAAATCATCTTCGTCCTTAGTTGTTAAAGGTACAGAGATAGGATTAAAATATTGTTGTCGAGTTTTTGAAAATTTAGAGAATTTCTCAAGGTCAAAGTCGTCTGTAACTTCTTTCATTTTTTCCTGTATGGATTCGATATCGACTTGTTTGATTGTTGTCCAATCTCTATTGGTCATAAATCCGTCTAACCAAACATAAAACTCTTTGTATATCATGATAACTCTCTATTATATAAGTTTACTAAAATTATTCTGGCAAATCTAAACTCTTTGGCCCTATTCAATCTTAGTCCATAAGCTTGAGCCACAACTTTTAAGTGTGGTAGTGCCTCAGTTATTTTCATTTTACCAATTTCCATATTAGAATTTAGAATAATTCAAAATCAATATTAACGTGTGAACATTCAGAACACATGTATGTTGGGAATGGTACTAAAGTATCCTCCGAACTTCCTGTCATTAATTTTGGTACTTTTTTTATCAATACCACCTCTTTAAAGTATTTTGAGGCACATTTCTCACATTCAACCGTTGGTTGTTTTTTAAGGTCAATTTTTGGTTTTAAAATATCTTCCATCTTATTTGATTATATAGTTTATTGTTAATCCTTTTGGGAAATCACTGTCCCAAGTTGTGGTGTATACCCACGCTAATGTTATATTACTTTCCATGTTAAAATATAGTCATTTGACCTTACTTAGTCAAATATCTTTTCATATCCATATCCATAATTGTATTAATCACTTCCTTTGGTACTCTAAATTCCTCATACTCACCCGTTTCTTTAACCAAAACTATTATACACCCATAAAGTTTAAGGTTTTCGTACTTAGTCCCTTTTAACATTTTAAGTAATAATCTCGCATAAAATGGTAATTGTGTAAAATAGTGACCCAAAGCGTTATTCGGATGTTTTTGAAATGGGTATTTCATTCTTTTGGTAAAATGACTTTCCTCAAAGTTTTTTGGTTTGTTGGATTTCCAATCGGTGATAACTAAACCAAACTCGGTCATCTCTTTATTAAAGATTAACCATACTTTATCGGGTTGTCCTGTGTACCCTAATTCAGGGTCGCCCAAAACAATTTCAGTGTCGAGTAACACCGCACCTCTTTCAATCATAAGATTCAGATAATCACTACCCGCAGTAACCATGGAATCCCCCTTGAGTATTTGGGTGAAATCACATTCAAATATTGGTTGTCTCACTTCTTTGTAGGAACCAAACATTTCAATTAGTTTTTTCTCTAATAAGTAATGGACTCTACTACCCATGTTTGTTGAGTAATCCCCTGCGGCTTTCCACTCATCAAGTAACTGTTTCTGGACCTCAAGGTCTCCATTCGCCTTTTTAAGGGATATTTCCTCAGCGGGGAATTCGTCATAAAAAATTTTCATCACCTTACTTACTGAAGGGTAGTTATCTCTAACTTTACCATCCAAGTCTTTCATGTAGTAAGTATGAGTATCTTCAACAAAGGTTAAATCTAACTCTAATCTTCTTTTCTCTAAAATCTCTCTGATTTCTTTCGCGACTTCATTTAAATCTATCTTCATCTAATCGTTATATAATATTCATCAATCTGTCCTTTCAAGTCACAGACATCTTTATCTTTAGGTAGTTTCACTATTTTAATTTTACCATATAAATCACCACCATTTAATTCATGATATAGTTTGAGAGCGTTCTCATATGCGTCACCATCTAACGCAATTATTATTTTCTTTTTTGCCTTACTGTATAATTCCCCAAACAATAGTTCACTCATATGTTTCCCTAACATTGGAATACTGTTGAGTAAGAAGAATCCATCAAAGACCCCTTCAACAATGTATATGTCTTTTTTCCAATCAATTAACTTTTCATTGAATAGTATCTTATCTTTTTCCGCCTCAGGATTTTTGTATTTGGCTCTACTGTTAGGGTCCCAACTACGAGCGATATAATAATTTAACTCACCATTTTTATCATAAGACGGTACTATAATCCTACCAGCGTGACTACCTTTATCACAAAAACCCATCCCATATCTTTCAATAATGTCATCCGTAATACCTCTATTTTTCAAATAGTTATACGCCTGTCGTCTCACAGGATATACAGGGCTTGAATCTTTAAAAGTCACAAAACTTTCAGGTAATCTTAATTTAACTATCTTTTTTTCTTTAGGTTTAAATTCTTCAGGTTGTAGGATGTTATAAACTTTCTTTTGTTTTTTATTCCCAAACTTGTCAAAGAATTTACCCAAAGACCCGTGCATTTCATTAACATCAGAACACGACCAACATTTGTACAAATGGGAAAAATAATTTATCTCAAGATTTCCCTTATGTCTGTCCTCGTCACAAACAGGGCAGTCAAATGCAATCTGGCCCTTACTTTCGTAATGGTGTTTTGGGTCACCGAGAACATCGGTCAATAACTCAATTAAAATTTCGGAATCGTCAGACATGGACTAAAAATAAGAAATATAATAATAGTAGTCAATATTCACAACTTTTGTGGGTTCATTATATTTATCTAAAAAGAATAAAATGCCTACAGACATTACAATCAACACTATTACAGGCTCGGCACCATTTGACATTTATTTATGTGATAATCCGATTACTACATGTATATATATTGACACAATTTCGTCAACACCATATGTATTCGAAATTCCGTCCATAATGTCAAGTCAAAACGACTTTAATTTAAAAATTGTTGACGATAATAATTGTACTGTAATTGAAACCCTAATTTTATTATGAGTTGTACCGCCTATAGATTATATAATGGAACCTCTTCTCCAATAACCCAATCCTTTGCTGATTGTAATAGTAGTGTGTGTAACGTAGTTGTTCCTAGTGGAGCGACCAAATACTTTATAACCGCAGATTCATCAACTTTTACTCCAGACCCCGCCTTTACGCTTGTAACAACATACTCTGGAAATCCCCGAGCGTTTTCATTTAGTAGTTGTTGTACAAATGACGTTTTCTATATTTTAGGAGATACCACAACATTTGCTCCGAACCTAATAGGTAGAACTATTTGCGTAAACGAATTAACAAATGCTAACGATTGTACTATCAACAATACTTTAGTTAAAGGTTGTTATGAATTTGTTAGTATTGAAAGTAACATTCTATTAGCTTTAGGTAACCAAGTTTATCTAGAATATCTATTAGGATTTGATGATTGTGACGATTGTTTATCCTCATGGGGTGCGGCGGAGGTAGGATGTATTCCTTGTTGTAAATGTTACCAAGTAGACATTGGTGGCGATGTTGCGTGTAACGTATTATATACTGATTGTGATACAGGTATTACCGTTGAGGTAAGTCTTACTGGTTCAAACAATTATATTTGTTCTGCAACAGTTCCATATGGTAGTTGTTTTGGAATTTCAGTAACCGATTTAGGTCCTTGTTCAACTACAGAACCTTGTGGTCCTTGTTATTCATCTTATTGTATTACCAATACAGGTAACGCATATGACGATAACTACACCTTAGACGGTAACTACGATGGTTATTCCTATTGGATTAGTAGTTCGGGAACTTATTTTATCTACTATAACACAATAGATAAACAATGGTGTTTATCAGATAGTTTAGGGGGTGGTTGTCTTTTATCAGGTAAATCACCATGTTTTTCGACCTGTCCTGACTTATGTGAAGAATTTTTCTTTGAGGGGTCGTGTCCAACAACCACAACAACAACAGTTGCCTGTATGGATTTTGATTTTGACGCAATATTTGATTGTATGGCTGAACCGACTCCATCACCAACCCCGACACCATCTATCACGCCAACAATGACCGTAACACCAAGTTCAACAAATTATTGTTCAATGGTTAGTGTTGATGCGACAATTGATACTTATAGCCCAACACCTACTCCAACACCTACCATGACACCAACATCTTCAGGTATAATAACAAGACCTTGTAATGTATTGGGTGACGTTTCTTTCACAACTCTTGAAGGTCATATTGGTTGTCCAAGTAGTAAACAATTCCAAGACTGTGTTACAGGTATGATGTACTATACAACAGAATTAGTTCCAACCCCTTCAGGTAACACGTTAACTGAGTTTATGATTTTTAAAGCATATGTTGACGGGGTATTTAAATGTATTTCATTTGTCGGTATAAATAATAATATAATCGGTGTTAACACCATTGAACTAATTGATGGTCCAACAGGATATTCAAACTTAGGTGAATGCGTATTATGTGACGTTATACCTAGTTCTACACCAACCCCAACCCCAACAATGACACCAACTCCAAGTGGAATACCTTGTTTTTGTTATGAGTTAATTAGTAATGAGTTTACAACATTTGATTATATTGATTGTTATGGAATACCAATGACCGCATCAAGTAAAAATGCAATACCAACATACGTTTGTTCTTTAACATTACCAACGACAACTGGTTTATTCCCATATAGTATTACAAAACTTGGGATATGTGTTGACGGAGTATGTCCACCATTAACATGTAATTGTTATACAGTGTCAAATGGTGGCCCCTCAAACGTGTATATGGTTTATACTGATTGTAATAATGTTCAACAGGTTATCGCAATTAATAATTACACAACAACACAACCATTCTGTTCATTAACATCACCATTCGTAAATAGTTCAACTAATATTACTACAATAACATTAGTTGGAGATTGTGCGTCATGTTTCCCATAATATAAAGAAATGACATCAATAGAATTAACAGTCATAACAGGTAGTATATCAATCCCTTATTCGATTTATGCTTGTGATGTGTATGGTAATAACTGTATAATAATCGCAACTATTGTGACAACTGTTCCACCAACAAATACGATTTTTTTACCTATTCAATTTAATACGGCACCTGCGGTTGGAATTAAAATAATATCGGGGGATGGGTGTGAAAGATTTGAGATATTTGATTGTCAATTACCATCTCCAACGCCAACCAATACCGTTACCCCAACAATAACACCAACTCCAACAATAACACCAACTAATACGATAACTCCAACTAATACAACAACTCCAACAATAACTCCAACTAATACAACAACTCCAACAATAACACCAACTAATACGATAACTCCAACAATAACTCCAACAACAACACCAACAAAGACACCACCATTTACACCAACACCAACACCAACCAATACAATAACACCAACACCAACTATTACACCAACTAACACAGTTACCCCAAGTGTCACCCCACAAACACCATTTATCTCAATTTGGAGAACAACAACAATTGGTGAAAAAATAGATTTACCTTATGAGATATCCGGAACTTATAGTGGAACAATTGATTGGGGAGATGGTAGTCCACCAACCACGACTAACTCATACGCAAATAAGTCTCATATTTATACAACACCTGGTGATTATACAATAAAAATATACGGGGTAATACAAGGATTTTCATTTGGTACAGGTCTTTCGGATAGTGTTAAAATTATAGAAGTAACTCAATGGGGTCCTTTAAAAATAAGTAATAGTGGTTACCAATTTTATCAGTGCTCCAACCTTGTTTTAACCGGTGTTACGGATACATTGAATTTGGTTGGCATCAACTCATTATATGGCATGTTTTATTCATGTACGTCATTGACAACTGTAAATAACATGAATTCATGGGATGTTTCTAATGTGACTAATATGAGTCATATGTTCTATAATGCGACATCATTCAATCAACCATTAAATTCTTGGAGTGTTTCTAATGTTACCAATATGGTCAATATGTTCAATAGTGCATCATTATTCAATCAACCATTAAATTCTTGGACTGGTTCTAGTGTAACTAATATGGGGGGTATGTTCTATAATGCAACCTCATTCAATCAACCAATTGGAGGATGGAACGTAAGTGGTGTAACTGACATGAATAATATGTTTCGTAACGCAACATCATTCAATCAAGACATCAGTTCATGGAATGTTTCTATCGTAACTAATATGAATGCAATGTTTCTAAATGCAAACACATTCAATCAACCATTAAATTCATGGACTGTTTCTGGTGTAACTGATATGAGTTATATGTTCTATACTGCAACATCATTCGACCAACCATTAAATTTATGGAATGTTTCTAGTGTAACTAATATGGCGGCTATGTTTCGTGACACATCATTCAATCAAGACATCAGTTCATGGAATGTTTCTAGTGTAACTGATATGACGGGTATGTTCTATAATGCAACATTATTCAATCAACCATTAAATTCTTGGAGTGTTTCTAATGTAACTAATATGAGTTATATGTTCCAAAACGCAACATTATTCAATCAACCATTAAATTCTTGGACTGTTTCTGGTGTAACTAATATGGAGTCCATGTTCTATATTGCATCATCATTCAATCAACCAATTGGAAGTTGGAACGTAAGTAATGTAACTAATATGAGTTTTATGTTCTCAGATGCCTCATCATTCAATCAACCATTAAATTCGTGGAATGTTTCTAGTGTAACTAATATGGAGGCCATGTTTTTTAATGCAACATCATTCAATCAACAATTATATTTATGGAATGTTTCTAATGTAACTACTATGGGGTCAATGTTCTATAATGCAACATCATTCAATCAAGACATTATTTCGTGGAATGTTTCTAATGTAACTGATATGACGGGTATGTTCTATAATGCAACATCATTCAATAAATCATTATATGTTTGGAATGTTTCTAGTGTAACTAATATGTACAGTATGTTCCAAAATGCAACATCATTCAATCAAAATTTAAGTCATTGGTGTGTTACATTAATACCTTCATTACCGGCAGGTTTTGATACCGGAGCGACTTCATGGGTATTGCCTTCGTCAAGACCTGTGTGGGGAACTTGTCCTCCATAAAAACAAAAATATCGTCTAAAAGGACGATATTTCAATTTATAATTAACTTAACCAATATTATCTCCAAAGACCTTCTTGATTCATAAAACCAAGAACACAACAATAAGCATCTGATTGGTCAAAATTTTCTTTCTTAAGGGTATTGTTTTTAGTATAACCCCAAACAATTTGTGGTTCTCTTTTGGCAACTAAATCCCAAATGATTTGTTTCTTATCGATGTCTTTTGGTAATCCTCCGAATAACACATGTTTACCTTTATCATTCTCTCTAACTAATTCAGGGAAAGCAAATTTTCTTGAGTTGTAGGTTGAGATGTAGTCAGGGACAATACCTAACACATCATAGATTTGTTTGGTTACTAATGTATTGAATCTTAATAACGTTTGTATGGTATACACATTATTACTGTTCATTAAAGGTTCCTCAATGATAACCTTTGTAATACCCAATCCTTTATAATCTAAAAGTTTGGTTTTAAAGATTTCGCTCTTAAGAAGTAATTCTTTTATTTTATTATCTTCCTTTGGCTTTGGTGTAGGTGATATGTGTGTAAGCTCAAGCAACTCTTGGTTCCCAATGTCGAATAACGCCCACCCAATCGTTCGGGTCGATACATCAAGCCCAAGAACCTTAGGACTTTCTTTAATAGATTTTTTCATATGTTAAATATCGAATTTAATCAAAAACTGCTGAATACCCTGTCTTAAAACGGGAGATTGCATTTTTGATATAATCATAAGATTTTTGTTTGAATCGTAAAGACCAATTTCACTTACAAAAGAAGGTTTACCACTTGTCCATGTCGGGTTCGATGTTGTTTGGAATTCCGCTTGACCTAAATTAATCTTATATTTCATTTCATAGATAGTTGCTTGGATATCAGTTTCCAAAGAACCATAGAAATAATACTCATCACCAAAATTCAAAGAAGTCCCTGTATATCCCACAGGTGTTAATGGAATGTAAGTGTTTAAGTTGTATGTTGGAGCATCGTCATACTCTTGTTGAGTTATGACAAATGTATTACCTGTCAATCCTTCTTGAGTAATATAACCATTAACCATTGTTGAGGTTAACTGACTTGTGAAATCAATTGCAACCCACTCAGATGAGTTAGGTCTTGCGTTACCAACAACTTTTTGACAAAGAATTTCAAACTTATTAGCCAAGAATCCTTGAATTACGTCACAGTATATTGGACATATTGATGTTGTGGTTGTAGTTACAGGGTTGTATGTTGTTGTTGTAGTTACAGGGTCGTATGTGGTTGTCGTTGTTGTACTAATTGGGTCTGTAGTAGAAGTTGTTGTTGTAGAATAATGACTTGTAGTTGTAGTTGTTGTTGGATAAAAAGGTTGATTTAAACAACCGAACTCTCCTCCAAATCTAACCGCAACATTCTGTGATGTAATCGGGCTACAATCAATATTAGGTCCTTGAATAAAGGAATAATAATTACAATGTAACGAATCGGTGAATAAATCAGTATTACTTAATCTATATGTAACATACAATGATTCAGTTAGACCTGTTAATATACCCGTAACTGTTGAACTATCGTTACCACAAGTGTTTGGCGTAATTAACGATATTTTAGGTGATGGTAATGTCCAATTTCTATTTGACTTGTAAGACATTGCCGCAATGATTTCCTCATCGTCAATAATAACCAACTTATCGTCAGGAAATACTTTACCAACTCTATTAGGAATACCGTTAGCGTTTGCGTTTGTATCCCATAGATGGTAATATCTCATACCAGGGTTATTCATATCAACATTCTTAGTTGACTGAAGGTACTGAACTTGGAAAAGATTTAAGTCTTCGAATCCTGGAGGGTCAACCCAAAATGTTTGTCCATTACAACAATCAGGATTTTTATGCCACATTAACCAAGGAATGTGTACTTTAAAGTTTCTTGCTTCACCTGTAGTATCGACAGGATTTGATGTGTCAAATGGTTCTAACGCAAATTTTTCACCGTAGAAGAAATCCACAGTTTGATTTGTATAATGGATGATTCCAATCGCCTTTTGTTGTTCAGGTTTTACGTTAATCTTATCTCCAAAAGAGTTAAAATAATATGTAGAACTACTATCTGTTTGTCCACTACTTGACGCGTATCCGAAGTATTCTTTAGTCCCTAAGTAAGCGATTGAACCAAAATTAGTATAGTCTTTACTGATTGACGAGATTAGACCTGCAGGATTTTCTGACCATGGAATATTCATATTCCAAATTTTAACGTCAAACTCGTCAGTATAACAAACCGATTCGAAATTAATAACATTGTCATTCCAATGACGGCTAGGAGTAATACTATCATATATTGTTGTCATGTTAGGAGGATATATAATCGCTCTACCATAACAAAGACTTGTAACATTTATAAAATTAGGTGTAGGTCTATCTAAAGTTATTTCCCCCAAACAAATATTAACAATTTTATATGTTAACATCGCATAACAACTACTAATATCGACCAAACAATCAGGTGGTGGAGGTAGAGGACATACTCTACTTGTTGATGGTGTTAAACAAGGAGTTTTAGAAGGTGTGGGGGTAGGTGTTGGTGAATCACAAGGGAACGAATTAGAAGACGTAGGAGTTGGTGTAGGTGTAGGTGTTGTTCCACTTGGCGGACTTACCGAAGGTGTCATCGAGGTTGTTGGTGTAGGAGTTGGTGTTGGGATGTTTAAACAATTACAGTCATCCATACCTTTACCATCATAATAAATTGTAATAATATCACCAATTGCTGGTTCTCTAACCGAGTCAGGATTACTTGGGCTACTAATAAGAGTAATTTTATTGGTTCCAACTAATGAGTTCATTTGGACAACGTAGTTATCGTTGATAGCGTAAAAATTGTTAGTTAACGCACTCCAACTAATTGTATCGGCACTTGTGTTACCTGTGAAGAATCCTCTCATTACCGCTCTATTAAATACGGGACTTATCTGAGAATCCATAAAAGGAATTCCATAGGTATTACCCGCACTTCCATCAACATAATAAGGATATTTTACATTACTTTTATTTGACTGAGGAATACCACTTGAATTTTGAGCGTTGAAGCTCGGCTCTAATATTACAGTATCAAATTGATTATAACTTGTAGGTAAGGTATTATATGAAACCTCACTATCCCCAACTTGGAAATAAGAGATATTAAAATTCCCTTGAGATAGTTTTTCTCGTCCAATATCGGTTAATCTTGTATTAACTAACCCTGCAGTATTTTTTATTATAAATCCCATTGACTATAAATATGTATATTTCTTTTTTATGCGGTAATTACTGTACAACAATTACAACCTGATAATTTTAAATTTGTTATTGAATATTTTTCATCACTTGTTCCGATATAACAATTAATTGATTCATTTTTAGTTACGGATGTTACCGTTGTCAAAAGTAAAACGTCAGTATTCTTAATAGTAATTTGGTTCCATTGTTCTGAATTTGACTTAATATAAACGTTATTTGATTGACATCCAGGTATTATACTTTTTGTTTCAGATTCGTCAAACCCCACAATTGGTTTCAAAGACTTCTTGTTTATAACTAAATCACTATCACTTTGAGATATTGATGATTCAGAATTTGGTGATGATTTTGAAACATTTAAATGACTAATATTAAATGTTAAAGATACTCCGTCAGGTAGTGGTGGTGTTATATTAATAGTTGTTTCGTATTGTTTTGTCACACTATTATTAGATGTTCCCACCGTTTTTGATGTTGTATTTAAACTAACATTATATGTTGTTGGTTTTGATGGTGAATTAAGAATGATACTTGAGCTAGTTATAATTTGATTATTATCCACAACAAGAACATTATATGTTCCTGAACATAAATTATTAAAAATTGGCATGTTTTTATATGTCAGTCCAGCATCAATAGAATATGTATAAGGTGGTTTCCCTCCATTCGCAGTTATTGTAATTCCTCCATCACATCCACAAATAGTTTGATTTTTAGTCACATTCATTGTTAAAGGAGTAATTCCTTCTCCGAGTCTAAGTTTACCTTCAACAGGTAATGATTGACAAAGACCTTCATAAACAATAACGCTACCTGTATTACCAATTAGGAACCAACTACCATAAATCGGTGGATATGTTGGGTTTAAATTTGATATCACATATAGAGTTGGCGTTGCCGCGGATACTAACCATTGTGATTGAGCGGTATCCCAAATTATCGATTGTTGACTGTCATCAGAAATCCACGATGGTTTTCCATCATATATTCCGTTTGGATTAAAATGTGTTTGGGTTTCAACATAAACTCCTTGTACTAACATGTTCGTAACCATACACAATTCGTATTCATTAGGATATGGTGAAGTTGTACTAGTACTTGTTGTGGTAGTTGTTGGAGTAATACCTGTTAAGGTACAAATTGTATTGGCGGTAAAATCTCCATAATAATCTATGACCGTTGCCCCATATGACCCCGCACTTAAATTAAAAATAGTTGGTCCAACACTCCCATTTGACCAACTAATGGTATATGGAGGAGTTCCTCCTGTAATTATTAACGAAGCAATTCCGTCAGTTGATTCAGGTTGTGTTGGTTGAGATATATTACACTCAACACCCATTTGAAATAGTGTGATTACATCGCAATCGCTAACACCTGTTGTTAGACAGGAGGTTTCTCCTGTGATTTTATATGGGGACTTATTACTCATTTACGATAAATACATTTACAATTGATTTTCTACAATCCTTTTCATTATCTCAACGTATTTTATTGTCGAACTATTCGTATCCACAAAATCAAAATAGTTTATATTTTCTTTTAATTTACTTAAAGGATTGACGTTGATAAATTCTCCTTTATAAAACTTGGTATCTTTTAAATCATGAGTTACCCCTGCCATATGTAATATGGGTTGTTTCTCATAAATAGTTACATTATCAGTTGCCCAAGAAAACCCCAATTCATTTGTTATTTTTGTTTCAATTCCAAAATACCAAAGATTCCATAATAAAGACCACATCTCAGCGGTCCAAAACTGAATCTCACCTGGACTTATTGGAAATCTTTTTTGATAACTCATCATTTGGTCATATAATGGTGTACAATCTTCATAAATTTTATTCCATATAAATGAATCCGTATTTTTTATAATATATTGACCTCCTCCTGAGTTTTCTTGGTTACATTTAACACAATCAACCGATACTCCAACAACATCTACCATCTCTTGAATCAACTGTCCTTTATTTGACGTTGAGTGATGTTTCTCGTATCTATTACAACAGTCATTGATGTAGTTGTACCCAATGTATCCAACAGTGTCGGATAAATAGGTTATATCGTCAGATAACAAACTTTCGAAGTCAGGTAGTTCCCTAAAAATAATATCAGCATCATGTAAGAAAAAACATTTTCCAAATTCGGGAAATTGTTCTAACCATTTATGTATTAAAAATGGTTTAATGTTTGGGATGTAATGTTTTTGATGTCGAGCGTCTAAATAATGGTGAACATTAATTCCCATGGATTTAAGTTCTAAAGATTCTTTTGTTGGTTCTGTATTACCATTAACCATGGCAAAAATTACATGGATTTGATTAGGGTCAATACCCATTTCAATAAAATTATATGAGTACACTTTAACCTGCCAATGAAAGTATGGTACATCAGGTTGTGCGGTTACAAATACTAAATCACGATTCATAATAGAGTTTCTTTTAAATATATTAAACATTTAATCTTAATAAATGGTGAGTTGGAGTATATTTATTAGATATGAAACTACTTAAAACAATTTCTAAATTAGTTGTGGAATCTCAAAGAGCTTTTGATGAGGCGGCCGAAAAAGGAGTTAGCGAAAAAGAATTAGATAGACTTGAAAAAAACTATAAAGAATCTCTTAAACTAATGAAACTTTATGGTAACATCGGAAAGAGTAATCCCACCAATTAATCACAACAACCTATTAACGAAGTTACTATTGAGTAGTCTTGTGGCGTCGTAACCTGTCCCACTTATTATCTCAATTGTTTACCTTTGAATATCTTAGATTAAATACCACCATCCGTTATAATCCAATTGTTTGGGGGGTTTTCTAATATTAATTTACCAGCAGAACCACCTAAAGTATATTTAATCGTTCCAAAATTAATATTCACATTTGGTTGTAGCGTTAATGTTGACCATGTGTTGTAAATTGCGTCAAGATTTGTTGTTGAATAATCTGAAAAAGATTTACCAAACATGAAAAATCCCATATCAGTTACATTAGAAACATTCCATAAACTGATGTCTTGATTGAATGATGTTGCATTTAAAAACATACTACTCATATCAGTTACACTAGAAACATTCCATGAATTTAATGGTTGGTTGAATGATGTTGCAAGTCTAAACATAAGTCCCATATTAGTTACACTAGAAACATTCCACGAATTTAATGGTTGGTTGAATGAAGTCGCCTGACTAAACATATAACTCATATCAGTTACAGTAGAAACATTCCATGAACTGATGTCTTGATTGAATGATGTAGCAGCTGCGAACATATAAATCATATTAGTAACATTAGAAACATTCCATGAACCGATGTTTTGATTGAATGATGTTTCAAGTCTAAACATACCACTCATATCGGTTACATTAGAAACATTCCACGAACTGATGTCCTGATTGAATGATGTTGCACTATTAAACATATAACTCATATTAGTTACATTAGAAACATTCCATAAACTGATGTCTTGGTTGAATGATGTTGCAGCATTAAACATTCCCGTCATATCAGTTACATTAGAAACATTCCACGAACTGATGTCCTGATTGAACGATGGCGCTTCTGAAAACATACTATTCATATCGGTTACTCCAGAAACATTCCACGAACTAATGTTCCCGTTGAATATCATGGGGTTGTTTTTATTTCCTGCGAACATACTATTCATATAAATCACATTAGAAACATCCCATAAATTTAATGATTGGTCGAATGATGTTGCGATTTCGAACATACTACTCATATCAATCACATTAGACACATCCCATTCATTAACTCTATTGATTGTTATTAATGAGTTGCAACTATAAAACATACCACTTAAATTATCAGTACCTGTTAAGTTTAACACGTCTGACACAGAGTCTAATGTTAAGTAATAACATGAATTGAAATAATTCCCAAGATTACCAACATTAAGTGGTCCCCATTGAATGACAGATGTGATTTTGTCTTTATCATCAACAACTTGACTAAAGTTAAATCCTTCGATTGTTCCTGTTATGGTTATAGTGTATGTTCCACCTGAAGAATATGTATGAAACCCTTGTGTGTAAGAGGTTACGGTTTCAACATTTCCATCACCCCAATTAACTGTGAAGTTATAAGTTCCACCATTGTATATAGGTAGGGTTACTGTTGGTTGACCATCACCAAGTGATGTATCCCATGTTGAAATAAATGGTGTTGGTAAACCGCAACTTTGACAATCGATATCGTAAGATATTTTTAAAGCAATTTTAACATCCACATCAATTAATGATATTTTTGAATTACAGTCAGTATTAATGGTTATTATGTTATTTAAATAATCTAAAAGAACTTCTCCAACACCTTCATAAGATAATAAGATTTCTTTTACCACATCGTAAAACAAACTATCTAAAGGATAGTCATTTAATGTTGTCCCCGTATAGAAAGGATGGTTTTGAGTGTCTCCACTAACCGTCACTTCGGCATAAAATATTGTTTGGTGTAATAGACAATTGGTATCACCGCTAGTTAAATCGTAAAATCCTTCGGTCAACATTTGTTGTGGACCTTTTCTAACGGTTTGTCCCGTATTCATGAAATCGTCATCACAAATATTAAATGTTTGGTAAGAAGTTAATACATTAAATCCATTAATTATTATGTCTCTTGTTTGAACACATCCATTATCATCAATAACAGTTAATGTATACGTTCCCGCAGATAACGTATTAATAGTTAAACCTGTTTGTCCGTTAACATTTAAACTCCAGTCTAAAATAAAAGGAGGCTCTCCACTTGTAATAAATGTACTTATTGTTCCATTGGTTCCGTTAGTTGAGTCGACTCCAACTAAAACAAAATCAACCGTACTTGAATTATTGATGGTGAATGGTACTATTTGGGCGCAACCTCCATTATCGGTCACCGTTGCCGTATAATTGCCTGAAGGTAAATCTGTAAATGTGTAAGATAAATCACTACTGAACACTGTACCACCATCAATTTCATAATGATACGGGGCGGTTCCTCCTGACGTAATATTCAATGTAACCGCACCATCAACTAAATTACAAGTAGTACCTGTAGTCTCAATTGATAAACTAAACAACTCAACATTATTAATGGTATAGGTATGTGTAAACACGCATGGCCCCATATCAGATATTGTTAGAGTATAATCACCCGAAGACAATCCATTAAATGTCCATGAGGTAAAACTACCTGTAATTACTGTAGAATTACCTAACGAATCCGTTAAAGTATACGTGTATGGTGCCGAACCACCAAAAATGGTTACTTGTATTTTACCTGAAGTATTATTACATACTGAATTAGTTATATTAACCGATGTTACCGAAAGTCCTCCTGGCGTTAATAGTGAAGTGGATGATATAAAGTTACATAACCCCGCATCAGTTACTTGTACACTAAATACACCTGAAGATAACCCCGTAAAGGTATATGTTGTTGCGAAACTAACCGCAACCGTTCCATTAGAACCTGAATAATAATATGGTGCGGTTCCACCTGTTATTGTTATTGTTACTTCTCCATCGGCAGAAAAACAAGATGGACTTTCAACCGTGAAAGCCCCCAATCCAACATGAGGAACTGTTGACACAGTTACTCCACTACTTTGTACACAACCTGAACTATCGGTTACGGTAATAATATATGGTCCCGCAGTTAACCCTGTTATTGATTGAGTTGTTTGACCATCTGGTGACCATAAATAAGTATAAGGAGGTGTCCCTGTTAATCCTGTTATATGTATCGAACCTGAATTAACCGCACAACCTGCATCATTTACGGTGTATAAACCAATTTCAAGTGGAAGTGAGTCTTTGATAATACATGTTTCTGATTTTCCCGTACATCCACCACCGTCATCTCCAACAACATAATAAGTTCCTGTCGGTAAACTTCCAAAACTATATGAAGAACTTAAACTTATTCCTGACGTAACATACCCTGACGACATTTCATATAAATAAAAACTACCCGTATCATATAAATTAGATGTTGTTGCGGTAATAGAACCATTGTCTAAACCACATAAAGTATTTGTTTGACTTGTGATACTAACACATGTTCCCGTTGAGATGTAAACATTGACGGGCAAGATAGTATTTGTCGGAAAACAACTATCAATAATATTAAAGGTGTACGTTCCTCCTGATAATCCTGATTCAGAGTAATTAACAACACCCGCCCCTAATGATGTAGTCCCCGTATAAGGGCTAATCCACTGTATTGTGTAGTCAGGAGCGCTCCCTAAAATATCAAGACTAAACGCTCCTGATAAATCATTTAAACAGTCACCTGTTATGCTTATAGTATATGATAAAATACACGACATTAATTACATAAGATATTAAAGTTTATTCCGATATTCAATTTAAAATTGATACCTTGTTCTGACACCGTACACACTTGATTAGATAACACTACGGTATCAGTAGTTGTTAAATAATAATCATAACCGTAATCTTTTAAACTCTCTAAAGCAATTAAAAGACCATCATTATACGTTGTTCCTGTCGGCACACTATAAATTGGACTACTATATCCAATACCATTAAAGAATGGGTATTTTACAACCGTTATATCGTCAATTTGTAAATCAACAAACCATTCACTAGTCATTCCGTTAAAATCACAATCATTTAAAATATATCCATTCTCATCCAAATAATTGGTCATCAATTGTCCTAATACTCCGTTAAAAGTTGTTATAGTTGGGTGATTAGTCCATGGATAAATAGGACATTCAACAGTTTCTAACGGACAATCATGTGAAAATAAATTTGAAGTGATAGAACATGGTTTACAAGGCACTTTCATTAATTGACATCCCTCTTGTCTTCTCCAAACAAATTTTTGTCTGTGGAAAATTGAGTTTTCAAGTCTGACCCCCGTATTCCAAATTGTTGTAGCAGGAACCATTTGTTCAACTAATCGTATCCAATAATCTCCTAACCCATTAACATATTCCATCATAGTTTTATATGAGAAATTGTCGTTTGGAATTCCTATAGTTTCATTTGATTGTAGGTATCTCCAAAAAATAGATTCTAAAGTTGGGTACCCCCCTGTTTTACCGTTAGAAGAAAATTGTCTATTTCTAACGTTAATTGTGTTTAACCAAAATGTTTGAGCAAATTCAAAGAAAGTTTTTCTTTTAGGTTGTGGATTGATTTCCGTCCAATCTACTCCACCCCTACTTGGATAAGGACTATATGGTTTTGGGTCACACGGTGTGGGTGTTACGTAATTCATCCCCTCATTAGGGATTGGGTAATTATATTGTCTAGACATAAACCATATGTCATAAGCAATACCTTGGCCAGGATTTAAGAATAAATCAACATTTTTAACGTTTAATACTAATCTTTCGTCCGACACATAATATCTCGCATTAAAATTACCATCAAGATTTGTTCTAATACCAATCTCATTATCAACCCAACTTTTATTATTATCAATTGTTTCTCTTAATGTATAACCCAAATCCATGAAAGGAAACTTACGATATCTATTCAAATATTCTTGACCATACGAATACGGTAACAATACTGTTTGGTAGTTTGGATTGTTACCAACAAAAACACTGTTTGTAAGGTCGACCTCTTCAGGGGCTCTGTGTTGAGGTGTTTGTTCAAACCATCCACTACCCATTTGAAAGAAATAACTTTCAGAGTTGGTTGGTGTTGTTGGATATCCGTACTCATCCATAGGATATTCATCAATAGTAATATTAACGTCTTGAATATCACCAGTGGTTGTAAATCCTGTATAAGTATTCCCAAAGATTGAGAATATATTTCCCGCCTCTAAAATTGGGATTTGTTGTACATAAGTACCGCCTGATATTTGGGCAAATTGTGTATCAAATTGTGATAGATTAATTCTTTGGTCGGCAAGATAAACATACTCATTAAACTCAACTAACGCCTCGGGAGCACCAATCAATCTCATTAAAATTTCTATTGATTTTCTTGTTCCTTTTGATTTAAATAAAAACGCGGAATTTAAAACTAAATTTCTATAGTATTGGTAATTTAGTTCATCAGGAGTCTGTTGTTGTGAAATACCTGGATAAACCGATGCGTTATTATTTGTTGTCCCAAATACAGAGGTTAATAATTCTGTCTCAGATATTGGTGAAATGTTTATATTCCATCCAAGAGTTTGAGCAAGATTTTTAAGTAACTGTGAGGGAATATCATTACCAACATTATAATTAACCGAGGTCATGTAAGATAAGGCGGTGATGTATTTTTTAACATCATCAAAACTTTTACCGTAAATTTGTAATACTTTTTCTACTTTTTGGTCTGGAGTATCAAACTCTTTAAACGCTCCTGTAGTTAAAAATCTTGAAACTAAATTTGTTCTGTATAAATCAAAAGACTCACTAATATCATTTATTGAGGTGATATATGTTTCGAAAGATTTAGTAATGATGTCAATATTCCAAGCCCCATATAACGGCCAAGAAATATTTGTATTTTGTATAAAATAACTCCCATCTTCAGCCTCTTGTGGTACTTTGAATGTTGCAGTGTATTTTGGACTTACATTTCTATTTAATAAAAAATTTTCAACTTCATCTAAGTTCTCGTTGAATACTTTATTAACTTCCAAATCGTTTGGTCTTATAACTAAATCATCATTGGTAAATGTTGCTCCCGAAAATGGGTTACCGTTAACGTATAATTTTAATGTTCCACTTGTTAAACTTGTTGTTGGTACAATACCAACCACATTATATCCAATACCCTTATAGTAAAGTGAGTATTTTGTATATTCAACTTTCATATCTCGTAAAGAGGAAACTTGAATTTCTTTTAACTGTAGGTTTCTTGTCGAATTAACTGTGAAATCAATGTCAAAAGGATTTCTTAATCTTGATAAATCTAAATCAAAACTTGTCTCATTATTAACGTTACTAAATAAAATATTATTGGCCGTAGGTCCTGTAATATAATTGGTACCCATAAAAGTTGCCTCTAAGGCCGCAGGGAAATAACTAATAATCGTAGTGATAGATGCCGACATTCTTTTAACCATAGAACCATACATAGTAAAGTTCGTAACTTGAGTTAAATCAAAATTAGGATAAACTTTAAAATTATTTTCAACGATTGTTTTTGATTGATTAATCGACTCAATCCCTAACGAATTTAAATTAATAGGTTCTGAAAAAGTTCCCGTATTGAAAGTTCTATTTGTCTTTTCATTTGCGGATGAAGTAAACTCAAAATTACCTTGCGTAAGTCCTCCTCCCGCAACAAGTTGTAAACCAACTAAGTCGTCAGAAAAAGTACCAGCCCCTGTTGCAGACTGTGGTGGACAAGTATATTTCTTAATCGCCATTATTGAGTTATGTTTGTAAAGTTTTTACTAAAATCAATATTATTGTTTCTATCTTGTCTAACCTCATATAACAACTCATTAAATTGGTCTCTAATTTCATATAAATTGTATTGTTTATAGATATTATTTTGACTGTCGTATAATGTGTAAATACCATCATCAATTGACTTGGTTTGGTTACCAAATAACGCAATCGCCAATGTTGAGAAGTCGTGTTCAGCAATTTCTATATCCAAAGTAATTGGATTAAAGAACGTATTTGTTATTGTTATCTCTTGGTCAGGTTGTCCTATATAAGGTATTGCATTTGGCTTGTTTGTTGGTGCCGAGGAAGGAGATAATGTACAAAAAATTAAATTTGTATTATTATCAGTATATCGATATCTAATCGCCTTCTGTGAAGTATTCGTTAAATTTTGTACGATAGGTTCACAGAAAAAAGAAGATGTTATCAACCTAAAGAAATTAGGAATTTTTGTTCCATCGGAATTTAAATATTCAATTCTAAAACCAATCAATCCTTGATTAATAAATTTATTTCGGTATTCCGTTGGTACTGAATTTAAATCAACAACAATTCCTCTAACATTAGGTAATGCCGATAAAACCCCACAATCTAAAATTTTAGTTCTAATTTGAGCAGGCCTAATTAATAAAGTATAGATACCAATCTTATTAAATTGGTCTGCAGGTAATTTTAAGTTATATAAACCACCTAAAATTTCAACATCAGCGTTTCCTCCCGTACTTGCATTATTGAAGTAAGGTCTTAAGATAGACGGTGCGTCTAACTTAGTTAAAACAAAATTATCTGTTTCGTCCCTTGATGGGGTAAAATTTAAGATTATCTCTACGTCTTCGGGAGAGACATCAGCTGGTCTTATTGTACCGTACGTGCCTGTTGCCATTCTATTTCTTTTTTAATAAATATCCTTTTTATATTTTTATTACGTTGAAAAATTTATATCCGTATTTTTCGAGGTCACCAACATTATCAACTTCCCCTAATCTTTCAAGTCGTTCTAACACTGAGTTTTTACCTCTTTCGATGAAAACGTTGGATTGTACTTCCGCTTCATCAATTACGTTTAATAATACTTCATTTTTTGTTATTGCTGAACAAACCATCATGTCAGGAGTCATTCCTGAAGAATAAACTGTAAACACAGTGGTCCCATCATTATAATCATAGTAGTTAATATCATTAATTGTATAGGCGGTGTATAGGTTATCTACCGATGGTCCAAAAAATGTCCCAACATTTCCTGAAGTCCCTGTTACCTGAACACCTATCTTATATTTTCCAGCAAACCTTGTTGGGTCATATTTACTACCGTATTGTTCAAGGTCACTCATAGTTGAGTTTGTGTATCCCGTAATTAGAAATGGAACTGTTGTATAATTGTAACTTGATTGGTCGTATACATCACAATTAGAGTCCCCTGTAAATAAATAATCATACATCAATGAAGTCCCCGACCAACTACCTCCCGCAGGAGTAAAATAAGCGGTTCCATTAGGGTTAGTCGCAATAACATCAGTAAACGGTACCGTAACATCTTTTTTAATGACGTTATACCCCCATGGACTCATTCCCGACATTGTAATTGTATATTCACCATTTGATGCGTAAGTATGGGTATAATAGTTGGGAGCCGTAATAGGAACCAATTGTGGTGGGGAACCATCTCCCCAATCAATCTGATAAGTTGCAAAGGCCAAATACTTTTTAAACTCGGTGTCTGAAGTATTGTAAAAATAATATGTGTTCGGAGCGTAGGTTGAGGCGGAAAATAAGAAATTAGTCATCGTATCTTTTTGTAACACCATTCCATCAAATACCGAATAATACCCGATATCAATTGTTGTTTCACTAAGAAAAATTGGGATGGTCAATCCTGTTAATAGAGACGTTCCATCTGTGCCACCTGTGACTATTTGTGTCATTGCGGAATACACCCGAGTATAACCTGTGTATTGACTAGTAGTGGTTGTAGTTGTAATATCACAACAAGGGTCACCACTTAAATTAAATTGTGAATTACCTGCGTTATAAGGAACGAGAAACAAATCCCCATTAATGACTTCAGGAGAAATCCGTATACTATAATATCTATCGTCCATTATGGGTTAATATATTCATACCATTTTATTGGTGAACCCGCACCTATACGGTTATTTAGATAATCAAAAACCTCGTAAGTTTTTGTAGTATAATCAATTACCACTTTATTAAAGAAATATCGACCATTATCAAATATGAATTTATCCGACAAGGATGATTGTGGTTCATTCATCATCTTAACAAAAATACCAAGTCTACCATCAAAAAATTTAGCGGACATATAAAAAGTGTCAATATTTAAAAACGCCTCATTCTTTAACCAATAAATAAAAAACCCTTCTTTATCCCCAACAAAATCTAACGTATATGACGGTTTTCTAATGTTAACATTTGGGGTTAACGGTGATATACTCGCACTTTCTGTCGCTCCCTGTTGTACAGGAATTATTATTGTAAAATAATTTGTTTGGCTTTGAGTGTCCTTTGTATCATAAAAATCAAGTTTAAAAAATGATTTTGTAAACGGTTTCTCGTAATAATAAATTTGTGTACTTGAAAATCCTGAAGGGTTTGCGTTTGGGAATTGATAACTATTAACCCAATCCGTTGACACCGTTGATGCGCTTACAGGTACACTAGAATCGTAAAAATAAAAATCATACTTAATTTCTGTCTTTTGATTTGGGATGTACGGTGAATGACTAAATCTTAATATTTCGAAGTCTTTTGCAACCCCAATAATGTCAACTAAAACTTCTTCTTCATAAAGTTCAATACTGTCATCTCTACCATAGAAATCCCACTTGATTTCAATAGGTAAATCAATTGACTTATTTCCTTTTGGAATGGTAAATAAAAATTTGTTACTCACAAGGGTCTATTGTTGGGTCTGCGATTATGGTCTGTTCATTATAATTAGTTCCTTCAGGTATTATTCTAAAAATAATGTTTTTAAAAGGATAATGAACACCGTTCAAAAAAGGATAACTAACACCAATACCACCACTGTCAACAAAACCATAAGGATATAAATCCCTCCAAATAAATAAATTTTTAGTTGTTGAAAAGTGTGAGTAATCAGGAATTCCTACAACGTTTCTAATATCTCCATCTTCAATATAATCTGAATAAACTCTTGTTGTTAACACATGATGTGGTTGATAATAATACCCAAGTTGATTAGCGACGTTTCCTCCAATTCTAAATGAAAAAGGATTAAACGTTAGTTTATGAAATAGATTAGAAATAACTCTTTCTTGTTGGTCATATTCATTCCACTCACAATAATCTCCATCAATTATATCTCCCTCTTTAAGAGACTCGACATAAGTAAAGGTTATTAATCCAGAACCTGGTCCATATCCAGAACTAATTGGTGTTGTATAACTTCCCATAGGAAAATTACAATCAGAATCACTATTACTTGTTGACCACCAAGAACTAGGAAGACCTGAAGAATTTAATGGTAAATTAAACTCCCATCCTTCTCTTAACCCAAAATAATCTGTGCTTGGGTACGCTTTAGGTATTCCAAACATCCACCCAAAATAACCTTTATATATAACAGTAAAGAATAATTCGGTAATTGGCCTTTTTTGATTATCCCTAATTGGGTTAACCCTAATGTCTTTATTGAAAGATAGTGTGTAAGATTGTGACCCTTCTTTAACCGACACTCTCGCAACTTGATTTGGGGTAAATCCACTACTTTCGTATTTCTTTTTTTCCCCAAAAATATTTTGTTCGAACCCCGCTTTAACTAATACCGTGTTTTCCGATTCTGTTAATATTTTATTTCTTCTAACATAGTACGTTGAGATGGTGTCATCTTCATTTTCATTTAGAATTACTCTTTTAGCAGTTCCCGTTACACCATCATTAAAAGTCCCACCCAAATATCCAACATCAATTATATTAAAAACGTATTCTTCACTACCAAAGGTACTAACCCCTAAAGAGTCTATTTGGAATAAGTCAGTTCCATTATAAGAGAAACTTAATTTAACAAATTCTCCAACCGACATCCCATGTTTAACAGGGCATCTAAATGAAACCGTATTTCTACCATTATAGACAGTATTCTCAATGATAAACGGTATTCCATCACCAACAACCCAATTTAAAACTATATTAGTTTTTTTATCGGTGGCCTTCATAGGTTTTATATAGTCATTTTCATAACCATAACTAACAAAGAAATTCCAATTGTAACTTGAGGCACTTTTTGGTATAAAATTTAAATGTTCATTTGGTGGTTGAGTATATCCACTAACATTATAATCTGTTCTAATAAAATCAAATTCATTATATTGGGGGACTCCTGTCCACGAAATCGTTGTCGCACCACTAAGACATTGAAGGTCAGCGGCTGAAGCGGCGTTCAAATAATATAAATTATTTTCAAATGGAGGATAATTGGTAAATCCTGAATACGCGTTCTGAAATAAAAGTGAGAACTTACATGTCGGTCTAATAATATCTGAGTTTTGTCGTTCATTATCAAACACCTGTTCTAAATTCACGTCAAGACTTCTATCAAATTCAACATTTTCTTTTGCCGTCTGAATTAATGGTACATTGAACAATAGTGTTGTGTCAGGGGCGGATTTATAACGTAATGAACCTAAAATTACTCGTATATCTTGTCTATTTCCCATATTAATCCGTTATTGTTTCAAATCCAATCCATTTAGTTGCAAATCTATCAAATGACGTTTTACCTTTTTTAAGACCAAAATAAAAGTGAAACGGAGCTCCAACAGTAATAATTCTACTATTAGGAATACTAAATGGTGCGGTATTAGGGTCTTGTGAAGTAAAATTAGGATTATAATTACCCAAAGTATCAACAGAGTAAATATAACCTTTGTAATCATTAATATTACTCCCACCAGTGTTTGTTCTAAAGTATCTTGAGTTTTGTTCTATTCTATCTAAGGTCTGATATTTGTGAGTAAAAAATTCTGCATTTAGAGTATTAGTGTACCAATCATTACTTTGTGAACCAAAAATACTATACGGAAATGAACCTTCTTTTATCTCCCACTGATAAAATGGTACGGATTGGGTTAATACGTTAAAGTAATTGAATGCACATGTATCTGTAACCATCGCCTCATCACTAATAATGGTTCTTTTAGGACTAATAAAATCTCTAACCTGTGTGTCTGAAGAAAAGAAAATCCCAATAATGCCATCGGCAACACCCCCACCATTAAAGAAAATTGGGTCTTGGGTGGGTAATGATGGATAATTAGCTGATTCAAAGTCGGCAACACCTAACTCAGAACTTATTGATATCATTTGAGCGTAATCGGCATCAACAAATAATTTACTTCTTTGGTTAAAATATGAAAGAATATTTCCTCCTCCAGCACCTAATAATTGTTGTAAAAAACTTGTGCTCGCTAATCGACTAATAATAAGTAGATTTAATATTTCCGAAACATCGGTAAAAGTTGTTGACCCCATTTTCTTAACAACGTACCCATCATAATCATCTGACATAACAATCTCTTGAAGAAATTGACTTCTAGGGCCTAAGTCCATGATAGTTGTTGGGAATTTTAAATTCTTAACATTCCCTTTATATGATGAATAATCAGGTGCGTCCGCCCCAATAAATTTGGTACCATCCCAAGGACTACTTCTATAGTAAAAATTATTTGTTGGGTGTAGAATCACCGTATCCCTACAATATTCACTATATGGTGAGTTTGGTGGGGTTGAGGTAGGACTTGTGAAAAATCTATCGTTTTTAATATTGAATGCGTATAAGGTTCCATTAATCCAATTATTTGTAAAAATATGTGACCAAACATCTCTACAAGCACCAAAGGTAATTTGTATTCTTGATGACCATTCCGCAACTATTTTAATATCTTTTCCTAACGATGAGAAAATTTCTGTTATTGTTATATAACAACCATTTTCCATAATCAACTCATGATTTGATGCTCCGTTTTCATAACAAGGGTTTGGTGACGGATAATAATTAAATTCATTAGGTACAAGGTCATTATAACAACCTAACGGTATCATTGTGTTACAATTAAACGTATCTAAAACAGACCCCGTCATTGTCGATGAATCCACTGGGTCGGGTCCTGCCTCAGCAACCGATGGTGAATTACTATTAATTCCTTCGGTATTAGTTACGGTACCGTCATCACCAATTTGATATGCGGAAAAATTTTGGTTTTGTTGTAACGCGTAACTATTACCCGCACTATCAAGGGTTAACGTTGATGTCGGAAGTCTGTCCGACCTCATAATAATTTGTCTATTATTAGACCCTAATCCAAGTGGGTATGTGTATATATTTGAGTATCTTGGAGCATAATAATATCCATTAATTGTTGGTGGTGTGACAAAAGTTACAGGTATATTGACTTGTTGTAACATTACCGAACCACCGTCAACAATTTCATTAACAAAATATCCTCTATTATCCGTTGAGTAACTATTCACCGAATAATTAAAATACGCATTATAAGGTCCGCAAAAGAGTAATGGAAGTGATACATCCCACTCTATTGTGAAACCGTTTTGAACACCAACAAATGGTTTAATCGAATAAGCATTATCTAACCCATTCTGACAAACAGTCGATAATAATGGTGCACTTAACGGTGTAAAAGTAGGTATACTATTATCCAACGATGAATAATAACTTGGTAAATTTGACGTGAATGACGAAAATGATGCAAATCCTGATAACGATGGTTGGAAGTGAAACGATTCGTAATAAAGATATTCCGAAGTTGCCAAGTCAATTGAGGTGACATTTGTCATTGTATGTCTAACCGATTTTACTCCACCTTGAATAGGGTGATTTAATTTGTACTGACCTGTAACCGTTTTTCCTGCGGTTCCCATTGTATACCCAAACAATAAACTTAAGTCATAACTATTTTGACATCTTGAGGAATACGGGTCAACCCCTCTAACCATTATCACTATAACTTGTTCATCGGCATCGATAAACATTGATAAAGGATTATAATATAATGGTGATAAGGATTGTGCACAGTTATCGGCAGATAAAAATGTAAATGTCATATTATTATACAAATACCTTTTATTTAAACTTAGATTACTTGATGACGGATTACACGCTCCTGAAAAAGTATTATAGGTCATTGCGGTAATAACTTGAAAATATTCTGCGTCCATAGGGAACTTAGCGTATGACGCGTCATCCGGGTCTTGGGTTATTTGATATACCGTAGTCTGAACCGGTAATCCTGTTGCCGCACTAAAATTTGAATAGTTGATAGTTATAGTACTACCTGGAGCATCATTAATCGAAGTTCCCGTAATACTTTTGGTACCGTATTGGTTGTATGAAATAACGCCTGTTAAATTTACGTCCTGAGATAATGAAGGGTCTTGGAAAGAAATGAGTTGTCCCGCGGGAAAAGTCGCCAATTGACTTGCTCGACATGAGATAACTACAACATTATCATAATGGTTTTTTGTTATGGGGTTATTTAATAACGTGTCAAAAGTAACTTTAATTCTATTATGTCCACCGCCAGGGTTTGCTCCACCAAAATCATCAAAGTATTTTGCTTTGTTATTAAATAAATTTATTCTTTCAGGTAAAGTAATACTCGATGTGAATATATGTAAGTCATTACCGCTCGAGTCTTGTCCATAAGTTTGTAAAGACGGTACTAATGATTGTGAAGTAGGATTAACGTTATCAATCGCCACTCCTGACATCATTGATGCAAATGCGTCAGGATAAGTTAATGATGGTTGGAAATATGTGACATTATATTGTGTTGAAAGTGAATACTGAGATAAAATCCCATTTATTCCTGAATTAGCAATTATTGAGTCGGTATCAACTGTCACTGGAGAAGTTCCTGCCGCGTTTCCCTCGACAGTGTCCCCTTCTTTACAGGAACATAATTCACAATCAGGGTATGATAAGTTAGGTAAACGTAAATGAGTAAATAATTTCCATAAATTTAACATATCATCAATTAATTCATTCATCTCATCAAACGTAGGACAATTAGGCCCAGTAATATTAACTCCTGGTATTAAGTTTATCACATAAACAATAGCGTTAATAAACTCACATATTATGATTATTATGGTAAAAACAATTGCAACAACAACGGCTAAGATTGGCCCTAAAATGTACTTTAATAAGAATGCTAATATATGAGAGACAATTAATAATAAGATGATAATCGGTTTAAAGACAAACATCGCAATAACAAATAAAAGATATATAATATCAAATCTTAAAAACGAATCGTTTGTTGGAAATTTAACATTTTCACTTTCACAAGCATCGTCCAATATGTTTTTTATTGTAATCATTCTATTTGGGAGATACCCTTTTCTATATTGGTCAATCATTTGTGACACGGTATACACTTTGTTATACAACATCTCATAAAATGTGTCCTCACAATTAATTGCCGCTTGTACGTCAGCATAATCATCCCAATCTAAACTAAAAGCGTATGACTTAATCGCGGTAGAATACCCCACACCTGTTTTTAATGGGTCAGTACCAGAAGTTGTCCATCCATATTCTCTAACATTAGGAACTAAAAAATATCCTCGTTTAATAGCCTCACTTAATGAAGGTGATTGATTCCACTTAACCTTAAATCGATACTTTCCTTTTGTTGGTATACCTTGTTTAGGGTCATTTGATAGTACTCTTTCCCCAAATTCATTTGTTATGATATAGTCTAAATTCATTGGGACATCTACTAACCAAGCACCGTTTTCATCAATAACTTGTCCACCACCTTCTAAGGCAACAGTCTCTAAAATAGGTTGTCCACTAACGTCTTGAGCAATGGTTTGTCTTATCGCTAAGATTTCTCCAGGCCCCGCAACTAATCCACATAAAGTACCTTGTTTTAGTTTTGGTTTACAATTCCTTTTTTGGAATTGATTATCCGCGTTTGATATAATTGACCCCATAAAAATTGATGTAGGGGTTATAGTAATATTGGCCTCATCAGTTAAGTCAAAGTCAGTTCTAGTAACACCTAAATTACAAACCTCGGGTTGTCCCCATAATGGTTCAACTTCGATAACACGATTAATACTAATAATCTGAGGTAACTCATTTAGGTTAGTAGAACTTTTAAACTTTGTTCCCGCAACTTGAGCGGGAGTGGCGATACCCATTCGAATTAAATCCTGAGGAGATAGTGAAAATTCTCCAATGTCAGATAAATCAACATCGACATGGATTGTTTGTGACCCTGTAGGGACACCAAAAATCATGTAATCACCACTATCATTAGTTTTTGCAGTATACTTAAAATACTTGTCATAGACCTCAATTAATGTTGGGTCAACTAATACATCATGTTTGTCAAAAAAAGTTCCTGTAGGTGAGTGATTACTATATGATGGTAGATATGGTAATAAATTATATCTATACCCATCTTCGTTTAATTCGGATAAAGTTTTATAGGGATATAAATCAGAAATTATTGGGTTTGTCGTGTCTTCATTAGTCAAAGGAATGAACACCGATACTTTGGCGTTGGGTATACCAAAACCATCGTTAGCGGTAACTCTACCAATAACCACACCATAGTCAGAACACTGTCTTGTGTATATTTGACTCTGTAATACTTTAAGAGATAGAATTTCAAGATATTCAAAATCTTGGTCTATTAAAACCTTTATTGACTTATCTACACCTACTTGAGTTCTTATTCTATATGAATTCGACATTATTAATCTTTTTTGATAAATAGTTTATATGCTACTTTCAAAAAGATAAATCATTATTTAATAAAATAAATTATCAGGAGAAATTAACTGTTTTTAAATTCTTAACCCTAACATTGATATCTTTACCAGGAAATCTAACTTGATATGTCTGACTTGGTTCGGCAAAAATTGTCTCATCGACCAAATCAATTTCTCGAGTTTCTGAGTTTAGATATTTTTGGGAAGTTTGTGATGAGGAGTACTGTCCTCCAACTTTATTGAAAACTTGTATACCTGAAACAGAGATTACTCCGTTCTCACTTTGTATTTGTCGTCTAATTTCAGAGATATATACATTTTGTCCCATCTGTCTATGTGAAGGGTCAAAATACGTTGACACTATATTAACAATTTGTGAAATTACCGCCCCTTGATTTTGACTATTATCCAAAACAACATCAAGGTTCATTGCTAAATCAATAACACTCGCAGTCTCAACTGAGATATAATCATTAATCATTCTATAGTTAGATAAGTAATTCGCAACATTATTTTTTAACGTATTCGATACGATTTCAGTTAATTTACCCGAATCATCGTAAGATAACATTTTAATTTTAATCTTATTATTTTCCTCAGTAATTGCCGCTTTAGCAGGTGCCCCGAATTGTGATGGCATTGTTCGAATTAAAGAATCGTAATCGTTTACAGTAACCGCTCTATTTTGTGCCGAAAAATTAAAACTAACTAAATTTCTAACTTCTTCTGTTGTCGGAGATGCCGACCCACCAATTGCCGCAGTAACATTAATACAACTTAATGAGTTAACAACACTTGTATTTATTGAGTCCGATGGTCCATTAACAAAGAAAGAAACGGTACCAATTTGTGTAATAACATTAACACCTAAATTACTTCCCGTACCACCACCAATTCTATATTGTATAAACATGGTTGTGTTGGCCTTAACCGTACTACCTAACGCCAAATTATTAGAATATTTATATAAATTTAAATTATAACCATCTCTTGCAAATTCTCGTAATTGTTCATCAGCAGATTGTGTACCACCACCAAAAGTCATTTTTAAGAATCCTTCTGGAGTAAACTCGGTTATAAACTTGTCACTTGTTGTAACATATCTTCCAACTTTAATTCCAGGTTGGTCAGAAACTTTAGTAGGGTCTTCGATGAATACTCTATCCTCAATTAACGCCTTAACCTCGTACCATCTATTATCGGCACCTAAGAATTCTTGTGACGAAGGCATATTTGCATATTGGGTACCATCTTTTAATAAAACACTTGTCACCCCTAAAACATTTTTTTCAGGTAGAAACAGTTCAAAGAACGGTTTAACATCATTAGGTGTCATTACTCTTTTATAAACTTTAGTAATACCATTAACAATGGTCTCTCGTTTTACAATGGTATAATTAAGTAATTTATTATTTGAATCGAAATTAGGTATTTTTAATCTATTTGGAAATCCGTCTGCGTTAATTGCTGACGCAAAATCAATGTCGTAAACCGTTTCAAACACTTGACCTGCTCCACTAACTTGTGAACCTCTTCTTAATATACCACAATATCTTAAATCTTCCTTGTCCCCAAAAGCGGGTACGGTAATTGAGAAATCCACTAATGCGACCGAAGGTCTTTGACCTGGCACTTTTAATCCGTATGTTCTTGCAATGTTAAAGATTGATGACCTTTGTTGGGCATATTGTAAAACAGTTTCCTGAATACTTCGGTCAATGTTGAATTGTAAGTTATCACTAACTGCGGCGTTTAAGTCCAATAACGCTGAGAACACTGACGCATCATTAAAATTGTCAATTAACTCGGGATAGTATGTTCGGGTAAAATTAATTAATTCAGTTCTTATTGACTGAAAATCCCTTGTCGTATACGATATTTTTTTATTAGCCATATATTGTTAAATATTAATGATTACGAAATCACTCTGATTAAATGCCGAATCTGTAATTATATAATCAATTTTAATTTTAGCGGTATGTTCTTTCTCACTTATACCAGGAACTCGATAAACTCTTACGTCTCCTTGGACGTAAGTTCCTTTATCTTCTTCCCCATCAGACGCGGCAGTTACACTTAGTTTTGTTATAGTGATTCCTGGGATATATTCAGAAACCGAGTCTCTTATTTCCGCCTCAATATCTGAAAATGTTGGTCCATCCATAGGCTCAAAAATGTATTCATAAAGTCTTGTACCAAAATCAGGTAAATAATATCTTGTACCTTTTCTAGTTAATAATAAATGAATTAAGTTTGCCCTAACCTCTTCATCACCATCTTGTGATAAAGAAAGATAATTACCTTTTAAAGAATCTCTAAAAGGGAAGTTAACTCCATATGTTTTTCCTTCTGCCATATACTATAAATATAGTGTCGTAATATTTTCAATAAATAGATGTAAAATAAAAAATCACGACATAGTGTCGTGATTTCTGTCGTGATTATTTAGTAATCACATTTCCTTTTTTGTATTTTGGTTCGTATGGACAATTTAAACATCCATTCCCGCAACAACTACCCCTTCGTTTATGATAACTTTCCGTCATCACCATTTTACCTTGTTCCCAATAAAAATCGGTAGGTAAATGTTTGTTTTTGGGGGTAATTTCTTTAATATGTAATTGGACAATCCAATCGTTAGATACGTTTACAGTCATTTAATTCTTTTTTCTCTGATTATAAAACGCTAACAACACTTGATATGTTAACGTTACATTATTTCCCCACGATATTTTTACCTTTTCCATTTTAAAGATTATTTTATTTCACATCCACCTGCACCACAAGCGATTTCTCCACTTAGGTTTGTTTCATCAGAATGTTCTACGACTTTAGTTAAGTCAATTGATTGTAATTTAATTACCATTGATTCAAATTCTTCTTTAGTACAGTCAGTGAATGGTGCTTGAATATAACTTCCACCATCATGAGGTAATACAGATAAACCATTATAGAAATCTCTATTATTCCACATCCAATCTCCCGCCAAATCCCAATCTTCAGGTTTTAAACTAATTGTTGCAGATACGTTGTGCATATTTGAACCCCCTCTATGTCCTGGTCTAACCCACTCTTGAGTTACTTTTTTAACTCTTTCCAATAATTGAAATGGACTTTCTGTTCTTAATATCGCACCTTCAGGGGCCTTTTGTGGTACCGAAATAACTGCGGTATCATGAGGTCTAAAGAATTCATCTTCAACTAATTCAGGGTGATGTTCGCTTAAATATTGATAAATAGATTCATTTTTTCCAACACGAATTCTTCTGATATAATAATCATTATGCCAAGCGTGAATCCCTGAAGATGTTCCTAAAGTTAATGATGTTGTTCCCGCAGGTTTTACTGTTGTAGTTCTTGCCGATTTATTAACACCGATTAATTTTGCAACTCTTTCGTTTTCTTCTTTAACAATTTTTGCCGACTCTTTCATGTTATAACCTAAAACAACACCCGAACCGATTCCCGTCATAGAAACACCGATTAACGCGTCTTTCTCAGTTGTTCTTTTCCAAATATCTCTTAAATAGTGGAAGTTAGTATAACCCGCTTGTAGTGTTCCAATAAACGCCGCCGCTCTAACACGGTTATTTAAATCTTCTTGTGATTCAATGTCAGAAACATTTACTTCACATAAATTACAGAACTGATTAGGTCTTAATGCGATTTCACAACAAGGATTTGTTCCCCAATCTTTATCATTTGTAAAATAAATTCCTGGTTCACCTGCTCCTGAAGCCTCAATACGTTTCCATAAATCCATAAAAAATTCTTGAGTAATTTTATGTCTTAATAACGCCGCTGAGTTATTCGCTCTACCTCTTTGTGGGTTTGTTTCCCACCAATTACCTGACTTACAAGAAATCATTTCTTGGTCATCAGCACTAAACAAAGAAATTAATGCTGCTCGTCTAATACCTCCCGCAAGAACCGCGTCTGCGATATGACAAACCATGTCATGAACTTCAATAGGCGTTAATTTGTCTCCGTCTTGTTTTGATTCTAAAATACCTCTTAATTTATGTAAACAATCTTTAAGTGGTTGAGGTCCTGGAGCCTTTCCTCCTGATGTTACAAGTTGAGCCCCTTTCTGTCTGATATCTGAGAAATCAAAATCAGGTGTTGATACTTGTTCCCCAAAATAAGACTTGAATAATACTTTAATTGCGTCCGCCCATCCTTCGATTGAGTCTCCGATTAAGTATCGTCTTTTTCTATTCTCACTTGGTTTTCTAATTTCAGGTAATTTTTCTACGTGGTGTTTTTGTACTGAGTAACCAACACCTGTTCCACCTAACAATAGGAACATTGATTCAGAAAATGCGTCCAAGTGGTCGATTGGTAAATAAGCACAGTTATAAATTCTGTTTGGTGATATTTCAATTGGTTTTCCACCAAATTGCATCGACCTCATTGAAGGTAATACTTTCTTATCATACACGAATTTATACACCTCTCTAATCTCACTTTCAAGTGATGGGTATTTTTTAATGTGCATGTTTATGTTTCGGGTTACTAATTCTTCCCAAGTTTCACGTCTGTTTAATTCAGGTACAAATTTTGCGTACTTCATATAGACTGTTAAGTCCGATAAAATTTTTTGTGATGCGTCCATAGTTCTACTAATTCTTTTTTTTTATTTTTTTGGTTATTGTTTTTCTCTTTCTTTTCTTTTATCAATCAAATCCTTGATTCGTTGTCGATTTCTTTCTTCTGTCTGTTCTTCAAGACCTAAGAATGTTACTGATGATTCTGTATCAATATCTAACATACCGTTATCAAATTTACAGTTTTCAAACACAACACCGTCATCACCAATTCTTGATTTAGTAATTGCAATTGTCGCTAATTTCATTTCTTTTTGTTGTAACGATTTTGCCACGGAAATAATTACGTGTCCAACCTGAGCTTTCTTAATTGACCCACCCATTTGGTCTGTTGTAACAACTTCAGAAGAAATAGAGCTTCTGTTACCTTGGGTTGCGGTCCAACCAACTAGGTCAAGTTCGTGACACATCGATTCAAATGCCCTCATTACAGACCCTTCAGACTTCCATTCGTCACCAAGGTTTTTGTTAGGTACCACACAATCAATATAATCAAGTAATACCATATCAATCTTAACACCGTCAGCAATCATTTTTCTGATTTGTCCTTTGATTTGTAACATAGTTACAGTATCTGATGGTAATTTTTTAAGTATTAACTTATTCTCCATAGAGTCTTTAATCTCTTTGACTTTAGCCATTACTTCTTCTTTCTTTATGGTTAACTCATCAGGATGTACTTTCGTCCATAGTGTGATGTGTTTTCTTTGAATAATTTTAGGGTTATCCTCAAAAAATATTTGTAGGACATTATATCCTAAATTAAATGCGTGATTTGAGATTTTGGTTAATAATGTTGACTTACCAACACCTGTTGGGGCTAATATCACACCGATTTCTCCTCGTGCTAACCCACCTTTTAAGAGTCTATCAATACCTGGGATACCCATTGGTATTGGGTGCCTATAATCTTCGTTTAAAACCTCATCTAAATTATTAAAAACGTCTTCCGTACCATCTTCTCTTTCTCCCACTTGTAACGCCTCTCTAACGAGTGCCTCCAAAGTATCATAATTCTCAAATTCACCACCGTCAATTACTTTTTGAGCCTTAGTAATTGCTTTTTGTAACTCTTGTTGTTTACAGAATTTCAACGCTTTCTCTTGAACAAATTCTTGTCCCTCAGTTGGCGCGTCTTTAATTTTTGTTAACGTATCTAACACAATTTTAGACGCCAACTCTTGTTGTAGTTCTGATTTTGTAATTTGTTCTAAAGTGTCAAACGTTGGAGTGTGTTCGTATTTGGTGTAGTATTCCTTCACCATTTGAATGATTATCTTAAAGTATTTGTTTTCAAAATAATTGTTCTCAATTACGTCAATAATTGACCTTGAAAAGTCTTTATCAACGATGATTTGATTTAATAATTGTATCTGAAAAGTACTCCCTAGATAATCGAAATTTTTATTTGACGCCATATAATTTTAGTGTTGTTTAAGATAAATATTAGGCCTTAGTCGGAATTCCAAGGTACTCGTATGTTAAATTTTCTGTTGAAAAAATGTCAGTCAAATCCGAAAGTACACTTTTTATGTGCGGGCGTATGTCTACGGTGTATCTTATCTTTGGTGGGAAGATTTTTGCGTCCATCCTTCTATGACAAATTGTCATATCTCCGTCCTTAATAAAAATGTTAAAATTTTCAGGACCATTAGTATATGATGTTTCAAGCATCATAGGGTTCTGTTTAATCTCGTAAGAATTGTCCAACAAATAAGTTGTCGCCTTCATTTTTAACTCATACTCTAAAGTATTTTTTAACTCATAAAGATATTCATAAAACTCGAGTGAGTTTTTTGCTTCAGGGTTATAATTTCTAACATTAAAAAATCTTTGGACGATGATGTTGTCGTTAACCATCATTAAAAATTCTAACTTCGTTGTTTCTTGGTCTTTCATAATCATTATTATTTTTTTTTATAATTTTTCTTCTCTTTTCTTGTTAATTTTAGAAATGGGGTTAAGAAGTTTACCCAATTATTATCTCCTTTAGGTAAAAATTTAAAGAATCCATCCTCCATCATCATTTTAATGATATTCCTATGTCCTCTCCCATCTGGGTCTAAAGATTCTGTGTAATATAGTTCTACGAGTGTTTTACCTTCATCGGTAATTAGTGGGTTTGATAAGTCTACAATTTTTTCATTAATCTCAAAAAATTCATTTCCGTAAATTCCTGTTTTTGTTTTTCCTGACAGAAGATTTTTTAATACTGTATTATCTTTATCCTCAGATAACAATCTTTCCGCCTTTGTTAAAATGTCGGTTATATTAACCGTTTCGTCAAGTATCTCAGGAAATAATTTAATTAAAGTTTTTTCACCTAAATAATAAATCCCATCAATATTATCGGATTTATCTCCTGCCAATATTTTATAGGTTTTTACGTTCTCATGTGGGATGGAATAGTCGTAGATTTTGATTTTATCCCCGTTCTTATACGTTTGTTTTGCCGATGGGGAATAGACACTCACCTTATCGGAAATAAGTTGTGTAAGGTCTTTATCTGACGAAAAAATGGTTTTAAATTCGTTGTGAGAAATCTGACAATAGTAAGCAATTAAATCATCCGCCTCATTATTGGTGACATTTATTTGTCTAATAAACATCTCCTCTAAATATTGTTTTACTCGTTCTTTTTGGGATTGGAAGGAACTCTCTTTGTACTCATTAATTTCCTTTGTGCGATTTTCTTTGTATCTCGGATAGAGAAGTTTTCTACTTAAAGAATTTTCTTCTCCATCCCAAAATACAACTACTTTATCAAAATTTTGTTCTTCAATAAATCTTCTAATAGTATTTAGGAAATGCCATATACCACCAATATGTTTACCGTCATGATAAAAATCTTTTACCCCATGAAATCCAATCTTAAGGAGGTTATTCCCATCGACTAATAATGTTTTTATCACTTGTATTGGTGTATAATTATGACTGTTCTCTTTCTTCTTTTAAATCAAAATCACCATCTGTTCCGATGATTTCTTTCCAATAGTCGGCGTATTCTTTCTTATATTTTTCAATAGACGCCTTTTCTTCTGTCGCCTCTTTTCCCGCAATAAATCCATGAGGTGTTACGATGATTTTTCCATCTTCATAACCTAAACCATTAATATGGTTTTTCATTACAGATACTTTAGTTCTTGATGCGAACTTAATTGTTCTTTTATCTTTAGTTGCGGTAATTTTAGTTGTACCCGCACCTTTTTGATTACCAAATAAGAATACTAAAGAAGAGTTTAACCAAATAGCCTCACCACCTTTTGCTTTAATTTTTGGTTGTCCGAATGGATTATCAGGTAACTCAACCCATGGTTGGTTAACAATGATTAACGTATTTTCAAATTTTGAGTCAGCCTTACGACTTCCTGAAATACGTTGGTTAATCCCCATCCCAATTTTATCCGCCAATGTTGACGCGTTATGTTGTTTGCCTCCCTTTCCTTCAAAAGTCATTTTACAAGGAACAGAACCAACTGAATCCCACATAAAGCATAAACTATAATCTAATTCACCTTTTTCTTGAGCATCTAATAGAGAGTTAATGTAATCGGTAATTTGTTCTATATAACTAAAGTTATTATTGAATATGTAAAATCCGTCCCAATCTAATTCTCCTGTTTCTTGGTCAACCACTTGCTCACAGTCAAAACCCATTAGTTTTGCGTGCTCAAATGACCATTTTTGTTCTGTAATAATAAACACAGGAAGTATACCTTTCTTTTGAGCATCAACCGCAGTCTTTACCAATGCCGTTGTTTTTCCTGTATCCGAGTGACCTAAAAACATATTTAAATGTCCTATTGCGGGCCCTGGTAAACCGACTGCATCTAAGAAATCATTACCCAAATCAAAAAACCTTTGGGGTTTGTATTTCGCAGACGTTGAGAATTTATCTTTAATTGATTTAAAGTCGTTTTTCTTAATTGCCATATTGTCTATGTGTTTGTTAAATGTTTTGTTAAAAAATAAGAACATGGACATATACTTGGACACGATGTCCTAGTAAGTGTCCATGTTCAATAACTTAGAATGGTAATTCTTCGTCAGGTTGGTCACCCGCTTGTGGGTCAATAGTTGGTTGTTTTTCAGATTTACCTCCCATAGAAATTTCTGACTCATCAGAGTTTCCATATGCGTATCCACCTTTGTCACTATCCCAACGTGGAGTTTCTCCTCGTGCAATTGCTTCAAGATATTCTACAGGTTTTTTAGAATAAACGTCAGACCAAGTAAGTTCGTCAGTAATCCAAGATTTTGCAGTCTCGGTGTCTGTGTGAACAGGTCCTGCGTCTTCATACATAACAGTTTGGATGACCGTATAAACGGCACCTTTAGGGGTTTTTGCTTTGGTTAATTCAAGGATAATGTCACGACCTGTTGTTGTGTCAGTAATATCACCTTTAGCTCTCCAAATAGGAATAATTTTGTCAAGGATTCCTTCATTCTTGTAATTGTGTTTGAAACGCCAGAATTTAACTCCGTCCGCCTCATTATCACGGTCAATTACTTTTACGATGTAAAATTTACGAGGTTTGTATTGTTTAGCAAGTTCTTTGTCAGAATCTCTGCCCGTAGACATTAATTCTTCGTTAACTTCACTCAAAGGTGAACGTTCATTATCATTCTTGCCTGGGTCGAATAACTTTACCCATTTTCCGTCCACTTGAATCTCGTGGAACCATACTTCTTTAAAAGGTGAAGAACCATCAGGTGTTGGTAAGATTCTTAATCTTTTTTGACCTTGTTTCTCGTTATCCTTAAGGATTGCCGCGAAATACTTTTTCAATCTATCTTCTTGAGATATTTTTGAAGTGGAAGTATAACCACCTTGTTTTGATTTTTCGTACTGTGCCAGTACTGAATCTAGGGAATTGTTTGTCGCCATATAATTTAAGTTTTAATTGTTTAATAAGTATAAGTGTCAGCCTTTGTTTTGTCAAATAATTTTAAAAAAAAACGGTCAATTAAGACCGTTAATTTACTTTAGTCTCGAAAAAGTATCAATATCGGTGTCGGTGTTTTCAAAGTTTCTAAAACTTTTTTTAATATCACCAGGAGAATAGGCTTCAACATCGTCTTTGGTTAAAACATACTCATTTTTTCCTGACTTTTCCATATCTTCTTGTTTATCTTCAAAAAAATCGGTTAGTTTTTGATTAAATGGTCCTGAATCCAAACTTCTTAATTCTAATTTTTCTTCAGGAGTTTTTACTCTATATTTTTCAACCTTAGCTTCAAGGTCATTTAATTTATTCATGATTGAATCCATATCAGAAAGTTTACTCTCTAATCCTTCAAGGTGTTTAAATAAATTATCAAAATATTCTTCTTGTTTCTTTTCAACACTTTGTTGTGATTTAACTAAATCAGTAATGTCAAGTTCTTTTGATTTTTTTGAATCTCCACCGATTTTTTCAACATCGGGGTCAGATGAAATATCTACAGTCTCAGGTGGAACATCCCCTCCAACAGGCGGTGGTGGTGGAACTGCTCCTGCGTCAGGCGGTGGTGGAACTGCACCAGCGTCAGGCGGTGGAACTGCTCCTGCATCAGGTGGTGGTGGTAATGTGGCATCTTGCTCAGTGATATAATTGTTAATACTCTTATATCTCATTACTTCATTTAAGATTTTTACGTCTATTTTCATTTTCTTATCCATTTAATAATTGTTTTACTCCAGTAGTTGTTTCAACTTGGATTTTTTTATTTTTAGACATAGTATTGTCCACTCTTTCGATTAGACCGTCTTTCATTCTGATTGTATAACAATCTCCTGTATCTAAGTCACAAACTTGCTTATTACCGTCACCCAAATCTTTTTCGGTGTGTCGAGTATTTTTACCTAAGTAGTTATCTAAAATTAATTTTGTGTTCATAATTTCTTTTTTATATAAATATCTTTATTCTGTTGAAAATTTTTAAGGGAATTTAAATGATACCGTAAACGTTTTATAAAAGTCAGTTCTACTAGTGTCAGTGGTTGTCCCATCGGCTAAAACGGGTTTACTATACACACTAATACTATATAAATAGTTTCCTTTAATTTTCGCTGGGGTTGTACTAAGAATATCACATCCAATCTCCGCTAATAATGTCTCAATGTCTACCGTAAAAGTTTGTTTGTTACTTGAGATTAATGAGTTAACGTTGCCGAACTGTTGTCCTGACCCACTACCACTTCCACATTCAGAATCAATGGTATAATCAAATGTTATCTCAAAGATATTATATAACCCCGTAGACCCATTAACGGTAACCGTTAACTTTTCAAACATTGGGGGATTTGCCACACTATAAGTGTTAACACCACTTAATGGTACAACAGTATTAGATGGTACAGGTGTTGGTGATGGGGTAGGTGTTGGTGTTGGGACTATTTGTGAGACACCTCCATAAATATCTAACGCTTGTTGTACTTTAGACTCAATATTAGATAATTGTGTTGCATCCATCTGAGAATAAACATTTGGGTTTGTTTGGTTAGCCCCAAAGTACGTCACCCAAAACTTAGTAATTTCTTTTGCTGAGATATTAGGTAAATTAATCATTCTATCCTTCCATCTAGCTAATAATAACTCAATATTTTTACCTAAATCATCAAATACCGCATACGGTAATGTCGTGGTGTCAGACTTTAAACAAAAGTAATTTGGGTTTGATTGGAAGTACTCTTTAGATGGTCCCCAATTATTTGACAAATCAATTCCTGCGAAATTATTTTCGTACGCCTCTAACCCTGTCGATGTTGCCGACTCTAAATATAACGCGGCAAATACAGTATATTTTAATTTATTGTCGTCAGGAATATTTAAAGAACTCATTTTTAATTCAATAGTATTCATAACCTCCTTAAAAGTCGCTTTATTACTTTGTGGAGTTATTGGTGTATATTTAACATAGTCCGACGCAGGAGTACAAGCCTGGGTTTGAGTAACTTCTTTACCCCCATTAGCATTAGATACAACTTTATTCTGTTGGGAAATAACATTCCCTTTGGCATCTTTGGTAACTTGTTTTTTCTCTTGTTTATTCTTCTCAATTATTGTTTGTAATAAATTAGTTTTAAGTGATTGTAAATACGCGTCAACTTTAGGTAACGATGCGATAGGTTGTCTAACCCCTTCAATAATGGTATCAAAAGTACCAGGACTTATGTTATGATTAACGCTTAATATCATATATGGTCCACTAAACATTGGAACGTGTCTTAAGTTAAAATACATTGTAGGTTGTATCATAGCGTTGCCCATCATAGTTATTTGACAACCATAACTTCTATTTTTATATAAATTATATAAAGATGTACTTTGTGTCGCTCCTTTTCTACCTCCACCTTGGTTTGCCATCTGATTTAATACTTCCAACCCTTCCGCAGTTGCCTTACCAGCACTTTGGTCTACTTGGAAACTTTTGAATATCTGTTGGTTTTGTGGTCCAATATCAACATTAAATCCAACAACCTTATTAGATTTGTCCCAATCTTTTTTACCTACTTGATTTTCAACTAATGGGTTATCACTGGCTCTACGTAAATCAAACGCGTCATTTCTATAACGATAATCAACATTATTTTTTAAATCTAATTGTTCACTTGGTTTACCCGCATAAAAACAAACTAATTTTGAGGAGGAATCCCTATAATCAACATTTAAAAAGGTACCAAACAAATTATTCGCAAAATCATTCGTCCCATCAATTCTTGGTATAGGGTTTTTCACCGCATTTTGTACGTTATAAAAATTAACATAGGATGGAATGTTCATCACCACAAAATGATTCTCAATCAAGATACTTTGGACAAAAGATAACATAGACCCCTTAACATTGATTCGGTCAATGGTTAGCATATCTTTCAATTTATAAACATCGACTAAAACTTTTTCACCAATATTTCTACTTGCCCTATCTAATAATAAAACGTCTTCAAATAATGTTTTTGTTTTAAAATCATTTCCAGATATCCATTTATCATTTAACGCTTTAAATGTTTCCCATAATTCAACTTTAGGTTGATTTCCTTGTAATTCAGATTCTACTTGACCTTCGGTGCCAATCGTTGTCGCTGGTAAAGACCCATGTAACTTAGGCATCAAATTATTAATAATTTTTGATTGGAAATTATTAATGTCTAACAGATAATTTGTCATCGCTTTATAAAACGCACCTTGTCCCGACTTATTAGTAGGACTTGGTACTTGTGGATATTCATCTTGTTGGGTAAACACCGTTTCAACAATGAATTGTTTATCAGTAGGCACTGTAGATAAAGAACCAAAGAACGCAATGATGGTTTCATTTATTAGTGTTTGAGTATTACCTGTGGTTGTTGGTAAAAAGCTTGGCAAACTTTCATACAATATAACCCCCTCCTTGTTTGATAAATATGATATTTTTTGTGGTCCAACTTGTCTAACCGTAATTGTATCTCCACTTAAAAGAGCGGTAAATGAAACTTTTTTACTTGGTGATGATATGGGGGGCTCAGGTGGGGCAATCGGATTACTTTGGAATTGGTTTAACTTCTGAGTCGCATATATTTTTATTACTGTGGCAAATAATTTAATATTATCAACGGTAAATGCCACATTCAAATCAACAAAGAAATCTGTAATATAAGAACCGTTGTCGCCATAAACTAACTCAGGTATTTCTGAAAATCCTACATAAGTGTATAATGTTGACCATTCGTTAGGGTAGTTTGTTTTAGACGTTATTAGTGACACTCCCCCACCATTAGTCGGTACGGCATTAGGTGTCATAACAGTATAATATTCCCACTCATAAGGGTCGGTTAACGGTAATGTTGAGAACGTATAAAATAATTTTTTATCATATAAAGACGGATTACCATACTTAAACACCACATCGTAATTTAAAAATTGTCTTAAAATATTAGTTACATTACCTACTTGTGAATCTTGTATTTTTGTAACAATGTTAGAACCTGTATCCCCTGTTACTTTTGGAACTTTTAATAAACTCCTAAACATCATTTGGAAATTTTTAAATGTTTTTTCTGTTTCAGTCCCTGGACTACCTGACTCGCCAGGGGTATAATCATATACCGACTTCGAAAAATTCAAAAACTCTGTTTCAAATCCGTCTAACACGTCTTTTTCAAACACAGATAACATTTCACTCATTTGTGAGTAATCATTTGTCACCCCGTTTATTGAAAAATTTTCTTGTTGACTTTGTCCTGAAAAAATGTGTTTCATGTAATCAAACGGTGAAGGTTTTTTAAGTTTTGAATTATCGAAATACCCATAATTTGGTGCTCCCCAAAATAATCTAACAGACCCATCATACATTGCTTGATTTGAATTCACCTCAAATTTCATTTCGTATGACGACCCACTTGGTTTAAAACATTCATTTTTTGTTTGATTTAAAAGGGACCCTTGAGATGGCATTAAATAGGTAAACTTTGTGTCAGGAGTGTCAACACTAACCGACCAAGGAATTATTCTTAAATCTCTTAACGGTATTGCTGGGTCAAATCCTTCAGCAAGATTAATAATTGCGTCATCAACGTAATTAATTGAAACTCCTGAGGTTATACCTGATTGTATTGCACTATCAGTATACCCCGAAAAAACTTCATACCCTTGACAAAACACATTAAAGTCGTTTATCAACTTGGGATAAAATCCTGTATTTATTAAAGTCGAAATTTCAGAGCCAATAGTGGTGTCTTTTTGTAGTACAATATCAATTGGTGCCCCATTAATAATTAATCCGTAATTTCGAGTATTCGCACTTGTTACAGGGTCAAAATTGGTCGTATAACTAAACCCTGACCAAGAGGTGTCTAATATATCAATATTTTTTTCAATATATGTTTTATATCTATGCCAAATTGAACCAAACTTTAATATCCATGCGTAAGGTAGTTTATGAACCGCACCAAATTTCTTAAGAGCGGCAAAAATATAATCTAAATCAGTTGCAGTATTGTTATCGTAAGTTTTAAACTTTTCCCTCATTGTCGCCAATGGTAAACTATTAATAAAAAGATATGCCGAAGCGATGAATGGATACTCATCATTATCCCTAAAATTTTTAACTCCTTGTTGAATTGAGTTGATAAAATATGGAGTGTTCAACATTGAGGTTGTTTGGTTGTCGGTCACTTCACCACTATAATTAAAATACCTAACATTTCCTTCAGTAATCAATTGATTTTCAAAAGTTCTACTTTGATACCATGTTTTTAAATCTGTACTATTAATAACATTTGGTGTTTGCCCTAATAAATAAACAAAGTTAGTTATTGGTCGAATACTATTAGGTGTGTTTGTCGTAATAAAACTAGTAATTAACTTGATATTTGGATTATATTTTAAAACTTTTGTAGTATTAAGTGTTCCGTTGGCGTCTAAAATTGTTGTACCATTCGCCAAATATTTTTTATCCCAATTCTTATTAGTAAATGGAAAAGTATCCCCTAAATCAAATTTATTTGACGTTGTTGAACCTGTAATATATTCTGACATTGCAACCTCATTAGGTAATGAAACTGATGGTTGTGATTCAGGACTATTTAAAATATTGGCGTTAATAAACTCAAAACCTCCATTAGTAACATAATTTTTAATGTATGGAGTATTATAAATTCCTCTAATATAATTTTGCCAACTTTCTCCTAACCCACTATTTGAAAATTGTCTTAGGATTGTTGTAAAATTAGTTGCATTAAACCCATACTCTCTTAGTTTTTGAATAATGAATGGGTTGTCGTTCGATAAACTTTTAACAATGTTGTTGTTTTCCGATTCTGCAATTAGGTTAGTAAGTTTATCGGCATCCGACACAAAGTTATTACTTCTCGAAAGTCTAGAATAGTACGAGGTTAACATAATCCTTTCGTAAATTTCAAAAAAGAATTTAACTTCTTCTTTATTACCGTAAACCCAATTTCCAATCGGAAATTCAATCGCATCTAATGAGACTCTTTGAGTTTGAGTTAATTCGTTGGTATTGGCCGTTGGGTCCGCAGGTGGTAACGTTCGTTCAGTAAAACCTTTAATAAATTCTTCAACAAATTCAATTTCAGGCCAAACATTAAATAGATATCCCTTACTTCTATTAATAATTTTTGGGTCACCAGGATATGTTATTTCATATTTTTCTTGACCATCTTCCCCCGAAGTTTCAACAATTAATTGTGGCCATGGATATACAGGTTGTTTAGAGTTATCTCCTGATGAAATATTATCGGCCGACGCTCCCGCAACTTGTTTATCAAAGATTACTTCTTTTCGGTATTTATTATCCCTTTGGTCCCAAGCATTGGTGTGAACATCGTCCATCATTCGTAAAAACGCCTCACCATTCGCAAAAATAACCGCTAACACGTTTCTGATGTTTGGCACAAATCCAATCCCACTATCCTTACTTTGTAATAGTTTGGATAACGCCTCGGTTAACTCTGTTTCAATTTGTTGTCGTTTTTCCTTTAACTCTTTAGATAATTTATCAAGTTTGTCAACAAATCGTTTATTTCCTTCAAAAACGTGATACACATAAATTGGTTGTTGTTTACCATCACGTTCAATCACTTTACCCGAATTAAATGTTTTATTCTTATCTAACTCTGCCTGTAAATCTATTGTGTCACCTGAAGTGGGTTCTTTATCATTGTTTTTTTCCTTAAATGTTGTTACTAAATCAACGTCATTTGATGTTATTTCTATTGGAAAATCACTGTAATCAATATTACAAACTATTTTACATGGTTTTGAGGTTTTATCAATTGTATAAGAACCATCGGCTCCAACAGATTCATTATTATTTAATAATGTATTTTTTTTCTCAATAATTCCTTTTAACTCCGAAATAGCATCACTTTGTTTTTTAGGTGTATCAAATTCAGGTCTAAAACTATAAATTTTAGTCTCACTATTAGTCAAACTAATTCCGCTAGATAATACCGTGTCTTTTTTTAAAACAAAGTAACTTTTTTTGTCCATATACTTATCAAACCAAGATACTTTATCAGCATAATAAACATCTTTCCCATAAGCAATTATTTGTTTTTGATAATCATCAATATTACTTATTGGGTCCAAATTTTGTTTACTAAATGTGTCTAAAATATTTTTAACAAAGTTTTCAATTCTATTTTGCATTTGGACAAGAGTAAGTTCAGGAAAATCGTCAGGGATTAACCCTTTTGTTTTGTATTCACTATACATTTCTTTAACTTTCTGATAACCTCTTTCATAAATGGTGTCATCAACGTTTGAGAATTGGCTAGCATTACCACTTGTTGTTTGTATCTTAACTCTTGATTTATACATGTGCGGAGCGGCAATTAAGTACCCCATTGAGATTTCACTTAATATTGTATATTTGTAAGTCAAAAAATCTAAGTCAATATGGAAATTGCCTGAACTAGTATTATACCTTGAGGTAAAACTCTTTAACATTATTGGTAACCGAACCGCCTTTCCATAATACCCTTTTATTGTTAAATAAAATAATGGATACGGTAAATTAAAAAATGCCGCGTAAGGAGAATTGTCACCACCCTCAAATAATGCCCTTCCTTTTATATCCTCCATCGATATGTGGATAGTTGTCATAAACGAAGTGTTTTGTCTTATGGAAATACTTGTTATTCCTAACAGTCCATTATCAGTCGAGCCTGGCTTTCCTCCCGAGTTAATTGTTTGTCTGATGTAGTAATCGTCATCGTTTTTAGGGTTTGTTACTGAGGTCTGTTTTGGTTGGTTAACCCCTTTTCCTTGGATGGCGTCTTTTCCCGTAAATTCATCAGTATATTCATTATCCAAAAAAGTTTTCCCACCTGGTTTTAGAAAATTCATAGACGCCACCGAAATAGTTTGGATTGCGTCGTTACTCGCGGTGCCCACGGATAACTTAGTTCTTGGAAGAACTTTACACTCCAAATTGGCATACATTACTAAGTCTTCTTGTCGTACATGTCTATCTGAGGCGATACCGTTGTCGTCAACAACTTTGTTCGGGTCAACTATGATAATGTTGTTATAGTCGAGTTCGACCAATATATTTTCTGGCTTATCTACCATAATAGAAGAAATGATTGTCTAATTGATTTTTATAGTCCTGTAAAGAAGCTACTAAAGGAAATGGAATTGTCAAGATAGCACCGTCAGGAATATTCCATTCTTGCCCTCCATATGTCGGATTACCTTGCATAATTAACCACCCAAAAGTTGCGGAACCATAATATTGTTGGGAAACTTTATCCATTCTTGACTGTCCAACCTTGTAAATATACCTTTTATCGGTAGATTTAGTGGGTAATGTTATGTACGGAACAACAGTTTGTTGACCATCAAGAATAAAATTGCTATATCTGTTATAATTTTGTTTTGCCATGATTAATCAAATTTAATTTTTCCATCAAAGGTATTTTTATCCAAAGGTGGTACATTAACTGTTTTATATAGGTTCGATATATCAGTTTTTTGAGTCGGTTCCTTTGCTGGGTCGGCGACTGTCGTATACTCAAATTTTCTTGTTTTACCTTTTGGGTACATCTTATTTTCTATTCCTTCTGTAAAAGATTTATATTCCGAACTAGATTTAAATTTATCAAATTTCTTCTCCTCCGCCTTAAGTTCTTTTGAATATCTTTTTGCGATGTCGTCAGTTATATCGTCAAATTTTTTCTGTAATTTAACAGGGTCTTTAATATCAACCAAATCACCTTTAATAACATATTTTTTAAACTCTTCCAATTTATTATTATCGTTAAAAATTCTTGAGATTACTAAGAAAAATCTTTTATCCTCAACACCATTAAAAGAATCTTCATTAATTGCAAGAAAATTTCCCCCATCATATAATGACACATTTTTAACAATATCGTTTGTATTCAATAACTTAGTATAATCTTGTAACGCTAATGCTAATGACTCATAATCTTTAGTAAATTCCTCATAAGTATTTGCTGGAACAGGAGTAAGAGTTTCACTCGATTTACTGATTTTATCTGTTCCCTTTATATTATAAATTCTTGGGGTATTAGAATCTAAAATTTTACCATCAGTTTTACTACTAATTAAATTTAATTTTCTAATATTCTGAATATAAGTTTGTTGTTGTATCGTCAATTCTTGAGTAATTGTTGTTATTTCAGATGCAAATGTTGAGGATAAACTTGTAATATAGTCAACCATGTTCTGTCTAACACCTCTAATTGCGGGACTTGCAATATCAAATTTCTTTAGTAACTCATCAATAATTGGGTTTGGGATTTGAGTGTCGGTATTAATGTCATCGATTACTTTTTTAAATAAGTCCTCGAGTCTTTTTTCAACTCCTTCAGGTTTACCATAAATTTCAACATCGTAAGAAGTTCCCGCAGAAATTGTTCCTCCACTATATAGTCGAGAATCATTAACTAATTGTTCAATACCGTAATTAGAATTTAAAGTTAATTTTTGTAATTGATTTACTTCCGCCTCAAAATATGTTTTGGTGTCAGTCAATAAACTATCCATAATTTTTTGATATCCAATTTCACCTGTTTGTCCACTTGGAACAGGAATATTAGTTATAATTTCTCCAATAGTTGTTCCACCATTATTTGTTGCAGGGTTATCAACATTGGCAACAGTTGCGGGAGTCTGAGACGCTAAAATAGAATCAACAACACTTTTATCTAATGCTGAAGTATCTTCAGTCCAAACCGACCTTTCATCATATATTTCAGTATTTGCGTAATAATTAAAGGATAGTGCGTTTTGTAGTCTTTCCACGGGTTCTTTTAATCCCATACCACCAATAATGTTAAAATTCATTGACACATTAGCAATCATTGGTTGTATACCAATACCTTCAGGGTTCATATCAAATACTAAAGGGTCGTATGTGAACGATAGTGATGTTGGGATAATTTTACTATTAACAAAATCACCTAATCTTAGAATTAATACGGGAGGAGCTCCAAATGAAGTATTAACCGCATCATTATATTTTGGTTTACCGTCAGTACCAATTGTTGGTATTGTTTCACCAGGTCTAACGCATTGATTTAAGAACGTTAGACGAGCGTTCAACCCTTCAGGAGTAGTTGAGTGGAACGCAGGATTAAAGTACTTAATCTTCTCTTTAAATGAGTCGTATACCATTGGTGCCTCTTGTTTAATAACTTCAAAATAATCACACTCAGATAAAAGTCCTCTTAATATTTTTTTAGTAATACCTTCCTTAATTTTTTTAATAACATCAACTGTTGGAGCGGGTTTTGGAACGTCCACATTTACTGTTTTAACTTCCTTAATATCTTTAGTTGTGCTCACAGGTGTATCGGTCTTAGGAGGTATGGATACGGAGATTGTTGCAACTCTAACTCGTCTACAAGCCATGGCACTTACCGAATATATTTGAGCATTTGAGGTTTCGTTACCCGATTTATCTTTTTGTTTCTCTTCACAATTAACCTCAAATCCTGGAGTTGTACTAGTAGTAGTTGCCGATGTCGTACCTGACGCAACCTCAACATATCCAGCTAAAGGGATAACGGTTTTTTCACCCGTACCACCCGCAGATTTAATAATAAATCTAACCTCACCCTCTTTCATAAATGACCCTAACGATTCGGTACCATCACTATAACTTTTAAAAAAGTTTTTGATTGAGTCAATTCTTCTATCCGATAATGCTTTGTTATAATCAACAGATGCGACCGCGGAGGCCGACCCTTCCATTGTAACAGTAATTGTTCCTTTAGGATTATCTGTTAATAGTTTAAACGCATCTTTTACAAATCCTTTACTAAATGTGTTAAAATTACTTATTACCACACTATTAAAAAATTGTTCAACATTTACCTCTTTATTATCTGAGTTAAATGTACTTTTCGCTCTATCAACATATTTTTCAATATTACTCGTTGAAGTATAGGTGTCATATATGGTTTGGTATTCAACCGAAGTTGTTGTACTAGGACTTTTACCAGGAATGTCATTTTCAAAATAGAAAGCAAAATCTAAATACTTATTTTCAAACTCCGCGCCTGAAGTATCATCAGTTGTTGCGGCGGTAGTATTAGTATTAGGATTATTACCTGTAGTATCTGTATTTTCTTTTGGAATTGATTTATTAATTCCCGCCAATTCTTCATTAGTTAATCTTGGGTCATTTAAAACTTGTTGATATGTAAATAAATCAGCAGCCTTAATTGTATTATATTTTTTTGCTAATTCATAGATATCAAATTTAACACATCCCGCAAAAAACGAATCCATGATTGAATTAAGTTTTTCTTTGTTTTGGCCTTTTAATTGTTTTTCAGCAACAATGTTCATTACCGATGGGTGGTCAACAATCATCTTCCAAGATAACGTTCCCGTTCTTGAGGTACTTTTATAAGTATAAATTGGTTCAGGTCTTCCTAAGAAGTCGGTTCCTTGGAAAGAGGGTGTACTCGATTCATTAAATTTAATGTCATATGGTGGAAACCACATAACTCTACCCCCATTTGGACCTTTTTCACAAACAGGTAATTCATCATAAGTAAACCCTGGTCTACTTGACGTTCTCCAAGCTAAATTTTCAATTGAGAACATATATTTTTTAGCATAACCACCCTTTCCATCAACATCACCAGCAATAATATTTGTTGACCCCGGATTTTTTAACGGAGCAATGTTTAAGTTGAATGTATTATCAAAAACGGAGTTCGTAAACCTTCTTCCTGACGTAGTAATACCATCAGTTTTTTGTAAATCATTATAGGTATAGTATGGAGTATCTTTGGTAAATACTCTACAATACTCAATACCAACCTCACCCCCCGTTGTATTATCAGTATATGAAACCACTTGGGAACCTTTAGTTGTTTCTTTATATCCGTCATGGAATACTTTACTAACTTGGTTCATAGCATTACCAACATGTTTTAAACGGCTAATACCTGTTACGTTATCCGCAGAATCAATTATTCTTTGTGTTTGGTCAAGTATTGACGATTCTTTAAAGGTGATGTTTGTGGACTCTCCTTTTTGATAACTTGAACTAATTTGATTAAACTCTTGGTCTAAACTTCCTGACCCTCCTCCTGGCGTCGCATGAAATCCTGCATTACTCTTATATTTAGGTGACACCCAAACAAATTGTCCATCAATACCCCCTCCGTCACTTGACGATTTACCACCTAAACCAAAATTTAATTTAGTTTCATTACCTTCATAAAGAATACCTAATTCAGATGGACCATAAACGGGTGTTTGTACTTGTTTACCAAATGGGTCAACAGGTACTTGATTAGGAGGTGAAGTAATTGTTGATGGTTCGGCATTTTTACTACCAACATAATAACCCCCAATAAGAGTACCATTATTAGGGTTAATTAAATTAACAACTAAATTAACAATCGCTTGTCCAACACCCAATAAACCACCATAACTCTTATCATATCCCGGTTGGTATCTATTGTAATTAATGTTTGCAAATAATGCCGACCTTTGTCCATTACCTGTATTGGCTAAAAATATTTGTGAAGGGTTTCTTGTCTTATTTAATATTGGGCCTAAAAAACCACCCGTTAATTGATTAACTACGTTTAACGCGGTAGATGTTTGCATTGATTGACCACCATTAAGTTCGTTCTCATTAAAGTAATCACCAGGAATTGGTGATACGGGCCAATATGCCCCCGCCAATCTTGTCGCCAAATCAACCGCAGCCAATATTGGGTTTTCAGGTACGGTAATTCTCCAATTTTTATAAATTAAAGGTTGTTGTCCTGAAAGTAATAAACTAATTTCAAAAGGGTCTTGTAAGGCTTGTAAATTAACCGCACCAACTGTGTGTTGATAAATTTCAAGTGCGACCCTTTCTTCAAAAGCGTATTTTAAACTTTGAGCACCTATTTTAGCCAAATATGAATCTTGTGATAAAGGACCATTACTACCAACAGGATTTGTCGATGTTAATATTTCAAATGGTGAATAAAATGATGCGGTAAATTGGTCATAGGGTAAATAAAGTTTGTTGTTATTTTGAATACTGTCAATAACAACCATATCTTTAAACCCTCCTTCAGGTCCGTAAATGTTTTCAATAAATGCCGCATCAATAAAAAACTCATTAACTAAATCTAATGCGGTATCGTTAGGACTATATTCCCCTTGATTTGAATTAACCGGTAATGGTGGATTATTATAAGTTATATTTAAGTTGTACCCTCCGTTTGGCCCATATTCATTTAATGGATATAGTTGTTGAGCATAAGGGTCTTGACTAATTAATGTGTCGGGAGAATCAATAACATTTGATACGGTTTGAGAGATTTCATAATTCAATGACCCTGATGGTGGACTGTAAACTCCTGGCACAGTATATTTTGCCAAATTTTTGGCCATCAAACTGTTTCTAAAACTCGATGTCGATACAAAAGATAAAGTACTCCCTGTCATGTATTATGTTTTTTTATAAATAGAGTTTATATCTATTTTTATGGTAAAATAACCATTTTAAACGTTATGTTGTTTTCGTGCTTCAGTATTACTATTAGACGCTACCGTACCATTCGCATTATTAGCCGCAGTACCAAAAACTTCTAAGATTTTTTGTTTAAATGGTGGGTCGTTAAACGCCAACATTAATTGTGAAGTGTCCATTCCAGGAGCGTCAACTTTAATATTTAAATTAACATCAATAGGTCCCATGTTTTTCGACGCCACATCAGAATTACTACCCGTAGGATTGGTCCCTCCACCCATAACAAATTTATCCGTATCCAATGTTTTTATAACAAAATCATTAACTTTAATTTCGGTATTCGATGGTGGGGATAAGTTTTCATGATTTGTAATTGCTTTTGCCCCTTTCGTAATAACCCCTGACACAAATTGGAGCCACGAATTACTTGAGTCTTTCAACTCACCAAGACTTATAGAGGCGGTTTCAACACTTTTCTTAAAATTAACATTTAAAAAAGTACTGATTGTTTCTCCCGCAACCCCCAAAGCAGTAAGAGCGTTCTCTCCATTATTAATAGATGTTATAAACGTTTCCGCAACCCCTCCAATAACACCACCAATATTTTTAGATGAGAACGGCTCAACAGTTTCTATCGCTTTCTTTCCTACAAATCTCGTCGCATCATCGGCTTCTGTTTGAATTTTTGTGCCAGCAACACCTCTAGGTACTCTACCACTCATTGAAGCGATTATTCCCTGAATAGTTTTTAGTGTTCCTAATTGTTCTTCGGCCAAATCTTCCATTTTTTTTGGTTTACTAGCATCAATTAACTTGTTAAACGACTCCTCATCAGTACCAAACTCTTCCATCGCAGCATTAATGTCCATTTCCTTACCATCAACTTTGATTTTCATATCACCATTTGCCCCCATTTCAGTAATATTAGCCAACATCTCTTGTTGTTCTTTGGTAGCAAATTCAGGGAATTTAATCTTACCCATTTTTTGTTCTAATTCTGCACCACCTAATGCCATTTTTTCTAATTCACCATTATTGTACCCAAGTTCTTTACCTATTTCCATAAGTTGTCTTTTAGCTCCCGGCATAATTTCAAAATGTCCATCAGCATTAAGTTGAACAAATTGTTTAGACATCTGAGCAATTTGGTTTTGAAGTTCGGCAGGGTCATTTTGTGCCAAATCCATCATCTTTAACGGGTCTAATAAATCACCTTGAGCGACACCTAATCTTTGCATCGCCGCAGACATATTAATTGCTTGTTCAGGGTCGAACATTTTGTTTGCTAAATCAAGAGTAGATTTCATATCAACCCTCAAGTTAACCGCTTGTGCCGCCATTTTTGCCATTCCCTCAACCCCTCCTTGGAAGTTAAATTGGTTCATGGATGACATATTTTTCACCACCATTCCTGAAACCGCTTGAGCATTAACCCCAATTGACCTTGCGGTATCCATAACCTTTTGCATTTGATTACTCACATCATATAGTGAGAATCCTGCGTTTTTAAATCCCTCAAAAAGTTCTTTGTTTTGTACCCCCGTTACTTTAGTAGTTTCGTAAAGTTTTTCGTAAGACTCTGACGCCAATATGACATTTCTACCTAACGTAGTTGCCGCCATTTGTTGTATATCAACAACACTCTGCCAATTACCACCTAAAAGGTAAATTTTATCCGCCGCCTCAGCCATAGCGGCCTTAATTGAGGTTATCTGTTCTCGACCTTGACCAAAACTTTTTGCAACATTTGACGCCGACTCGTCTATTTCATATAATATTCCTTTTATCTGGTTTAAATCTTTAAAATTAGAGTCCATAATAGTCTTACCCGCATTTGCGAGCGGGTCAACAAAAGTTTTTTTTGCGTCATCTAACGGATTGTCATTAAAAAAGTATCCCATTTAACTTGTTTTACTATAAATACATAACACACCCATTTTTTATATTAATTTTTGGGTGTGTTATGTTCAATTATTTTTTCGATAAGGAATTTTCTTTCGTATGTTGGCATACGATAAAAATCGGAATATGATGTTCTAAGAAATTTCGCCATTAGATAATATTCCTCGATGAGGTGTTGTCGGTAGTTAGAAGAAAGGCCGAAAGAACTCCACCCCAAAGGTTATCTCGAAAGATACCAGTTCTCCTGATGGGGCGTTTGTTGTTCTTCTTAGGTCTAATGACGGTTCGTTATCTCTCATGAAGTTACGGATGAATTTAGAATCCATAATTGGTAAAGACTCAATAAATACCGCAATTTGTCCTTTGTCTGTAATTCCGTCAACCTCTTGAATTTGTTTATTTAATCTCCATGTAACTGTTGGTGCAACTCGTCCCGCAGGATATTGGTCACCTAATTTACCTAACTCTAAAATTTCAGAGTAAGTTAACGGTTTTAATTTAACCGTTGAACCTGATTTAGGTAGTGTCGTTAAGAATAACCCATTTTCATCAGGTTTAGTTTGGGTTTGTCTAATATTTAATTCGTCTAAAATAATTGTTGAGTTAAACGATTTACTTGTTTTGGGGTCAATCAAATTAACAACATATTCAGGACCAAAAGAAGTATTTCTTAAATAAATCATAATTGCCTCAACATCACCATTTAAAAGCTCCTCAGGTCTTAATTCACTTTCGTAAATTTTACTTCTAAGTAATGTTAAAATAACGTTGGTATTAGCGTTTTGAGCAGCACCAATTAAGATGTTTTCGTCATTTGCGGTTAAATAACCCACTTTAATTGATTTCTTTTTAGATTTGTAGTATATCCCACCTGAAGGTAGGGTTACAACATCATGAGGTAAGTTAAACCCTTCGGTTCCCGCTTTAATTAAGTCTTGTTCCATATTGAATTGTTTTTATTATAAAATATAGGACAAGTCAGTTTTTTATAAAGATAATTCTTTTTTTAGTTCGGATATTATCCACTCAGGTCTTTCATTAATGTCTTTTTCCCAATAACGAAGTAATATCATTCCGTGGTTTTGACACCAAGTATTTTTTCGTTTATCGTTTGTTTTATTTTTTTTCTGTATTTCATATGATGGAGTTGAATATTTGGTATTGGGATTACAATGATAAAAATCCCCATCAACTTCTATTATTATTTTTTTTGAGGGTATATAAAAATCAAAAAAAGTTTTTATGTTTGAAATCAAATGATTGTGTATAAAATCAACATCTTCGATTAAACCAATTGAGGTTAAAATGTTTATAAACGTTATTTCAAGTTTAGATGTTTTAATCTTAGAATTATCTTTCATCCATTTTAATCTTGTTTTTGATTGTTGTTCTCTAAGTTTTGGGTTATTTTTATATCTTATTTTTTGAGATTCCGAATTTTTTATTTTAGATATCTCAGTTTTAGGAACACCTTTTAATTTTTTAGAAATTTTTTTACCTCTTTCCTTATTGTTACGTAATTTTTCTTTAATCCCTTCAATTTTTTCTAATGTTTCAGGTGTTTTATTTTCCCACCAACCAACATACTTACCTTCTTTCCAATTTTTCTTTTGAGTCTCAATTGCCTTTTGATGTGTGTTAGGGTTTTTATGAAAATTATTTTTACCAAGAACTCTGTTGTGGTGAGATTGTATAAATTTAGAATATCCTTTTCCTATTGTAATAAAATTAGTGGTCTCTCCGCACCCACATTCACAAGTAGGTTTAACACCATTTAAAACATAATCAATATAAATTTGTTCTGAAGAAATATTATGTTTCTGAATAGAATGTGACCTTAAAGAGTTTAAACCCTCACATTCTTTTTGACATATTTTACAAAAAAAAATTCCCATATAAATAAATATATAGGAATTTCACAATAGTATCAATGAATCGATGTATTTTATTACAAACTAGTAAACTAATATACAACGGTCCATACGAATCGTGGCAGTAATACTCGCAATCGCGTCAGTGCTATAAGCCAATGAATCAAAGTTAACGTCAGATAAAAAACTTCCCTCCATAATCCATTTTTCCACAACAACACCTGTTGGGTCTAACATCTCAAGGTCAATATTTTTCTTGTAACCCGCGGCATATCCCATACGACCTGTTACAGACTCAGCACATAAACGTACCCACTCCATAAGAGCTTGTGACGCTGAAGGTCCGATTGGGTCACGGAATTTAACGTTTATTGTTCCCCAAGTGAAACGACCTGCTACATACGTTGATGTATTTAGAAACGGGATTTCAACTGCATTAATTGTTATATGTGGTCTTGATGTTGATTCTACGAACCATTCGTTAATTCCCAAAGTAGAAGGGAAACGAAGAATGAACCTGTTTTGTCTTTTCGGTTCGTAAGGAATCGGCATTTTCATTAGTAAATCAGCCATTGTAATATTTTTTTGTTTGTTTGTTTATTTTATTATAAATATATCGAGATAAAAAATTTTCTCTTTACTTTGTTTTTTTTTATTTTAATCTTTCTAGTATAAGTTTTCTAGTTAATATTCTTTTTTAATTCCTCCTGCAGTTGAATAAGTTTTAATTATATTATCTGGTTCTTTTTCAAATGCAGATTTAACTTTTTCCACATTTCTCATATCATCATCTGAAAATCCTATTGTGGGGACAAAATTATTAGTTACTTTGTTTTTAAGAAACGCTTTCTTGTGAATCTTTGAAGACATCTCCCTAACAAATTGAACAAACTCTTTTAAAGCTTTAATTTTACCTTCTTCAGGGGTGGTCGCAGAACTTTCACCATAAGATACAGGATAAAACTTACACATATCGAGATATTCTCTAATCATGTCTTTTTTGGACATTTCTCCTTCATCAGCTAAATCTCTATATTTTTCCAAATTCTTAACTAATTCACTTGAACTAATTCCCATATGGTTAGATACAATAAGATTGTAACATGCCTCTTTAATAACACTTGGAGTATGTCCCCTTGCCGTTACTATAGAAAAAATTGACCCGTTGTTAATTGCTTCAACAAAGTCTCTCCAAGCAGGTCCTGGTTTACCTAATAAAGAATCGACAATAAATTGTCTATCACCTTTTACACTAAAATATTTAAAAGGGTCTTTTCCAAAACCTACAATAGTGTGTCCCTCATATTCAAAAGGGGTTTTACCGATATCTATTCTATATTCGGCAAAATCTTCGGTAGACATACCTACTTCATCACCGTCTTCATCTTTTAAAAGTATTTTAGTTGGCATGGTCATAATATTGTCATCCCAATCAAAGGCGTAATATTTCATGTCGGGAGTTCCCTCTTCTGTAATACCTTCTATAATTCTTTTTTTATGTTTTAACATGTTGTTTACTTAATAAATAAAGACAAGTCGAGTTTTATGTCGACTTGTCTTAATATTATTTTTAGATATTATCAAACGATGCACCTGTAGGAGTAATATAGAACGTGATGTCTATGAACTCAAGAGATTTAGTTGGTTTGATATAGATTTTACCTGTCATTTGGTTTCTATCTAAGTCAGCAACGTCTGAGGAAACTGTTACACGGAAATCGTATAATCCTCTGTCTCTTCTGATTGCATCTAAGATAGGGTTAACCGCATCCAAGAAATCTTGTCTTACTTTCTCATCGTTTTGTTCAAACAATAATCTTACTGAAACCGCAGAAATTAACTTACGAGCTTGTAACAATAATCTTCTTACGTTGATTCTGTCAAGAGCAGACTCTCTAATTTGCATAGTCTTGTTACCCCAAATTACAGTTCCAACATCAGAGAAGGTTGCGATTGGGTTAATTCTACCTTTATAAAGAACGTCTCTATCTTCTTGAGTAAGTTTCTTTCTCGCTTTGATAGCACTTACGATACCACGAGTGTAACCCGCCGCAGCGAACCAAGGGAAAGCGATATTATCTGTTAACGCCAAGTTTCTTGTTACCTCAGCCGTAGATGGGATATAGATTTGAGTGTTGTTTACAGTATCTCTTGTTAAAACCCATGGGTAATAAGTTGCCGTGTAGTTTGAGTCAATACCCGCAGTTTCCAAATTGTCTACCGCTTCTTGTGGATAAATCATATCTAATTGGTCACCCGTAGACGGAACAAACATGTTGTAGTCAGGTGTTGTACAGATATAAACCGAATCCGCTCTGTTAAACTCAATCATTTCAATCGCATCACCTACTAAGTTAGAATTGTTTATATAATCAATACCTGGGGTAACGAATACGTTAATATTAACCGCCTCAGGGTTAGAGAATGTTTGTTGTCCTAATAAGTAAGCGTAATAGTCGGTGTTTGCCCAATCTTGTCCATTGTCTCCAACAGTAATTTGTTTAAACGCTCCCCATCCTGTAGCCGTTGGGTATTTAAATGAAGGACATGCCCCGTTTCTATAACCAATTTTACCTAATACGAATCTATCAGCGTTTGTTCTATATTCTCTATAGATATCCCATCCGTCAAATCCTCCACGACATAATAACGAGAATTTACGTGAATATAATCTATAGTACGGACTATCTTCGTTGTCAGGGTCTGAAGTAAATGGTGCGGAACCTACGTAAAACGCTGGTGTACCACTTGTTGAAAAATAGCTTGGTATCTTGATTACATGTGCGTTGATGTCCATATGGAATCCTCTTGTTCGGTACGCCCATTCATCACCTGAAACGTCTGTACAAACATCTAATGGTAATTGTTTACCTTTATATGTGTAGAAATCAACATCGAAACCAACAGTGTCAGAAATACCAAGATAAGTTCTACGAACATTATCACCATTACTTCTTATAATATCGTCAGCTCCTGATGATAAACCAAATGGTGGATTATAAATCACTTCACCCGGAAAATCATATTTTGTTTTGTAAACAGGGAATGGAGGACGAACACCAGCATATTCTCTAAAATTGTAACCTTCAAAACCACAAGGTAACGCATCTATTGGCGCATCCTCGTTAAGTTCAACCATGACATATTTAGAATTCAATGCGTATTCTCCATCTAATGTACCAATTTTTTTAGCAATAAAACTATTATCGTTAGGGTCCATAGAACAATTTGTGAATTTCTCAAGAACTACAGGACTGTTGTCTGAGTCAAAGAAATCTCTAACTATTACGTCAAAAGTACCATTGTTAAATGAGATGTTAGCAATCGAGATTTTAACTTCGATATTTGCATCGTCTCCGTCAGCAATCGTGGTAAATTTAAATAAGTTATATACTTTTGTACCTCTTAATTCAGATACAACCCATGGTGACACAGGTGATTGATATTTTTCAAGATACCAAGCGATTGAAGTTGGGTCAACACCTTGTCTTGCGTTAGGTAATGCCGTTAACTCACAATTTAATCCTCTAATAAATCCTTTTCTCCACCCATAAGTTAATAATGCTTGGAATCTCTCTTCAACAAACAATGGAACTACAGTTCTTGGTTTTGCAAAATTAGATTGTCCGAACACTTTAGAAATGTACTTACTATCTGAATTTGATAATGATGTTTCAAAGAAGAACGGATTACCGTCTTTATCTGTCACATTAATACCAAATGTTGAGAATGGGTTTTTAGTTACACCTGAATAAGTTCCTGTACAATCTAATTGTACATCATGACCGTCAAATTGATTGTATGCGTTAACTCCACCTGGAACTTCATATACCGCACCGTCATCACTACCGTAAGTCGCCAACCCTCTTGAACGTAAAGTTGCAACAACTAAATCATCAAAATCTGTGAAAGCAGTTCCTTTATATATGTAGATTTGCCCCATTAAAGTACCTGTATAACATTTTGTTGGTTTAGGTAATGTTGTTGTTGTTGTTGTTCCTGTAGGTGTTGGGTTACAAGGGTCAGGTGTCGGTGTTGGTGTTGGTAAAGTACTTGTTGTTGTAGTAGTACTAATCACTTCTGTTATACCTGTGACAATTGACCAAAAAGAATAACCACTATAAACCGCACTTCCAACATTATCAAATAATGCGTAATACCAAGGGTCGTTTTGTGGTGCCGCGTAATTAATTATACTCTCATCAACATTCTCAACGTCAAATACGTTTGTTTCTGCCGTGAAAATTGGTGATAGTGAATTATATACGTCACCTGAAATAGGGCCGTAGTAATAAATGCTATGGTCTTCTGCAGTCATTGGGTCAGTTGCGTTCATGATATCAAAAATTTGATTTGTCATATCTTGATATAATGTACCAGTACTACCATTAAAGTTCTCATACGGTAAATTTAATTTAGCCGCTATTTCTGATGGAATAGGTCCTGTAAATGAAATACTATTAACACTATTACTACAACCCGTAAACGGAATTGAGTAACTAATAACGTTAGGTAAAGTACATTCAAACACACAATCAACGGTTTGACCTGAAATACAATCGAACTCAACTGTTGTTGGGTTAACATTCGCCTTTGTGGTAATTGACCAAGATGGACCCGCATCATAACCTGATAAACCTAATACTCTTGTTACAAACAATTGGTTAGACTGTTGTAAGTAAGCTTTTGCGATATACGCCGCTTCATATTTAGGAATTTGTGTGTTTATGAATTTTTCAGGAGATGTTCCTCCGAAATATGCCGAAAACTCATCGAAGTTTCTGATAAAGATAGGTTCGAAAGCGGGACCTTTTTGAGTCTCACCGACAATACCTAAAGTTGTAACACCTACACTTTGTGCCACAAAACTCAAATCAACTTCAGAGGTATACACTCCAGGAGACACGAATACTTTGTTGTTTGTTGCCATTATTTTTTTTCTTTTAGCTTGTTAATTTATTTTATAGATAAATATTAGAAAAAAAACCAAAATACTTTACTTTGTAGTAAGTATTTATAAATTGGGTAGAATAAATTCTGCCTTTTTTCTACCATGGACAATAAAGTAAAAAAAATAAAGAATCTAAAGATATCAATTGAGGTTCATGATATCCTAAAGACCTATTGTGAAAAGAAGGGAATTAAAATGTATCGATTCTTAGAAAGAATGATAGTTGAGAAGTGTAAGGAGAAACCTGATGTATACGGTGAGAATTAAATTGGGTCACCAAATAACCTAATTATTGATTCTATGGTATCGTCTGTTTTAACAATCACAAATTTTAACTTATCATTGGTGTTTATTTGGATTTCTGTTAAATCAGAACCATAATAATCATTGTTAATATAAACGTCAAAACTCTCAACATTAATTGGAGTAGCAATTATTATATTTGTGGTGTAATCAAATATTTGTGAGTTAACATTATTACCAACGACAAACAATACATCAATTTCATTACCTCCTATATTAATATCTTTCTTAACTCGTCTTTTTGTAGTACTAGTATCGAACTCAACAACTTGTAAAACTCTTGAAACCGCTGGAGAAACTTCAAATTCGTTTTCATCAATTAAAAAACCTAATAAGGTGAACTCGTAACTTTGAATATAAAATTTTCTTTTTTCCAAGTCCATAACAGATTCGTCAGAAATATTACCCATAACAATAGGGATATAATGACCTTTAATAACTTGGTAGGCTTGTTTTGAGGCAAACTTCTCTATGACGTTTTTATTAAATTCATTGATTTCTCTCATTCTGTTACAAACTATTTTAACAGTATATGAAATATCTACAGGAACGGGTTGAGGTATTTTGTATATATCCATACCATTTCTTTGTCCGTCCCATGTTGGTACTTGAGCATAAAAATATTGTCGTCTATTTGGAATATTATAAAGTACTGCGGGATTTGAACCAAATTTTACTTCAGGAACTCTTACCGTTGTAATAAATGGGGGCTCAACATTCTTATCAAGATTCTGTAAATTCCACGTCTCAGTAAATTGACTCCAATTCTGAGTTGTTACTAAAATATCAATTGTTGGTATTATTTTACCATCTATAACCGTCTTTAATTCATTCTTAACAAATTCTAAAAACCCACCATCTAAATCGGCATGTAATAATGATTTTGGAAGAAATGTTCCGTCCTTATTAATTTTATCAACCAACTCCCGTCTTCTTGGTAGAAGAGTTTTAGATTCGGTTAAAGGAATATCTTTCTTTATTTTTTTAGGTAACGGCATCTTAAAACTTTCTTACTTCGTTAATTACAAATAATTTATTTTTTTGGTTAATCATGTCAACCTCTTTGGCTTTGTATACGGGTTCTTCTGTTCCTTTATAAACAAAACTATCGTATTTGTATGGGTCATATGTAACAATTTTATCTGTTGGTTCCTGTGGTATGTTTTCACAAGGGTAGTCACAATAGTCAACTAAATTACCGATAACAAATGCGTGAACATTCTTTCTTTTTTCTCCTCTAACTTTTTCTTTACCCCCTTGTCTAACTCGGAACTCAACATCCTTTAGTTTAACATAATCGGCATGTAATATTACTATTGATTTATATGTTACAGAAAAAGTATGTTTGTGTAAATTATAATAAACCATAACACGTTTTCCTCGGTAATCTTCTTCAGAGTTATTATGACCACATTCATGACAAATATAAGGGTCATCACCACCATCTGATAAATCCCAAGACCATCCACATTTGTCACAAATTACTTCTTTATTTGTGACAGTTTCAAGAATCATTTTCTTTTGTTTTTCTGTAATTAATATCTTCATTAGTTCTTTCTAGAGTCTTTGAACCCTCTTTTTAGTTTATCATTATATGCTCCCGACACAACCATTAAAAAGTCAAGTTTTTTAAAATCAATATTAGGATATCTACTTTTAAATATATGACTAACTCTTTGGGATACCCAATTTTCATATACCCCGAAATTGTCGGGTTTATTACCTGGACCACCACTTTTAATATCATTATTCAAATGATGTATAACATAATCAACAAGGTCACTTATTTCATGTACTCTTCGTAATACGTCTATTTGTGATTCTGTAATTAGTATGTCCATTATAACCCTCTAAACTCATTATTCACAACTGCAGATGCCATAATCGTTCTATAGAACGGTCTGTAACCTGCATATGTATGTTTATTATCCGATATTACCCTTCCATCGTTGTTCACCGTATAATATCTAACCCTATCCTCAGTTTCGTAGTACCCGATATAATCACCAAAACTAATATCAACACCCAACTCATCTAACTGTTTTTGATAAACAGAAACTTTTAAATTACCTGGCTCAAACTGTTCAATTTTAGAATTACCTAAGTTTTTATTCTCAGGGGCCATAATCTGAACATGTCCTTTAAATTCAATAGGGGGTAAAAATTTAATACCATCACTTACAGTTTCCCCGTAAACGTTATCCGTCTTTGTTTTTTTTCTATCTACTCTATATAACACCAATGTGAAGTTCATATCACCATATAACCATTCTTCACCCATGGAAATATCAAGGTCATAATCTTCGGCACCGAAGAACTTACCTATTCTTGTTATTGGAACTTTATTCTCTGACATATTGATAAATATTAAAAGATTCATTATTGTTAGGTAAAACATTAATCTTTGGATAATATAAACACAGGGAGTACAATCAACTTGATTGAACAAAAGGCGTTGTCAATACTTGACACGTATTCTGGTGCCAATAATTATATTCTGAAATTAAAATTTCAAAAGGAAACTAACAAAAAGTTTTACCCCACAAGAGCACAATCTGAATACATTATAAATTTTCATGAAACCTCACCTAAGGTCGCAAAAAAATGGGTTGACTTGGACCCTTATTTCGCTAAGAAAATTGCAGACGAAAAATTATACACCGAAATCCCTAAAGAAGTTTGGGTTGAGAAACTTTTAGCGGAAAAAGAAAAGTCTTATCATGTTTGGGGAAAAGTTCTTTCAGGTGAGACTATTCATGACTTTTGGTTACCTAAAGGAGCGTTACTTAAAACTCATAAGACAGAAAAGGTAGAAATAGACTATTCAAAATATAATCACCGACCACCACTTAATCATCAGAAAGAAGCGATAGAAAAGTTGGCAGGGTCAAAACGTTTTATTTTGGCAGATGATATGGGTTTGGGCAAGACGACATCCACAATTATTGCCGCGTTAGAGACAAAGGCTAAGAAAATATTAATTATTTGCCCGGCATCATTAAAGATTAATTGGCAACGAGAAATTGAGAATTATACGGATAGAAGTGTTTATATTGCGGAAGGGAAACACTTCTCAACAGAACACGATTTTGTAATCGTTAATTACGACATCTTAAAGAATTTTTACGATTTAAAGGATAAAGAAAATTCTCTAATTACCAAAAGTAACTTTGAATTAATTGTAATTGATGAGGCACACTATATTCAGAACGGTCAAGCTCAAAGAACTAAATTAGTTAATAGTTTTGTAAAAAGTGTGGATAAACTTTGGTTACTAACAGGGACACCAATGACTTCACGACCAATGAATTACTATAATTTATTGTACCTAATAGAAAGTCCCGTTGCTCAGAATTGGATGGCATATGCGATTCGTTATTGTCAAGGATATCAATTCAAAGCGGGTAACCGTAAGATTTGGAATGTTAGTGGGGCGTCTAATTTGGAAGAGTTGAGAGATAGAACTTCCCGACAAGTTTTACGAAGATTAAAAACAGAGGTGTTAGATTTACCTGATAAAATCATTTCACCAATTTACTTGAGATTAAAATCAAAATTATATGAAGGCCTGATGGGGGAGTATTATGATTGGTATAAAAATAAAAAAGAAGAGTCCTCATCATTAACCGTGCAATTTTCTAAACTAATGAAAGTTAGACAAGTTATTGCCGAAGAAAAAATAAATGATACAATTGAGCTAGCTCAAAACATTATTGACCAAGATAAGAAAGTCATAATTTTCACAAATTTTACAGATACATTACAAAAAATACATAGTCACTTTGGGAAACAATCCGTTTATTTAGACGGGTCTTGTACTAAACCACAAAGACAATATGCCGTTGACCAATTCCAAGAGAACGATAAAATAAAAGTCTTTGTCGGTAACTTAAAAGCCGCAGGAGTTGGTATAACACTAACTGCTGGTGAAGCGGTTATTATGAACGATTTGTCGTTTGTTCCATCGGACCACGACCAAGCTCAAGATAGGGCATATCGTTACGGACAAAAAAATAGTGTCTCAGTTTATTACCCAATTTTTGAGAACACCATCGAGGGTGTTATCTACGATATGTTATCTAAAAAGAAAAATATTATCGATACCGTAATGGGTGATAACATCGAAGACAAGGGTGATTTTGTTGAGTTGTTAATGAACAAGATTAATAATGTGAGTTAGTTTCATATTTATATAATATGAAAAAAATACAAGAAAAGATTAACATAATTACAGAACAGTTAATCGTAGAGGAAAAAAAAGACAACCAAAAACTTTTTTTGACTGAAATGAAAAAAATAGGAATTGAAAAATTACCTTACGCCTACTCATCCCTTAAACAGTTTATTGACGCGGAAACAATGGAGTACCATTATAACAAACATTATAAAGGTTACGTTGACAAATTAAATTCCGCGTTATCAAAAAAAGACTATGGTGATTTAGAGTTAGAAGACATTATCAAATCAATTGGTAAGTACGATAAAACAATTAGAAATAATGCTGGTGGAGCATTTAACCACGCATTATTTTGGAAAATGTTATCTCCAAAGACACAAACACCAAATGGTGATATCTTAGATAAGATAAAGAAAGACTTCGGGACATTCCAAAAATTTAAAATTAAATTTGAGGAGGTTTGTAAAGACCGATTTGGTTCAGGATGGGTTTGGTTAGTTTTAACTAATCGTAATACCCTAAAGATTGTCTCAACACCAAACCAAGATAACCCATTAATGAATGTTGTTGAAAATGGGGGTTACCCTGTTTTAGGTTTAGACTTATGGGAACACGCCTATTATTTAAAATACAGAAATAAGAAAGATGAATATATTCAGAATTTTTGGAAGTGTGTTAATTGGAAATTTGTGAACCAATTATTGGGGATGAGGTTAAAGAAAAAAATGGATGAAACCGTTTCATTACGAGAAGTTTTATCTGAGGGTAAATCAGAAAAATGTGGTAGAGATATGAATGAGGCGATAAGATTTGTTTTTAACATTAATCCAAAAGTTAAAAATACTTTTAGATACGGTATTGAAAAGATACTACAAGAAATTTATCCCGATAACTATTATGGTCAAAACGAATATGGTGATGGTCAAATGTCGGGCATCTATGATTTAGAAATTGAGGGAAGGTCGGTGATTAATAAACTCAACACCAATTATACTTGTTTTTGTATTTTGTTAACGGATATTAACAAAGTTATGGTTAATGAAGGTAATCCCGAAATTAAAATTATTGGGTTAAAACCTTTTGAACAAATTAGTGAAACCAAAAAATTTGTTAAAATGTTGGACGAATATAAGTCAAGAATTTTTACCCCTCACTCAGGAACATTTCAAAATTTAATGGCGACGTTAGGGATTACTCACGACATAGGAGGTAAAACCGAAGATTATGCGGTTGTTTTATTGAAGAAACAATTTGGGGAAGACAATGTAGAACAAATTGGTGAGTTAGGGAACAAAGAGGACATGATTGGGGGAATCGATTGTAAAGTAACGGTTGACGGTAAAACAAATACGGTCCAAATAAAACCGTTTAGTAGAATCAAACAAGAAGACGGTAAAATTATTATTTTAGACTCGGGACAAGTTAAAAAATACTCTACCGACTGGATGGCGTTCACCAAAAAAAATAAAGAAGTTTTGATTTTTAATAATAAACGAGTAAAGATAACTCATGGAGTTTATGTTTTCCCTGAAGAGTCGTTAATTTATACATTAAATTGATATTTATATATAAACACAAATCATGGCAGTTATCGCAGAACCAGAAAGAAGTCAATTATACACAAGACTAAAACACTTATTAGGAGCGCCACTTAGAAGTGTTGAGCTCGAGGATGAGATGTTAGATTCTTTACTTGAATTGTCAATTGAGGATTATTCTCAGTATGTCCAAGATTGGTTAATCGAATCACAATGGACCTCATTATACAATCTTAATTTAGATACTCAATCATTATCAAAAGCGTTTATCACAAAAAGTTTAACTTACGAAGAAAGGTATACTTACGCGTATTCTAAAATTGTTGGTTTACAGGCTGGCGGTGATTCTGTTTTAAAGAAAGATTATATACAGTTAGTTAGAAACCAACAAATGTATGAAATTCCTGCAGGAAGAGAAATCAACGAACTTTTATGGTTTTCTCCGGCAGAATTAAACAATATGATGTTTGACCCATGGTCTTTCGGAGCATTAGGTGCTGGCGGCGGATTAGGTGGTGGAGGTGGTCTTGCCCAAGGAGGTGGTATGGCTGGAGGATACTTTATGATGCCCGCGTTTGATATGTTACTTAGAATGCAAGAAATTAACATACAAAGAAGAATAATTGCAGGAGATTTAACATATAAAATTACCGCGTTACCTGATGGTAAAAAAGCGATTCATTTAATGAACACTCCTGGTGGTAAATTTGATTTTGGTAACGGTACTATGACAAAAGGTAGGGTTTGGTACCACTACTATGATGTTGACGGTGCGGATAGAGATAAATGTCTAAAAGATAATCCTGACATCATTAAATTACCCTCAGACGTTCCTTTTGATAAAATTGATTGGGTTGATTTAAATAACCCTTCACAAATATGGATTCGTAGATGGTTCTTTGCCTACGCTAAAGAGACGTTATCAAGAGTTAGAGGTAAATTTAGTGGAAATATTAAAACACCTGATAGTGAATTAACTATGGATTATGCGTCATTGGCGACTGAAGCCAAAGACGAAAAATCAAAATTAATCGAGGAACTTATTGGTGCGGAAGGTAGGTTAACAAGATTGAAACCTGAAAAAGTTATGGAACGAGAGGCGTTACTTGCGGAAAACCTAAACAAACAGAAAAAATTTACGGCAATGCCAAGACAAATATATGTAATCTAATGAGAACTATTAATTTTACCCCAAGAAAAAATGTTGTCAGATATCAGACAAGAATGTCACCGTCAACAATTATTGTAGATGGTACGGAAATACTCCACGAAAAAACTCACAAGTTAAATAAAGAGTTATTAATTGTTGTAAGAGATTCTGAAAATTCTGAAATCATTTTAAACTCAAAAGAATATACCTACACCACCGTTAAGTCTTTAATTAAAACAATAATTAAGCCTGATGTTGGTTTAATTGATGAGGAGTGGGAAGAACTCCTATTAGAAAAAGGTTCCTGTGTACAATTCCAATTTGTAGAAGACGTATGGTTAATATTATCCTCAGATGGGATAAAGATTGATTAAACAAACTCTTCCCACCCAGTTTCCGCCAATTCATAAATATAGTTTGGACTAATACCAACTCTATCCCAAAATTTTAACTCTAAATCAGTTATGGTTAATAAATCTTTAACAGTGTCTTGGTCACCTTCTTTAAATGGAATTCCATTAATCATTTCACATTGTTCTTTAGTAAAAAAGGACCTATCTTCAGGATTATTAACAATTAGGTTGTCTCTAATTTCTTCTTTAAACACAATTAAAAGAGGTTCAATTCGTTTATTAAATGTAACAATTGCTCTTGGGACATTATAATCACCTCTCATGTCAGGATTATTTTCAATATCGTTTGTGTTTAACATGTAACTATTAATTTGAATCATTGAGGTTTCCGATTCCTTAGGGTAAACTCCATACATATCAAAGTGATATTGAAGTTGTTCAGTACTCCATCCCTTTTTAAGTTTATTTACCTTTTGAACATCTCCTTGTGATGCTTTAGTTCCATTATTAACATACATAATAACGTCCCCTAACTTAACATTTAATTTATGAATTATTGCCAATTCTAAATGACACATACGTGACATTAATGACCCTGCTTTAGTTTTTTGAGTACATCTTTTTTTATAATCATCTAAGGATAGTTTAACTTTAGCTCTTTGAGCAATCTGTTTTAACGGAATATCTTTTTCATAAATTTTTTGTACATATTCATAATACCATTCAATAAATTCTTGTCCCTTACCCTCTAATAATAACTTAATTCCTTTATCTAAAAACACCTCAATATATAATGGAAGTTTTTTAGATTTAATTGAATTTCCTGTTAATTTAATTTTACCATTGGATTCCATTGTCGCGTAATTCTTTCTACTTAAATTAATACAAGATTCCCAAACTCCATCGCAATCTAACCCCATACTATTTTTCATAAATAAATCATTATATTCTGCGGTGTCGGCATAGTAACCTCTGTATTCCTTACCCTCTTTAACCAACCAATTTATCCCTTTACCGATATAAACTCTGTCGTCAACACCTCCTTCGGGTAAACTAAAATTGACACCATCTGTATCAAGAACTAAAGGGGTGTAACCTCTTTTCATAAAAAATTTAACCATTTGTCGAAGATATTGTCTACCAGTGCAGGTAATCTGTTCTCCAATGTTCATTTCTCCCCAAGCATAAACGTGAGGAGCACTTAAACCACCAAATAATGAGTTGATGAAAATCTTAATTGGGAGTTGTTTACGGTCGTATGTTAATGATTTTTTAGAATCGATGTCTTTGTATTCCGACGCTAAATTTTTATACGTAATACGAGAATTACGGAAGTACGCCAATAATCCTTTCATCGCCCCCATTACATCACACTTAGGGAACACATCGTGGGTTAATTGAATTGCTGGATATAGTGATGAGTAATCGAGTTTTAATACGTTTCTCGAATATCCAACTTTAAGTAGTCTTGATAATCCTCCTACAAAATCGGTTTTTTGTTCTTTTTTTGGAATTGCCAATTTATGTTTATATGACCATGCTAACATAATCATCCGCCATAATGTCGCAGTTCCCATTGTTGAAACTCTTTCGTAAGTCGTTGGTACTAATGAAGCCAATAGAAAAGTTCCTTGGTTAAACTCATCATCGACCAATAATGTTTCCTCTAAGTCATCATCAAGATATCTCTCAACAATGTTGTCCCCTGTAACTTTAATGTATGTTCCAGGAAATCGTGTATCTAAATCATTGAATTCGGGTTTATCTGCTCTTTTGTATTTACCGTTTTTAACATTTAACCAATATTCATTTTTATCCTTATACATTGACCCAATCTCTTCATGAGATATATATACACGGTCAGGAGCCTCAGCTTTAATATACTGAGTAATATACTTCAAACCCGCTGACTTAATACCCGAATTAATTGCTTGAGCTCGTCTTACAGAGTGAATAATATCAATTACATTATAACCCCAAATACCAACTTGATTGTATCTCTCAACCTCATTGGCAAGTTTTAACATATTTTCGCTCTGTCTTAAATTTTGTTTTGGATTTAAGGTATGACAGATTTTTTTAATGTCTAAATGAAGTGCCTTACACCTCTCCAATATCCAAAACCAATCGAAGTTTGCCGAATTGTACCCACCAATAATACTTGGTTTTAATTCATCAATAATTCTAAAGAATTCAACCAAACCTCTGCGTTCCTCATCCTCATCCGAACACTCAATAACTTTCTGATAACCTTTATTAGTTTTAATTCCTATCATGAATATACGACCGTCTTTTGGTTCTAACGCGGTCGTCTCTAAGTCGAAGACAAATCGAGTGATGTCATTGTATTCTTCATATCCTTTAAATAAACGTTTCTCTCTTGAAATTAGATATTGTTCTACAGGAGGTAGAATCATAATCTTGTCTTTGGTGTTTTCTCCCCATGGGTCTACTCCGCCCTCTCTAAAAAATTGAATTAATTGTCGATAACCTTTTAGACACTTAACAATATATTTTAACCCTTGTTCTAATCGTTCATTACCTTTGGTCTCTAATTTCTCAATCATAATCCCATGTTTGGACATGGCTTCTTTCTGAAGACCTTTTGATGATTGATAAAAATTTAAACCACGTAAATCACCAACCCATGCAAATGGGGTAAAAGTGTCTTTACGTATTTCTTTTCCTTTTCCAGGAATTTCTTTGATTTTATAAATTGAATCCGTTAGGTAATCAAACTCAATGGCAACGATGTGCTCTTCAGGGTCGTTCCCTTCTAGGAACGATTTAATTTCTTCTTGACTAATCACTATAAATTATTTTAGTTGGTTTATTAGCTACCGAATTAGGTCGGCATTTACCTTTGTAAATAAATATAGTTTTTGTTTTGTTTTATATCAACTAAGTTTTTGAAAATATTTTGATATCCGTTGACTTAATCTAACTCTTGGGTCATTTTCCGTTCTTCCAACCACACTATATGGAACTATAAAACCAAAACTTAAAAACACTCGTCTTGAGTTAAATTCTTCTGTCCAATGTTTATATAGAGACGCCTCAAAACAGTATAGGTCTTTTTGTTCTATTACAGGTGAAGAATCACCTATAAAAATTTTGTAATCTTCCGATAACACACTTATGTTACATTTATAGTTTATGTAACCATCAATTGATGCGTCATAGTGTGGATTTATTTTTCCACCTTTGTTCATATCAACTGCCTGAATAAAGATATTATCAAGCGGTAGGTTATTCTTTTCAGATATCCTTTTAAAAATAGTTTTAATAATTTGGGGAACCTCTTGTTGTAAAACTTTAGAAACCGACTGAAAATTTGTGATATAGTTTGTTAGTTCCGTGTTTGATATATCAATAATACAAGATTTTCCCTTCAGTGTTTTTGAGATTTCACTTAAGTGGTGATTCGGGGTTCCGTCTTCAGGGGTTAACGAATCTACCCAATCAACAATTATTTTGACCTCATCATTACTGATAAAATTTTTTTTTAACTTAAAAGGGGATAATTCCGTACTTTCCAATTTTCTTTAGGTTATGTTTCTCCAAAAATTCTCTTGGGTTCATTGCCTCAATTATTGTTAATTCCGCAGAATCAATCATCTGTTTGGCCTTTTCTTCCGTAACCGCCATAACACATAATTTATGTGTTGATGGTAATTCTCCTGTCGGCGATAAATCTATTTTTAAGATATTATCATTTTTCATTTTTTCTCTTGCTTGTGAAACTTTAGATTCTTCACACAATATACATATTCTCATATTATTTATTTTTTAGTAAATCTAATAATTCTTCTCTTTCTTCTTTAGTGATTGTTTTGTATTTTCTCATATCAACAATTACTTTTAATTGTTCAGGAAGAAAAACACCATTTAATGCGGTTTTAGCCACCTCACATTCTCTATGAGTCATTTCAAATGCTTCTTTAACGTTATCAACCCAAGTTTCAGTTTCAACCGATTTAAGGTATTTATTATCTGTTGTTCTTTGTATTAACTTTATCATAATATTATTTTTTTTATATAATGTATTTTTAAGGGTTACGATTCTTAATTAAAAAAATTGAACACTAATCCTCCCCAATCATGGAAGGTATCACCCGAACCTGGGTCTGAAGTTACTCTAATACCACCTACTGATGTAATGTTTGTAAATGTTACGTCAATATTACCAGGGAAGTATAAATCGGGACTATTTTCAAAATTATAATTTGGATTATTTAATGTATATGACCATACTGTAACCCAATCCTCAATTGAGTTGTCATATAAATCTATTGTGAGGTCGGAGGATTCGTAATCCTGGTGAACGTGTGCGGTTGCAATACCACATTTACCTGTTGTAAGTCTAGTTACATTCAAGATTGGTGGAAATCCAATATCGTAAGTGTCAAAATCGGATTCTCCACTATACGTTGACCAATTAATTGAAATTAATGGTTCCTCTTCCTGAGTAATACTAGAATTAAGTTTAATTTCAATAGGTGTATAGTATAAGGAATCACCCGTAAAACTAGAAATTCCAAAGTCATATACGGATAAAAATATAGTATCATCTATTGGTCCCAAAAAGTAACCAATCTGTGATGATACAATTAAGTTAAATTGTGGTGGGGAATAAAAATCATAATTAAAAGGAGCGATAAATGTTGGGGTGGTTATTTGAGTTTTATTTCTTGGAAAAATATAACATACATTATTGTTGTTAATATACTCACTAAAAGATACTAGATACAAACCTTCTTGAAATAATGGGTCATAAAACCACACTAACTCATCACCAAGAGTATTTTCTAAAACATCAACAACTAAATCACCAACAGATGTTAATTCAGAGTTACCCCAAACTATTGGAGTATCTCCTGTTGCTATAAAAACACAACCTGTTACATTAGGACTAACCTCAGTAACTGTAATTATT
>Ga0209500_10000086_pt1 | contig 86965 bp, 81 predicted proteins | sample S_140212_EF_Meta_FD_187323 | JGI IMG/M metagenome (GOLD analysis project Ga0209500, IMG submission 187323) | Freshwater microbial communities from Lake Simoncouche, Canada to study carbon cycling - S_140212_EF_MetaG (SPAdes) (version 2) | ecosystem: Environmental > Aquatic > Freshwater > Lake ...
ACGGCCATGAGTTCTTCTTCGAGGAGACGATCGGCGAACTGCGTGGAGGTCAGGCCGAAGGACTTGATGTTCGGAAAGAGGTAGAAGGCGCCCTGCGAGCGGTAGCAGGTCAGGCCGGGGATGGCGTAGAGGCCAGCCAGGAGGTTGAGGCGACGCTTGTCGAACACGGCACCCATCTCGGCGAGGGAGGCCTTGGCTTTGTCGGGGTGCTGGTGCACCGCGAGGGCACCGAACTGGGCGAAGGTGGTAGCGTTGGACGAAATCTGGCTCTGCAGGTCGGCCACGGCGGCAGCGAGGGTCTTGTCGGAGGCGACGAGGGTGCCGAGGCGCCAACCAGTCATGGAGTAGCTCTTGGCGTAACCAGAGACCGTGATGGTCAGGCGGGCCGCTTCAGGCGAGAAGGTCGCCGGGCTGCAGGTGGTCTGGCCGTCATAGACGAGGTTCTCATAGATTTCGTCGGACATGATCCAGACGTTGGCCTGCACGCAGATGGCGACGAGAGCTTCGAGTTCGGTGCGGGAATAGACGGCGCCGGTCGGGTTGGACGGGCTGTTGATGATGACCATGCGCGTCTTCGGGGTAAGTGCGGCGGTCAGCTGAGCCGGGGTGATCTTGAAACCGGTGACGTCCTCGGCGTTCACGACGACGGGCTTACCGCCGGCGAGCTTCACCATCTCAGGGTAGCTGACCCAATACGGAGCGGGAATGATGACTTCGTCGCCGGCGCTGATCGTGGCAAGGATGGCTAGGTAGCAGGACATCTTTCCGCCCGGGGAGACAACGACGTTGGCATCGGCGATGCCGGTGAAGCCGCGACGGGTGTAGTCTTCGGCGATGGCCTTGCGGAGAGCAGGGATGCCCGGCGTGGGGGCATACTTGGTCTGGCCGTCGGCCAGGGCCTTGGCGCAGGCGTCCTTGATGAACTGGGGGGTATCGAAGTCGGGCTCGCCGACGCCGAAGCCAACGACGTCCTTGCCGGCGGCCTTGAGGGCCTTCGCCTTGGCATCGACGGCGAGGGTCGGTGAAGGGGCGACGTTACGGGCCCAGGAGGAGAGAGCGGGATTCGACATGGCTTAGAGCCCCCACGCAAAGGACTCCTAGCGGATTGGCAAGACTGAGTAAAAAGAGGACTCGAGGTCCAGAGGACCGGAGGGCCAGAGAGTCCTAAAGTTACGGGTGGCAGGTGGCAGCCCTAGGTGGCGGGTGGCGGGCAATTAATCCTGCAACCAGCCACCCGAGGCCGCCACCCGCTACCTGAAACGACTTCCGTGCTCGTCTCAGATATCGATGGCGTCGTCCTTGGCCTTCTGGGCGCTGGCCTTGGCTTCGTTGGCCCGGCGCAGCGGCTTGAGTTGGTCGATGCCGACGGAAGAGGAAATCACCCAGGAGGTGATGGAGATCGTCAGGGTCGCCATGGCCCAAGAGTTGACAGTGAGGTCCCTGAGAAGACTGTCCGTCAGGGCCAGGATTGCTCCATTTGTCACGAAGAGCACCAGGTAGGCTCCCAGACCAAGCGTCAGGATCAAGATGGGGATCGAGACAATCATGAAGATCGCCAGCAAGAACGGGCGCAGGAATGAATTGAATAATCCGAGCACGATGGCGACGACGGCCAGCGTTCCGACGTCCTTATAGGTCAGATATCCGAAATGGCTAGCGACGAAGACACCCAGCGCGAGGGACGCCCATTCGAGGACCAAGACTCCGAGGCGACGTGCGACTTCCATCCCTGCATCATACCACAGGAAAGCCCCCCGACAAGGGGGACTTTCCAGCGGCTAGCTTAGCGGGCGTGGCGGACGTCCTCGCCGGAGAGGAGGAAGATGACCTGTTCAGCGATGTTCTTGGAATGATCGCCGATGCGTTCCAGGGCCTTGGAGATGAAGATCAGCTCGACGTGGGAGGCGGAGACCTTGGTGGTATCGCCGGCCTTACCGAAGAGCTCTTCGTAGTTCTTACGATTCAAGGCGTCGATCTCGGCGTCGCGCACGAGGACCAGACGGGCCTTGGCGATGTCGCCTTCAATGAAGCTATCGATTGCGAGGCGCAGGACTTCGCAGGCGATGATACCTTCAGCTGGGACGTGCAGGAGGTTCTTCAGCGGGCCGCGTTCGGAGATGACCATCGCACGCTTGGCGATGACCGAAGCCTCGTCGGCAATACGCTCGAGGTCATGGCCGATATCACGGGCGGCGAGGAGGAGACGAACGTCGCTACCCATCGGACCAAAGAGGGTCAGGTAGCGCATGATTTCACGATCGACGCGCTTCTCGAGCTCGTCGACGCGGTCGTCCATGCCGCGGACCTGCAGGGCTAAAGAATCGTCGCCGGTCTCGACGGCGCGGAGCACCAGGCGGGACATGTCGAGCGAGCGCTCGCCCATCAGGATGAGGTCGTCCCGGAGTTGGCGGAGTTCGTCGTGGAAGAAGCGTTGCATGTTGGTGTGTGTTAAAGAATCAACCGAAGCGACCCGAAATGTAGGCCTCGGTCTGGGCCTGCGACGGGTTCATGAAGATTTTCTCGGTGGTGTCGTATTCGATCTGCTTGCCGAGGTAAAAGAAGGCGGTGCGGTCCGATACGCGAGCGGCCTGCTGCATCGAGTGGGTCACAATCACGATCGTGAACTGGTCCTTGAGCTCATGGATGAGTTCCTCGATTTTGCCGGTAGCGATCGGGTCAAGGGCCGAGCAAGGCTCGTCCATCAGGAGGATTTCGGGGCGGTTGGCGATGGCACGAGCGATACAGAGACGCTGCATCTGGCCGCCGGAGAGGCCGAGGGCGCTGTCGTCGAGGCGGTCCTTCACTTCATCCCAGAGCGCGGCCTTACGGAGCGAGGTCTCGCAGGCTTCCTCAAGCACGGCACGGTCGCGGACGCCGACCACGCGGAGCGCGTAGACAACATTCTCAAAGATGGACTTCGGGAAGGGATTAGACTTCTGGAAGACCATCCCGACGCGGCGGCGGAGGGAGATGACCTCCAAGCCGGGGTCATAGATTGAGCGACCGTTGATAGTGATATCGCCCTCATGACTGATTCCGTCAACGAGGTCGTTCATACGGTTCAAATTGCGCAGCAGCGTGGACTTGCCGCAACCTGAAGGACCGATGAAGGCGACCACCTGGCGCTCCGGGATGTCGAGGGAGATGGCGTCGAGTGCCTTCTTCTGCCCGTACCAGAAACCATAATCCTTGATGGTGATATAGTCCTTGCGGCCTTCGCGTTCGGTGGCGGGGCGGACCTTGATGCGTGATGACGAGGGAGGGTTCATGATTTGGGGCATGAGGTAGTTTGTTTTTAGAAAGAGGCTCCCTTGAAGCGAGCGCGAAGGCGGTTGCGGATCCAGATTGCGCCGATGTTTAGGCAGACGACCAGGACGATGAGTAGGAGCGTGGTCGCAAAGACCATCGGACGGGCGGCATCGGAGTCCGGCGACTGGAAGCCGAGGTCATACACGTGAAAGCCCAAGTGCATGAACTTGCGGTCCATGTGCAGGAACGGTGCGGTGCCGTCGAACGGCAGTGTCGGGGCAAGCTTCACGACGCCGACCAGCATCAGCGGAGCTACCTCCCCTGCCCCACGGGCCATGGCGAGGATAACGCCGGTCAGGATGCCGGGGGCCGAAGCTGGCAGGAGAATGTCTCGAATCGTCTGCCACTTCGAAGCGCCGGTGGCCAAGGAAGCCTCGCGCATGCCGCGCGGAACTGCGGCCAGGGCTTCTTCCGTAGCGACGATCACCACGGGGAGGGTCATCAGGGCGAGCGTCAGGGAACACCAAAGCAGGCCACCTGTACCGAAGACCGGCGTGTTATTGTTATACTTCAACTGGTCGGCGAAGAAGAGCTGGTCGATCGAACCGCCGAGGACGTAGACGAAGAAACCGAGGCCGAAGACGCCGAAGACGATAGAAGGTACGCCGGCGAGGTTGTTCACGCTGATACGCACGATCCGAAGGACGGGACCATTCTGGGCGTATTCGCGAAGATAGATGGCGGTAATGACGCCGAAGGGCGTGACCATCAGGCTCATGAACACCGTCATCACCAGGGTGCCGAAGATGGCCGGCATCAAGCCGCCCTCAGTGTTAGCCTCACGAGGCTCATGGAAAACGAACTCACCGAGACGGGCAAAGAAGAGCTGCACTCGACCCCAAGTGTCGAGACGGTTCGGGAACCAGCCGCGGATGACTTGGGTGAGCGGGACGATGACCTCACGGCCAGCGGAATCCTTAGAGACCAGCGAAGCGACGGCGCCGCCCTCGACGACTTTCTTCGCTTCGGCCTGCAACGATGCGAAACGTTCTTCCAGTCCGGCGATCTGACGTCGGCGATCGACGATCTCATCTGCTAGCTTCAGATCTTCGGCTCGGCGCAGAGCCACGCGGGCTTTGTCCATCTCTTCGTTCACATCGCCGATACGATGGCGGGTAATCTCAACCAGCTTCTCACGGACGGCAGAAGCCGCGGCAACCTCGGCCTGGAAGGCGGCCTCGAAGGCCGTATCCGTCACCGCGATTAGCTTACCGTCGGACTTGCGAAGGGACAGCGGACGAACGAAAGCCGGTCCATTCTCGACGCGCTCCAGGCCAAGCACGTCGGCGGGGAAACTCTCGGACTTGATCTTGGCTTCATCGACCCAGAGGTAAGAATTGCCGTTTAGTTCGCGGAGGCCGACCTGATACTGAAGCTCGTAGCGGGGGTGGTCGGCGGGCGAGCCGGCACGGATACGGCGCTGGGCGAGCTGACCGATGATTGTGCGACCGTCGTCGACCTGTGCGACCGGGACCTGCGGGGCCCAGAAGACAGTGAGACCGTTCAGGATGACCAGGGACAGCAAACCGATGACCATGCCGAGGCCGATGATCAGGCCGAGGCCCGTGAACCAGACCCAAGGTTCGCCGCGGGGCGTGCTGCTGTCTGTAGAGGAGGCCATGGCTTAGACGACTTTGTAGCGCTCACGCAGGCGCTGGCGGAGGATTTCCGCGAGGGTGTTGATCACGAAGGTGAGCAGGAAGAGGCAGCAGGCGCCCAGGAAGAGCGCGCGATAGTGGGTGTGGCCGACGGCAGCCTCAGGCAGCTCGACCGCAATATTGGCCGACAGCGTGCGCATGCCACTGAACGGATTGGCTTCCATCACTGCGGTATTACCCGTGGCCATCACGACAATCATGGTCTCGCCGATGGCGCGACCGAAGCCGATCATGACACCCGAGACGATACCCGAGATGGCCGTCGGGACCACTACGCTCCAGACGGTCTGCCAGCGGCTGGCGCCAAGGGCGAGGGAGCCGGAGATCAGGGAGTTCGGGACGTTGGAAAGCGAGTCTTCGGCGATCGTGAAGACAATCGGGATGACGGCGAAGCCCATGACGAAACCGACCACGAGGGAGTTGCGGGAGTCGTAGGTCTCTCCGGTCGTCTGGCGCCACCATTCGCGGAAGTCGGCGATCGGCAGTCCGCTCGCGGTGTCCTTCACGGTGAAGAAGGCAGCTTCGACGGCCGGACCAGCCTGCCACGCGAAGTAAGCGCAGAGCGCGAGGAAGGGCAACAGCCAGAGGAACTCCATGCCCGGCTTGACCTGACGGCGAATAGGCTGTGGGAGCGCGGACCAGAGGAAGCCGGCAAACAGGGCCGCGGGGGCAAGGATGCCGACGGCGCAGAAAATCGAGATCAACCGTGGGTCGACGAGCGGGGCGAGCCAGAGACCGGCGAGGAAGCCAAGGACCACGGACGGCAGCGAAGCCATGATCTCCATCACGGGCTTCACGACATTGCGGTATTCCGGGCGAAGGAACTGCGAGACGTAGATCGCCGCGGTCAGCGCGATGGGGAGGGCGAAGAGCAGCGCAAAGATGGTGCCCTTGACCGTGCCGTAGAAGAGCGGAACGAGGGAATACTTCGCTTCGAACTCGTCGGAGCCTGCGCTCGACTGCCAGGTGTAATCCGGGCCAGTGGCGCCTTCGTACCAGATTTTTCCAAAGAAAGCGCCCCAGGATGATTCAGGATGATGGTCAACGATGCTCCAGCGATGAAGTTTGCCGTCGGCCGACAGTGCGGTGAAGCGGTCGTAGTTCCCAGCAAAAGCGACTTGGCGAATCGTTCCGGAGGGCGCGTCGCCTTCCCAGCGGAGCGAACCCGTGGTCATGTTGCGGATCTGCAACTTGCCTCCGGCGACCGATAGGTAGCATTTATTACCCTCGGCCGCGTAGATGCCTTCACCCGCGCCAGCGAGCGTCTCACCGTCATGGATTTTACCCCAGCGACGCAGGCTCTTACCATCGGACTGGAGCTGCGGGTACATCGACCAGACCTGCTGCTCGCCCGAGCGGCAAATGAAGACGACCGAGACGTTGCCAAAGATTAGGCCGGCCGAGGCGATCGCCGGATCGCGCGATTCTTTGAAGGGCACGAAGGACTGCAGGAAGGAGAAGTTCGCGCCGTCGTCGGCGTAGGTGCGCACTTCGCCGGACTTGCCGATGACAATGAGTGATTCGGCCGTGGAAGGGAGGAGCACCTGCTCGACCGATGCCGCGTCAGCCGCGACCACGAAGGGCGGACTGACGGTGACCTTAGCCTTGCCTCCGAGGCCTTTGCGCTCGGTCAGACGGACGGCGGTGAGGAGTGGCTTACCGGCCGATTCCTGACGGACGAGCAGAAGCCTAGTCTGAGGTCCTTTAGCGTTCCAGACGTCGACACAGGGAACGCCCGGCTTGCCGATTGCGACTGGCTCGAGGGCAGTTACCGAGGGTTCGACGGTTCGCTTTCCAGCGGCATCGAAGGTCGAACGATAGGTGATACGGAGTTCTTGGACTGACCCGTCGGAAAGGCCGAAGAAGACGAGGCCGGTCCGGGGGTAGCTCCGAACCGCAGTGACGCGACGATCACCGAGCGTGGGCGACCATTCGAGGAGCTTCGAGCCATCCTTGGCACGCTGGAAAAGCACCTTCCCGTCCGACTGGACGACAAAGGGGAAGTCGCCGTATTCGTCTTCACCGAAGGCGACGGCGGCCGCCGGGACATTGAGGGCGCCCACCGGGGCGACCTTGGCGCCGGTGAAGAGCGGGAATACCTGGAAAATCAGGAAGGCCAGCATCCCGAAGACCGCAAGCACGACGCCGACCCCGCCGAAGCGAATCAGCCGACCCATCCACCGGTCGGCGGCCAAGGTCATAGGACTTACCGTAAAACGCGATTCCGGCGCAGGCGCCGGAGTGGGCTTTTTGTCGGAAGTTTCCATCGGGTTACAGTCTGGTGTCGTTGGCTCTAATAAAGGGTAAGGCGGGGAGACCCCGCCTTGGGAGGACCCGAGACCGTACCGTCGCGCTTTTCAAACCGACCCCGAAGGGCGTGGTGGCGACGGTACGATTTCGAGACCAAGCTTATTCGGCGCTGTAGTACTTAAGGGAGGCGCGACCTTCGGAAGAGACGTCCGCCGGGAGGGGGAAGTAGCCATCCTTGATCGTGATTTCCTGGCCCTGCTTGGAGAGCACGAAGGTGATGAACTCGCTGGTGAGCTTGTCCATGTCCTTGGAGGGTGCCTTATTCACGTAGACGTACAGGTAGCGAGCCAACGGGTAGGTGCCATTGAGACAGTTGGCGTAGTTCGCTTCGATGAGGGGCGAGCCGTCTTCGACGGACAGGGCGAGAGGCTTGACGCCAGAGGTGCGGTAACCGATGCCCGAGTAACCGATCGCACCGAGGTCGGCGGCGATACCCTGGACGACGGAGGAGGAGCCGGGCTGTTCCTTGATGGAGGACTTATAGTCTCCGTTCTTCAGCGCGTTGTCCTTAAAGAAGCCGTAGGTACCCGAGGCGGAGTTACGACCGAAGGCCGAGATGGTCTTACCGGCAAAGGCGCCGGTCAGCTTGGCGTCACCCCAGGTGGCGATGTCCTGGCCACCGCGCTTACGAGTGGAGGAGAAGATGCCGTCAATCTGGGCGAGGGAGAGACCAGCGACCGGGTTGTCTTTGTGGACGAAGACGGCAAGGGCGTCGATGGCGACGGCGATCTTGGTCGGCTTGTGGCCGAACTTACCGGCGAAGCCAGCGACTTCGGAGGACTTCATCTCGCGGCTCATCGGGCCGACCTGGGCGGCACCGGAGGTGAGGGCAACCGGAGCGGTGCCCGATCCCTTACCTTCAACCTGGATGTTCACGTTGGGGTACTTGGCCTTGAAGCCTTCGCTCCAGAAAGTCATCAGATTATTCAGAGTGTCGGAGCCGACCGAGTTCAGGTTACCCGAGACGCCAGAGGTCACGGCGTAGTCAGGTAGCTTGGCATCGACGGTAACGACCTCGGCGGCGGCCGGGGCGGCGGACTGAGCAGAGACGACGGTCGCCGTGAGGGCGAGCAGCGCAAGGGACTTGAGGGAGGTGTGCATGTTTGTGGAAACAGAGGCATCATCTCATACGATTGTTACAGTCTAGTGTCGGCGGGGTGTTTCTTGGGTAATAGCCCTACCCCCTTCCCCGCCCACTAAATCAAGAAAACCCTTATTTCTTGAGGTATTCGCCAATCAGCTCGGCCGAACGGGCCTCAGCCTGAGCCAGCGGGAGCCCGCCTTTGACCCCGGGTCGCTTGTGACCCGACTGCATGAGCCAGGCATCTCGCAGGACAGCCGAGCTATCACGAAGCATCTTGAGTTTAGCCCCTTCAGCAAACTCCACGTCGGACTTCCATTTCATCATCGGTGCAAGTGAAGTCCACACGGCCTTCGCCATGAAGAGGTGACCTTGCTCGCCGGGGTGAAGATTATCTTTGGCGTAGATGAAAGTCGGATCGGCTTTCTTCGCCGCATCGACCGCCTGATGCAGGAGCGGGTGAATATCGATGACCTGCCAGCCGGCCGAACGTTGCGCGACAAGCCAAGCTCCGTAGGCCTCCATCACGCCATCGTAATTGATGACATCCTTTGCACGATCATCCGGGGCGTAAAGCGGCGGCGTGACGACGACGATCTGCGCACCAGCGCGAATGCAAGCGAGACGCAACCTGATGATGCCATCCTGGAAGGCGAGCTGACGCACCGCCTCGAGCGGCTGATAGATGCCGTCATTGATGCCGTAGCAAGCGACGACGAGCGTCGGCTTGTACTGCGCGAGCACGCGGCCGAGACGCTCATGCAAATCGGGGCGCGGGAACGCGCCGCCGGCATGGCCTGGCTCAGAAAGTCCCGAGGTCGTCTCGCTCGAAAGGCCCATATTAACGATCGACGCACGAGAGAGTCCCTTCTGCGCGCGGATGGCGGATTCAACGTAAACCGTCCAATTGCCGCCGTGCGTGATGCTGTCGCCAAGGAAGAGGACGCGGGGCTCGAGCTGTTCGGCGGAGACGCGCGCGGTGAACAGCATCAGAAAGGCGAGAAAGAGTCGGGGCATCCCTGCACCTTGACAGGTCACCGAAAGAGGTAAAAGCGGATTAAGGCATAAGTTATTAACGGTCGGCGCGCCACTTCCGCCTTCTCCCCGAGGGCCGAGGGGCTATCGTGAGCCGTCCTGAACCCGCCCATCCACATTAAGGGAGCCCGCACCCACAACCTGAAGGATGTGGAACTGACCATCCCTCGTTATCAGCTGACCGTCATCACCGGGGTCAGCGGATCGGGTAAATCGTCCCTAGCTTTCGACACCCTGCACGCGGAAGGTAGCCGCCAGTACCTCGAATCTCTCTCTGCCAAGGCCCGGGGAATGCTGGATTCGGCCCCGCGGCCCGACGTGGACTTCATCCGCGGCCTCTCCCCGGTCATCGCCATCGCCCAACGCACCGGCGGGAATACCAACCCTCGCTCCACGGTCGCCACCCTGACCGAGATTGCCGACCATGCCCGCCCCCTTTGGATCATCGGCGGAGACCGCTCCTGTCTGAAGGATGGGCAGCCCGTCCGCCGTCGCTCGCTCGATGATAACCTCCTCGCCCTAGAAGGTATCCCCGCTGGCACCCGCCTGATGGTGGTAGCCCCGGTCGCCAAAGACCGCCCTTCCGTCCTCCTCGAAGCCTCCGCCGATCTCGGCCGACGCGGCTTCTCACGTGTCCGCGTCGATGGCGCGGTCGCCACGCTCGAAGAAGCCGCGGGCCTGCTGACCGGACGCGAGGCCAAGCAACTCGACGTTGTGGTCGATCGTATCGTCGCCGGCCCCGACCAACGCAGCCGCCTGGCCGACTCGCTCGAACTGGCCTTCCGCGAAGGACGCCATCGCGCAATGGTCTTGGCGGAGAAAGACGGACAATGGGAGGAACACATCCTCTCGCTCCACCTCGCCTGCGAGCATTGCGGCGAGAGCTACGAACCCATCAGCCCGCGCACACTCTCGCATAACCACCCCGAAGGCGCCTGTCCTGATTGCGGCGGCCTCGGCAGGCAGATGCGTTTCCAGGAAAGCCTCTCCATCCGCGACGAAGTGCTGTCGATCCATGACGGCGTTGTGAAGCCTTGGAAGTGCGCGACCCGCAAGACGCTCATCCGACGCAACGCGATTACGCGTGCGCTGGCCGAACAGGTGCCGTTCGATCTCAAGACACCGTGGCGCGATCTGCCTAAGGCCGTCCGCGACCTCCTGCTACACGGCGACCCGAAGCGTAAGTTCCTCCTCCCGCCGCCCAAGGGCCGGAAGCCCGTCGAGACTGTCTGGACCGGCATGTTTACGGAACTCCAGCACGCCTACCGTACCACCACCGGGGAATCTCTCCGCCAGCGCCTGCTCCAATTCCAGGCTGGGTCCGTCTGCGCTGGCTGCCAAGGTCGTCGCCTCTCCCCCACCGCCCTATCCTTACGCCTCAATGGCAAGACGATGGCAGAGTTCCTCGCGATGACCATCCCGGCCGCGCTGGAATTCACCAAGCAGCTCGCCACGCATCCCAGCGTGATACCCGCCGAAGAAGCGCGCCGCGGACTCGAGCAGCGTCTGTCGTTCCTGAATGACGCCGGCCTCAACTATCTCACGCTCGACCGCGAATGCAGTTCGCTCTCCGGCGGCGAAGCCCAGCGCGTGCGCCTCGCCACGCAGCTCGGCCTCGGACTCGTCGGCGTGACCTACGTCCTCGACGAACCCAGCATCGGCTTGCACCCGAGCGACCATCAGCGGCTCATCGGTTCGATCCGTGGCCTGCGCGATCTCGGCAACACCGTTCTGGTCGTCGAACACGATCGCGACATGATGCTCGCGGCGGATCACCTCATCGAAATGGGGCCGGGCGCGGGCATCGACGGCGGACGCATCGTCTTCGAAGGGACGCCCAAAGCCTGCGCTGCGCACGCCACCTCGCGCACCGGCGCCTATCTCTCCGGCCGTGCCACGCTGGAAGGTATCGTGAAGCGCAAGGCTCCAGGAAAAGCCCAGCTCACCGTCAAGGGCGCCACCGAGAACAACCTCAAGGACATCACCGCGTCTTTCCCGATTGGCGGCCTCACCGTCGTCTGCGGCGTCTCCGGCTCAGGCAAGAGCACGCTCGCCATCGACATCCTTTCCGCCGCCGCTGCGCGTAAGATCAACGGCGCCAAGTTCGTCCCTGGCCGCCATACCGGCATCGATGGACTCGAGCAGATCACCGCGTTCACCGCCGTGGACCAGGAACCCATCGGTCGCACCCCGCGCTCTAATCCCGCGACCTTCACCGGCATCATGGACCTCATGCGTGAGCTCTGGGCCGCGCTCCCGCTCGCCAAGGCCCGCGGCTACGGACCCGGACGCTTCAGCTTCAACGTGCGGGGCGGACGGTGCGAGACCTGCTCCGGCGAAGGCTCGGTCGCGCTCGACATGCAGTTCCTCGGCGAGACCTTCGTGGACTGCCCCAGCTGCGCCGGGCGACGCTTCAACCGCGAGACGCTCGAGGTGCGCTTCAAGGGACTCAGCATCGCCGACGCGCTCGGTCTCTCGGTCAATGAAGCCGCTGAAGTCTTCCGCGCCCAGCCGAAGCTAGCCGAGAAACTCCGCACGCTCGCCGAGGTCGGCCTGGGTTACATCAAGCTCGGACAGGCCGCCAACACGCTCTCCGGCGGCGAAGCCCAGCGCCTCAAGCTCGCCGCCGAACTCGCGCGCCGCGACCACTCCGGACGACTTTACGTCCTCGACGAACCCACCACCGGCCTGCACTGGGACGATATCGCCAAGCTGCTCGCGCTGCTCGGCCGACTCCGCGACGCGGGCGCCACACTCATCGTGATCGAACACCACGCCGATGTGATCCTCGCCGCGGACTGGGTGATGGAGCTCGGACCCGAAGGCGGCGACAAAGGCGGCACGCTCGTCTACGCCGGCCTGCCAGAAGGCCTGCTCAAGCAGAAGGGCTCGCCCACGGGAAGGGCGTTGGCGGGCGACGCACAGCGTTCTTAGTTCGTTGTTCCTAGTTCTTCGTCAGAACCTAAGCAGACATCCTACAGCCGTGCGGAGATCAGTGCCGCGACGACGTTCAAATCAGCGACTTCGCTATCGTTGAATTCGTAGGGCTGCATCTTGCCGATACCGAGCACACCGATGACCTTGCCGTCGCTACCGACGATCGGGACGGCGAGGGCGCCTTGGACGTTCGTCTTGCGCGCGTCGGGCTTGGCGACGCCGCCGAGGTCTTCCTGGAGGTTGCAAAGCTGGACGGCTTCCTTGCGCTGCGCGGCGCATCCCGCGATACCCTTGCCGAACGGGATGTTATCGATCTTCGGCAGCAGCATCGGCAGCACGTGCGGAGGGATGCCGTGCTGGGTGACGAGCGTGAGCAGGCCCGTGGACGGATCCGTGCGGTGAAGCGTACCCGTGACGCATGAGAAGTTATTGAGCACCTGGACCAGCACGGCGTTCCAGTCGGGCTGACCGACGAGGAGTTCCGGGACACCAGCGGTAGGTTGTGACATGTTAAGAATATTAGACAACGCCCTTGGCCATGCGTTCCGTCAGCCAGGCGAGGCCGCCGGCTTCATCGCCGAAGACGCCGTCGAGCTGGGCTTCGAAGGCTTCGTCGAGGACCTGGGAGAACCAGCCGGCGGGCTTGTGGCCTTGGGCAATCAGATGACGTCCAAGGATGATACGCTTGGGCGCCGAATCGGCGACCTTCAAGGCTTCCGCGCGCTCCGCGAGCCAGATTCCCTGAGGCGATGCTTCGCCCGGCCAGAGCGGCGGGCGTCCCTTCCGGTCAGCGATGTCGACGCGAATCAAACGATCGATGCGGACCACCTTAGTGGCGAGACGGCGAACGGCGGCATCGCCGGCCTTCGCCCGGAAAAGTTCATGCGGCTGGGCATGCCAACGGACCAAGGGCAGCACCGACTCGAGCAGTTTTGTCTCGCGGGTAATCTGGCCGAGGAAGTTTTCGGCGAGCGGCACGCTCGCTTCCTCATGCCCATAAGAATGGATTCGTCCGTCATGCGGTTCGACCTTCGTGTGCGTCGCCTTGCCGAAATCGTGCAGCAAGACGGCCAAGCCCACGATGAGATCTTCATCGCGATCGCCGACCCGCTCCTGGGCGTAAGCATCGAGACAGTACAGCGTATGATTCCAGACATCACCTTCGGGATGCCACTCGGGATCCTGAGGGACGCCGATGATGGCGTGCAGCCCGGGGTAGAACTTAGTCCACCCACAATCCTTCAGGAAGGCTAAGCCCATCGATGGCTTGCGCCCGCGGAGGATGAGCTTCGTCCATTCTTCCATCAGGCGTTCCGGCGGAAGGTCAGCCTGCGAGAGCGTGGCGCAGAGCACGACGGTCTCCGGGGCGACCGAGAATTCGAAGCGCGCCGCGAACTGCATCGCGCGGAGGACGCGCAGCGGGTCTTCGGCGAACTTATCTGAGACATGGCGGAGACGCTTCGCCTTCAGGTCAGCGACGCCGCCCCACGGATCGACCAGCTCGCCCGTGAACGGGTCCCACATAATCGCATTGAGCGTGAAGTCGCGGCGTTCCGCGGCGTCCTTCGGCGTCATCGAAGGGTCGGCCTGCACGTCAAAATCCGTATGCTTGGCGCCCGTACGGTTCTCGCGACGGGGCACCGAGACATCGATCGGGAAGTCCTTGAGCTTCGTCACGCCAAAGGCCGCGCCTACCGTGATGATACCGAATTCCTTACGCAGGGCGGCTTCGACCTGGCGCGTGCCGAGACCATAGACCTCGATATCAAAATCGAGTACCGGGACCCGCATAAGCGCATCGCGCACGCAACCGCCGACGAGGAACGGGCGGCCGCCCGCGTCACGCAGTAACTCGACGACGCGGCGCACGGGCGCAAAGTCGCCGTCGAGGCGGATAAGACTGGGCTGCAAGTCAGGCACGCCCCTACCCTACCGACGCACGGGCCGGAGGCGAGTGGTTTTGCGACTCAGAGGTTGGTCGTGAAACCTTCCTTCAGCAGCCAAGCCTTGGCCGTGTCACGACGGTCGCCTTGCAGCACGATCTCGCGGGCTTCGAGGGCTCCACCCGTACCTAGGGCGCGCTTCAACTCCTTGAGCAACGCCTCGCGCATGCGCATCTCCTGCGACTCGATCCAGAGACCCTTGAGGATGGTCACTTCCTTACCGCCGCGACCGGCACGTTCGTATTGCAGGATGACCTTACCCAGCTTCGGCTTTGGCTTGGCCACGGGTACGACCGGCTTCGGGGGCGGGCCAGGCGGCAGATCCTGACCATCCAACTTATCGAAAGGGCTACCGCTCATGCGCCGCGTCCACAGGTCCCCGCACCCGGCGACCCGCCTTGGAGGAAGACCAGCGCCTTTTCATAAGAGCGGCGGCGTAGGTAGTGATCGAGGTCGCCGGGCAGACCCGATTCCGGGGCGGCCACTTCTGCATCGAGTACCCGCATGCACTCCAAAAGACCCTCTTTGGCGAGGCCCGGCTGGGCGAGGGACTGGAGCGTTTCCAGGATGCGTTGGCGGCGGACAGGGTCCATTTGCCCGCAGATTGCGGGGCTAACGGGGCCGGGGCAAGCCCGCGGGGCGGTTTTCATAGTGGACAAAAGGCGGGGGGCTTCCCTATACCAACCCTTCCTCTGGATGGATAGCTCAGTTGGTTAGAGCGTCTGCTTTACACGCAGAATGTCGTGGGTTCGAGTCCCTCTCCGTCCACCCCTTCCACTACACTCTCAAGCCGCCATGACGCCCCCTAAGAAGAAGCACACGCTCTCCGCCCTCGTCGAAAATAAGTTCGGCGTCCTGGCTCGCGTTGCCGGCATGCTCTCCGGTCGCGGTTTCAACATTGAGACCCTTAACGTCGGCCCGACCCACGACCCGGCCTACTCGCGCATCACCGCGACTGTCGTCGCCGACGACGCCGCCCTCGACCGCTGCGTCAAGGCCCTCGATAAGCTGATCAATGTCATCACCGTGAACGACTTCTCCCGCGAGGAAGTCGACCACGTCGCCCGCGAGCTCATCCTCGTCAAGGTGAAGTCCGACAAGAAGACCCGCACCGAGATCCTCGAGATCGCCGGCCTCTTCCGCGCCAAGGTCGTCGACGTCGCCCACGACTCCCTGCTCATCGAATTCACCGGTAACGTGACCAAAATTTCCGCCTTCCTCGATCTCGTCGAACCTTTCGGTATCATCGAAACCGCCCGCACTGGGGCTGTCGCCCTTACCCGCGGCCTCAAGAAGGCCTCCAAGTAACCCCTTTTCCACCAAAACACCATGCCTGCCAAAGTGTACACCGACAAGGATGCCGATCTCGGCTTCCTTAAGAACAAGACCCTCGCCGTCCTCGGCTTCGGTTCCCAGGGACATTCCCACGCGATGAACCTCCGCGACAGCGGACTCAACGTCATCGTGGGCCTGTACAAGGGTTCCAAGTCCGCCGCCGCCGCGAAGAAGAAGGGCTTCAAGGTCTATGAGACCGCCGAAGCCGTCCGTCGCGCCGACGTCATGCTCGTGGGTATCCCCGACATGAAGCAGGCTTCCGTCTGGGAAAAGGACATCGCTCCTAACCTCGGCAAGGGTGGCAAGACCGTCCTCTTCATCCACGGCCTCTCGATCCACTACAAGCTGATCAAGCCCGGCAAGAACGTCGACATCGCCATGGTCGCCCCCAAGGGCCCCGGCCACGTTGTCCGTGCCCAGTATGTCGAAGGTAAGGGCGTCCCCGCCCTCATCGCCGTCCAGCAGGATATCTCCGGTAAGGCTACCAAGACCGCTCTCGCCTGGGCCAAGGGCATCGGTGGCACCCGCGCCGGCGTCATCAAGACCTCATTCAAGGAAGAAGCTGAAACCGACCTCTTCGGCGAACAGGCCGTCCTCTGCGGCGGTGCTTCCGAGCTCGTCAAGGTGGGCTACGAAACCCTCGTCGAAGCTGGCTACCAGCCCGAGATGGCCTACTTCGAGTGCCTCCACGAGCTGAAGCTCATCGTCGACCTCATGGTCGAGTCCGGCATCTCCGGCATGCGCTTCTCGATCTCCGAGACCGCCAAGTATGGCGACATCACCCGCGGTCCCCGCGTGATCAACAGCTCGTCCCGCAAGGCCATGCGCGAGATCCTCAAGGAAATCCAGTCCGGCAAGTTCACCGCCCAGTGGGTCAAGGAATACAAGGGCGGCCTCAAGAACTACACCAAGCTCCTCAAGAAGGGCGAGAACCACCCGATCGAAAAGACCGGCCAGCGTCTCCGCGCTCTCATGCCTTGGGTCCAGAAGCGCAACATCCGCGGCGCCCAGGCCGAGTACACGACCAAGTAAAGGTCGCCGGGAAACCGGAAAGCAAAGGGCCGACGCAAGTCGGCCCTTTTTCGTGCCCCAAACCACCCCTGACCCGGGGTGTCATCCAAGGGGTTGCCAAGCATGGACAAAAGGATTGGCTACGGCCAACCCCATGAGCGTGCCCCCCTCCACCCCTGATTCCATCCATTCAGATGCGTTCCTCGCGCGCCTGATGCGCGACCAGCTGAAGCTGTCGATCGCCTGCGCGCTGTGCTTCGTCGTCGCGCTCGTCGCCCTGCCCTTGCTGAACTACTTCCAGCCGGAATTCATGGCCCAGCGCATCTACGGCTTCACGCTCACGTGGCTGATCCTCGGCGTGCTCTTCTTCCCCTTTGTGTGGATCATCTCCTATATCTTCATCAAGCGCTCCATCGCGCTCGAGGATGCCGAAGCTAAAGCCGCCCTGGACGGCCTGACCAAGTAACATGAACGCCCTCCTCGCCGCCGCCGGCATCGATCCTTGGATCGCCATCTGCTCCCTCGTCACCGTCGTCATCACCGTCGGCATGGGCTTCTGGACCGCTGGTAAGTCCAAGAGCGCCGGCGACTTCTTCGTCGCAGGCCGCTCGGTCTCTGTCGGCTGGAACGCCTCCGCCATCTCGGGCGAATACCTCTCCGCTGCCTCCTTCATGGGCGTCGCGGGCATGGTGATGCTGAATGGCTACGACGCGCTCTGGTATCCAGTGTGCTATGCGTGCGGCTACCTCTTCCTGCTACTCTTCATCGCCGGCCCGCTGCGTCGCTTCGGCGCCTACACCATTCCGGACTTCGCCGAAGGCCGCTATGACTCGCCGGTGTTCCGCAAGATCGCCGTCTGCTTCGTCCTGTTCATCGGCTTCTTCTACACCATGCCCCAGATGAAGGGCGCGGGCACCACGCTCGCCTACATCTTCCCGGGCCTGCACTACTCCGTCGGCGTCATCGTCGTCGGCGCGGTCATCACCCTCAACGTGTCGCTCGGCGGCATGAAGGGCATCACGCTCGTCCAAGCCTTCCAGTATTGGCTCAAGGTCTTCGCTATCACTATCCCGATCTTCGTGCTGGCCTCTATCGTCGGCCATTATCAGCAGCACCTCGAGGCCAACAAGACCGCCCAGGAAACCGTCGCCGCCGCCCCCGCAGGCATCGAGCGCAAGGCCCTCCCGGCCAAGGCTCCGAAGGACGAACAGTGGATCGCGCCGTTCGGTAGCCTGACCACCAAGGCCGTCGACAACGCCATCAAGGCCGCCAAGACGCCCGAAGAAAAGGCCACGCTTGAAGCGAACAAGAAGCCCTACTCGCTCCTCTACACCTACTCGTTGATCATCGCGCTCGTCTGCGGAACCGCTGGCCTGCCGCACATCCTCGTCCGCTTCTACACCAACCCGGACGGCGTCGCCGCGAAGCGCACCACGATGTGGGTGATGATCCTGATCGGCGTCTTCTACGTCTTCCCTCCCGTCTACGGTGTCATCGGCCGTTCGCTCATGCCGGAACTCTACGAAGCCATCGGCTCGAAGGGCACGGATAAGGTCGTGCTCGAACTGCCCACGCTGCTCGCCGGCCGTGACTACCCGGTGCTCGGCTCAGTCCTCTCGGGCATCACGTGCGCCGGCGCCTTCGCCGCGTTCATGTCCACCTTCTCCGGACTGCTCGTCTCGATGTCCAGCGCCCTCGCCCACGACATCTACGGACGCATGCTGAAGCCAGAATCCTCCCCCGAGCAGCGCCTCAAGGCCTTTAAATGGGCCGCCGTCATCATCGGCGTCGTCTCCGTCGGCCTGGGCACTCAGGTCGAGAAGCTCAACATCAACTACCTCGTCGGACAGGCCTTCGCCATCGCGGCGGCCAGTTACTTCCCCCTGCTCTTCATGAGCGTGTGGTGGCGCGGCATGACGATGAAAGGGGCGGCGACCGGCATGCTCGTCGGCGGCCTCATGGCGCTCGGTGCGATTACTCTCACCACACTTTCTGACGTCTACGCCGTGCAGTCGCTGGCCGAATTCTGGGTCGCTCACCCGCTCGCCCGCATCCTTTGCGAACAGCCCGCCATCTGGGCCGTGCCGCTGTCGATCATCCTGATGATTGTGGTCTCCAAGGCCACGGCCTCGACGGTCCCAGCCGACGTGCGTATGAAGATGCTCGTCCTGCACGCGCCTGAAGCCCTCGGCCTGAAGCAGGAATATATCAAGGAGCACGAAGGCCTCGGCGGCCACTAAGCCAGTTTCCGGGGGTGGATTATTCCCGCCCCCGGAAACTTGAAACTTGGAAGTCAGGCAGGGGGCGTCTTTGCTGGAGGCGTGCCTAACGAACTCACCGAAGACGACTCCCGCGCCTATGGCGTCGTCCAGGCGTTCTCTTTGCCCCTCTCCGGCGGCGCCCTCTACGCTGCCACGCTTCTGACCTACCGGGGCGCGGAGGTATTCCTGGGCCTCGTCCCGGATCCTTACGACCGTGTGGTCTGGCTCGGCGTCGGCATGGGTATCCCCGTCGCGCTCTGCGGCGCGGTGATCGCCGTCTTGTCCACGATGAACCGACGTTGGGATTTCCTGAGGGTCGCCGCCACCATCCTTCTCATCGGCAACCTCGCCATACCCGCCGCCTGGGGCGTACTTTGGATCATCCGTCAGAGCTAATCTTTCGTCATGTCTGGCCCCATCGTCATCGTCACCCGCGGCAGCCCGCTGGCTCTCCAGCAAACGCACGACGCGGCCGCTCGCCTGCAGGCGGCACTCGGCCGTCCGACGGAGATCCGCATCCTGACCACGACTGGCGACCGCCAGGCGAGCTGGTCACTGGAGAAGCAAGGCGGCAAAGGCCTCTTCACCGCCGAGCTCGAGCAAGCCCTCCTCCGCGGTGAAGCCGACCTCGCGATTCATAGTTCCAAAGATCTTCCGACCGAGATGCCCGCTGGCCTCGCCATCGCCGTCTGCCTGCAGCGCCAAGATCCCCGCGACGTGCTCGTGCGCCGCAGTGAGATCGGTAGCCCCAAACTGATTGCCACTGGCAGCCCTCGACGTCGCGCACAGGGGGCGCTCGCGTTCCCGCAGGCGCAGTGGACTGAACTGCGTGGTAACGTCGACACGCGCCTGAAGAAGCTCGCCAACGGCGACGCCGAGGCGTCGTACCTCGCCGCTTCCGGCCTCAACCGCCTGGGCATCAAGGAATGGCCTGGCCTTTCGTTCGAGCCTGTCGCGCTCGTCGACATGGTACCTGCCGCCGGCCAAGGCGCCGTCGCGCTCCAATCCCGCTCCGCTGATATCGCGCACTATATCTCCGCCGGCTGCGCCTCCACGACCTATTCCGTGACCGTCGAACGGCTGTTCCTCGCCAAGCTCGGCGAAGGCTGCCACACCGCGTTCGCATGCCACCATGCCGCGGGTCGCGTGCACCTCTTCCGCGCGGATTTTGGTTTCCGCGACTTCGACTTCCCTGTCACCGACCTCGCCGCGGCCTCCGCCTTGGCCGACGACATCCTCCGCCAGATCCTGCCCCGCTAAATATGAGCAAACTCCCTCTCCGCGATCGCCTCGTTGTCCTCACCCGTCCGGAAGGACGTGGTGCCGACTGGAAGACCGCACTCGTCGACGCCGGCGCGGCGGTCTCCGAACTCCCACTGCTTGAGATTAAGTTCGAGCCCGATGACACCGTCCTCAGCGAAGTCCTCGACGCCATGGGCGAATACGACTGGCTCATCTTCACCAGCGCTAACGGCGTCCGTGGCTTCTTCGACCGCTTCTTCGAGCGCTTCACCGACATTCGTTCCGTTGGCGGTGTGCGCTTTGCCTGCCTCGGACCCGCGACCGAGAAGGCCCTGCGGCAGTACCACTTGGACAGCGATCTCACCGCCACGCAGAACGACGCCTTATCGCTCGGTCGCGAGCTGATGAACAAATATGACGTCGAGAACCAGAAGCTCCTCGTCGTCACCGGCAACCTCAACACCCCCGAACTCCCGCGGCTACTCGCCGAAGGTGCGATGGGAATCGTCGACGTCATCAAAGTCTACGCCACCGAGGAGAAGTCCGTCGCCGAATCGCCCGAGGCGGCCGAGTTTCGTCGTCGTGGTGCCGACATCATCGTGTTCGCCAGCCCATCCGCAGTGGAATCGTTCCTGCACCAAGCCGCGTCACTGCGTCCGGACGCCGGTGCGCGTCAGCCCAAGGCCGTCGCCATCGGCGCCACCACCGCCGATGCGTTACGCAAAGCCGGCATCCCGCTGGCCGGCACCGCTTCTGCACCGACCGCCGTCGCCATTCGCAACGCGGTAATTGAAGCCCTCACATGATTGGCACGGCGCGCATCAAGGTCTGCGGGATCACCCGCGCCGCCGACGCCACCATGGCCCTCGCCCAGGGAGCTGACTTTCTCGGCATCAATTGCTGGAACGGTTCGCCTCGTTTCGTGCCCGCAACCGCCCGCGCCGCGCTCCTGCGCGAAATCCCGGCGGAAAAGCGTGTCGCCGTGACCGTAAACCCGACCGTCGCTGACGCCGCCGCGCTCATCGCCGAAGGCTTCGCGATCGTCCAGGCCCACTTCGATCCGGCGAAGAACGAGTGCGACCCCAAGACCCTCTCCGCCAAGCTGGGCGTAAAGCATCTCTGGCTGGCCCCCAAGCTCGCGGACGGCGCCGAATGGCCAGCCGATCTCATTCCTCTCGCCGAAGGCTTCGTGCACGATGCGCATGCCAAAGATGCCTACGGAGGTACCGGCAAAGTCTCCGACTGGAGCCGCTTTCAGCAACTCCAGCAGAAATACCCGCAAAGCCTGTGGATTCTCGCCGGCGGTCTCGGGCCGGATAATATCGATGCCGCGGCCAACTCGGGAGCGGGCTTTTTCGACCTCAACAGCGGAATCGAACTTGCTCCTGGACTTAAGTCTGCCGAAAAAATGGCTGGCGTGTCGGAAGTCCTGCTTAAAAATACTCAATCGTAAGACCCACCCCCCTTTCCGAGCACTTGGCACGGGGGATGCATAAGTGGACTTGCTCAACCGAACGCCTAACCCAACCTAAACACACCACCATGAAGCTCGTCGTCGCCATCATCAAACCCTTCAAACTTGAAGAAGTTAAGGACGCTCTCGCCGAAATCGGCATCGAGGGTATGACCGTAACTGAAGTCAAGGGCTTCGGTCGCCAGAAGGGTCACACGGAAATCTACCGCGGTTCCGAATACACCGTCGATTTCCTTCCTAAGGTGAAGATCGAGGCCGCCGTCGCTGACGAGCAGGTCGAGAAGGCCATCGCCACGATTTCCAAGGCCGCCCAGACGGGCAAGATTGGCGACGGTAAAATCTTCGTCCTTGGCCTTACTGACGTCATCCGCATTCGCACCGGCGAGCGCGGCCCTGCCGCCATCTAAGTCCCCTGTTCGGAGCAAAGAGAAGGGCGTCCCTCGGGACGCCCTTTTTCTTTGGCTTATTTCGCAGCGGCTTTGGCTGCGGCCCTCGCCGCGTCGCGCTTGGCCAGCATGCCAGGCGAGTTCCACTTAATCACGTGGTAGGTCGCCTGCCCTTCGCCGGCATTACGAATGGCGTGGTCGATGTTGGCGGCCTGGAAGATGACGGAGCCCGGTCCGAGCTTGACCCAGTCGCCAGCGACGAGGGCCTCGACCGTGCCCTCCTTCACGATGAGCAATTCTTCGTCGGCATGCTGGTGGGGCGGGTGCGGCGCCTGGCCGGGATTCAGCGTCGTGATATGATATTCGAGCTCGTCGAGGGTCGCGGTCGGAGACTCACAAACCTTGCGATAGGCGCCAATCTTGGTCGGCTTGACCACCATCTTCTCCCAATCAAAGGCCATCGAGCCCATGATGGGCTTCGGAGTCGGGACGGAGGCGGCGAGACGGTCCTGGCCGATGAAGCCAAGGAGGCCCAGGCAGACGGAGGCGGTCAGGGCGGCGACGGCGAGGTCGCGACGGGTCGGGGTGATCATGGGTCATTTCTAGGAAGCCCGCCGAGGGGAGTAAAGAGCCCATCCAGACGCCTTGCCCTCCGGCCGACCCCGGGCGTAATCTGCCGCATGCTTCGCCCCCCGCTCCGATGGACGGCCGCCCTGCTCGCTTTAGCGACCCTGCTCGTGGGCTGCGGCGACGGCAAGACCACTGCCGAGAAGAAGGCCGCCGAAGGCTACCTGATCATTAACAATATGGCCGAGCCCTCGGGGCTCGATCCGCAGACGATTACCGGGCTCAGCGAAAGCCACATCATCGCCGCCCTCTTCGAAGGCCTCGTCAATTACGACCCGAAGGACCTGCACCCCATCCCGGGCGTCGCCGAAAGCTGGACGATGTCGAAGAACGGCAAGACCTGGACCTTCCGCTTGCGCGAGAATGCCCGCTGGTCGAACGGCGACCCCGTGACCACCGCCGACTTCCTCTTCAGCTACGAGCGCATGCTCACGCCGAGCTTTGGAGCCGAATACGCCTCGATGCTGCACGGTATCCGTGGAGCCAAGCATTTCCACACTGGTAAGACTAAGGACTTCAAGTCCGTCGGCCTCCGTGCCCCCGACGCGCGCACGCTCGTCATTGAGCTCGAAGACCCCATTCCTTACTTCCTGCAACTGCTCTGCCACCACAGCTGGATTCCCGTGCACCCGGCCACGATTCTCAAGCACGGCAAGATGGACTCGCTCAACACACTTTGGACCCGACCCGGCTCGCTCGTGGGCAATGGTGCCTTCACGTTGGAAAAATGGGAAGTGGCCCGCCGCGTCGTCGTGCGCAAGAACCCGCGCTACTGGAACGCCCCGGAAGTCTCGCTCAACGCCGTCGAATTCCGCGCCATCTCCGACCTCTTCGCCGAAGAGCGCGCCTTCCGTGGAGGCGAACTGCACATCACCGGTGCGGTGCCGCCCTACAAGGTCGCCAAACTCCGCGAACAGAAGGCCCCGCAGCTACGCTTAGATCCGTTCTTCTCCACCTCCTTCGTTTGGGTGAACTGCGATATCAAAGGCGCCAAGCCGGCCGACCTCGCCGCCCGCAAGGCCTTGCTGGATCCGCGCGTCCGCCAAGCGCTCGGCATGTCAATCGATCGTAACCTGATTGCCGAAAAAGTCCTGCGCGCCGGCGAGACCCCTGCCTTGCACTTCACCCCGCCCGGCACCGGCGGTTTCCTACCGACCGCTCGATGGAAACAGGATGCGAACGAGGCCCGCCGCCTGCTGGCCGAAGCCGGCTACCCCGGCGGAAAGGGCCTACCTAAATTCGATTACCTCTACAATAGTTCGGAAGGTTCACAGATGGTGGCTCAGGCCTACCAGGAGATGTGGCGCCGCGAGCTCGGCGTGGAAGTCGAGCTACGCAACCTCGAATGGAAGGTCTACCTGTCCGCGATGCGCAAAGGAGAGTACCACCTCTGCCGCGGCGCCTGGGTCGGCGACTATAACGACCCCAACACTTTCCTCGAGATGCTCATCAGCGGCAACGAGCTCAACGTATCGAGTTGGAGCGATGCCGCATACGACCGTCTGCTCGGCCTCGCCGCCAAGGAAACGGACGCCACCCGGCGCTTCGGTTACTTCCAGCAAGCCGAGGCTCGCCTCATCAGCCAAGCCCCCGTCTTGCCCGTCGTCTTTAATAAGAATAAGTTTCTCATCCGCCCCGAGGTCCAGGGCTGGTATCCGACCCTACTCGACCAGCACCCGTTCACCGCCGTCCGGCTCGTCCCCGCGAAAGGGGATTGAACGGAACGCCCCCTCGCCTACGCTGACTTCATTCCCATGCGCTCCCTTGCCCTCGCCCTGCTGACCTCCCTGATCGCCGCCTCCGGCTACGCCCAAGCCGCCGACCCCCTCCGCACCGGCGGCGAAGACAAGGCCTTCGCGAAACTTCGCGGCATCACCTTCTTCTTCATCGACGTCAGCACCTCCGAAAGCCGCCCAGAAGACGCTGACCTCCGGGGCGAGATCCGCGACGCGATGGAGCTCGAGATGCGTCGCGCCACTATTACCCCCAAAGAATTCAATCCGCAGACGCCGGAAACCTCCACGCCCCTCCTGACCATCGACGTCCGCTTCAACCGCGGACTCGGTCGCTACGACGCCGACGTAATTCTTTCCGTCCGCGACAACGCCACGATTACCCGCAATAAGGAAGCCGTACTGGCCCAGTCCTACTCGCAATCGAAACGCGCCAGCGGCACCTCCGAGGCCACGCTGAACCGCGAGATCAAGGCCCGGAGCCGTGAACTGGTGCAGGAGATCATCCTAGGCATCAAGAACCTGAAGTAAGGCCACCGGCCTCGACGCCTTCTATCACACCTTGCGCCGCACGTCCCGGTGGCCCAAGTATTGGTTCTGAACTTATGTCCTCCGTCGAAGCCCGCCTCTCCGAACTCGGTCTCACCCTGCCGACTCCCCCCGTCGCCGCCGGCGCTTACGTCCCGGCCGTCCGCACGGGGAACCTACTCTACCTCGCTGGCACCTTGCCGATGAAGGACGGTAAGGTCGCTTCCTTCGGTAAAGTCGGTCGCGAGGTTGACCTCGTCCAGGCCGCCGAGGCCGCCAAGCTCTGCACACTTAACGCACTGGCCAACGCCAAGGCCGCCCTCGGCTCGCTGGATCGCATTAACCGCGTGGTGATGGTTAACGGCTTCGTCAACGGCGTCGACGGCTTCAGCGATAGCCCCAAGGTGCTCAACGGCGCCTCCGAGTTCCTGTTGCAGGTCTTCGGCGACGCCGGCAAGCACGCCCGCGCTGCGGTCTCCGTCAATGGCCTACCTCTCGGCGTATCCGTCGAGGTGCAAATCGTGCTCGAGATTCGCGACTGAGCCCGCTCAGCCGTCGGATAGGCTGATCTTGGTGAAATCGATTTTGAAGGCGATTCCCTTGGGAGGCTTGCCGCAATTTCCGACCATAGCGCAGGCTTGTTTCACCAACTCCGCCATGCGGGAGTCGGCTGGTTTCGTCAGCCAGCCAGAAAAAACAACGAAGCCCGATGCATCGACAGAAACCGTAACGCCACAGGAGCCGCCGGTGGCGACCGAAGAACCTTCAGCCGCGACGAGCTCATTCCAAGCTGTCCGCAGACGGGCTTGGACCTCGCCGGCGTAAATCGCTTGCTCGGAGGCCGAGCCGCCTTCGCCGCCATTGTCACCCGTACCGTAGTTGCGACCCTTCTTCACGGAGACACCACCAATGCCGCCGGTCTTGCCGGACCCAGACTTACCGCCCTTCGACTTCATGAATTCACCCAGCGTGGTCTTACCTGAATTACTGCTCGCACCCGTCTTGGAGGAGGATTTCGCCATCGTCTTGGCCGAACTCTGGGATGAAGCCGCGGCTTGTTCGGCCTGCTCTCGTTCCTTGAGGATTTTCTCGACGTCGAGTTTCTTTAGACGAATCCGGGCGACGCCGTTGTTCGTACCCGTCTCAGAGCCTTGGGCGACACCGGACTTTTTGCCGACTTCGCCAGGCCGCTTGCCGGGAATGCCATTGAGGTCGATGAGCAGAGGGTCCACCGGATCGACGACTTCGCCCGGGTGACGAGCAGCATACCAAGAAAATCCGATGATTGCTCCCAGGATGCCGAGATGCACCGCAACGGAACCAATCCACCCTTTGCCTCCGCTAGACATATCAGCGCGTTTCGGTGTCTAGCCCCGCCTTGGTAAGCCCCTTGGCCCGGGCGGCGGAAAGGACGTCGATAATCTTCTGGTAGGACAATACGCCGTCGCCACGGATTCGCAGGACCGGCTGCTCCGCTTCCGGCATAGCGGCGAGGGCGGCGAACTCAGTTTCCAGTTGAGCGAAGGTGACCGAGCGGGCCCCAATGGTGTAACCGCCATTACGATCGATACTTACGAAACGGTATTGGACCTTCGTGTCAGGGGTCTTGCCCGCGCCCTTCTCGGCCTTGGGTAAGTTGACCGCGGTGGTCTGCTCGAGCACCGGCGTCGAGATCATGAAGATGATCAGCAGCACGAAGCAGAGATCGAGCATCGGCGTGACGTTAAGCTCACTAATGACGTTGAGCCGGTTGGGTCTGGAAAACGAGCGGGCCATGGGGGCTTACTGCGCGTCTTCCCATCCTGGCAAAGCGAAGGGAGGTTCGACGACAGGGAGCGGGGCAGCCTCGACGGAGGCGACGGGCGCGGCAGCGCGCAGCAGGCGGTCGCGTTCCTGCGCGGCCTCGAAATTGCGGCGGGCTTCGCCTTCGAGTTCCAGTTCGACGCGGTCCGCCAGCGAGCTGGCAAAGTTCTCGAGCTCGGTCGTCATGATCTTAACCTGGGTGAGGAGGTAGTTATAACCGAAGGTGGCGGGAATCGCGACGAGCAGGCCGAGGGTTGTGGTCACGAGCGCACCGCAGACGCCCGGAGCGAGCTGCGCGATGCTGGCCTTCTCGGTTAGCGCGCCGAAGGTGACCATCACTCCCCAGACCGTGCCGAGCAGGCCAAGGAACGGACCACCGGAAACCAGCGAACTCAGCAGCACCATCTTGTCTTCGTACTTCACCATCGTTCGGGCGACGCCACGTTGGACCGCATTCTCGACGTGGCCCATGCAAAGGGTGACGTCGGACTTGCGCACGAGGCGACCCTTATGGCGCTGCACGGCGGAGACGCCCTCGGCGACAAGGAACTCGTAAGGTCCGAGATTGGAGCCGCGCGGGAAGTTAAGCGCGACGACGGAGGCCTCATCACGCAGTCGACGTTCGAACGCATGGTTACGACGGCGTAGTTCTTGGACATCGGACCATTTCTGGATCATCGCACCCCAGCCGATGAAGGAACAGATGAGGAGGACGACGGCGACGGCCATGCCAGCGGAGTCCATCTGCTTGAAATACCAGATCGCGCCTTTGTCGGTCTCGGCCAGCACAAGCATGAGTACGGGAGAAAGCATCGCTTTCATAGGCAATCCGCCGACGGGATGGCTTCAACCTGAAAAGGTTTGTCGTCGCACTTGAAACTGAAGCCGTTCGCCTGCACTGTGACCCCCTTGATTCCACGTCCGCCATCCTGCCAGGGCTGCACCCAGAACGCCGCCGTGTACTTTACCCTCGTCGCCGGGGGTAAAGCGGAGACCTATGCCTGCTGCCAAGGCTGCCCCTCCCTGCTTACGGATTCCATCCTGCCGTCCCTCGCGCTGGGGCTGAAGTTGACCGTGCCGACCCCCGTCGGCCGGGGTAAGTGCCCCACCTGCGGCTTCCGCTGGGCCGACTTCGACCGGGTCCACCGCTTCGGCTGCCCCACCTGCTATGAGGTGCATGCCCCGCAGGCCCTTGCCACGATCGCCCGTATCCAGCCAGGCCTAGAGCACCATGGTCGCCGGCCTTACGACGCCGCTACCGACCGCGAGGCTAAGCTGACCAAGGCCCGCGTCCTCCTGAAAGCCGCCATGAAGAATGAAGACTACGAAACCGCGGCAGTCCTCCGGGATCAGATTGCCGAGCTCGAAGCTGGCCTGCCCGGAGCCAAAACCTGACCTTAGGATGAAGCCCTTAGCCCTGCTGACCAATGACGACGGCATCAACGCCACGTTCCTCCACGCCTTGGTCGCTGCCTGCGTGGCCGAAGGCTTCGACGTCGTCGTCGCCGCCCCCTCGGGCGAACGCAGCTGGATCGGGCGGGCGTTCAGCCGCCATCGCGAAGTCACCCTCGCCGACTACCCGAACCTCGGCCGCCAGGCTTGGTCCATCGACGGCACCCCCTCCGACTGCGTGAATATCGCCCTCGGCCACCTGCTACCCGTGAAGCCCGATGTGGTCCTCTCGGGTATCAACATCGGCTTCAATGCCACCATGCCCCTCTGCTTGAGCTCTGGCACGCTCGCCGGGGCGACCGAAGGCACCGCCTGGGGTCTACCGGCCGTCGCCTGCTCCCTCGACCTCGAACAATCTCTCTTTGAACAGGTCCACCGGAACTCGTCCGTCTGCCCTCCCGCCCTCCGCCCTCACCTCGAGGCCGCTGGCCATCACGCCGCCCGCTTCGCCAAAGGTCTCATCGGCCAGCCCAACCACGGCTTGCACGTCCATAGCCTCAACTACCCTGCTACGGTCACCGACGGCACCGCTATGGAACGCTCCACGCCCGCGCTGGTCCGCCATGGCTCCCTCTTTAAACGCTCGGCGCAAGGCTTCGCGTTCGCTTGGAACGACGGCGAGAGCCTCACCACTGATAAACAATCAGACCTCGCCGTCTTGGAGCGAGGTCTGATTAGTCACACGGTCTTCGACTTCGGCGGCACCGCGCCGCTCTAAACCGACTCAGTGCGTATGGCCGTGATCATGGCCGTCGCCGTGATCATGGTCGTGGTCATGATGACCTTCGCCGGCAAAGAGCACCGGCAGGAGGAGCACCAGACCGCCGATAAACGCGGGGGCCCAGGCGTTACGCAGTCCATGGGCCGCGAGAAAAGGATAGAAGGCGACGTAGCTGGCAAGAGCCCAAGCGCCGAGGTGATTGGTAAAGAGCCAGAGGCCCTTGAGGCCACCGTCGTTGGAGCGGCGCTGGACGTAGACGGAGAGGAAACCAGCGAAGAAGATGGCCGAGACGATTAACAAAAAGATGGCGAACGGAGCCCAGCCTTCGACGGCGTGGTGGTGAATGTCTTGGGCCTGCTTCTTCACTTCAGGCTCGGCGGCGGCTTCCGCTGCAGCGACAGCGGCCTTCTCGTCGAAACCCTTGCCCTTGGCGGCGGTCTTGGCCTTGGCGACGGCCTTCTCCACCAGCGCGGCCTTGACGGCGGCCTCCTTGGCATGGGCACCAGACTCGGGAAGTGTATGGGTCATGTAGTGGTAGGCTCCGACGGAGATACCGTAGAAGACGATACCGAGAACGAGGGTGTTGATGGCCAGGCCGAGGCGGCCAAGGGGCTTGGTAAGATCCAGCGAGAAGCTCATGGTGAGAAACCGCAACCTAGGTCGCCCGCCCTTTCCTTCAATTCCAAACTTGGAAACCGCCTCGTTCCTCGCCTCATAAGGGCTTCGCCATGGCCCGCCCCCTTCCTGAAACCGTGCTTTTCGACCTCGACGGCACCCTAGTCGACAACTTCGAGGCCATCCACCGCTGTTACGACGACGTGATGCGCATGATGGGGCTGCCCGGCGTGACCTTAGAACAGATCCGTCGCGCCGTCGGCGGGTCGGTCAACGTCACGGTCGTCAAGCTGGCCGGCGAAGCCAACGCCCCCACAGCGACGCGCCTCTTCCGCGAACACTTCCCGGCCGTGATGTACCACGGCCTCCGCGCCTACCCTGGCTGCCGCGAGATCCTGGTCGGCCTGCGCGCCAAAGGCGTCCGCGTCGCGGTGTACACAAACAAGGATGACGCGAACTCGAAGAAGATCATGGAGCACCTCGGGCTGGATGACGTCGTCGATGCGGTCTACGGCACCAACGTCCATCCCTGGCGTAAGCCCCAGTCGGAGTTCACCCATTTCGTCCTTTCCTCCTTCAAGGCCCACGCTGAAACCACAGTCATGGTGGGGGACTCACCGTTCGACATCTCCACCGCCCGTAACGGCAAGCTTGCCGCTATCCATTGCGTGACAACTGGCAGCCACACCGCGGAGGAACTCGCCCCTTATACCCCGGACACTGTCCACGCCGGCCTACCCGAACTGGGTCGCGAGCTGTTCGGTCTAGGCTGATTTTCGTTTCGCCCCCGCCCCGCAGGGGTGATTGGCTAACCCCATGTCGCCGCCACGCGAACCGCCGCGCGGACCCGAAACCACCCTTTCGGGCGTGGTCGAGCGCATCCTCTGGCTCGATGAGGAGACGCATTTCACGATTGCGGAGCTCGCACCAGAAGCCGGCGAGAAGGTCATCATCCTCGGCAACATGACTGGGCTGCAGTGTGGCGAGACGGTCGACGTCACTGGACATTGGGAGCGCCACCCTTCACACGGCCCGCAGCTGCGCGTTCGCACCTTCAGTTCGCGCCTGCCCTCGTCCGTTCACGGCATCCGCAAATACCTCGGCAGCGGCCTCATCAAAGGCATCGGCAAGACCTACGCCGACAAGATCGTCGCGAAATTCGGCGTCCGTACCTTCGACATTATCTCCAACCAATCGGGTCGGCTCCGCGAAGTCGAAGGCATCGGCCCCGGGCGCGCGAAGGCCATCAAGGCTGCGTGGGATGACCAGAAGGCCCTGCGCGAAGTCATGGTCTTCCTGCAGACCTACGGCGTGACCAACGCGCTCTGCATCCGTATCGTCAAAGCCTACGGACAAGACGCGAAGAAGGTGCTCACCAGCGAACCCTATCGCGTATGCCGCGAAGTCGAAGGCGTTGGCTTCAAGACCGCCGACAAGATTGCCCGTAACCTCGGCCTGCCGACCGCTGGTCCGCAGCGCGTCGACGCCGGCATCCTGCACACACTCGAAGAACTCGAAGGCGAAGGCCACAGCGCGTTCCCCGACGAAGGTCTACTGGAGAAAGCCACCGAACTCCTCGAGGTCGACAAAACGATCGTCCATGACCGCCTCCGTAAGCTAATGGAAGAAAAGGCTGTCGGCGTACTCTCCACGCGCGGCGTCCGCCTCGTGCAACTCCGCCCACAGGAGAACGCCGAGAAATCCATCGCCGCCTCCATCCAGCGCTTCCTCGCCACGCCTTCCGGCCTGCCAACCATCGTCGCCGATAAGGCCGTCGAATGGGCCCAGACCCGCGCCGGCTTCGCCTTCTCGCCGGCGCAGGCGGCGGGCGTGCTCATGGCGTTGCAGAACAAGGTCACCGTCCTCACCGGCGGCCCTGGCACCGGTAAGACCACCATCCTCAAGGCGCTGTGCGATATCCTTAGCGCCAAGCGCGTCCGCATGGCCCTCGGTGCCCCTACGGGCCGCGCAGCAAAGCGCATGACGGAAGCAACGCGCGTCCAGGCCTCGACGATTCATCGGCTCCTCAAGTTCGATCCCGCAGCCGGTGGCTTCACCGCCAACGCCGAGAACCCGCTCGCGACGGACTTCGTCATCATCGATGAATCCTCGATGTTAGACACCAAACTCGCGGCTTCGCTCCTGCGGGCCGTCCCCGGTACGGCTCACCTGCTTCTCGTGGGCGACGTCAACCAGCTCCCTTCTGTCGGCGCGGGCAATGTGCTCGGCGACCTCATCGACTCCGGTGCGGCCGCGGTGACGCGTCTCGACACGGTTTTCCGCCAAGGCGCCCGCAGTGGTATCGTGACGGTCGCCCACGGCATCCTGCATGCCGACACCACCCCACCCACCCCGGTCGAGGATCCCGCGAAGCTCGACTTCACGCAAGACATCCACTTCGTGCGCGTCGATGACCCTGAAGCCTGCGTCGCGATGGTCACGAAGCTCTGCTGCGACATCCTCCCCAAGGCACTCCGCTTCGACCCGCTCCGCGACATCCAGGTGCTGGCGCCGATGCACAAGGGCACGGGCGGCATCCAAGCCTTCAACCAAGCGCTCCAAGGCCGCCTGCGTGGCGCCGACGCGCGGCCTGGTCGCATCCAGCCAGGCGACAAGGTAATCCAGACTCGGAATAACTACGACAAGAACGTCTTCAACGGCGACTTCGGCGTGGTGCTCGGCCAGAACGAGGAAGGCACGCTACTGATCGATTTCGACGGCGCGCGCGTGGAACTCGAACGCGGCGAACAGGGCGATCTGCACCTCGCCTACGCGGTGAGCATCCACAAGTCGCAGGGCTCCGAATTCCCCGCGGTCGTCGTGCCGTTACTCCGTCAGCATAGCATCATGCTCGCGCGTAATCTCGTCTACACCGCCGTCACGCGCGGCCGTAAGCAGGTCATCCTGGTCGGCGACCCCACCGCTTACGCAATGGCCGTGCGCAATGCGTCGGACTCGCGCCGGATTACCGGCCTTCTCCCCCGCCTCCGCGGCGAGGAGTGATCAGAGCTTCACCCTCATCGTCCCGCGCGTGACGCCGAGCTGGTTCAGGACCTTGAGGTCATTCCAGAGCGCGGTGCCGTCGAGGTCACCCTTGAGCAGGGCTTGATATTTCTCGAGCGTGCGGGTGACGGTGGACGCATCCTCGTCGACGAACTCGACGCGGAAACGGCGAACGCCGAGAGCCAGCAGCTGCGTGACGTATTCAGCGCCAGTCTGGGCCCGCGAATTGAAGAGCGTATTGCGGCAACCAGCGTCGGCCTTGAGAATGTGTTCAGCGCCGACGCGGTCACGCAGCTTGACACGGTGCGTCTCGCAAGGGCGGCCACAGTCGCGGTAATCCTTGCCCTTGGAAAGGAAGGCGCAGAATACGCAGTGCTCCATATGGAACATCGGCATGTGCTGGTGGACGGTAACCTCGAACCACTCCGGCGGGGCGGACTGGAACAAGGCCGTCACCTGCTCGGAGTTAAGATCGTAAGAGACCGTGAGCCCTTCGAGGGCGTGCTCGCGCATGAGCCACTCGGCGGTGAGCCCGTTGGCGACGTTGAGGGAGAAATCGGCGCGAAGTCGCTTACCCTTAAAGGCGCGAAGATCCTCGTGATTGCGGACCAAGTAGCCGTCGGCCTCGCAGGAGAGAACGATTTCGCTGATACGTGCTTCACCCTGCTTATGGATGCGCGGTCCCATGGCCCAGAACTCGACCTTACGGCCGGCTTCCTGCTCGTAGGCCCGGACGCGCGCGACGGCGGCGCGGAACTTCTTGGGGTCCTCGTATTCGGCGTAGATGACGCGGGCGCCGCTCGCGAGGGCGGGCTCCAGCTGCTCGGGCTCCCGGATGACGACGATGATCTCGGCTTCGCCGGGGCGCTTCGGCTCGAAAGGAGCGACCTTGGTCGCCGACTCCTCGAAAGGCAGGAGCGTCCAGCGCAGCGGCAGGCTGCGGAGCTTGGAAATCTGTTCGGCGAGGTCGCGGCGGAGGCGGTTCAGTTCGCTGACCGGGATGATGAGCGCACCTTCAAGGTCGGCCTGCAGTTCACCCATCTCGAAGCCGGTATCGCCCAGGCGGCCGAGCTGGTCGCGGAGCGTGGTCAGATCCATCGGACGCTTTTCCGCCGCAGCGCAGGGCATTGTGGTCTCGCCCGCCACGACGTGTCCTTCGCCGTCGTTGAATTCGACACGCAGGGGCTGGCCGAGACGGCCGATGACCTTGGCGTGCAACGGACGTCGATAGTTGGCCTTCTCGCGGTCCCAGGAGTCATGGAGTCGCTTGTCGAGTTCTTGGTCCTTAGTTTTCCAGAGGATGGCGCCCGTCTTGACCTGCGACCAATCCACGTCTTCGCGGCCAAAGCGGATGAACGTCAGACCACCGCGGGCAGGCTCAAGGCCGTGGACGAAGCCACCCTGCTCGCGTTCGGCGGGTTTACCTTGGTCGAAGACCACGCCGTCACCGGGCTTGAGTGGGCCTTCGAGGCGCATCGTCACGCCGTTAGTGCCTACGTCGACAACCGTGCCGAGGTAGGCACCACGCTTCTTGCCGAAACGGGCGTGGACGAGTTGCTGGTTATCAATACCGCGAAGCCAGCCTGGATAAAGGCCGCGAGAGAACGTCATCTGCATCGCGTAGTCTTCTTCCTGCCGCACCTGCAGGGCGGCGCGATCGGCGTCAGCCCCCTTCGCGAAGGCATCCCAAGCGGCATCGACCGCGCGGCGGTAGGCCTTCGTAATCGCCGCGACATATTCTGGCGACTTCAGGCGACCTTCAATCTTCAGCGAACGGATACCAGCGCGGATGAGGTCAGGGACGACCTCGACGCCCGCGAGATCCTGGGGGGAAAGCAAGTAGGCCTTGTCACCGAGGTCGCGCACGACGCCATCGACCACGAGTTCATAGGGCAGACGGCAGGCCTGAGCGCATTCGCCGCGATTAGCCGAACGGCCGCCGAGGGATTCACTCGTTAGACACTGGCCGGAATAGGCGACACAGAGGGCTCCGTGGACGAACACCTCGAGGTCGAGCGGCGTACCCTTGGTGGCCTGCTCGGTCTGCATCTTCTGCATCTCCGGAATTGATACTTCGCGACCGAGGACGGCGAGCGAAGCGCCCAGGTCACGGGCGAAGTCAACGCCTGCGGCGCTCGTCACCGTCATCTGCGTTGAGGCGTGAATCGGGAAGTCGGGAGAGATGCGGCGAATGAGGCGGCAGATACCCGGGTCCTGAACGATGGCGGCGTCGACGCCGGCGGCGATGATCGAGCGGAGCGTGCGGGCGGCTTCCGCGAGTTCGTCCGGGAAAATCAGCGTATTAAAAGTGACGTAGCCCTTCACCCCGCGACCATGGAGGTAGGCCATAAGTTCCGGCAGGTCGGCCTCCTCGAAATTCTTGGCCCGGACGCGAGCGTTGAAGCGGCCTACGCCAAAGAAGATGGCATCGGCGCCGTTCTCGACCGCCGCGCGGGCGCAATCCCATTCCCCGGCCGGGGCGAGGACTTCCGGTTTACGAAGGGGAGAGATGAGACTGGTAGCGGACACGGGGCAAGGAAGGCACAGTCCGCCCTTCCCTGCAAAGAGCAATTAAGGCCCCCGGAAGGCCCAGCGGCGCTTCCGGGATTGCCCCAGGGCGGCCTTCCCTCCCTAATCGAACCTATGTCCGACAAGCTCGAAGAAATCTTCCTAATGCAGCAGGCGCTCAACAAGCGCATCGGCGTCGAAACCGCCGGCATGACCGAGGAAGAAAAGATCAAGTGGGTCCTCAACTACCTCCGCGCTATGCAGCAGGAGATGGCCGAGTTGACCGACTCCGTGCCCTGGAAGTGGTGGGCCAAGTACCAGAAGTTCGACGAGCAAAACGCCCGCGTTGAGGTCATCGACCTCTTCCACTTCCTCATCTCCATCGCCCAAGTCCTCGGCATGTCCGCGGACGACGTCTATCAGGCCTACCTGAAGAAGAACGCCGTGAATCATCAGCGGCAGGACTCCGGCTACGTCAAGAAGGACGAGAACGACTCCCGCCATATCTGAGCACCGACCCATGCGCCATCCCTCCGTCCGCCGCCCCGGGTTCACCCTCATCGAGCTACTGCTCGTGATCTCGATCATCGCCATCCTGTCGATGGCGACCTTCGCCCTATTCCGCGCCGCCTCCACGGCCCGCAGCAAGGCGCGTAGCAAAGGCGATGTCCAGGCGATCACGATGGCCTGCGAGAACTATAAAAAGACTTACGGCGACTATCCGTGCCGGGCGAGCGTCGGCACCGACGACTCCTTCCGCAAGGACATGTTCGACCAGCTAATCGGCCGTCGAATCATCAAATCCTTCCCCGTCTCGGACAGAGCGGCGATCGAACTCATCGCCTATAACGACACCCGCCTGCCCTCCGGTTCCCAAGGACGAAAACAGAAGGCATTCATCAGCTACGGAGAAATTAAGACCAACGATGACGCGAACTTCGCCAATACCTCGTGGGCCTTGACCTTCGAGTTCCGCGACGCTTGGGATAGCCCCTACGACTATCGTTACCGCGTGTTGAACTCCGCGGGCTCCCCCATCCAGGACGCCCTCGGCGCCTACGTCGCTCCCTTCGCCGACTGGAAGTCGCCCAACTTCCTTCTCGTCTCCTGCGGATCCAATTACGTCGATAAAGGGGATGGCGTCATGCCCGATATAAAAGAGTACTGGGACGAGACCGCCGTGGGTGGGGCCAAGATGGTCAAGAATGGTCTCATTCCTCCCACTTACTTCGAAGACGCGAACAACGCCCTCGGCCCTTTCCGCGCAGACAATATCGTCAACTGGTCGAACTGACCTCTCGCTCGAGAGGCTTCCGCATCAGGAACGCCAGACCGACGCAGAGTAACCACGCCAGCGCGGCGGTCGCCAGGGTATGCGAGAGGAAGTGCTCGCCACGAGCAATCTGGTAGAAGCCCATCCAGCAACCGATGCCCACGCCTAGGGCGAGGCCTCGCCAACGTCGGACCTTCAGGACCCAATAAAGCCCTAGCAAGGCAAACCCCCCGCTGGCATGGCCAGCTGGGAACGCATGGCTCGGATAACTAGCAGGTTTGGCCTGAAAGAGCAGGAGGTGATCATACACGCCGCCGAAGGCCTTCAGCTCGAGCGGCGTCGCCATACCCGTGGCCGCGCGCAGCTGCGTGCAGACGATCGGAACCACCACGAGGCAGGCAAGTAGATAGAAGGCGCGCATGCGGACGCGCTTCGCCCATAACGCCACCCCAATCAACAACAAGGCCCAGATGATGATGAGCGCCTTCGGTCCGTCATAAGCCAGAGCTAGGCCGATCGCATTCTCGTGCGGAATCAGCCAAGCGTTGCCATCCCAGAAGAACGACTGGAACCAGAAGTCGACCGCCTCGCCGCCGAGCCCAAGCAGGCCGAAGAATAACGTGACCGCCGCGACCGCAATGGCAGGCGCGACGAATGACCGACGGTCAACGTGCGGGATTTTTGAGTCCGTCATGGTTAAAGAGGTCGTCGGTGGCTTGATAGTAGATGATCGCCTCATCCACTGCCGCGGTATCCGGAGAAATCACCGGGGTCAGTGCACCGGTGGCGAGGTCGGCCTTATATTGCACCGACTGTCGCACGGGCTTGAGCACCGTCAGTAATCCGTCTGGGCGAAGCACGGCGACCTTCTGGTAGTTACTGATGAAGGCGCGCGGGCGGAAAGTCGGGCTCAGCGCATCGCTGCCAACGAAGCGTGAAAGGTAGCTTACGCCCAGGAGCCCGAGCACCGTGGGAGCGGTATCAACCTGGCTCATCATCGTGTCAAAATTACGCGGGGCGACGTTGCCAGGAGACCAGATGAAGAGCGGGATCTCATACTTACGAATCTCCAGCTCGCGCTTACCGGCGACCGAGGCGCAATGATCGGCCACGATAACAAAAAACGTGTCCTTGAACCAAGGCTTGTCCTGCGCCGCCTTCAGGAATGCGCCAATCGCGTAATCCGTATAAGCCACCCCACCATCGCGGCCGACGAGTTTCGAGTCGATCTTGCCTGCCGGCCAAGTGTACGGACGGTGGTTCGAAGTCGTCATCACAAAGTGATGGAAGGGCTTACCGGCCGCATGAGCCTTGTCGGCTTCCTCAATCGACCAGGCGAAGGCGTCTTCATCGCAAGCACCCCAGGCGTTACCGAAACTCGCTTTCTTGCCGGCGGCTTCCTGACGGGGGAGATCTACCACCCGGTAGCCGTTGGCCCCGAAGAAGTAGTTCATGTTATCAAAGAAGCCGTCGCCGCCGTAGATGAACGCCGTGTCGTAGCCTTGGGTGCGGAGCACAGAACCAAGGGTTGTGAGGTCTTCGCAACCCTTGCGGCGGAGGACGGACTGTCCCGGAATCGGCGGAATCGACAGCGAGAGAGCCTCCATCCCACGCACCGTGCGCGTGCCGCCGGCGTAGCAACGGGAGAACCAGAGCGACTCGCGGGAGATGCGGTCCAGGTTGGGCGTCAGGTTCTTCGCGGCGTAATCGGGCGCCCCATAGCAGCCCACGAATTCGGCGCTGAGGCTCTCGATCGTGATCTGGATTACATTGAAACGGCGGGCGGGCGTGGCGGGCTTGATGCGGCGGGTGATATCGTTGAGGTCGGCGGTGGCAGGCTCGCCGCCTTGCGCGAGGAGCGTGGTGCGGAGCTGCGCGACAGCGTCCGGGCGCGACGGGTAGAAGCGTTTCCATTCCAGCTGATTGGCCCAGAAGGCCGCCAAGAAGGCATATTCGCCGTTCTTTGCGAGTTCGGTATCGTAGCTATTATCCCAGCCCGGCTGCGGATCGCCCATGTGACGCAGGCCAGCGGTGAGGCGTTCGGCGACAGAAGTATGGGCCGTGGTGGCGGCCTTGAGGTCGCGGCGGCCCTCTAGGTAGGCGACGAGCAGGAGCCCGAGCAAAGGTGCGAGCAGTAAGGCGAAGTTACGCCAGCGCGGCGTAGCATCGGCCGCAGAGCCCTCTTCCCAACGGCGGACGAAGCCTAGTCGGCGCCAAAGCAGGAACAACCCCGTCGCGACCGCGAGCACGATGGCGATAATTAGCGGCAGGTTATAGGACTCCTTAATGTTCTTCACCACCTCGGTCGTGTAGACGAGGTAGTCGACCGCGATGAAGTTGAAGCGGACGCCAAATTCCTCCCAGAAGAGGATTTCGGAAACCTTCCAGAACATGAAGAGGAACGCGCCGAAGAGCCAAGCCGCGCGCAGAGGCAGGCGTAACCACCGGGAGGCGGACCAGGATGTAGGCCAGATCGCACAGAGGAGACCCAAGGGTAAGGTCAGGAACCACGCCATGCAGAGGTCGAATAACAGTCCGACGAACAACGCGGCGAAGGTCGGCAGGCCCCAGGACACGTTGCCAGCGGAGGCCACGAGTAGGCCGAGACGAAGGAGCGTGCCGAGAAGGACGTAACTGGAAGCCAGGAGCAGGGTGCCTCCCTGTCGCGACCCGAGGACCTTCGAGAACAGCGATTTCACAAAGTGATTAGTCGGAAAATCGCCCGCACAGGGCGAGCCAATTAAACGGCCGCCAAATACCTTCAGCGCTCCGGCACTTCATCGACACCCGAGCCACCCCAAGGATGACAGCGGCAGATTCGACGGAAGCCTATCCAACCTCCCTTGAAGAAACCAAAACGTGCGAGGGCCGTGGCTGTGTAGCAGGAGCAGCTCGGATGATAGCGGCAGCCCGAGCCCGGAATCACATGCAGAGGCCTCGAAAGGAAACGCTGGTAGAAACGGACGCAGCCCAAAGCCAGGCTCGCCAGCAGCGATGGGCGCGGTTCGCTCATGTGGCCGGACCAGCCTTAGACGCCAGGATACGGACCGCCGCCGCGGCGTAGACCTTGCGGAGCTCGGCTAGCGAGCGCTTCACCATACCGGACCGAATGACCAACACGACCTCCCAGCCAGCCGGGAAAGCAGCTTCGTCCGTTCGAAACAGCTCACGGGCGAGACGCTTCGCCCGGTTGCGATCGACCGCCAAAGGTAGGTTCTTCTTGGCGGCGATAACGGCGAAACGGGTCGGACCCTTCTCCCCCGTCTGGCGAAAATTCAAAAGAAAAGGCCCGCAATCCAGTCGCGAGCCTTCTTGGCGGAGGCGGTTGAAGTCGGCCGAGGCGCGAATTCGACGCTCCCGCGGGAGACGCATGGGTCTTAGGAGGCGCCGAGGCGCTTACGACCGATGGCACGGCGCTTGGCCAGAACCTTACGGCCACCGGGGGTCTTGGAACGGGCGCGGAAACCGCACTTGCGGGCGCGGGAGATCTTTGACGGACGATAGGTCGGATGCATGGCTGTAAAGGAACAGCCAAGGACACCCCACCGAGGGTGTCAAGCCCCACGCTTCCCGGCTTGGCAGATGGCCTCAGGAGGGGGAGGATGGGCCCATGAGCCCGGAAAAAGGCAAACTAAGGCCCACCCCGCCCCGGGCCTACCTGAACCCCGAGTTCATGACTAGCCCCCAGGCCCGCGGTATCCGCGTGCTGACGGAGATGACGGAGCCGCATCTGCGCTTCAAGAAATACGGCGTCCGCAACACCGTCGTGATGTTCGGCTCCGCGCGCACGCTGCCCCCGGAAATTGCGCGCAAGCGACTGGAAGAAGCCAAGGCCTTCGCCGCCGCCGGCAGCTGCTCCGATGCCGAATGCGCGCATCGCGTCCGTAACGCCGAAATCGACCTGCGCAGCTCCGCTTATTACGAAGCCTGCCAGGAGCTCGCCTTCGAGATGACGAAGTGGTCGCTCACGCTTCCTGAGTGGCAGCGCTTCCTCGTCTGCTCCGGCGGCGGACCTGGCATCATGGAAGCCGCCAACCGCGGCGCACACGAAGCCGGCGGACGTTCCGTCGGCCTCGGCATCGCCCTGCCCTTCGAGCAGGAACATAATCCTTACATCACGCCCGAGCTCGACTTGGAGTTCCACTACTTCTTCGTCCGTAAGTATTGGTTCCTCTACCTCGCCAAGGCCCTCGTGGCCTTCCCGGGCGGCTTCGGCACGATGGATGAGCTCTTCGAGATGCTCACGCTCATCCAGACCAAGAAGACGAAGAAGCAGTTCCCAGTACTGCTCTTCGGCTCGGCCTTCTGGAAGAACGCCATCAACTTCGAAGCCTTCCAGGAGTGGGGCATGGTCTCACCCGAAGACCGCGACCTCTACATCCATGTCGATTCGGTCAAGGAAGCGCGCGACATGCTGATCGAGATCATCACGGAGCGCTACCTGAAGCCCGACAGCGAAGCGAATGACTGAGGCCATCGCGATCGCCCTGACGACCCTGCCCTCACGCGATGAAGCTGACCGCCTCGCCGCTGACGCAGTGTCTGCAGGACTGGCCGCCTGCGCGCAGGTCGACGGACCGATTCGCTCCCACTACACCTGGGAAGGTAAAGTCGAGAGCGAGGATGAGTTCCGCGTGACCTTCAAGTACGCCGCCACGAAGGGTGCCGACCTCGAAGCGTGGGTCCATGCCCGCCACCCCTACGCCGTGCCGCAATGGCTCACCTTCGCGGCTGACCACACTTCGCCTGGCTACCGCGCCTGGGTGCTCGGCGTACGCTGACCCATGGATCTCACCGCCGCCAAAGCCCTCCTCTACTGCGCCCTCGGCCTGTTCGTGCTCGTCGCATGGGCACGCGAACGCCGTAAGCGCCGCCTCAGTGGCGAGCCCGAGAAGTTCTGGCCCGGCACGACGCACGCACCAGCCGGCGCCTATTTCGTCGCCGCCGCCGGCGCCATCCTGATCACCATCGCCGAAGCCGCCGTCGAGAAACGCGCCGGCCTCACCGACCAACAGAGCATCCTGCCGGCAGTCTTCATCTTCCAACTCCTCGGCGCGTCCATCGTCGAGGAAATGCTCTTCCGTGGCTTCGTTGCGCCAGGCGAACTCATCGGCCGCAAACTCCTCGCGCTAATGCTCATCGGCTCGCTCGTGTTCGCGCTCATCCATAACTTCGACCTCAGCACCGCGGAAGGAAAGTTGAACGCGATCTTCGCCTTCATCACCTCGGTGTGGCTCTATGTCGTGCGCTTCAATCCACTGAACCCAGATCGCTCGCTGTTGCCCTGTTTTATGGCTCATACCGTTCGTAATCTAGCGGTCTTCGGGATTAAAGGAGCCCAAGGCTTCATAAGCTACTAATTTGACGAGGGTGGGCGGCCAAATCCGTTGCAACCCCGTTCGGCCTTTGCTGTCTTGAAGAGACCCCATGGACCCCCTTGAACCCGGCAATCGTCGCGATTTTCTGAAGCTCGGCGCACTCGCGGGACTCGGCTTCGGGTTGGGTGCGATTACTTCAGCTGAAGCGAAGCCGGATCCCGCCCAAGTCATGCGTCGGGCCGCCGCCGATATCGGCGCCATCCGTCCACGCCCGGCTGGCAACAAACCCGTCTGGGATCTCACGACCAAGCCCATGGAGAAGATTCGCGTCGGCGTCATCGGCCTGAACCGCGGCTCGGCTCACGTGGCGTCCACCGCCTCCACCCCGTTCGCCGAAGTCGTCGCGGTGTGCGATATCCGTGACGACCGCGCCAAGGCTCAAGCGTCAGTCGTCCGCAAGAAGACGGGCAAGACGCCCGCCATCTACAGCGGCGACGAGAACGCCTGGGAGAAGATGGTCGCCCGCGACGACATCGACGTCGTCTACGTCGCCACACCTTGGGAATGGCACAAGCCGATGGCCATCCGCGCCATGGAGCTCGGCAAGCATGCTTTCCTCGAAGTGAACTGCGGCCTGACGGTTGACGAGTGCTGGGATATCGTCGACGCCTCCGAAAAATACCAGCGCCACTGCCCGATCCTCGAGAACTGCTGTTACGGCGAAGAAGAGCTCTTCGTCCTGAACCTCCAGCGCCAAGGCTTCTTCGGCGACCTCAAGCACGGCGAGTGCGCCTATATCCATGACCAGCGTGGCAAGCCCGGCGCAAGTTTCCTCGACGCCGGCCGCGATTGGCGCCGCCGCTACTCGACGCTCCTCCAGGGCAACCTCTATCCCACCCACGGCCTCGGCACGATTTCCCAGTACATGGGCGTCGGCCGCGGCGATGCTTTCAAGTACGCCGTGTCGGTCTCTTCACCGGAGTTCGGACTATCCCAGTTACGCGAACGGCTGAAGCCGGACCGCGACCGTTCGAAGGACGAACGTTTCGTCTGCGGCGATATGAGCACCACGATTGTGAAGACTGAGTTAGGCCGCACGATCGTCGTCCAGCACGACAACACCAGCCCGCGTCCGTATTCGCGCATCAACCTGCTCAGCGGCTCGCTCGCCACCTTCGCCGGTTATCCTAACCGCCTGGCGATTGACGTTGATAACACGAGTTCGCTACTGGATCCGAAAGAGAAGCGGAACAGCCACTCATGGACGTATGAAGGCGAAAAACTGAAGAAGTTCATGGCCGCGAACATGCACCCTCTCCTCAAGAAGTTGCTGGTCGAAGCCAAGAAGGTCGGTGGCCACGGTGGCATGGATCATATCATGAACTATCGCTTCCTCGACTGCATCCGCCAAGGCATCACGCCCGACCTGACCGTCTACGACGCCGCTTCCTGGTCCGCGTTGCTGGATCTCTCCGATCGGTCCGTCCGCGACGGCAGCATCCCGGTCGCCTACCCGGATTTCACCCGCGGCGGCTGGAAGACCCTCAAACCCCTCCCCATCATTTCCTAACCCTGCCCCTTCACTACCATGAACCACCCCGAAAACTCCAACCGTCGCGACTTCCTTAAACTCGGCGCCCTCGCGGGCCTCGGCCTCGGACTCAGCGCCGTCCCGTCCGCCGAAGCCAAGCCCGACCCTCGCGATCTCAAGCTCCTGAGCGCGAGCGATATCTCGACCACCCGTCCCCGCCCGGTCGGCAATAAGCCTGTCTGGGAGCTGACCACCCAGCCGACTGAGAAGGTCCGCGTCGCCGTCATCGGCCTCAGCCGTGGGCGCGGTCACGTGAACTCCGCCGCAAATATCCCTTTCGCCGAAGTCGTCGCTGTCTGCGACATCGTCGAGGCCCGCGCCAAGAGCGCCGCGGCCAACGTCAAGAAAGTTACCGGCAAGGAACCCGCGATGTACTTCGGCGACGAGAACGTCTGGGAGAAGATGCTCGAGCGCGACGATATCGACGTCGTCTACGTGGCTACCCCTTGGGAATGGCACGTGCCGATGGCCCTCAAAGCCATGGCCAAAGGTAAGCACGCCTTCATCGAGGTCTCGCCCGCGGTCACCGTTGACGAATGTTGGCAACTCGTGGACATGTCGGAGAAGACCCAGCGCCACTGCGCGATCATCGAGAACTGCTGCTATGGCGAGGAAGAGCTCTTCGTCCTGAACCTCGCCCGCCAGGGCTTCTTCGGCGACCTCAAGCATGCCGAGTGCGCCTACATCCACAACCTCGCGGGCGGCGTCCTCTGGAGCCTCGGCAGCGAAGGCGACTGGCGCCGCGACTATCATCGGTTCATGGATGGCAACCTGTACCCCACGCACGGCCTCGGCCCGGTGGCGCAGTATATGAACATCGGACGTGGCGATGCGTTCAAGTTCGTCGTCTCCGTCTCGTCGCCCGAATTCAACCTCACCCAGTTCCGCGACAAGCACCAGCCGAATAAAGGTAAGCACAAGGACGAGAAGTACGTTTGCGGCGATATGAACACCTCGATCATCAAGACGCAGCTCGGCCGCACCATCATGATCCAGCACGACGTCGTGAGCCCGCGTCCCTACTCGCGTATCAACGCTCTCTGCGGCACCCAGGCCACGTTCTTCGGCTACCCCGCCCGCCTCGCGGTCGATGCGGACAATAAGCACCCCATCCTCGACCCCAAGGTGAAGCACAACAGCCACGAGTGGACCTACGAGAAAGAGAAACTCTCCAAGTTCATGAAGGAGAACCAGCATCCGCTCATCAAGAAGATCGGCGAACTCGGCAAGAAGGTCGGCGGCCACGGCGGTATGGATTTCGTGATGAACTACCGCATGCTCGACTGCCTACGTCAGGGTATTACCCCCGACATGACCGTGTACGATGCGGCCGATTGGTCCGCGATCCTTGAGATCTCCGCCAAGTCCGTGAAGGATGGCAGCATGCCCATCCAGTGCCCCGACTTCACCCGCGGCGGCTGGAAGACCATCAAGCCCCTCGGCATCGTCTCGTAAGCGAAGCGCCAGTCCACCTCACAGACCCGGCCACTCGGCCGGGTCTTTTGTTTGGGAGAATCCATCATCCCACCGGTCAGATTCCCTAGGTTGAGGGATTAATCTGGATATCTGATGCTTGACGATATTCCAAATTGGAATGTATCATGCTCTCCACTGAATGGCACATCTCTCCGACGCCTGAATTTATCCGCACCTCGCAAACTTACGAGAAGAAGCATCCGGACGAACTCGCCGCCACCCTCGCCAACCTCTTTCACCGCTACCTCCCTCGCCTAAACCAAGCCCGCCGCCATGGCCTCGTCCACGCCGGCTGCCTTCACCATGAAGGCCACGGAATCATCGCCATAGACCAGAGCGGCCATGGCAAGAGCCTCAGCGAAACCAGGCTATATGCCTACCCACACGACGAATCCCTCACCCTTCATCTCCTACTGATCGCTAATAAATCATCACAAAAGCGCGACCTACGAATCGTCCACGAAACTCTTAAACAACTCCGACAAGACCCTTCTCATGGCTAAACTATCCACATCTCTCCGCCCGGCCCGCTACCGGAACGTGGAAGACCTCAGAAAGGTAGGTATCATCTCGCCTGAGACCGCCCTGCGCATCCGCGCCGCCGGCGTGCGGACCAAAGTCATCACGGACCTCGTCTGCCAGCGGCTGAGCGCGGGACTTTCCCAGAAAGAAGTCGCGCGGCGCATGGGCCGGACCCAGAGCTGGGTCTCCAAGTTCGAGGATCGCATCGACGCGGAGCTCACCCTTGGCGACATCCAGATCTACTGCCAGGCGATCGCCGGCACCTTGGCCCTGGAGTTCGGACGCCACGGCAAGGTCGCGGCGTGAAAGGGTTCGGGGTTGCCCAGTCCCTAGACCAGTCAAAGACTGCGCCTATGGGCTCACCCGCCGCACTCGCGACCTGGACCGCTGGTCTCGTCACCCATTCGGGCGAAGAGACCGAGCGGGCGGCCGAGGCGTTCGCAGCCCTGCTGCCTCCGGATACGGTCCTCGCCCTCGAAGGCGACCTCGGTGCGGGCAAGACGACCTTCGTCCGCGGCCTAGTGCGCGGCCTGGGCGTGAAGGGCGATATCACCAGCCCCTCCTTCGCGCTGCTCAACGTCTACGAGGGCAAGCGCCAGATTTTCCACGTGGACGCCTATCGGCTCACGCAACCGGAGGCCTTCGATGACCTCCTGATTTGGGACCTAGCGAAGTCGCCCTGGAACGTGGTCGTGGAATGGTCGGAGAAAGTGGCGGCACGCCTCCCCGCGACACGCTGGCAAATGAAAACCGCCATCCTAGCGGATGGCGGTCATCGGTTTGAACTGACCCTCGCGGGCTAGCTTACTTGTCGAAGCGCTTACGCTCGTTTTCCGTGAGGTAACGCTTGCGCATGCGGATGAAGTTCGGAGTGATTTCGACCATCTCGTCAGACTCGATGTATTCGAGGCAAGACTCAAGGGACATCTGGCGCATCGGCTTAATCTTAGCCGCATCATCGGAACCAGAAGCGCGCACGTTCGAGAGCTTCTTGTTGATGACGAGGTTGATCTCGAGGTCGTTATCCTTGCAATGTTCGCCGACGATCTGACCCATGTAGATCTCATCGGTCGGCTTCACGAAGAAGTCGCCACGGTCGTACAGGCGGTCAAGGGAGTAGGCCGTGACGGCGCCTCCCTCTCCACCAATCATCACGCCAGCGGCACGGTGAGGGGCTTCGCCGCGGACCGGTTCGTATCCGAGCAGATTGTGGTACATGACGGCATCACCACGAGTGGTGGTGAGCATTAGAGTGCGCAGACCAAAGAGAGCGCGGGACGGGACCTTGAATTCCATGTGAATCCAGCCGCTGGTGCCGGCCTTGGCATCCATCGAGCGGAGTTCGCCCCGACGACCGAGGACGAGGGACATCACATCGCTCTGGGAGGCTTCGGGGCAATCGACAGCCAGGGTCTCGACGGGCTCGCACTCGACGCCATCGATCTGCTTCATGATCACGGTGGGCTTGCCCACGGAGAGTTCGTAGCCTTCGCGGCGCATCGTTTCGATGAGCACGCCGAGGTGCATCAGGCCGCGGCCGGAGACCTTCCAGGAGTCATCCCCCGTGACGCGGTCGACGCGGAGGGCGACGTTCTTCTCGAGCTCCTTGATGAGGCGCTCGCCGACCTGGCGGCCGGTGACGAACTTACCATCGCGACCGGCAAACGGCGAATCGTTGACGCGGAAGGCCATGGTCACGGTAGGCTCGTCGACGCTGACCGGAGTCATCGGACGGGGGTCCTCCAGATCGGTGATGGTCGCGCCGATTTCGACGTGGTCGAGACCGATGACGGCACAGATGTCGCCGGCGGTGACTTCCTGGGACTTGACGCGTCCGAGGGCTTCAAAGACTTCGACTTCGAGGACGCGCTGCTTGAACTGTTCACCATTACGGGTGACCATCATGACAGGCATGCCGGGGGCGATCTTACCAGCGGTAACGCGGCCGACGGCGATACGACCGACGTAGTCGGAGTAAAGCATGGCGGTCACCATGATCTGGAGCGGGTTGGCGAGGGCTTCGGCACGGGACCTGAAGCCGGCGGCGGCGCCGCGGGAGGAACCTTCGGCGTAGGGCTCAGGGATCTTATCAACGATGGTGTAGAAGAGGTCCATCAGGTCCTTCGGCCGCTGGCCTTCCACGGTCTTAGCGCGATCGAGGGTACCCCAGCCTTCGCGGCCGGAAGCGTAGATGATCGGGAAATCGAGAGCGGACTCAGGGGCATCGAGCGCGACGAGCAAGTCGAAGACTTCGTCGACGACGGCGTCCGGGCGGGCCGAAGACTTGTCGATCTTGTTGATGACGACAATGGGCTTCAGGCCGAGGGCAAGCGCCTTGGAGAGTACGAAGCGGGTCTGAGGCATCGGGCCTTCGAAGGAGTCGACGACGAGGAGGCAACCGTCAGCCATGTTGAGCACGCGTTCGACTTCGCCGCCGAAGTCGGCGTGGCCCGGGGTGTCGATCAGGTTGATCTTATATTCCTTCTGGTCGCGAGGGTCGGTCCACTTAATCGCGCAGTTCTTGGCGGTGATCGTGATGCCACGTTCGCGCTCGAGGTCGCCCGAGTCCATGATTAGGCCGTGCTGGCCGCCGGCGAGCTTATCGAGGTCCTCGGCACGGAACATGCCGGATTGGTAGAGAAGTCGGTCGGTCAGGGTCGTTTTGCCATGGTCGACGTGAGCAATGACTGCGATGTTACGGAGATTCATCTGTAAAGGCCTTACGCATAGGAAAATAGGCCCTTGTGCAAGGGGAATAAGCCACCGTTACCCAATTATTGCGGGATTCTGGACACCCAGCGGGGGGAGGCTGCCTTAGGCCAGCCCGTCGCGCTCCAAAAGGGCTTCCGGATCGAGGTCCCGGCCCATGAAATCCCGGAAGAGTGCCTCGGCTGGCTCGGAGTTGCCCTTGGAGAGCACTTTGACCCTCAGTTCCCGCCCCACCTGGGGATTCAGGACCCCTTCCTTGAGGAAGCGAGTGAAGGCGTCGGCCTCGAGGGCCTCGGCCCATTTGTAAGAATAATAACCCGCCGCGTAGCCCGTGGCATCCGAGAAGAGGTGGTTGAACCGGCGAGCCATAGCCGGACCCCGGCGGGTGGTCCGGGCCTGCCAGTCGGCGAAGTCCTCGTTCCAATGGGAGTCTAGGTCGCGGCCACGGAGCTCCTCGGCGCGGATGTGCAGGTCGAGGTCGAGTTTGGAGAAGGCGAGCTGGCGCATGCAGGTCGAGGCAGCGCGGAAGTTGGCGGCGGCATCGAGCTTGGCCAGGAGGTCGGATGGCAGCGGCGCGCCGGTCTCGTGGTGGCGGGCGAAGACGGCGAGGGACTCTTCCTCCCAGCACCAGTTCTCCAGGATCTGCGAAGGTAGCTCGACGAAATCCCAAGCGACGCGCACGCCGGAGAGGGATTCGACTTCGACCTCGCTGAGGAGGTGATGGAGCAGGTGACCGAACTCGTGGAAGACCGTGGTGACTTCGTCGTGGTTAAGTAGCGCCTCCTTGCCGGCGACGGGTGGTGTGAAGTTACCGCACATCAGGCCGAGGTGCGGGGCGAAAGAGCCGTCCGGACGCGGTCCGCCGGTGCGGAAGAAATTCATCCAGGCCCCTCCCCTTTTCGATTCACGCGGGAACCAGTCGGTGTAGAAAGAGCCCAGCAGACGGCCTCCATCGCGCACTTCGTAGAAGCGGACTTCAGGATGCCAGACGCAGATCGGCGCGCCTTCGACGCGCGGTTCGGCGGCACGGACGACGGTCTTAGCACTGGTGGACTGGTCGACGTGATAGGTGTCGCGGGCGACGACCTGGATACCGAAGAGACCGCCGAAGAGACGGAACATGCCGGCGATCACGCCGTCGACGGGGAACCACGGACGCAGGGCTTCGTCATCGAAATCATATTTCTCGCGACGCATCTTCTCGGACCAATAGCCGAATTCCCATGGGTGGAGCGAACGGAGCGCATCGCCGGCCTTGGCCGCGCGGTATTGTTCGAGCTCGATGCCTTCGGCCTGGAATTTTGGGCGGATGCGTAGGCCGATATCCTCGATGAACTTTAGCGCCGTGTCGCCCGTACGGGCCATACGGCGGGCCGTGGTGAAATCGGCGAAGTGCTTCTTGCCCAGCAGGCGGGCCTTTTCGTGACGCAGGGCGAGAATCTCGCCGACCAGCGCAGTATTATCCCAGGCATCTTTCAGGCCGACCTGACCAAGGCCTTCCCAGCACTGGCGGCGCAGGTCATCGTCGTCGGCATACTGCAACACAGGCATGACCGAGGGAGATTGCAGCGTGATGCGCCAAGCTTCTGGACGGCCCTTGGCGGTCGCAGACTGCTTGGCCGCCGCGAGCGCGCCAGCCGGAAGGCCAGCGAGGCGCTTCTCATCATCGAGGAACAGTTCCCACGCGTTGGTAGAGTCCAGGACGTTCTCGGAATACTTCTGCGTCTTCTCCGCGAGCTGCGCGTTGAGGGTCGCTAGGCGCGTCTTCCCTTCCGCCGGGAGATCGGCGCCGTTCTCTTCGAAGTCGGCCATCGTCTCCTCGAGGAAACGGTGACGGACGCCCGTGAGCGCCTTGGCGTCGGCCGTGGCGGCGTAGGCCTTGAAAACCGCCCAAAGTTCCAGATCGAGCGTCAGTGACGTGAAGAAGGCCGTGACCTCGGGCATCATCGCGTTGTAGGCCTTGCGGAGATCGGGCGAGTTCAGGACCGAGTCGAGGTGCGAGACCAGGCCCCAGGACCGGGAGAGTTCCTTGGTCGTGGCCTCGAAGCCCAGCAATACCTGGGCGTAGGTCAGGTCGGTACCCTTCGTGTGCTTGAACGCATCAACGTTGGCGCGGGCCCGGCGCAGGGCCTCGCGGATATCCGGCTCGACGTGTTCGGGCTTCAGGCTGCTCCAGTTGAAAAGGAACTCGTCGGCAAGGAAGGGGTGCACGCCTTCACCTTGCGGGAACGGAGGCCGATTTCAAGGCAACCCTACACCCGATAAGCAGCGAGGGCTTGCGGGACGGCCTTAGCGGGCACACTTTGAGGCATGAGCAAGTTGGAGGCAGTACCCGTCACCGGCATCGAGGTCATCCCCGTCAAGGGAGGCACCGCCGTATTTCTCGTGACCGCCGCGAAGACGATGGTCATCCAGGTCGATCCTTCCGTCGGTGAGGCCCTCCAGGGTGCCTTGGACGGCCGCATCCCCGACCGACCGCAGTCGCACGACCTCATGCTCCATCTCCTCCTCGGCCTGGACGCCGGGGTGGTGCATGTCGCGATTGTCGACGTCAAAGACGGCGTCTTTTTCGCCCGTATCCTGCTCGGTCAGGAAGGGCCCGTCGCACGCAAGATCGCCGAAGTCGACGCCCGCCCCAGCGATGCCCTCGTACTCGCCGTGAAGGCCAAGCGCCCGGTGTTCATCGCCAAGGCCGTCTTGGACGTCTGCGACGACATGGCGGAAATGCTCGCGCGCCTACGCAAGCAGGCGTGAGCGGCCCCCTGCCAGTCCCCGTCGTCGCCGGCACACGCCCATCGGTGCTCGCGCCGATGCAGGACGTCACCACCACCGGCTTCATGCGCGTCATCGGCCGACGCGGCGCGCCGGACTGGTTCGTGACCGAATACTTTCGTGTCCACGAGAGCTCGACGCCCGAGAAGCATATCGTCGATTCCGTCGTCAACCATGGCACCGGCCGGCCGGTCTTCGCGCAGCTCATCGGTGAGGACACCCCGCACATGCTCCGCACCATCCGCGAGTTGGGGAAGCTGCCCGTCGCCGGCATCGACCTCAACATGGGCTGCCCTGCGCCCAAGGTGTATCGCAAGAACGTCGGCGGAGGACTCCTCCGCGACCCGGCCAAGATCGATGAACTCATCGGGGCGATGCGTCAGGAAATCCCAGGCCTATTTACCGTGAAGATGCGTATCGGTTTCGACGGTCAGGAACGCTTCGACGAGATCCTTGCTATCGTCGCCAAGCATCAGGTCGACCTGCTTACCGTGCACGGCCGCACCGTCAAAGGCCTCTACTGGTCCGAAGTGGATTACGTCGCCATCGCCAAGGCCGTGGCGGCCGTCCCCTGCCCCGTCATCGCCAACGGCGACGTCACCTCGGCCGCCAAGGCTCAGCGTCTCGCATCCGAGACTAAGGCCTACGGCATGATGATGGGCCGCCACGCCATCCGGAATCCGTGGATCTTCCGCCAATGGCGCGAAGTCCAGCAGGGCCAGACGCCTTTCGTGCCCACGCTCACCGACGTGCGGACCTATATCCAGGAGCTCGCCGACGAATGCTGCGACGCGGCTAAGGCCACGGACAAGCAGGCTGGACGCCTCAAGAAATTCCTCAACTTCGTCGGGCTCGCCGTGGATACTGAAGGCAAGTTCCTGCACGACATGCGCCGGACCGACAACCTGCCGGACCTCTTGAAGTGCTGTGACACGCATCTACTGGGGGCGCGCGCTGGCGAGACCTACCCTGACGAACCGCACCGCGGCCTCATCGCCCGGCCGACGCGCGAGACACAACAGGGCTGTGCGCTCTGAGCTCAGCCGGCGCGCACACCGGAGCGGATGCGGCGGTCACGGGCGAGCACGAAGAGCAGCGGGCCACCGATGACCAGCAGGGACCAGAGCCCTAGCACCAGCGCCCAGAAAGTGCCGAGTCCGCAGAAGCAGGACTGCTTGCGGCGCAGCACGAAATACCAAGGCAGGCAGAGGGCCAAGCCCACCGCGGAGCCCGCGATGTTCTTGCCGACGAAGCGTTCCACCGCATCGGCCTGACCGCGCGAACGGTGCAGCAGGATCGGCGTCCAGATAAGCCATGATACCACCCAGACCGCCAAGGCGCCGATAAAATGGAGTTCCAAACTGAAGCCCTTCTGGTCCGCCTTGCCGAAGAGATAAAAAAGGTCCACCGAAGCGAAGAGCGGGATCGCGATGAACAGCCCGCCGAGGAAAGCCGCAGAGATGACTCTAGGCCCGAGCGGGGTCTTGCCGCCCGTCGAAGGGGCGACCGGTAAAGGCAGGAGCAACAGGCAGGACTGAAGGAGCGCGAAGCCCCAGAGCAACAGTACCCAGAACCAGTCTTTCCCCGAGGCCTCGAAGACACCGGCGCCCAGCAAGGATTTCAGCGTCAGCGAGCTACCATCCCAACCCACCAGTGCGACGACCACCATCATCACGAAATTAAACACGAAGGCCAAGAACACGGAGAGGGCCAGGATACGAACAAAGACGGAGGACATAGGTGGGGTACCCGAAGCCTATCCCGACAGCCCGATTAGCCAAGGAAAAGCCCCAGACGGCGACCGCCCCTTGACTCCCGCCGAATGCCCCTAAACTTGTAGGCATGATCAACCTCACCGAAGCCGCTGCCCAGCAGATCCAGGTGCTGCAGAAAGCCCAGGCCAACCCTGAGTCCATCCTCCGCGTCCTCGTGGAGACCGGCGGTTGCTCCGGCTTCGAATACGGTATGGCTTTCGACGTCCGTAAGGCCGACGACCTCGAGTTCGAGAGCCAAGGCATGAAAATCCTCATCGACCCCACCAGCCACGCCTACCTCGACGGCTCCACCGTCCATTTCGACGACGGCCTGCACGGCAAGGGCTTCGAAGTCCGCAACCCGAACGCTGCCAGCACCTGCGGCTGCGGTAAATCCTTTAGCTAAGCCAATGACCTCTCCCTACCGCCTCCTCCTAGCCGGTCTCGCCTGCGCCCTCGTCGCTTGCTCTTCCGAAGCCGACAAGAAATCTGCCGCCCCGCTGGTCGCCTCGCCCTCCCCTGCCATCTCTCCCATGAAAGCTTCCGCTCCCCAGTCCAAAGTCCCTCAGGTGCTCGTCACGCTCGACGATGGTAAAGGCGGAATCGGCCAACCCACGCTCGTCGATAAAGTCGTCAAGACCGACGCCGAATGGGCCGCGATGCTCACGCCGGACCAGTATTTCGTCACGCGCGCCAAGGGAACCGAGCGGCCATTCTGCGGCACCCTGCTCGATAACAAGAAGACCGGCACGTACCACTGCGTCTGCTGCGATCTGCCGCTCTTCTCCTCCAATGCCAAGTTCAACTCCGGCACCGGCTGGCCGAGCTTCTTCCAAGGTGTCTCCAAGGAGAACATCGCCACCATCACCGATAAGAGCCACGGCATGAGCCGCACCGAAATCCTGTGTGCGCGTTGCGACTGTCACCTCGGCCACGTGTTCGAGGACGGCCCGGCTCCGACCGGCCTGCGCTACTGCCTCAACTCCGAGTCCCTCAAGTTCAAGGAACTGAAAAAGTAATCCGACTCAGGCCATCTCCAGACCGCGCAGGGTGCTCTTCGATAAGGCGAATTCGCCGACTTCGATGCCCATGCGCTGGAGCATGGTGACGTAGAGATTACTCAGCGGGTAGTTATTGAGCTTATCGAAAGCGAGGTGCTGGCCGTGGCGGTAGCCGCCACCGGCAAGCATGACGGGCAGATTTACATTCGAGTGCGAGTTAGCGCTACCCATCGGCGTGCCATAAAGGACTTGGGTACGATCGAGCAGCGACTGGCCTTCCTCCTTCGTGCCTTCCAGGGCCGTCAGGAAATCATTCAGGGCGCCAAACTGTGCCGCTTCGTTGGCCTGCAGCTCCGCGACGGCCTCAGGGCGGTTACCATGGTGCGTGATATTATGGATCACCGTTGTATCGATGAAGAGTGAGATAATCCGGGTGGAGTCGGTCTCGATTGCTAGTTTCATCACGTCGAACATCAGGCGGGTTTTGGCCACGAACTCCTTCGTGTCGTCGATGTCATTCGGGGCGGAGGCCCGCACGACCGGCTTAGGGCGATATTCCCATTCTTCGGAACTGTGGAGGCGCTTCTCAAGTTCCCGCACGGTGGTGTAATACTCATCCATCCGCTGCTGGTCATTCTTGGAAAGAGTCCGGTTAAGCCGCTGGGACTGATCACCCACGAAATCCAGCATGCTTCGTCCTTGGCGCAGGGCTTCCACATTGGCCGCAACTTCGCTCGCCTTACCCTGCATAAAGAGTTTCTGGAAGAGCCGGCGGGGGCTCTTTTCAGCCGGGATGGGAGCGCCACTGCGGGTGTAGCTGAGCGTCGGCGAGCCATCGCTGACCATCGCGAGCGGCAATGAAGGATAGCGCGTGGCCGAACCGATGTGCTCGGCGGCCAGCTGATCCAAGGAGACCCAGTTACGGAAGCCGCCCCGGTCTGGGTGCGGCGTACCCGTGAGGAAACACTTCTCGGCGGCATGGCCACCCGTCACTCCAGGCAGGCTCACGCCGGAGAACACCGTCATGCGTTCACGATGCGTCGCCAGTTTCTGGAGATAGGCTGGCAGGGCAAAATCGCGGCCAGCCTTCTCGGGGAAGAAGAACTGCGGCATGATGCCCATGTTCGTCTGAATGCAGACCATACGACGCGGAATCTTAGCCTTGGCTGACTCCTTCGCGAAGGCGGGCATCATGGCATCCAGCAAAGGCAAAGCGATGCCGGCACCGGCGGCCCGGAGGAAAGTGCGCCGGGAAAGTGACCGGTGGAGGCCGAGTTGGATTTTATTCATAAATAGGTTTTATTTTATAGGGTGTTCGATACCGCGTACCTTACCGAGGGCCGTACGCAAAGTTTTCTGGTCGGTCTTGGCAGGATCAATCCGGGCGCTGATGAGTCCGTCCTCCCCGACCGTGGCGCTCTCGACACCATCGAGTTTGGCGATGCTATTATAAACAGCGAAACGACAACCGCGGCAGTCGAGGATAGGCGGGCGGAGCTGAACCAATGTCGCGTTCTCAGCCGAGATGCCCGACAGCGGCTTGAGCGCAAAGGTGCGCGTCGTGGCGGCGCCGAGCAGGGAGTCCAAACGCTGGGCGAGTTGCTCTTCGGTGGGCGGTTTCTTGGCGTTATAATTCGTCATGACCAAGGCGGGGTCCAGCCGCCAGACCGCGACGGTCGAAGCGTAATCCAACCGCACTAACTCGACCCCAGGGAGGGTCGGGACGACTTGCTTGAGATCGTCCACGCGGGATGGTTCAAAAAGCCCGAAGGTCCGGCGAGAAATCTCCACCGACGGAGCGGCATGCAAATCGACCGCCAGACCGGCGACGAAAAGCGAAGCGAAGACGAGGGATGAAATCAGAGGACGCATCGGTCAGCGGGTCTGGAAAAGGGGGCTGCGCACCAGTTCATGGATGAGAGTCCGCACACCGCCGCCTTGGGCTTCGGTGCGGGTCACGATTTCAGCCAAGGCGTTACGATCGCCGAAGGATAATGCGCGACCCGTGGAGTAAACCGTCAATTGCTCGGCGAGATTACGCAGCAACTGTTGGCGATCATTGGCAAGGAGGTCCTTAAGCTGCAGAATGTCAGCAAACTTACGACCGTCAGGAAGTTCGCCGCTGGCGTCCACCTTGGGGCCCAACTTGAAGTCGATTTTGATGCGCGGATCGATACTTCCCCGCTCGGGCACATCCCCTTCGCCAATGCTCCGATAGCGGCCGCGCTGGCCGCCGATGACATCGAAGGATTCGAGGGCGAAACCAGCCGGATCGATCCTCGTATGGCAAGAGGCACACGCTGGATCGGCGCGATGTTTCGCCAGCTGCTCTCGAATAGTAGTTGTGCCTTGGATATCGGGCTCTACGGCCGGGATATTGGCGGGCGGTGGCTCCGGCGGGCGACCCAGCAGCCGTGCCATCACGAACGTGCCACGCACTACAGGTGAGGTTGTCGTCCCGTTGGCGGTGACCTTCAAGAGGGCGGCTTGGGTGAGCAAGCCCCCGCGAGCACAACCCGCCGGGAGCGTGACCTTGCGGATTTCCGGGCCACTGACGCCCGGGATGCCATAATGCACGGCGAGCCTTTCGTTGAGCATCGCGAAATCCGAACGCACCAGGAAACTTGCGTCGAGATTACGTTCCAGCAATTCACGGAAATAGGCACGGGTCTCTGCGACCATTGAATCCTGGAGGTACGGATTGAATTCCGGGTAGAGTTTCTTGTCGGGATCGTTCACGCCAATGGAGCGTAGCTTTAGCCATTGCCCCAGAAAATCTTCGACGAACCGGTCGGACTTGGGATCCTTGAGCATCCGCTCAATCTGCTGGTCGAGCACCTTGGGATCGCGGATCTGACCAGAGGTAATTAGACTGGCCAGCACCTCGTCCGGTTGCGAATTCCAGAGGAAGTAGGAGAGTCGCGAGGCGAGCGCAAAATCATCCAGCTTTCCGGGGGCCTCGACGTGGTAAAGAAAGTCGGGAGAGCACAGCGCGGCGCGATAGACCCACCGCATCGCCGTCTCAAAGCAGTCGCCAGCTTTAAACCGCAGGGCAAATTGAGCAACGTATTGGGCACGCGTTTCGGCCGTCACCGGACGGCGAAAAGCCTTGGGCAGAAAATCGGCCAGAAGTTTGTCCGCATCAGCCAGAGGATTGGCGCTGGCGACCGACCAGATGCCCTTCTCGGGTTCAGGCCTATTACGAGGGCCGATAACCTCTTGCCGGCGCAGTACGCGCACTGGGGGGCGCTGGGCAGACTTGGGGTCAGGCTTGATTTCCGAGATAGGCAGCGAACCGAAAAGTAGCTGATGGCTCCGCGGAGGCCACACGTCATTGAAGGGGCCTTCGATGTCGACCCAGTCACTGACAACGCAAGGCCCGGTATAGCCCATGGTGCGACCCACCGGGCCGTAATTACCAATGCGATAAAGCCTAATCGGAGCGAGGGACGCGGCATTAAAGCCGATGGTCTCCTTTTCGTTAAACCAAACATTCATCTCGTGGACCTTTGATTCGAGCGAGGGGGCGGCGAAATAGCCGAGCACATAGCTCGGGTGCTGCCCGCCGAGGCCACGTTCATTGAACTGGACGACCGAGAGTCGGGCCGCCTCCACGCCGCGAGCCGGGCGAACTTCACCCTTATCCCAGGTGAGACTCCAAAAAGAGGCCCGGATACGATAGCGGCCCGGATACAATGAAGCGAAATGTTGGAAGTAAGGGTTCCATGAATCATCTTCATGGCGGAAGACTCCCACGCTACTCATGCGATCAAAAATCCCGATTTGCTCGTGGGCACCTTGGTCGACGTGGGCGTATTCGCCTGCCGGCGGGAAGACCGGATCAGGTTTCTTGTCGCGGAAGAGCATCGCATCGCCGGTCATCAGCATAATATCTGGCTGGTAATTACGGGCCAAGGATAGCCGCACCAACGAGGTGGCGGGAGCGACTGGGCGTGTCGCGATGGCCATGTTCAATACGGTATCGGCGGCCTCGATGTAGCGGGCTAAATTAACATGAGAGATATCCAGCGCGTCGCTATTGTTGTCAAAACCGTGGGCGGAGCCATCTACTGGAAGGGCAGCCCGCACCGCGATGCCCGGGAGAGCAAAAAGATCTCGGACGGTGTTCTCGTACTCGGAGCGTGTCATCCGGCGCAGCGTCGTCCGACCACCCCCGACTTGCTTCGCCGTCTCGGCTTGCAGAAGGGCCCGGGATAAAACCGACTTCACCGCGACGACGTCCGCCACTGGCGGGCGGGCCTTTTTCTTGGGGGGCATCTCGCCGGACTCGATTCGGTCGTGGATCTTCAACCAGTGGCTGAAATTTTCAGTGTCTGTAAACTGGTCGCGCAATGCCGTGAGATCCAGATTCCCTTTCTTCGTTTCCGCATCATGACAACCCGTGCAGTGTGCCTCTAAAAAAGGTTGGATAGCCGGCTTGACGAGCTCAGCCGCGGGCGCAGCGGAGATCAGCAATCCTAGATAGGCGGTCCAGAATAAGAAGGGGCGGAAGAAGGGCATGTAAGAAGGCGATGTCCAGCATCCTCAACAGAAGCAGAATCGCGGTGGGGTAGTCCGAACAAATTTGCCCTCCGGCCCACACTTTGCTATATAAATATAGCCTGCCCGCGAGGTCAGCGCCGGGCCCGCTTTGACGCTTTAGCCTTAACGACCGTCGCTTTCTTTTTCTTCACCGGGGCGGGCCTTTTATTGGCGACGGCCTTGGCGGGGGGCTTCTGCTTTACGACTGGCTTGGATTTCTTCGGGAAAGGCTTCTTGGCCGGGCTTTTCTTGGCCGAGGCGGGCTTAACTTTAGCCTTAACAAAGACCTTCTTCGCGACGGGTTTCTTGGCGGCAGGCTTCTTCACGGCCTTCGCCTTCGGGGCGACGACCTTGGCGACGTGGACCTTCGCCAGGCGCTTGGCCAAGGCGGGCTCGACGTAAGGAGCGGGTGCCTTCGGGCGCTGGTCGACCGGGCCTTTCACGGCGGCCCAGAGCTTGTCGCGGAATTCCTGAATGCCCTCCTGCGAGTAGCAAGAGATTGGAATCACCATGTCCTTCACGCGCTCCTGGAATTTCTTCAGCTTCGCGGCGGCGGCCGGGAGATCCATCTTGTTGGCGACGATGATGCGCGGCTTCGCGGCGAGGATCGGCGAGTAGAGGCGGAGTTCGCGTTCGAGGATGCGATGGTCGTCCCACGGCTCGCGGTTCTCGCTGCCAGCCATGTCGATGATGAAGACCAAGAGCGAGCAGCGCTCGACGTGGCGGAGGAACTGGTGGCCCAGGCCGCGGTTCTCGTGCGCGCCTTCGATGAGGCCCGGGATGTCGGCCATCACGATGCGGTCAAAGCGATCGGTGTAATCGATCACGCCCACATTGACGTGGAGGGTCGTGAACGGATACGGCGCCATCTTCGGGCGGGCGGCCGTGAGAAGATTCGTCAGCGTCGACTTGCCGGCATTCGGGTAGCCCACGAGGCCGATGTCGGCGATCGTCTTGAGCACGATACGGAAGCTGCCTTCTTCGCCCGGGTAGCCGGGAGTGGTGCGACGCGGAGCCTGGTTGACCGAGCTCTTGAAGTTCATGTTACCCATGCCGCCCTTGCCGCCGGCGAGGAGCACGACGCGTTCGCCGTGTTCAGTCAGCTCGGCCACGAGACGATTGGAGCCCTCTTCGAGGACCTGCGTGCCCGGAGGCACCGGCAGGATCAGGTCTCCGCCATCGGGACCTGCGCACTGGCGGCCCATGCCCGGAGCGCCATTGCGGGCGCGACGGTGCGGCTGCCAGCGGTAGGCCTGGAGGTCGCCTTCGTTACGGTCGCAGAGCAGGACGACGTCGCCGCCCTTGCCGCCGTTACCGCCGTCGGGTCCGCCCTTCGGGATGAATTTCTCACGACGGAAGCTGACGCAGCCGTGGCCGCCGTCACCGGACTTCAGTTCAACCTTGGCTTCGTCGATAAACATTTGCCCCAAGGTAGGGCCTCCCCGGCCCCGAGGGCGAGGAGGAAAGGCGACGGCTTAGCGCTCCAGCCCGCGGGAACGGCGCAACCAGCGCTCGATCGGCGAGAAGAAGATGAGGTCGGCCAGCAGGCCGACACCCACGACGACAAGCATCACGCCCACGACCTGATCCATGCGCAGCAGTTCGCGGCCGGCATGCAGAAGGGACCCTAGGCCGAAGCCCGAGAGAATCACCACGAAGATTTCAGCAGCCATCAGCGAACGCCAGGCGAAGGCCCAACCCTGCTTGAGGCCGCTAACGACGCCGGGCAAAGCGGCCGGGAAGATGACGCGCAGCCAGAGATGCCAGCCGCGGGAGCCCATCGTCATCGCGGCGCGAAGGTAGAGAGGTTGCACCGAGAGCACGGATTCCTGCACCGCGATGACGACGGCCCACACGGTGCCCATGACGACAACGAACAGGACGGCGGCTTCGTTCTGGCCGAAAGCGATGATCGCCACGGGGACCCAGCACACCGAGGGAAGCGTCTGCAGGCCGAGCGACATGATACCGATGGTATCGCGGGCGAGGCTCGAGCGGGCGCAGAGCGCGCCGACCGGGATGCCGATGGCGGCGCCGATGATGAAGCCAAGCATCAGGCGGCGCATCGTGACCCACGTGGCCGAAGCCAAGGAGCCGTCACGAAGCGCGGACCAGAACCATTCGCCGATCTGCGTGGGCGCGGGGACGAGGACATCGTCGACGCGTCCAGAACGGACGAACCACTCCCAGCCGCCGAGCAGCAGCAGGCCGATGACGATCGGGACGAGGGCGCGAGGGTTTTTCATACGAGGCCCTCCTTGGGTTCAGCGAGGTGGGCGGAAAGGGCGGTAGTGATGTCAGCGGCCAAGGTGGCCAGGGCTGGATCGTTGATCCGACGCGGACGTGGCAGGTCGATGTTGAAGACTTGACGGATGCGGCCGGGATTCGGCGAAAGGAGCACGACGCGATCGCCGAGGCAGACCGCCTCGCGGATATTATGCGTCACGAGCACGATCGTCTTCTTACGCTGCGTGAAGATCTTCTGGATATCGCCGTAAAGCTGGTCACGCGTGAGCGCGTCGAGGGCGGAGAACGGCTCGTCCATCAGGAGCACGCGGGGGTTTGGCGCGAGCGAACGGGCGAGGGCCACGCGCTGGCGCATACCGCCGGAAAGCTCGTGCGGGTGAGCCTTCTCCTTGTCGGCCAGGCCGACGAGGTCGAGGTAGTAGCGGGCCGCCTCCGTACGCTCGGCGTCGGTGAGGCCCGGCTTGAGGCGCAGGCCGAAGAGCACGTTCTCGAGGGCATCGAGCCACGGGAAGAGCGCATCCTGCTGGAACATCACCAAGCGATCACGTCCCGGTTCGACGACATCGGCGCCATCGAGCTTGATCGAGCCTTCGTCGACCTGCTCCAGGCCGGCGAGTAGGCTGAGTAACGTGGACTTACCGCAACCCGACGGACCGACGAGCACGAGGAATTCGCCTTCCTTCACCTGCAGGCTGATGTCCTCCACGGCCGTGACGAGGCCCGCACGTCCGTTGAAACGCTTGGTCACATTGCGCAGCGTAAGCTGGGAATTGGGTTCGTTGGACAGAGGGGCCGACATGGAGACGAGGGGATTAGCGGGAACGGGTCAAAGAACGCAAGGAGGGTTACTTGCGCGCAGCGGGGAGGTCCGCGACCAGAGCCTGTAATAAGGGTGCCACCGGGGTTTCGCCGGAGAGCAGACCGCAAGCGCGGGAATCGGACTGCGCCTTGGCGAACGACTCCGTCAGGCGATGGAGGCGGAGGACGGAATCTTCGGGCAGGTCCCAGCGGATACGGCGCAGCGCCGGCGCGATGAGCTCAGATTTCGGCGCGGCGGAACGTGATTCGGCCCCTAGGGCTTCGCGCGATAGACGCTCGAGCAGGACTGGGTCCGCGACCAAGCGGTCGCGCAGCAGATAGTGCGAGCGGACGAAAGCCTTCACTGCTTCGTCTTTGGCATCGAGGGCCTTTTGGGAAGATGCCAGCACGGTGATGATTGAGTCGTGATTCTCGACGAGGACCTCGCCGCCGAAATCATCTACGAGGCGCGTCACCCAAGGTTCGACCGTCCAGGCGGCATCCACGTCGCCACGCTTAAAGAGCGCAATGAGTTCGGCGTTCTGCGCCGGGAGCACCTGGGCATCGCCACCGGCGATGGTGACATTGAGACCGCCCGAACGCAGCCAGACGCGGGCATCGACGTCCTGCGTGTTGCCGAGTTGCGGCGTAGCGACGCGGCGACCGCGGAAATCAGCCGGAGTGCGCAGGGGCGACCCTTTGCGGACGACCAAAGCGTTGCCACCAGAAGCGACGGGGGCCAAGACGCGGATCGAGCGGCCCTTCGTGCGTACGTGAGCATTGATCACCGGAGAGGCGCCGACGTAGGTGAGGTCGATAGCGCCGGCGACCAGAGCCTCCATGGCGGAGGGCCCGGCATTGAAAGAACGCCACTCCAGTTTAACGCCGACCGGAAGGTTACCCTGATGAAAATCTTTCCCTTCTCTTTCCAGCTGGCGTGCCGCCAGAGCCGGGGCGTGCGTTAGGTTAGGGAAGAAGCCCACCCGCAAAACGACTGGCTGTTCGGCCGCGACCGAGAGGGACACGGCGAGAAGAGCGAGGATAAGAATTCGCATGGCGGACATGATGAGCGAGGGCGGGCAACACAGTTAATTTATGACTACATTAGTTAAGATAACAGGATTAGAAGTCCAGCCTATTCATCCCCACACATTAAAATACATAAATTACTGTAGTTAAATGGTTTAAATCAAAATACACCGATAACAAACCATAAACTAGCCCCAACGACGAGGGCCGTGGCAGACCAACCCAATAGGCGAATCCATGGCGGCGAGACGAATGGACCCATTAATTTAGCGTCGCTGGTCATGCGCACGAGCGGCCAGCAGGCGAAGCCGAGCTGCAGGCTGAGGATCACCTGGCTCCAGATAAGAAGATTCTCCACCCTGCCCTCCCCGGCCAGGCCGATGACCAGTAAGGCGGGAGCCAGCGCCGCTAGACGGGTCGCGACGCGCACGATCCAGCCGGCCGTCTTAATCTTCAGGAAGCCCTCGAGGACGATCTGTCCGGCCATGGTGCCAGTGATGGTAGCGTTCTGGCCCGAAGCCAAGAGCGCCACGGCAAAGAGCGTGCCGGCGAACGTCACCCCCAGCACCCCGTCCAGCAACCGATGGGCTTCGCGGATATCCGTCACGGCTTCGGGTCGTCCGTGGAACGCCGCGGCGCTCAGCGCCAGCAGGCCGGCGTTGACGAAAAATGCTAAGCAGAGCGCGAGCGTGGAATCCCAGGTCGCGAAGCGCATGGCCTCGCGGCGCTCGGCTTCCGTCTTCCCGAAATCACGAGACCCGACAATCGACGAGTGCAGGTAGAGGTTATGCGGCATCACCGTGGCGCCGATGATGCCCAGCGCGACAAAGAGCATACCGGGGCGCGTCAGCACTTCCGTGGTCGGCACGAAGCCTTTAATAAGATCAGCCATGACTGGCTGCGCGAGGAAAAGTTGGGCGCCGATGCAGGCCGCAATCGTCAGCACGAGCACCGCCACCAGCGATTCCAGCCAGCGGTAGCCGAGGCGGGTCAGGGCAAGCAGTACGAGTACATCGAGCGCCGTAATGATGGCGCCAAAGAAGAGCGGGATGCCGAAGAGAATCTGCAGCGCGATGGCCGATCCCAGGAGCTCGGCCAGGTCCATCGCGATGATGCCCAATTGGGCGGCTACCCAGAGGAACTTGCCGACGGCCGGCGAATAACGCTCCCGGCAGGCCTGCGCGAGGTCGAGGCCAGTCGCGACATTGAGACGCACGCACAGATGCTGAAACAGGATGGCCATCAGGTTCGACAGCAGGATGACCCAGAGTAGCGCGTAACCGAACTGCGAGCCACCGGCGAGGTCAGTGGCCCAGTTGCCTGGATCCATATACCCGACCGAGACCAGGAATCCCGGTCCGACGAAGCCGAGGAAACGACGAAAAGCACCGAAGCGCGAGGCCGCGCGGGCTTGGGTCGGTTCATCTGTCCTCATCACCATTGAGCATCACTGGCGACCGCGCCCTGTCAACCCACCGACTGTGCCAAGGAAGTGGCGGCCAAGACCGACCATACCCCCGTCCGCCAAGCATGCGACCGAATCAACTCGGCAAGAGCCGGCGATGTCGGACCTTCCTGTTGAAGGCGCCGATGGCACGGCACAGACCAAGCCGCCGTCAGTGCCCAGCAGACGAGCACGAGAGCGAGACCGAAGCCACCGCCTGCGACAATGGTCAGCCAGACATGCCCGCCCAGCTGGGCGAGCAGCAGCGGCGCGACGACCCAGCCGACTCGACGCGTATAAGCCTCATGCGCCTCGGCAAAGCCTTCGGCCCGCCAGCGGGCGAAGTCGGGATAAGTACAGAGCAGGATCAGCCAAGAAACCGCGGCCATGGCGACATCGACGCACGCCACGCCGGATTGGATTAAATGAAGGTCCATGAAGGCACCGAAGTCAGTTTTGCCCTTTGCACAACCCGGCGAGACGTTAAACCCATGGCATGCCCCGCCTCTTCCTTGGCCTACTCCTCGGTGCCTTGCTCGCGCTCGTCCCTGCCTCCGCGCAGGAGACCCCGCCCAACTTCGTCATCCTCTTCGCCGATGACCTCGGCATCAACGACCTCGGCTGCTTCGGGCGCAAGGACCAGAACACGCCGAACCTAGACAAGCTCGCCGCCGAAGGCGCGCGCTTCACGCAAGCCTACGCCGCCGCTTCCGTCTGCTCTCCCTCACGCGCGGCCCTCCTGACCGGCCAGAGCCCGGCCCGCCTGAAAATCACCACATTCCTCACCGGTCGCAGCGACCGCGCCTCGCACCGCTTACTTGCCGCACCCATCAACCTACATCTTCCGGACGGCGTCCAGACGATCGCCCAACTGCTTAAGCCGAAAGGCTACGTATCAGCCGCGGTGGGTAAGTGGCACCTCGGCGGCAAAAGCCACCAGCCGACCGACCATGGCTTCGATGATTTTTTTGCGGGTAAGCCGAACCCTGGCGACGAATCACCCCAAGGCGGCAAAGGCGAACTCGGCCAAGCCGACTATGCGGTGAAGTTCATCGAGAAGAATAAAGCCAAGCCGTTCTTCCTCTACCTCGCTTTCGATAATCCGCACATCCCGCTCGCCGCGCCCGCCAAGGGCATCGAAGCCAACGCAAAGTCCTTCCATCCGACCTATGCCGCGCTCGTCGAATCGCTCGACGTCGCCGTCGGTCGCGTGCTGAAGGCCCTCGAAGACAACGGCCTTTCAAAGAATACCTTCGTCGTCTTCGCTTCCGACAACGGCGGCGTGCATGTCTCTGAACTCAAGGAAAGCCCGGCGACCTACAACGCGCCTTCCCGCGCGGGTAAAGGGTTCGTCTACGAGGGCGGCATCCGTACGCCCCTCATCATCCGCTATCCTGGACGCCTCGCTTCCAGCGTAATCAGCGAACCGGTCGTCCTCGGCGACCTCTGCCCGACGATTTGCGCGCTGGCCAAGGTACCCGCGCCCGCGACGCTCGACTTCCAGGACATCTCCCCGCTGCTCTTTGATAGCAAGCCCCCGGCCGACGCCAAGCCGCGGACTCTCTTCTGGCACCAGCCGCACTACATGAACCAAGGCGGCAGGCCCGCAGGCGTGGCTCGTGAAGGCGACTGGAAACTGATCGAGCAATACGAAGACGGCAGCCTCGAGCTGTATAATCTCGCCAAAGACCCGAGCGAGACGACGGACCTCGCCGCCGCCGAGCCGAACCGCGTTGCCGCCCTGCGCGGAAAGCTCGAAGCCTGGCGCCGCAGCGTCGGTGCGGTGGTGATGAAAGCTAATCCCAACTTCAGCCGTTCCCTCTGGGAAGACTGCTTCGTCAAGACGGACGTCACCCAACTCAAGGCCCTACCGACCTCTGAGGCCATGCGTCCGCTGCTCGCCGATTGGCGCAAGGCGATAAATAACGCCAGGACCGTAGGCGCAAACTCGCTCATCTTCCTCGAGGCGCGCGACGCCCAGGTGAAGGCGACGAAGATGAAATATGAAGAGCCGCCGCAGAAGGATACCCTCGGTTTCTGGGTGAACGCCGCTGACACCGCCTCCTGGACCTTCCAGGCGCCAAAGGCCGGCACCTATCGCGTGACGGTCCTGCAGGGCTGCGGCAAAGGCAACGGCGGCTCCGTCGTCGCCCTCGACACCCAGCAGGGGTCGTGCGAATTCACCGTCGAAGAGACTGGCCACTTCCAGCGCTTCGTGCCCCGCGAGGTCGGCAAGCTCACGCTCGTCGCCGGCGAAAACACGCTCACCGTACGCCCCGTCAAGAAGGCCAAGGCTGCGGTCATGGACCTCCGGCGCGTGACCCTCGAGCGCGTCGAGTAAGCGCTCAGAGCGTCGCGAGCAAAGCGCGCAATTCTTCTTCGGGCTCCTCGTGGCCTTGCGCCACGGCGAGCGCGAGCGCGTCCGCAAAGATCACCTTAGCCGCAGGCTGGTCGCCGACGGCCTGAAGGCTCTTACCGAGCAAGATGCGAGGCATCATCCAGTCGGCCTTGGACGCGACGGCGAGGCGGAGGTGCTCGATGGCCCCGGCCGCGTCGCCTTCGGTCCAGAGCGCCTGACCAAGGGAAAAGCGGAAGAGCGGGTTCGCCGGGTCGGAGGCGACGTGCCGACGGAAGATTTCGGAGCGCGACATACTCAACCTTTCGACTTCGCCGATGACTGACGGAAGATGACCATCGAGAGGCCCGGCAGGCGGACCTCGATCGAGTAAGGACGTCCCTGGCAGGGAATGTTCTCGGCTTCAACGCCGCCGAGGTTGCCGAGCCCATGGCCCGCGTAGTGTTTCGAGTCGGTATTCAGGGCCTCTTCCCATCGTCCCGGGAAAGGCACTCCGAGGCGATAGGTCCGCTCGACTGGCGTGAAGTTGCCCGCGACCGTCCAGGCGCAATCGCGTCCGCGTCGCTCGAAGGCTAGGACGCTCTGCGCGCCGTCGTCGGCGACGAGCCAGTTGAAACTTTCTGGGCGCAGCTCGTTCTCGGAGAGAGCGGCATCAGCGACATAGAGTTTGTTCAGGTCGGTGACGAGACGCTGCACGCCGAGATGAATGGGGTAATCGAGGAGATGCCAGTCGAGCGAGGCATCATATTTCCATTCGGCGAACTGGCCGAACTCACAGCCCATGAAGAGGGTCTTCTTACCCGGCCAAGACCACTGCAAGGCCAGCAGACAACGGAGATTGGCGGCCTTCGTGGCGTCGTCGCCGCCACCCATCTTGCCAATGAGGGAGCCTTTGCCGTGCACGACCTCGTCATGTGAGAACGACTGCACGAAGGCCTCGCTCCACTGGTACAGCATGCCGAACGTGAGCTTATCGTGGTTGAACTTTCGGAAGAGCGGATCCTGACGGAAGTAATCGAGCGTGTCGTGCATCCAGCCCATGTTCCACTTGAAGTCGAAGCCCAGGCCACCTTCCGGGACGGACTTCGTCACGCCCGGGAAGGACGTGGATTCCTCGGCGATCATCGCGACGCCAGGCTGGTAGAGGTGCACCAGCGAGTTCACCTGCTTGAGGAATTCAATCGCCTCGATGTTCTCGCGGCCGCCGTAGCGATTCGGAACCCATTCCCCGGCCTTACGGGAGTAGTCGAGGTAGAGCATCGAAGCCACCGCGTCGACACGCAGGCCATCGACATGGAAACGCTCGAGCCAGGAAAGCGCGGAGCAGACCAGGAAGCCGCGCACCTCGTGGCGGCCATAGTTGAAGATCAGCGTACCCCAGTCCTGGTGTTCGCCCAGACGCGGATCGGCATGTTCGTAAAGATGCGTTCCGTCGAAGCGGGCCAGCGCGAAGAAATCGCGCGGAAAGTGAGCAGGGACCCAATCCACAATCACGCCGATGTTTGCCCGATGGAGCGCGTCGACCATCGTCATGAAATCGAGCGGTGATCCGAAACGATGCGTCGGAGCGTAGAAGCCCGTGACCTGGTAACCCCAGGAGCCATCAAACGGATGCTCGGACGGTGGCATCAGCTCGACGTGCGTGAAGCCCATCTTCACGCAATAGGCGGCGAGCTGTTCGCCGAGTTCGCGGTAACCGAGTACGCGGCCGCCCTCCTCGGGTACGCGGCGCCAGGAGGCCAGATGGACTTCGTAGACCGACATCGGGCGCGAGCGCAGGTCGCGGCCGCGGCGGGCTTCCATCCAAGCCTCGTCGTTCCAGACGAATTTCGAGAGATCGCAGACGATGGCGGCGTGGTTCGGCGAAGGTTCGAAATGCAGGCCGTAAGGATCCGTCTTCAGGAACGGCGTGGAGTCGTGCGGGCCGACGATCTCGTACTTGTAGCGGGCGCCGGTATGGACCCCCGGAATGAAGAGTTCCCAGATGCCGGAAGCGCCTAGATTGCGCATCGGATGGGCGTGGCCGTTCCAGAGGTTATGGTCGCCGACCACCGAGACGCGACGAGCCGAAGGTGCCCAGACGGCGAAGGAGACGCCCAGCACGCCATCGAGGGTGCGGACGTGAGAGCCGAGCTTATAGTGGGCGCGATGGTCGTCGCCCTTACCCAGCAGGAAGAGGTCGTCCTCCGAAATCGTCGGCAGGAAACGGTAAGGGTCATCGACCACGCGGCTGACGCCATCCGGGTAGGTAACACGGAAACGGTAGCGGAAAAGCGCGACGCCGGGCAGTTCCACCTCGAAGACCCCACTGGCATGCAGCAGCTTCATCGGGACGGCCTTAATTGGGCCTTCCGGGACCAGCTCGCAGGCGCTAGCCCAAGGGAAGAGCGAGCGGGCCACCAGACCGCCTCCGGCCAGCGGATGCAGGCCCAGGAAACGGTGCGGAGAGGTCTCCTTGGCGTCCACCAGGGCGGTCAACTCTGCTGGGCTGAGGCGCATCCCGGTAGACTCCACGCAGGGCGGTAAGTCGGCAAGCGCTCATTGCCCGAAAATACTTGAGGGAAACCCCTGAGCGACAACGCTCACCCGATGCCTGGCCGTCGTTTCTGGATTCTTGCCGCAAGCCTCTCCCTCACCGTAGCGGCCCTGGCCGCAGAGCCCACCAACCCTTCCGGCAAGCCCGGAGAGGTGATGCCCAACATCGTCGCCGATAGCTTCGCCCCAGAAGAAGGCGGCAAGATTGTCGTCGCCACCAACGCCCACCTTGAAAGCAAGGATGCGACCATCGACGCCAAGAAAATCAGGTTCGACTACCGCACCGGCACCATCGTCGCCGAAGGCAACGTCGTGTATGCCACCAAGAACCTGCGCATCATCGGCGACAAGATCGAAGCCGACCCGCGCAATGACACCATCGTAGCGACCAACGTCCGTTTCGGCCGGGCGCCCATGTACTTCACCGCCGAGACGCTGAAGATCGTCAAAGGCGACAAGACCATGCGCGGACTGCGCATGTGGAACAGCGAGCCCGACCGGATGGGCATGCACCTCCAGATTGCCGAAGCGACGTATACGGAAGCCGATGACCGCCTCAGGATTCGGAGCGTCACGCCTTACGTGGCTGGAATCCCGTTCTTCAATCTGCCCTATTACGCGCAGGACGGCTATCGCGACATCCCTTACGACCTCTACCTGAATACCGGCAGCGAAGATCGCCAAGGGCGCTACCTGCGTTCGACCTTCCTGATGCGACAGAGCCCTTCCCTCTGGGTCGGCGGCCTGCTCGACATCTATGGTAAATCCGGACTGCTCGTGGGCCCGGCCTTCCGCTACGACAACACGAAGCAACCCGAAGGTGGCATCACCTGGAAGGGTCGCCTCGAGACGGGCTTCATCAACGACCGCGGCGACCTGCTGACCGACGTCTACGGACGCACGACCGATCGCCAACGCGAGTTCATCCTCGGCGAAGTCAACGGGCGCACCGTCGACGGCGTCGAATTCGCCGGCAATATTTTTGGCCAATCGGACCCCGGGTTCTTGCGCGACTTCCGCCCGAACCAGATCCGTGAGAACGGCACTCCCCAGGCTAACTTTGAGATTTCGGCGCCCTACGCCGGCGGCTACCTTTCGGCTTCCCTGACGGCGAAGGCGGACAACTATCAAGATATCGTCCAGAAGTTGCCTGAATTCCGCTTCGACCTTCCGCAGCAAGCCATCGACGAGAGCGACTGGAACCGTCGCAGCTTCGTGAGCGTCGGTTATTTCTCAGAACGCCCTTCGGCCGCGCTCCCGCTGCCCGCCTTCCAGACCGCCACCCTGGCGAGCGATGCCTGGTCCGCCACGCGGCTCGACGCCTACTACGGGGTCAACCGCACCTTCGTCCTCGGCGAGTGGCTGAGCTTCAAGCCCGTAGGCGGCGTCCGTGCGACCGGTTGGTCGGAAGGCATCAACGGCAATGGAACGTCCGCCAAGGTTATGGCCCAGACGGGCTTCGACCTCGAAGGCCTGGCCACTGGCTCCTGGGATCTCACCGCCTCCAAATGGGGAATTGATGGTCTTCGACACAGCGTCCGCCCCCTCCTCCAATATCGCTTGATGCCTGGAGCTGACCGGGAAATCGGTAATGTGCCACAGAGCCAGCGTGCCGTCTCCGGCTCGATCCTCGAAGAAGTCGACCTCGCCGACCGCCTTGACGCAGCGTCGACCACAGACCGGCAGGTTGCCCGCTTCGGCCTGCGTAATACTCTTGAGACCCGCGACGCCGTCGCCGGCACGCGCGAACTCCTGCGGGCGGATATCTTCGCCGACTGGCGCCAAGGTCCGACCGACGCCGAGACCGGCCGGAGCGACCTCCACTGCGCGATCAGCCTCACGCCCGCTCCTTGGGTCACCCTCAGTTCCGGCCTCCGCTTGCCCAACGGTGGCGGTGCCCCGCTCGAATCTATCCAGAGCCTCGCCTTCAATTCCGGCGATTTCTGGCGGACCTCCCTCAACTGGGTCGAACTCCGTGACACCACCCTCTCCAAGCAGTTCATCTGGGAAGGCCGCGTGACCCTCAACTCGATCTACTCCCTCGTGGCCGCCCTTAATTACGACGCCCTGGCCGGCCAGACAACGTACGAAAGCATCGGTATCATCCAGCGGATCGGGAACTCTTGGGAAATCGAGTATGGGGTGATGCAGCGGCTAGACCCCTTGAACAACGGTAAGAGCTCATTGGGCTTCCAACTGCGGGCTAGATTATTCAAGTTCTGAGCGCGATGGACACCCCTCCAGACTCTCCTTCGGTCCCCGAAGACGGCATCCTGCCGCCGGCCGACCTGCCCATCCGCCTCGATGTCTTCGAAGGACCGCTGGACCTGCTCCTGTTCCTGATCCGCAAGAACGAGATCGATATCTACGACATCCCGATCGAGAAGGTTACCCAGCAGTATCTCGAAATCCTCCGCACCCAAGAGAAGGACAACCTCGAGCTCGCCGGCGACTTCTTCGTGATGGCCGCGACGCTCATGTACATTAAGAGTCGCATGCTTCTGCCCGTCGAAAGCCGCCCCGAAGAGGAGGTCGTCGCCGCCGACGAAGGCCAGGATCCGCGCTGGGCGCTGGTCCAGCAGCTCATCCAGTATAAGCGCGTCAAAGAGACCGCCGCTATCATCCGCGGCCTCGTCGATGACCGTCAGGGCCTACTCGGGCGCTATGTCGTCCAACCTCAGGGCGAAGACGCCGTCGCGCGACCGGTCGCCCCGGCGGACCGCATCGAACTCTGGAACACCTTCAACCTCGTCCTGCGCCGGCTGGCCGAACGCATTCAGCCTGGTAATATCACGACCGAGACCGTCACCGTTTCCGACCGCATGGAGACGATCCTCGCTCGCCTCGAGACCGAGACCACCTTCGCCTTCACCAGTTTGCTACCGGAACGTCCGACCATCGGCTTCCTCGTGGCCACTTTCCTCGCTTGCCTCGAGTTGGCGCGCCTCGGAAAGCTTAATTTGGAGCAAGACGCCGCCTTTGCTGAAATCAACTGCTCCAAGGCCGAAGCCGCCGCCGTGCCCAACGCTGGGGAAGTGCTCGAAGGGAAGTCGGAGTTCGACGAACCGACGTCGCCGACGGAGTAAGCCGCAGGCTTGAATTCTCCGGCCGTCTGGACAGATTAGACCTATGGATCGCGCCAAGCGCCCTCAGAACCGGCTTCTCGGCCTAGGTCTCGACGGTCAGGATAAGCATAAGCGGATTACCCGCGGCGCAGGCTTCAACCTCGTGGGTGGCTCGGAGGATACCCACGAACGGATGGTCGAGACCGTGATCAAGACGTCCGAGGACCTTAGCCGCAAGGGACGCACCATTGCCGATGCCCACCCGGAGCAGTTGGCCGACCTGCTCCGCAAGCACGACCGCGGTGCTTGAGCCAAAAAGGAGCCACAGACGGATTGACTCACCTGTTTCACGGGATTTGACTCTTATTCCCCAATGAGCAACGAGCTGCCTCCTCCTCCTCCTCCGCCCCCGCCACCTGCCGAAGGCGACAACTCAGCCCCGCAGGCTCCTAAGCTTAAACTCGCCAAACCGGCTGGCTTCGTTCCGCCGCCTCCTCCCGCACCCAGCGCCGATGCTGGTGCCGTGATTCCTCCGCCCCCCGCCGCCATCCCTGCTCCCGCAGCAGCTCCTCGCCCGGCCGCTACTCCGATTGCCAATCGCAACGTCGGCAAGGTCGCCGCAGCGTTTGACGTCCTCGCGCTTGTCGCTTCCCTTGTAGGTGCAGGGCTCCTCGCGCTGGAACTCTTCGTCAAATCCAAAGGTTAAGTCTCTTTCATGGCCTCCGATCTCATCCTCAATCTCGATAACAGCAACTTCGACGCCACCATCAAGGCGTCGGCAGTCCCCGTCCTGGTGGACTTCTGGGCCACCTGGTGTGGTCCGTGCAAGCAGATCGGCCCCGTGCTCGATCAGCTTGCCACCGAGATGAACGGAGCCGTCCAGATCGTAAAGGTCGACGTCGACACCAATCAGGCGCTGGCCCAGCAACTGGGTGTGAACTCCATCCCTGCCCTGTTCCTTTACAAGAACGGCGTCGTGGTGGACAAGATGGTCGGTGCTCGTCCGAAGGGCGACATCGCCGCCTTCATCAAGAAGCACTCCTGAAATCGGGCGAAAGCCCAATAAGAAAGGCCCGGGATTGCTCCCGGGCCTTTTTATTGCCGGCTACTCCGAAGCCTTACTTGGCTTCGAGCGGGTGTTCCTTCAGAAGGTCGGCCGGACTGTACTGGGCGCGGTTACCAATAGCCTTACGGACTTCGGCGACCTTGGTGTCCATGACCGGCTCGGCGACGTTGCCCCAAGCCTGACGGACGTAAGTCGCGATATGGGCGACCTGCGCGTCCTTGAGGCCGGCGCCGATGTTCGGCATGTTGCCGTTGTACTTCACGCCGTTAACTTCGATCTCACCCGCGAGACCAGCGAGGACGGCCTTGATGATGCGCTCTTCCGGGCCGGCAACCCAAGCAGACTTGGCGAGCGGAGGGAAGGCGCCCGGGACGCCGAGACCGGTCGCCTGGTGGCAGGCGGCGCAGTTCACGATGAAGAGCTTCTCGCCCTTGGCGGCGTCGGGCTCAAAGGCCACCGGAGCGCCGGCCACGGAGGCCTTGGGGGCGTTGAGGTCGAAGGCAGTCGGCGCGAAGTTGCCGGAGTTTTGAGTAAGATAGAGACCAGCCCAGAAGCCGAAGCCGCAGAAGAGGAACACGATGAAGATCGGCGTCAGGGAGAAACCCTCGGCCGGCTCGTCCTTATCGCGGGACAGTTGCGAGTGAACCTCCACGAGGCGTCCGTCGGACGGGCCTTCGGAGCCGGCGCCGGAGGGACCCCGGCGAGGGCGATTGTTATCAGGATGACGGTTACGGTCGTTCATGGGTTCACTGCTTCAGTTTGGCTTCCGGCGAGGAGTAATCCTGACGGAGGGATTGGAGATAGGCGGCTAGGGCGACGGCACGCTCGGAAGGAACTTCCTGCTTCGCGCCGGCATAGAGGAAGGCGAATTGTCCGTCGTGCTTGATTGCGGCGTGCGCGACATCAAGTCCCTTAGCACGGGCACCGTAGTTGGCGAGGTCCGGACCGATGCGGCGTTCGCCGAGGAGGACCGGCTTCTGCTGAACGTAGTCGCGAGCCACGGAGGCGCGGACGCCATAACCGCGGGCGATGTCGCTACCCTGCCCGGCCGGACGGACCTGCTGGGTGTGACAGCTGACGCATCCAAGGGAGACGTAGACCGCGCGTCCCTGGATGGCTAACCCGGGTTCACGGGACGGGAAGAGCGGGCCACCTTCTTCAGCGGGCGCGGGACCCAGCGAGCCGAGCTGAACCTGGCTGCTGATGACCAGCACGCCAAAAGGGAAAGCAACGGCCAAGAAGATGCCGGCCAGGAGAGAGTTGAGATTCTTCATGGGGTGTCCGGATTAGTCGTGGCGGCCAGCGGAAGCCGGCGCGGAAGATTTGAGGATCATGCCGAAAGCGTTGAGCGCGAAGGCCACGTGGCCTACGAGCAGGAGTACTGCGGAGACGCAGACCACGTAGTTCCAGGCGGTAGTGGACTTAGCGACCTGCTGAAAGGAAACCGAGGCGTCAGCGAGCTGCTTACCGTTCTCCCAACCACCGACGAGCAAGGTGACGATTGATGCAACGGCGCCAAGCGCAGTGGCCCAGAAGTGCACGTGAACAAGCTTGGCGGAGGGCCAGAGCGAGCCGGTGAGGCGAGGCAGGATGAAGTAGGCGGAACCAAAGAGGACCATGGTCGCGAAGGCGTAGGTCAGGAGTTGCTCTTGGCCAGCGGCGAAGGATGTGAAGCGGACCATCGCGTTATAACCGCGAAAAGCGAAGACCGCATTGAGCGCACCGAAGAGCGTGAAGGCGACGGCGCCGAAGCTCACGAAGCGCAGCGTGGTGTCGTTCCAGGCGCGAGACCAACCGCCTTCGGTGGAAAGCATGCCGTGGAAATTGATCGCAGTGATAATCACCGGGATGATCAGCATCGCGGCGGCGACGACGCCGACGGACTGGAGCCAAAGCGGGACCGGGGCGCCGATGAGGGCGGCCGGACCCGTCCAGCCCGCGAAGAGGACGAACGACCAGAAGGCCACGGGGGCGAGATAGTAACCGCTGATGGTGCGGCCGAGCACCTTCGGCAGGAAGTAATAGACGGCGGCAAGAGCCGACGCGCCGAACCAGAGCAAGAGGAGATTCGACACGAACCAGCTATGGGCGATGGCCTGGACGACACCCGAAGCCGGCTGCCAGAGGATGAGCAACTGAGCCAGAAGGTACGTCAGCGGGAAGGCGAATGAAGCGGCGACCACGAACCACTGCGAAGCGAAAGAGTGGCCGGTGGGTCGGCGGGCGAAGGCGACGATTGGCCAGAAGCCGGCGAGCAGGAAGGCGACGGCGAGTACCGGGCCGACTTCACGGGGGAATTCCAAGAGCCCGAAACCAGTCTGGTTACCGGCGAAGATCTGGACCACGCCATAAGTGAGGGCGAGGTTCCAGACCGCGCCACCCAGGGTCGCGAGCCAGCCGTTACGGAGCTCGAAGCGACCGAGCTGCGAGAGCAGCCAGAGATTAAGAGCGAAGAAGGCGTTAAAGCCCCAGCCATAGACGAACAGGTTGTGCTGAGCGGCGGCGACATGCCCGTAGGTGAGAATCTCGCAGTCGCGGAAAGGGCCGCCAGCGAGCGACCCCTGCTGCAAGGCGGCGATCACGCCGAGGACCGAAGCCGCCAGCAGCCAGATCACCGAGGAGATGAAGAAGAGAAGGAACGGACCACGGAGCTGGACCTCGGTCCGCGTGAGACGAGAGTCACCTTCGGGGGGACGGCCCTGCGGGCGGTCGGAACGATTTTCCTGAGTCATCGGTAAAGGAAGCGGGGGTTATTTGAGGCCAAGTTCGGCAGTGGTCCACATTGCCGTACGACCAGCGGTCGCCGCGCGGACAGCCTTCACCTGATCGGCGGAGACTGGGTTACCCTTGTTGCCGAAGCTCTGGCGGACGTAGGTAAGGACGTCGGCGATATCGCCATCGCTGACGCCAGGCACGGGAGGCATCATACTGTTGTAGGTCATACCTCCGACGGTGATCGGACCCATGAGACCCTGGAGGATGAATTTGATCGGGAGCTCAGGGTTGCCGACGGCAATCGGCGCATTCGCAATCGGGGGGAACACGGGCGGCAGGCCCATGCCCGTCGGCTGGTGGCAGGCGATGCAAGTACGCGAGTAGACCGCGAGTCCACGCTTCATCTGCTCGTCGGAAGCCTTCACGAAGGCACCCGCCGCAGCAGGAATGGCGGGAGTGGCCGCCGGAGCCGGAGCGGCGGCGGCTTGGATCTTAGCGACGACCTTATTGTCAGCGGCGATGAGGGCGGCGGCGTCCTTGACCGGAATACGATAGGTGCCATCAGCGTTGCGACCAGGCTCATTGATGAGGGCGAGTCCCTTCTTGGCGTTGTCGGCGCGGAGTGTCTTCTGGGCCTGGCGACGAAGAGCCACTTCGTTCGGAGCCTGGCGGACGGCGAGGTACGTATAAGCAGTCGCAATCACTGCGGCGGCGATGAAGCAGACGAGGCGCAGCCACGAGGCGATCTGGCCAGGAATCAGCGGGCGACTCCCGGAGGAAGGTTGTTCACTCATGATAGTTAATGGACTCGAGGATACGGGGATCGTGGACGGGGATGGTCTCGTGCTTGGCGGCGCCGCGCAGGAAAATTGCGAAGACGATACCACCGAAGCCGATGATCGCGGCCAGATCGAGGAAGAGGGAGGGCGTGAGGAACGGCGTGACAACGAAACCTTCCGGGGTCGACTTGTCGTAAACCTGGCGAGGAATCGCGTTGAACCAGAGGTCAACGAGGCCGCCGACGAGGATAATCCAAGCGACCGTCAGGAGACGGCCGGCGACGATCTTAGTGCGGTAGAATAGTAAGGAGAGGAACGGCAAAAAGAAGAAGCCGAAGATGAGGTACATCGAGACGCTCCACCACTCGCTCTTGAGTCCCGTGGCGGCGTCGATTTCGCGGATGTTATACCAGAAAGTCTCTTCCGGGATGTTCGCGGTGTAGATCAAGAAGTACTGCGAGAAGCTGATGTAGGCCCAGAAGACGGTGAAGGCCAGCATGAGGCAGCCCAGCACGTGGCGGTGGGCCTGATTGAGGAGGCCGTCGAGCCAGCCACCGTTGGAAAGCTTATAGGTAAGGATCACCGTGACCGCGAGGGCGAGGCGGATGGAGAGCGCGAAGAACCACACACCGTACATGGTAGAGAACCAGTGGTACGAGAGGGCCATCAGGCAGTCGAAGGCCAGCATGGTGAGCGCCACGGCCGAGATCGGGATGCCCACGGCGGAGACGGCATGCAGGCGATGCGTGTGTCCAGAGGTGCGGTCGGTGTCCTGGGCGAACGACCAGCGGCGGAGCAGCGTAACGAGCACGCCGAAGACCACTACGTAGAGGCTGATGCGGAACAGGAAGAACTTCTCGTTCAGGAACCAGCTTTTGGCCTGCAGAATCGGATCATGGCCGACGGTATGACCGCCCGGGAGCATGTGGGCGGGATCCGTCCAATCCCAGAGGGCGTGACGGAAGTCGGTAAGGAAGGCCAACGGGACCACCCCGATGAGCAGGACGACCGGTAGCGCGACGATGAGCAGTTCCCAGTTACGACGGACGAGCGGTGCCCAGCCGGCATCAAAGACGCGGGTGATCATCGTGAGCAGCAACATACCGATCAGAATCGAGATCCAGAAAAGCGACCCGACGAGGACGGAAAGGGCTTGGCGATTTTCGTGGTGCTGCACGCCGACGAAGGCGAAATACCAGACAACGGCCAAGGCGGCGACGCCGAGGACCAGGAATTTCTTCCAATGGGCGGTCAGGGCGTGAGGCGAAGAGGAGCTCATGATCGAATTACTTAATTTGTGCCTTCACGGTGGCAGGGACGAGTTCGGGCGGGCAGTTCTGCGAGAGCTGCAAAGCGCGCACGTAGGCCACGACGGCCCAGCGCTCCTCAGGGGAAAGCTTGTCGCCGTATCCCATCATGGTGTTTTTCCCATTGGTGACGACGTCGTAGAGCTGACCGTTCGGATAGGCGCGGATGAGCGGGGTCTGGAGGCTGGCGATCGTGACGATGCCAACATCGCCTTCGATGGCGGAGCGCACCTTCATGATACCGTTGCCGTCGCCGGCGTCGCCGTGACAGACGGCGCAGTAGATCTGAAACTTAGCCTGGCCGAGGGCAAGGACGTCGGTGTCGATCGCGTAAGGTTGGGGCTGACCTTTCGTGAGCTTAAGGGACTTCTCCGGGAAGCCCGCGATGAAGGCGGCCTTGGCATCCTTACCCGTGACGAAGGCAGGATTGAGGGATTCGGCGCGGCGGAAGCCTTCCGAGAAAACCTTGGTTGGCTCGAGGCCAGTGCCACGGGCGACGGTGCCGGCGACGGGTGGACGCGCGTCGCGGCCATCGGCGAAGAGAGCGTTCTCTCCCTGGGCCTTGTACTTGTTCTGGTAGTCCATGTCGTCGAAGACATAGACGGGCGTGTCCTTGGAGGTCTTGCCCTGGAAGCCGAGGAAGCTGATCGTGGCGACGACAGCGACGGCGAGGAATGCTAGATAGCGGCTCATGGGTGCGGATTAGTCGCGGATGACGATGATCTCCTGGCCGCCGAGCGACTGGAGGAAGTTGCGCGACTCATCGAGATGGAACTGCGGGTCACGAGCCTCGAGAACGACCATGAACGTGTCGTCCGAGACGCGGGCGAAGTTCGGGAGGTCGAAGAGCGGGTGGTTGTGACGCGGGAGGCGGTTAAAAATGAACTGTCCAAAGAAGGTGCCGAAGGCGGCCAGCAGGATTGTGCACTCGTAGATAACTGGGAACGGAAAGATCACGCTCCAGTAGGGCTTACCGCCGACGATCAGCGGGTAGTCGTACGAGTTCATGTACCAGGTAAGGAGACAACCGGTGATGAAACCGGTGACGCCGCCCAGCAGGGTCAGGCGCGGGACGGGGGAGCGAGGCAGGCCCATGGCCTGATCCATGCCGTGGATCGGGAAAGGCGTGTGCACATCCCAGTTCTTCCAGCCGGCATCGCGCACCTTCTCGGCGGCGTGAAACACGTCCGACACCTTACGGAAGGTGCAGGCCACACCGTGGATGCGTTCGTTACGTTCGTTCATGGTCGTTGGGCGGCGGAGATCAGTGGGCGTGGGGGTCGGCCTGCGGCGCGACCATCTTCAATTCGGCCATCGGGAGTAGCGGAAGGAAGCGGATGAAGAGAAGGAAGAGGACCGAGAAGAAGCCGAAGGTGCCGAAGAAGGTGAAGATATCGACAATCGTCGGGCTGTAGTAACCCCAGCTCGAGGGCAGGTAGTCGTTGGCGAGCGAGGTGCAGGTGATCACGAAGCGTTCGAACCACATACCGACGTTAACGAAGAGGCAGATGATCCAGACGAGGGAATGGTTCTCGCGGACCTTCTTGAACCAGAAGAGCTGCGGGGTGATCACATTACAGGACACCATGATCCAGTAAGCCCACCAGTACTGGCCAAAGGCGCGGTTCACGAAAGCGAACTTTTCGTAGACGTTGCCGGAGTAGGCCGCGATGAAGAACTCGGTGGCGTACGCGTAGCCGACCATCGTGCCCGTGGCCAAGATGATCTTACACATGTTGTCGATGTGGTACTGGTTGATGACGTCATGCAGGCGGTAGATTGCGCGCAGCGGAAGCATCAGGGTCAGCACCATCGCGAAGCCAGAGAAGATGGCACCGGCGACGAAGTACGGGGGGAAGATGGTCGTGTGCCAGCCGGGGACGTTCGAGACGGCGAAGTCGAACGAGACGATGGTGTGCACGGAAAGCACGAGGGGCGTCGAGAGGCCAGCGAGGAGCAGGTAAGCCATCTCGAAGTTCGACCACTGGCGGTTACCGCCGCGCCAGCCCATGGCCAGCAGGCTGTAGAAGGCCTTGCGCCACCAGGTCGTCGCACGGTCGCGGATTGCCCCAAGGTCAGGGATCATGCCCATGTACCAGAAGAGCGTGGAGACGGTGAAGTAGGTCGAGACCGCGAAGACGTCCCACTCGAGCGGGGAACGGAACTGCGGCCAGATGCCGTTCTGGTTGGGCAGAGGCAGGAGCCACCAGCCGAACCAGACGCGACCGACGTGGAAGAGCGGGAAGAGGCCGGCGCAACAAACCGCGAAGATGGTCATGGCCTCGGCGGCACGATTGATGGACGTGCGCCACTTCTGGCGGAGGAGGCAGAGGATCGCCGAGATCAGCGTACCGGCGTGGCCGATGCCGACCCAGAACACGAAGTTGACGATGGCCCAACCCCAGCCCACGGGCGAACGGAGGCCCCAGGTGCCGGTACCGGTCGAGACGAGGTAGCCGAGGCCGATGAACGTAAACGACGCGACGAAGAGCGCGACGCCGAACATGATCTTCCACCAGAGCGGCGTCTCTTCTTCGACGATGCCGCAGACTTTGTCCGTGATCCAGTGGAAGCCGCGATTGTTGAGGATCAGCGGGGAGCGCGGGAGCTCGGCTGGGCGAACCTTATCGAGGATCGCGGGGCGCTCGGATGAGCTGTCGTGGGCGTGAGCCATGGGACGGGAGTTCGTTTAAGGATTATTTGGCGTGATGCGCAGCACCGTGGGCGGGCTTCGCGTGAGCGTCGCCGTGCGCGGGGGCGCCGTGCGAGGCGCGGCCATCCATCTCGACGCGGGAAAGCGGGACGAGATTGGCGCCGGGCATCCGGAGGTTGAGGTTGCGCAGTTTGGCCTGGTAGGTCGTGCGCGGGCGGGTGTTGAGGTAGGTCAGCGCGCCGTAGGAACGGGTCGAGGCCTTGGCCTTGGCGACGCGGGACTTCGGGTCGGTGATGTCGCCGAACTCGATCGCGCCGGCCGGGCAAGCCTGCTGGCAGGCGACCTGGATGACGCCGTCGCGGACGTTGATGTCGGCCGAATTGCGGGCACGGACCTTGGCCTGAATCTTGGCCTCCTGGATGCGCTGGACGCAGTAGGTGCACTTTTCCATGACGCCGCGCATACGCACGGAGACGTCGGGGTTCTTCTGCAACTGCGGGAGGTCAGCCGGATCTTTGACGGTCTTCTCGGGGCCGAGCGGGCCTTCGTAATAGTGGCCGTCGACGCGCTTGTTGAAGTCGAGGAAGTTGAAGCGACGGACCTTATAGGGACAGTTGTTCGCGCAATAGCGGGTGCCGATGCAACGGTTGTACGCCATGGTGTTGAGACCCTGGTCATCGTGGACGGTGGCGTTGGCGGGACAGACGGTCTCGCACGGGGCGGTCTCGCAATGCTGACAGGCGACGCCCATGAAGGTGACCTGCGGATCTTCCGGGATCGCGTTGCCCGCGGCGGCACGGCCATCGAAGAAATAGCGGTCCAGACGAATCCAGTGCATGTTACGTCCCTTGAGCACCTGCTCGCGGCCGACGACGGGGATATTATTCTCGGACTGACAGGCCGTCACGCAGGCGTTGCAACCTGTGCACGTGTTGAGGTCGATCGACATGCCCCACTGCTGGAGTGCGGGGAACTTGTCTTCGTGGCCCTTCCAGACAGCGACGTTGGGAGCAACGGCGTGGGCCGGGTGCTCGTAGGCGGAGTTTCCGCGCGGCGTGGTGATGGCCTTCTGAGCCGGGGCCATGTTGCCATCCTTGCCGTAGACGGCGGGAGCGTGGCCATCGATGCCGAGCTTGGCGAAATTCTCGTTCTTCTTGAGATCCTCGACATTGCCTTCGCGGATGATGTCGCGGCCTTCCATGGACCAATGGTCCTGCATGTTGCCCACAGCGACGGTGGCGGCGCTGAGCGTGAGCTTCACACCAGTACGGACGGCGAGATCGGAGGCGGAGACGAAAGGATAGACGTCGAAGCCGTTGCCAACAATGCGCCCGGCGAGGCGCTCGGGGACGCGGGTGGCGACACGGCCACCGACGCGGCGACCGAAGCCGAGCTGCAGGCCGACGGTAAAGTCCGCCATGCCCGGCATGATGAAGAGCGGACCGGTGACGGTCTGGGCGCCGAGGGTCAGCGTGGCGATTCGGCAGATGAGACGGCCGTCGACGAGCTGGTTGATGTTACGGTTGAGGGCGCCGGTGTGCAGGAAGTCGGTTTCACCACCGATTTTATTGATGAGTGCTTCGGACGGCTCGATGGCGAGTTTGGCGGCGAACTTGGGGCTGACGAGGATCACATTTTCCCAGACCGTCTTGGACATGGGATCCGGAGCCTCAGCGAGCCAGCCGTTGTTGGCATACTGGCCGTCACCCGAGTGGACGCTCGGGACAAGACGGACTTCGAGGGAGTCGAAGGAAAGGGCCGGAGCGGCGAAGGACTTGATCTGATCGGCGCCGACAGCGGGAGTGGCGGCGGCGAAGGCGGAACCAGCGAGCACCCCTTCGGCGAGCCAGGCGGCGAAGGCTTCATCGGAAGAATTCTTCGACAGCGAGTTGAAGGTCTCGCGGACGAGCGCGTGCGCGTCTTTGTCGGAACCGGCGAACGGAGCAAGGACATCGAGCTCGGTGACCGTCGCGAACAGCGGGTCGATCATCGGCTGCACGGGGACGTAGACGCCGCTAAGAGTGCGACCGTCGGACCAGCTCTCGAGGTAATGCGAAGCGGCGAGGAACGTGCCACCCGCAGCCTTCACGGCGGCGGAGGTCTCGTCGAAGGAGGCGCTATGATAACCGAGGCGGACGACTTTCTTGGCGGACTTGATGGCGGCGCCGAAGTCGACGTCGGACGGAGCATCGTAAGCGGGGTTGCCCCCGAGGATGATAAGGGTGTCAGCGGGCTTGGCGGCGAGGGCGGCAATCGTCAGCGCAGAAGGAGCCGGTGCGGCGACGTACTTGACGGCGGCACCGAGGGCCTGATTCGCGAGGAAGACGGCGCGGTGCGCGTCAGCGGACAGATGATCGCCGGCGACGATGAGGGCTTCGCCCTTGGCCTTGACGAGGTCGGCGGCGCACTCGGTCACCCACTTCGCGTCGACGTTGATCCCCGTGACCTTACCCTTGAGAGAAGCGGCGGCGGCGTTACCAGTCTGAGCGAGGACTTCGGCGGCGAAGAGAATCGCGAGGCCGGAGATGTGCGAGGAAGAGGCGCGGAGGCGGTGATCGGCGGCGGCGCCAGTCAGCGAGAAGGTGGATTCGACGACGTAGAGACGCGTCATCTTCTCGGCCTGCTCGGCCGTGTCGGCACGGCGGGCGGAGGAATAGGCGCGGGTATCTTCGACGGTGGCGTCATGCGCCCCGAGGAAATCGCGGTCGAGACTCAGCACGCGACGGGCCTTGGCGTAATCCGGCAGCGCGCGGGCACCGAGGACGGCGTGGGCGCGATCCTGGGTGACCGGAGTGTATTCGACCCAGCGGGCCTTCGGGTAGGCGGCCTTGAGACCAGCGACGAGACGAGCGCGCGTGGGGGAAGTGGACGGACGGGAGAGGAAGGCGAGACCCGCACCGGCATCAGCCTTGGAGGCGGTAGCGAGACCGCGCACGAACGCACGGGCAGCGGCGACGGAAAGCACGGAGCCATCGGCGGCGACGGAAGCCTGCGCGCGATCCGGATCATACATGTCGAGCACGCTCGCCTGGGCGAACTTCGAGGAAGCGCCGCCGTTGGCGCGGTGGCTCGGGTTGCCTTCGATTTTGGTCGGGCGGTGCTGATGCGTCTCGACGAGGATCGGCTGGTTGGCGAATTCGCCAGGGAAGGAGGAAGCGTAGTAAGTGGCGACGCCAGGAATCGTGTTCTCGGGCTGCTTGGCATACGGGAGCGTGTGATTACGGGGCTCACGGCAACCGGCAAGGCCGAGGCCGGCGAGGCCGAAGGAAGCGCCCATGAGCATCAGGAACTCGCGACGCTCGACGCTGGTGATGGCGGAGGCGCCTTCGACGAACTCGCGTTCGGCGCGGGTGCGGAACTCGGGTGACTTGTTACGCTCGTCGAGGCTGCGCCAGTAAGAGGGACCGGTCGGCTCGCCGGGCTGGACCGCAGGGTGTTCAAAAACTTTCTTGCTCATCGGAAAAGGCGTGGGGGATTAGCGGTGGCAACCCGAGCAGCTCTGGGGCGGATTGACCTTCCAGTCGTGAACGAACTTCGTTCCGGCCACGGTCTGGGCAGCGGGCGAAGTGGCCTTGTAAGCGAGGTCGGTGACCTTGTCGACAGGGCGCAGGAACTGCTCGGGATTGCGGTGGCAATCGAGGCAGAAGGACATGTTGAGCGACTTCTGCTGGCCGACGACGACCTGCTGATCGATGCGACCGTGGCACTCGACGCAGCTCACGCCGCGGTTCACGTGCACGGCGTGGTTGAAGTAGACGTAGTCGGGCACCTTGTGCACCTTGACCCAGCGAATCGCGTCGCCGGTTTCCACACTCTTCTTCACGAGCGCGAGCGCGGGGCTGTCGGGCTTCACCTGGCTATGGCAATTCCAGCAAGTGCCAGTCGTCGGGACGTTGGAGTGGGAAGACTTGTCGACGAAGTTGTGGCAATAGCGGCAATCGAGACCCAAGACGGAGTCAGGTCCGGCGTGGAAGGAGTGATCGAAGGCGACGGGCTGATCCGGCGTGTATCCGACGTTCAGATACTTGTTGGTGGCATACTCGTTGACCGCGGCCGCGACGACCACGCCCGTGATGAGCAGGCAGACGAGAATCTGGAACGGGGCGGCGTTGACGGCCCGGGCGAAGAAGTTGCCGCGGGGGGCCGGGCGGTTAAGGAATTCGAGGAGTTTGCGCATCGCTTTCAGACGAATGGATTGGCGGGTTTTTTGAACGAAGAAGCACGAAAGGAGGACCCCCTTCGCAACCCAAAATTAAGGGGTTTTAGTCGCTTTTCAGGGGTAGACTGGGAATGAAACCCCTAAGAACCTGTGAATTGGGTGTAAATTGCGACTGTAACCTAATGAAGAACAAATCCTTACAACTTAATGCTCGAATTAATTCATTAAACTCCGCTCCAGTCCGCCATTAGGACCTTTCCAAACTATTAGACCAGCGAAGGGAAAGCCCTAGTGGGGCTAATCCCTTCGCTGGCCTTGGGTCCGGAGGCTTGGACTTAGCGGGTTAGGGACTTCGCGGCGCTCTGGACGAGGTCGACGAAGCTCTTGGCCTCAAGGGAGGCGCCGCCAATCAGGCCGCCATCGATGTCATGCTCGGCGAGCAGGGCGTCGGCATTATCGGGCTTCATGGATCCGCCGTAGAGGATCCGGACGCGGCCCGCGGTCTCGGCGCCAAACTGTGAAACGAGCAGCGAGCGGATGAAGGCGTGGACTTCCTGAGCCATGGCGGGGGTGGCGGTCTTGCCAGTACCGATCGCCCAGACGGGTTCGTAGGCGATGATGACTTGTTCAGCCTTACCTGCCGGGACGCCGGCGAGACCGAGTTCGATCTGGCGCTTCACCACGGCGTTCGTGGTGCCAGCTTCGCGCTCGGCGAGGAGCTCGCCAACGCAGAGGATGGGCTTAAGGGAAGCGGCCAGGGCGGCGTTGACCTTGCGGTTGATGAAGGCGTCGTCTTCGCCGAAGATCGCCCGGCGCTCGCTGTGGCCGAGGATCACGTGCGTGACGTGCAGATCGCGAAGCATGGCGGCCGAGACTTCGCCCGTGAAGGCGCCGTTGGTCTTGTCGTGCATGTTCTGCGCGCCCACGGCGAGGTGGGTACCTTCGGCGGCGGCGCTGACCGCGGAAATCGCGGTGAAGGGCGGGCAGAGAACAATCTGGACCGCCGATTCGGTGCCGACGGCGGCGGCGATGGCCTTAACGAGATCGGTGCCTTCGGTGGCCGTCTTGTTCATCTTCCAGTTACCAGCGATGAGGGGAGTGCGTATGGACATGGGTGTGGTTTTGAGAGCGTGTGGGCGAGGGTGAGGCGAGGTTCAGGCCGAAAGGGCCGCGACGCCAGGGAGGACCTTGCCTTCGAGGTATTCGAGGGAAGCACCGCCGCCCGTCGAGCAATGCGAGACCTTGGTGTCGACGCCGAACTTCTTGGCCGCCGTGGCGGTGTCGCCGCCGCCGACGATCGTGATCGCACCGCGCTCCGTGGCCTTGGCCACCGCGGCCGCCATAGCCTTGGAGCCGACGGCGAACTTCTCGAATTCGAATACGCCGCAGGGGCCATTCCATACCACCGTGCCGGCGCGGCCAATGGCTGCCTCGTACAGCTTGATGGACTCAGGGCCGCAATCCATGCCTTCCCAGCCAGCAGGAATGCCGGACTGCATGGTGGCAGGCTGGGTATTGGAATCAGGCGAGAACTTGTCGCCGCAGAGGAAGTCGACCGGGAGGGTGACCTTCACACCGCGGGCCTTGGCCTTATCGAGCAGCTCCTGGACGATCTTGGCGCCTTCGGCGTCGTAGAGGGAATTGCCGATTTCCATGCCGTCACAGATTTTGCGGAAGGTGTAAGCCATGCCGCCACCGATGATGATCTCGTCGGCCTTCTCGATGAGGTTGCGGATGAGCGGAATCTTGTCGGCGATCTTGGCGCCGCCGAGGATGGCGAGCAGCGGACGCTGCGGGTTATTCAGGACGGTATCGAAGGCCTTGAGCTCGGCTTCGAGGAGGAAACCAGCCGCCTTACGGGAGAGGCTGACACCGACCATCGAGGAGTGAGCACGGTGCGCAGTGCCGAAAGCGTCGTTCACGTAGACGTCACCCAGACGCGAGAGAGAGGCCCTGAATTCGGTCACTTTAGCCGGGTCAGCCTTCTGGCTGGTACCGTCTTCGAGCTTCACCTTGCCCTCTTCCTCGATGTGGAAGCGGAGGTTTTCAAGGAGTAGGATTTCGCCCGGCTGCAGGGCCTTGGCGGCGGCTTCGGCTTCGGCGCCCACGCAGGCGGCAACGAACTTCACCGGCTGGCCGAGGAGTTTCTCGAGTTCGACGGCGATGGGGCGGAGGGAGAACTTCTCGACGACCTTACCGTCCGGACGGCCGAGGTGGGACATGAGCACCAGGGAGGCGCCGCCTTCGAGCAGGAACTTGATCGTCGGCAGGGCCGCGGCGATACGCTGGGTATTCGTGATGGCGCCGGTCTTCTTGTCCTGGGGGACGTTGAAGTCGACACGGACGAGGACACGCTGGCCTTTGACGGAGCCGAGTTCGCGGAGGGTAGGAGCAGGCATGGTGGTGAAAGGAGCAGAGAAAGGCGTAAGGCCAAGCGTGGGAAGAACAAACCGCCCACGCCCTCGCAAACCCTCGTAACCGCCCTACCCCACCCCGCCGGGAGCCCAAAACAAGACAGGCGACCCGGATGGGCCGCCTGTCGCGGAGGAATCTAAGCGAGGCTTAGAGCTTGGCCGTGACCTTGCCCAGGAGCTCGACGACGCGGTTGGAGTAGCCCCACTCGTTGTCGTACCAGCTGATGAGCTTGAAGAAGTTCTTGTTCAGTTCGATCGAGGAGCCAGCGTCGAAGATCGACGAGCTCTTGTCGTGGATGAAGTCGGAGGAGACCACTTCTTCGTCGGTGTAGGCCAGGATACCCTTCATGTAGGTCTCGGACGCCTTCTTGAGGGCGGCCTTGATCTCGGCGAGGGAGGTTTCCTTGACGGTCTTGACGGTGAGATCGACGACCGAGACGGTCGGGGTCGGCACACGGAAGGCCATGC
>Ga0209500_10000087_pt1 | contig 84841 bp, 99 predicted proteins | sample S_140212_EF_Meta_FD_187323 | JGI IMG/M metagenome (GOLD analysis project Ga0209500, IMG submission 187323) | Freshwater microbial communities from Lake Simoncouche, Canada to study carbon cycling - S_140212_EF_MetaG (SPAdes) (version 2) | ecosystem: Environmental > Aquatic > Freshwater > Lake ...
ATAGCTCGTTATACCATATAATGATTGTGGGTTAACCATTATGTTCATCCCGAAGTCAGTAACAACTAATTGTTTAGGTTTACCGTTATCATCTGTTTCAGCTATTTCGAAATACATCTGGCAAATGTCTTCATACAATGCCATTAGAGCCCATATAGTTGCCATCACCTTATCATCATGACAACCATCTTTAGCAGCCCATGAACCGTTAGGGTATCTAGTGAAATCACGGAATTCTCTAATAGTTTCTACATCATTTAACTTAACACACTTAAGTTCTGATACCCAATACCTCATATTAGTTACAGCTTTTCCTTTAGTGTTAGAATGACATATCATTCCGTTTTGTTGTTTACGGTTAGCTAATTGACCACCCCAGTTTACAAGACGTTCATAGGAAAATCTGTTCCTTAAAGCATCAGCAACCTGTGCACCAACACCATTTCTTTCAACAAGAGCTAGTGGGTTACCCCATTGCCTCAATATTTCAGGTACTTTTGTGGAAAAGTCGTAAGGTGATATCTTATTATTAGAATATACAGCCACCTGTTCAATATTAGTGAGATCAGTTAAATCGTATATGGTAATAATAGAGTAATCTTTACCTATACCTTCAGCTGTATCAACACCAGCTGCATAAATTCGTTCAGGTAGTGGTGAAACAAAGATTCTATAACAACCATTTTCATATATTTCAACAGGTTGTTTAACAGCTCTCATTAGCTTATCAAAATATTCATGATCAATAGCACCATCACCATGCTGAAGGAAAACACACTCATATTCTTGTAACCAAGCTTCATAAGAACCTAAGTTTTCAATGGTTTTCTTTTTAAATGCTTCATTTCTATTAGGTGGTTCATCCCATTTAATTTCATCAAAACCGAATCCGTTATCACCTTTTACTGCACCCATCCATAATTTATGAAACAGGTTACCTGTACCATTGGGTGTTGATGCAATTAATATTTTTGCTTTTTCAGCTGAGGAAATCGTAGGGTAAACGGACTTCCAAAAGTCTTCCATAAGACCAGGTTCAATGAAAGCAAGCTCATCAATGAATAATAAGGAAATAGCCATACCACGAGCAGCACTACCTGTTGTGGTTGAAATACTAATCTCAGATCCATTAGCTAATTTCATAGACGTCTTACCATATTCTTCAACACCTGGTTTTAACCAGTTTGGTAGTTCCTCATATGCTAATCTAATACGTTTAAAGATTTCAATAGCTGTTGCTTCTTTGTTAGCTACAATAACAACACGTTTATCTGCTTCAAAACATGCATGATGTAACGCTTGGATTGTATAGAGGGTACTTTTACCACTTTGTCTTGGTGACAATAAAATGAAAAACCTGTTATCTCTCATCTTTCTCAACACTCGACGTTGATATGGTCTAAGAGGTATTTTCATTCTACCTTTATCTGGATGAACGATGAAAAAATACTCTTCTGCAAAGTGTAAAATATTTTGTGCACACTTTTTAATTTCCTTCACCTTCAATGGTGTGTACTCAAACACAGCTCCAGCAGTAGGAAGCGAAGGGTTATTTAAGTAAGTCTGTTTCTTTTTTATTGGACCTGACATATCTCTAAATATTATATATGACCAATGCATTAGTATCGCGAGTGGTTGCAGTCTGTGAGGAATTTACAGATACCGTATTATATGATAACATACATAAGAGTATTATTGTCAATATACATAAGGAAAGATTTCCAACCTTGAGGAAAGAACTTAAAAAATACGGTTACAGGCTTGTACATATGTCAAAAATGATAGAAACAAACTCTTTCACTTGTGTTTTTATTCGCTTTTGACTAAATAAAATATATGTCAAAAAAATCTCTAATGAATTTAGGTATGATCTACAGTAATATACTCAATAACGTTAAAGTTGTTGAGGAAAAAAGTTTACCTAAAACCCGAGGTACTGGTGCTAAAGAACTTAATGATAAAGGCGCAGCTGATTTACAAGATGGAGGTCCAACAGAAAAGGGTGGATTTAAGCCAAGTGAGATTGATTCTAAAAAGCTTTCTGAAAAAGATATTGAAGAAAATGAATATGCAGGAAACACACTTACTGCAGAAGAAGATGAAGAAATTCTTGGAAAATCATCACACCGAGCAATAAATAAGTTTATGAGCAAATCTATTTTTGATAAATTATATGAAAACGTAATGTCTGATTCCATGATGGGAATGGATAACGAAGACGCCGAAACAATGGAACTTGATGCCCTTGGTATTGATAGTGACATGGGTGGTGAAGATATGGGTGGTGACGAAGACACAGTCACAATCACACTATCTAAAGACCTCGCTAAACAACTTCACGACGTACTTATGGGTGTGATTGGTGATGAAGGTGAAGGTGAAATGGAAGATATGGGTGAAGAAGATATGGGTGGTGACGAACTAGATTTCGAAGCTGAAACACCAGAAGAAGATGAAGAAGAAATGGGTCACTCTATTGTAAATGCTAAGAAGCCTAATATGGGTGAAAAAGGCAACAATAAAGTCAACGTGAAACTTAAGCCAAGTGGTGGTTCAAGTGGTGGTGACGGCAAATATACCGATGAAGTAAATGGTAATGCTGGTGATCTTGGTCACGCTCTTGTAAATGCTAAGAAGCCTAATATGGGTGATAAAGGCAACAACAAGGTGAGTGGTCAAACAAAGACTGGTAAAGTTGGTAGCGACTTCTTCGCATAATATTTAAATAGAAGCTAATAATTGGGGAGCTCGGATGTTAATTCATCCGAGCTTTCTACTGTTTATATTAAATATTATTGTGACTTCTTTTAAACAGTTCATGGGTCAACCCAAAAATTCCAAAACACTTCATATAACTGGTCGTAACCAAAGAATGAATCCTATGAACCCTAAGGTTGCTAAGGATAAAAAGATTAGCGGTCAAAGAAAGACTATTGAGGTTGAATCTTTATTCAAAGGCATGAATCCAAAGCCTTTTTTAACAGATGATAGAGCTTTTACAGTAAGTAAAGAGTATGGTATTAATTTACCACAAGAGGGTGAGATGGTTAAAGTCAATTCAAACTCGGATATCTCAATGACAAAGGAAAACGGAAAATACTATCTTACAAAATCTAATGAGTAATTGTCGTCCATTACAAAGCTGTGATATATTTGCTGGTTCTAACACAGCGGATTGTGAAATCTTTAACGCTAACAATTTTCAAGGTGAGCAGATCATCTACGATAATGCTTTCAAAGACTTAATTAAGAATTTTGGTACAAACGTTAACTATTACGTTAATACATACAATGTATCTGCAACGGATAACTTTTATGGTGAGGACCCTACAAGACCATACTCAGCTCCACGAAATGTGAGAATGTATGTTGAGGTAGGAGCTAATGCAATCACTCTTAGAAAGTTTGGTTTCGTAAGTGATGAAGAATTTACAGGATATTTACATATCGATACGTTTACTTCATTATTCAGTTCACTTGCATATAGTACATTTGGTCAAAGAACTGAACCTAAATCTGGTGATGTTGTGGAATTAGTTGATTACTTCTGTCGACCAGGTGATAGAGGTCCAAGAATGTATGAAATCACTGAGAGAGTTGATGAAGATATACCAGCAATCAACCCACTTTACGGTTCATATGTATATAAATTAAAAGGTAAACGTTTCGAATACTCATTCGAACCTGGTTTAACTGGTGAATCTGGTAACAATCAAGTTTACGATAACACATTCTCTGGTATTGTTTCATCATCACCAGATTATTATGTATTGAGTCTCAATAATGAAGATGTGATATTACATCTCAATGGTGATTTTGAACTTGCAATTGCAGAGATACAACAAACTATAGGTGTGAAATCATACCCAGGTAATGTAGATCAACTTAGTATTGACATGGTTTTTGACCAGGGTGTCAATAACACTGATATCTACGGAACTTACGGTTGAGCTAATGGTGTTAATTTAGACGCCATTACACACAGTCTTTTTCTTTCTGCAGATTTGAACAACACTTTGAAATGTTTGAACCCTAGAGCTTTGAGCATGTAAATCAATACTCGATCATCATTTGGTTTCCATGAAACACCTTCAATACCTGTTAGTCCATGTTCAAGTTCTTTGCTTTCAGTATTAAACACCAAGCATGGTTTATCACTTTGCACACTTGGATCATATGCTGTATTGATTGTGATAACATCTGTTGTTAAATTGGCTACTTTGGCTAGATCTGCAAATGGAAATGCTAAGTGATAGAAAATACCATTAAAAAATGTAATATCAAATGGTTGTAATGTATCCAAAATCTTGAAATCAGCAACTTGAAAAGTTAGGTTATCAGTATTGTAAAGATTGATATTTTGCTTGAGCCAATTTGCTTGATTGATCCACAGGTCCCTCACATCAAAGCCAAATCCACGCTTGATGCCCAACTTCTGACATTCAAACAAGTGTCCCCCTGCATTGCATGCTACATCCAACACAGTCTTATCTTTGATAGTATCACCAAAAATCCTTGTTAATGGTGCACTGATGTATTTTTGACTGCTGAACCCAGACTCACTGCCAATAAAGTATGGTTGTGTTAAATCACTTGTTTTTAGTGTTTCAGTAATTTGGACATCATGATGCCATTTACCCACTAGCTGTTCGTTATATGTCAGTTCCATAATTAAATTTTGTAAATATTTCTTTTTCTGTGTTGTATATAATACTCTTTGTTGTTGAGCTTATATTTTTTCTATCATAAACTTGGATATTTGTATGAGTTGGTGGCATCTTTACTTTACCATCTGCAAGATCTTGCATACGTGTAACATTGTATGGTTCACCAATTTCATCAAGTATATTTATCAAATCTCTGTACAAATGTTCTGTTTTTCCAATTTTGGTGACTTTATTGGTAGTTGGAAAATTAGCATCTTCACCCATGTATCTCTTCACTAACACTGTAAACTTACCAAGCCAGAATTGCCCGTAATCATCAATCCACTTATCAAATGATTTGCTTTTCAGCTCATCACCACTGAACCTAGACAGTGGTTGCATTTTATTCCAGTGATACCATGAATGCCACCAAGTAATGGGGTTTCTAACAAATGTAAAATTGATTCTATTGTCCTGTGGCATCTGTGATGCAAATAAGTGACCATGATGAGGTGTTGTGAATACTTGATCTTTATCCTTGATACACCCAACATTCCACAAAATAGATTGTATTGATGTACCACCACACTTGGGTATGTGAATAAACTTACTGTTTTGTAAAATTGCGTTTGACATACTATATATTATTCACTAACATATAATTATCAATGTGTTCAAGCTTAACTTTTGCATTTAAAGCAGGTCCAATGAAGTGGAGAATCATTTCAGCGCCAGTGGGCGGCTCCATGTTACCAAAACGCACAACACCTGTTTCAGTATTGCTTAAATTGCCAGTAGGAATGAGTTTTACTTTTTTATCAAACATCACTGAGTTAGTAAGAGCATTTGTACAAAAATAGTAGTTCATAAATGACTGCTCAAAGAAATATTCACCAGGCCAATTCTGCATAAACCAATTTACATTTTGAAAATGTAATTTCATTTTTGTGGAATTTTTAAACAAAAATTGTCCAGCATTGAATGGCATCTGGTTGTTATCTGTTATAACAGTATAGTCAGCATCATTTATCATTGCAAATCCATGATAAAAGCTTGTTTTGTGAGTATCTAATTTAAGATTTTTATTGTATGCAGTGTAAATTTTGTTGTATTGTATGTTTAAACCAAATACTTCTGAAATATCACGTGTTATAATTGTATCTGCATCCAAATACAATATTTTTTCATAGTTGTTTATGTTTTCAAAGTCAAATATTGTTGTTTTAACTGTTGATGCAGCAACACCATCAATTGGTGTAGATACTAGTTTGTAAGTTACTGCTCTATTGTTTGTACCCAATGCTGTTACAATTTTTTCTTTTGTTGATGCATCTGTAAACACCAAAATATCAAAGTTTGCAGCATTGCTTAAAGAGTTAATTGATTTGACTAATAGGTTAACATAATTAATGTCACCAAATACTACATAATACAGTAAATTTTTACCAGTACGAATGTTTCGACTAGTTGTACTATTCTTAACAGTCAAAGCTTTGGTTCTCACTTGTTCTAACAACTGCCATTTAACTTGCTCTGTATCTTCATATGGAGTGTTGGTATTTTTACGCATCAATGTTCCGCGATTGTATTCAACACCTGACAATTTTTCAGTACGTGTTGATGCATATCTGCGTAAATCCTCTGCATTAACAGCTTTATTTTTACTAACAGATATGCTGCTAGTTTCTCCAGTTATAAACTCAATATCGAACGATAAATTTGTAGCTTTATGAAACTCATCGTCATGTAACCCAACTGCACCCAAGGCTAATGTCTCTGGTGTGAGTGATACAGAATAGTTGTTAACATTCAAAGTAACTGCATGAATGCTTGATAAATTACTTGTGATTGATTTTGGAAGTAAAATTTTCATATATTATGTTGGACAGCTGTTTATACTCTCAACTACACCGTTAATGTCAGTATTAAAGTATGTATTATAACCGTATCGGTATAAAGACAATGCGGCTAGCCTACCTCCTAGACCATCATTACTATAAATAATAGTTCCAATACTAATAGATGTAGTTGTAGTATAAAAGTAGGTATTTAACAAATCTGGTTGACCACAACCAGAAATATTATATGGCCATGAATACACACAAGCTGCAGTACTGGTGATTGCACCTGTATGTGCAGTATAAAGTATACCAGCGTAAGCAAATGTAACAAATCCCACCGGTACAGTAAGGTTACTGTCAGTATACACTGCGACACCATTTTGAAGTGTTGAATCTAACCACGCTGTGTAGTAAGTTGTTGGTGTGCCGCCATCCCTATAGCTATTACAATCAGCATATGTAACCCATGATCTATAACAAGGGTATAATGCTGTAACAGACCCAGCAGTCGCGTTATAGTTGTAATTACTCCGGACAAAATTACCATTATATTGAATAGTTAATCCTTCATCAGTATATATACTACCACCAGGGAATGGGGTGCTATCATCACTCCAAACCGTTGTTCCACCTCCAGACTGATTACAATCACCATAAATTGTAAATTGGTAAGGACATGTAGCTAAACCAGATGCAGCTGAGACTAAACCATTACCATCTGTTTGATATCTATAGTAAGTACTGGAACCATCATAATATACGAATAGTGTTTGATTAGCCCATGGTATTATCAATGCTGTATCTGAGTATATAGTACTAGTAGCTGTCGGTGTTGTTCCAACTTGCGTATATACAGTAGCGCTCGAAAGGAGTGTGCAATCGGTATATACTGTGTATGAACTGTAACAAATTGCTTTTGTGGTAATTAACCCAGAACCATTAGTTGTGTATGTATAATTTGAATATACAAATGACGTATTCGTAAGTGGTGTTGTTAATGCTGCAGTTGTATATACAATGGTACTAGTACCAATATCTATAGGAAACCCAGAGTAAACGTAAATTGTGTATGGAGAACTACCACCACAATTGGGAGATACCGTATATGAATCACTAGCAGGAAGGCTACCACGCTTTGAACTAGCTATTATACCAAAAACTACAGGAATCATGTTATTTTAAGTTACCAATCAAATACCAAGTGTTGGTATCTGTTTTAATTAATGTACCAGCAGCATAATTACCAGCAAGAGATAGTGAATTGTTAAAACTATTGATGGTTACACCAACACCTGCAGATAAAACAGTGTAGTTGCTGGCTGATTTATTACCTTGCACGACAACCAGTTGTGATCCTGTAGGAAATGCTACTGTATTATTACTTGGTACACCATAATATGTATTTGTACTGAATGTATCTATGGTAGTTTTATTAGCATTTGCAAGCGTTAAACGGTAATTTGCAGCTGCTGTACTGCTAACAGATGTTACAAAAGTTGCAGCACTTACTGTACCTGTAAATACAGACCAACTACCACTATTTGCTTGAACCGTACTGTAGACTGATGTATTATTTGCACTTTGAGAACTTACTATACTATAAATCGTTAGGGAACGCTCTAGACCACCAACACTAATTTGATTGAATGCACTGGTTCCCGATAAAACTGTACTAATGTTTAATAACAGACGATCAGTACTAGCAGCAGTAGTAGTAAGTTGAAGAGATGAAAAGTTTACAGGTGTTGACATAGAGATAAATTAAAACAGATTAAACTTCATTCAAAGTTACGGTACCATCTGCATGTATAGTAACAGGTTTATAGTAGTTAGCCATAATACCTGCAGTGCATCCTGGTTTAAGAGATTCAAGATAAGAACGAAGACCTTCTGAAATTACAAACAAATCTTTTGCATCAGTTCCAAGATATTCTAATGTTTCTTTGGCACCAAAAGCAACACCATTTTCATCTGTTTTTTCACTCCATAGCAACGACATACCAATTTCCCACCGTCTCAATAAATTATCAAAGCTGTTACGAGTGTAGTCAACTAATGCAGTTGCTGTTTGTTGTTTGATGTCAATTGCATGAGGTGGGTTTAAAATGTTCATAATACTATTTATATGCTAAACTAGTTCATGCAGAATATTTCATTTCTATACCATCAACAACTGCGACCCATCTCCAATTTTCATTTGTAATTCCAGTAACTGAAACATTTACAGCACCACCACCAACAGTTATAGTTGCGTCCGTATTAGTATTTCCTTCGTAGGGTGTTGTAATATCTACAACATTTACTGCAGATAAAGTACCACTTACATTTCTAAGTATTGCTCTTTTATTATATTCTGAAATTGTTGTTCCATCATCTTTAGAACCTATAATTTTGAAATTCAAAGAATATGTATAACCACTTTGTAGGGTTATTGGTTGACTTGAACCATCGAGATATAGTTGTGTTGGTGAGTTAGTAGATAAAGTACTATTTCTTAAAGTGTATCTTACATATTGTGCATCTCCACGTTCACCAAACATTCCAGATGCATGTGCATATTGACCATACAGCACACTATTGGATTGAAATCCAGACGCAACAGAAATGTATCCTGCTGCTCTACAGCTTAAGCCACCACCAACTGTTGCATAACTCCCCTCTACAATGTTATAAGCACCACCACCAATTGTTGCTAAAGGACCATTGGTCCTATTGAAAAATCCACCACCAATTGTTGCATTAGCACCATCCGCGGTGTTGTAACCACCACCAGCAATTATTGAAGAATCACCATTTGCATTGTTTTGCTGACCACCACCCACTGTTGCAGCATAATTAATTGCATAATTTACACCACCACCACCAATGGTTGCATACTGACCTGAAGCAATGTTACTTTGACCACCAGCAACAGTTGCATAAGTTCCAACAGTTGCTCTGTTATATTGACCACCACCAATTGTTGAATAGGATGCGGTTGCATCGTTATCAGTACCACCACCTACTGTTGATCTGGGACCTGCGTCGTTAAGTGTACCACCTGCAACAGTCCCTAATTCACCGGCAGTATTGCTAGAACCCCCACCTATTGCTCCATAATCACCACTTGCTCTGTTTCCATTCCCACCTGCAATCGTTGCAGCTATACCCGGTATTTCATTATATGCTCCACCACCAATTGTTGAATAATTTCCACTTGCAACTTGGGTTGTTGAATTTCTTAACTTTTGCCAATCTGTTGCATACTGACCTCGTTTATCACCTCCAGAGTTTTGATTATTTGGAATTTGTGCTAGGGTAGCACCAGTACCTTTAGCTCCTATCACAAAATCAACGTTAGTTACAGCTGAATTAATATTTAATGCATGTGCAGTGGTTACATCATTAGGTGAAGTGATGGAAGATACTTGTGTAAAAATGGTTAACGCATTATTCCACAATGCAGAACTAGCTCCGACAGTTGTATACGTACCTTGCCAGTTAGCACTCTGTGAGTTAACTGTACTATAAACAGTTAAAGAACGCTCTATATTACCAACACTAATTTGATTGAATCCAGAAGCTCCAGACAAAGCTGAACTATTTCTTAATAAAAGACGATCAGTACTAGCAGCAGTAGTAACAGGTTGGAGAGATGAAAAATTTACCGGAAATGACATAGGTTTTCAATTATTTATACTAAAAAGTAGATACAAGATAGGTTATGTATCGTTGATTAATGGATAAATATAATTGTGAGTCTTCAAAAACATAGTTTCTCCGAGTTAACATCACCTTCTGCAAGATATTTAGATGAGTTTCTTAAATTTAACCAGTCTAAAAATAGCTTTGAGCAAGGGGTAACACTTAATTTTATTGATGCATTATCATCTGTGAATGATGTGAAGATAAACAACTATAGTAGTGTATATTTAACTACAGTACTACCTGACACTATAGTTTTTAGTACAGATCTATTAAAACCTGTATCGCAAAATATTGTAACATATTTTAGTATACTATCATCTACCGGTGAAATATTGTATCTCAACTTTTCAAATTTACAACCACTATCTGTAGCTAATAGTACAGAATTAGCCCCTACATATACAAATTCCTATTCCTTTACCCTATCTAGTGATGAACTAAACACATCTAGTCTTTATTATCAGCTTGAGTTAATAAATGAAAATACATGCCGTATTAAACATACAAGAGCTCAACTAGATTTTTATTTAGTGGGTGGTAATAGTACCCCGTATTCATCTCTGTTTTATTTTATAACATCACAAAACGTTGATGAACTACCACCGTTTTATAATTCATCCTTCATAGATGGTTTTGATTATGTACTAGATATTAGTGGTTTTATATACCTTACAAAGTGGGTAAAAGGTGATTATTACCTGGTAACAGCCAATAATGGTGTATTAGGATTAACCTTATTTACATCAAATACCATTATAAACGAAAATAACTGTTTGTTTAGAATTGCAATTACCGATACATCTATTTCTCCGAAGCTCAATTCATCTTGGGTGTCGTATAAACCTGATCAAATAAATAATCTTGTAGTTAACACTGCAAGAAGTGTTGTGGGTTTAAAGAATAATAGTATTTTACATTTTGAATATGAAAATATAGATGATATTTCTGTTGTTGATGTAAATGCATTTAAACTCAAAAATGCATACACAAACAAATTTGTAACAAAAAGAGGTAACTGTTTAATAAATTCATCATCAAACACACCTGTTCCATTTTTTAGAGAATACACTACAATTTGTACAGGTGGTAATCAGGAAGCTGGTTATAGGGATTTAGCTTTAAACTATGTTTTTCATAATTATGACCTTAGATTTGAACCTGGCATTAGAACTGAATTCACAACACCATCATCAATGTACCCTTACGATCAAATAAACGTAAATGATACAAATTTTGCTACAGATGGAGCGTTTGGCTTCGATATACCTATTTTAAGCGATAGAATTACCACAAAAAATAGTTTGAACACAACAGATGTATATGGTAGTTACCTTACAACTTGGTTATCTGGTGGTATGTGGCTTGATAGGTATTATTTTCCTGATATTGTTACAAGACAAAATGCATTAAGTGGTATTGCATTGTATAATCCAACGTTTAATAATGTTATCAGTCAGTTAGCTTATCAAAACGTTGATAAAATTAGAACGCAACAGTATTTTGATGTGGTTAGTGATCTTGCTTTTTATCCTAATGAATCATACTACTATGAGAGAGTGAGTGATTCTACGATAACATCATATGTTGATACAATTTCAAATTTAGTACAGAATGGGTTTGAAAATGTAACAAATAACAGTAGAATAACAACATTAGCTAATGTTGATACGTTAGTGTTAGATGCAAGTAATTATTCATCCATACCAATTGAAAGTATAAACAACACTGGTTCTTTTACTGTTGTTTTCACCATTAATAATAATTTTACTGAAAAGTTTAGCTATGTAATGGGTAATCTCATCGAAGAAGGGTTTGGTATTTACAATGATTCAGCTATTACACCATTACTTTACATAAGAAGTGGTAAAAATCTGAATGCATACAACACAGATACGTCACTTATTTACTCTTTAAGTTTTGATGATATAGTATCTGGGGTCGTTGATCCGGCTGGTCTCGGTGATTATCATATCATCTCAGGTACTAGCGTTTATAACATTGCAACTGATGGTACAATCGTAGCTAAGGTGGATATAGCTGGTTTAACTGGGTATTTAGATTATTACCATGCTGGAGGACACATATATTTCCTAACATCGTCAGGATTAACTTTTATTGATTACAATACAACATCTAATCTTTATGTTACAGGTGGTATTACAGTTTTTGCATCAAATGAATCAGCACCAGTAGGTATATATGCGCACCAAGGTGTAGTTTATGGGTTTGAATCAACTCAACTTAAGAGGGATTCTAGAGGTTATCTATATGGTATATACACCGATGATATTATACTAAGGTATCAATTAGATGAACCTTTCGAAGATTCTCTTTTATTTGCAAGATCCAATACTATAATAAAAGATATCAATATCGACAATGAAGATAACGTTTGGATGCTTCATAATGCATATGAACTTACCAAAGTTGATCAAAATCGTAGATTAATTGGTAATATGTCATTTTTAGATACACTTACATGTTATGATATCGACTTTGTGAATGAATATAAGAATGATGGTACAAATTATTTTTATCCGGTAATATTAGCTACTGATGCTGATAAAAATGTATACACAATTAAGGATTTTGATTTTAATGTTAACACTAATACAACAACTCAGGCAATAAGTAGTGTTTATAATGGTGAAGAACAAGATACAACCGGTTATAATGAGTTTGTGGGTAGCTTAGATTATAAAAATCTTAACTTTGAGTTAAGATTGGTAAATATTTTTAACTACCTAGATAGACAATCAATTAAGTTTTCTATACCTACTAATAATCTTTCTAAATTTAGTAACACACTATGTTTTTCATATAGTAATGATGGTAAAGCTTCATTATATTTAAATGGTGTTATTATTGATAGTGTGGATGTAGACCAGTATAAGTATATTGGTAACATATTTGTAAGAGATAACATTGTTGTTGGTACTATTCCTTTCCATAACAACACAATCTTAGGTGATTTTTTAGGTATACCATCCTATGGTAAGCTCAATAACACCACAATTACTGATTTTAGACTCTATAATAGAGGTTTGAATGATACTGAGATAAAAGCTCTTTATTTGGATATTGGTGCTGCGGTGGGTTCACTAGCGACGTCGTTACCTTGTGGTCAACGTAATGATATTGAGGAAATACAGAGTATGTTTAAACTATCTCAACCGGTTTCTAAGTCTAATGTTATAGATGTTATTGTAAAAAATACAGGCATTGCAGATATTGTTTTGCAAAATGAGCTAGCTACTAGTATTGTACAGGAAATTAACAATACATTACCTGGTGATGTTACAGTTAGGGACATAAACTTCATTAATTATTAATATGGCAATAAATTTTAGCTCATTAAAGGTTGGATACACGGAAGGTGATGCATTTAATTACAATAATGCACCATACACTGGTTATTATACAGTTTTAAGTGGTACACCTTATAGAGGTAAACTAACAACAACAGATATTTTAAGTAATCAAGATAACTACACAAACAATGTATTGGTTTCTGATTACCTATTTGATAGAACGTTAGTTGATACCATTTCTTTAGATTATACTATAGAAGATCTCACCATTCCAAATGGTGAATTTATCACAAGTGTTAACATAAACAAGTATTTTGAAAGGTTTCATCAAAATACTACCTACCTATACTCTAGATTGTTTATGTATGATAGTAATATACCTAGAAATGTTACTGCAGTTATTGGTGTTACTGGTACTAACGATAGTTTAAGATTTTATACTGACCTAGATAACTTTACACCAGGGAGTTTTACTGCGAACTCCCAAGTTTCATCGTATAATTTTGGTAATATAGAGAGTATAGCTTATAAAGTGAATCCTGATACTGGTAATTTTGCTTTATTTACAGCTACATCGTCAAGTATAATTGCTCTTACAGGTAATATTGCAAATTTGACCCAAAATCCCACATCTGTTGGTATTTCATTATCAACTTCGTTAATTAACCAACAACCAGACGATTTATCATTTTTACAGATTGTTGATATGGAAATTATTGGTGATTTCCTTTATGTGCTAGATAAAGATAGAAATAGTCTTGTAAAATATAACATATATAATTTCTATAGTGGTGATCAATCAACACCTGTACCTAAAGTAACTGTTGAAATAAAAAGTGGTGGTGGTAAATTTTTACCTTCATCGTTCAATTACCCAGATTTTATGACTACTACAGGTAGTAGTATTATTATATACCAAAGTAATGATAGATTCTTTAAGCAATATGATACAAGCTTGAATTTAATTAACTTTGGTAGGGTATTTAGAAGACAAAATGAAGAGGTGATTAGTATTGGTTACAATAAAATCTTTAATTTGGTTGCATGTATTGTAAAAGTGAATGACGTTTATAGTTTTTATTATCTTGATAATACATTCAATATTGTTGAAAAATATAGTTTTGGTATTAACCTCACTCAGGGTGAATTTATTAAAAAACTAATGTTTAGTGAAAATGATTCAAATATTTTTTATATTACTACTAATAAATTCATTTATAAAATGATGGTTAACCAACCTGATAAAATTGTAGGTATATTTTCAGATAAAAGGTTAAAAATAACTGATGATTCTTCAGGTGATTATTTAGGTACAATACTTGTTGGTACATCTAACAACTACGATACTATTATTTTGGTTAAAAATAATAGATTTATGTTTTTAAATGAACCCAATACATTTACTGATGTGTTGAAAACAAAAGACTTTAGTAATTATCCAATAGAACAAATTAAACTGGATAAAGAAGAATATTTACAAGCTAATTATATCAATAAAGAGCTGTACAAACTTTTTGAAAATATAATAAGAATTAAAAATCAGGTAATTGGTTCATTTTACGGGGCGTATGAAATTACTAATCAACAACTTACATACGAAGATTCATTATACTCACCATCTTTAGTGTTAAGAGGTATAAATTATTTTTTAAATTATGACTTTCTAAATATTACAAACGATAATGATTTTTTTATTCATGAAAATGAACCAATTAATAATTTGGTGTTGAATAGATGTTTCACCAACCTATATAGATTACAAGAATCTATCCTTCTCTCTACTAAAATTGTTAACACCTCTCTAGTACCATACCTCACAACAGATAATGTATTGTATCTCAACTAAACTAACTAAATATTTAAAATGGCTGATAAAATTGAAATTTTCGAAAACACTATAACTAAATTGTTATTTAGAAGAGGAACAGATAACGATAGGCTAGCGGTAACTCTTAGTTTGGGTGAACCTGGATTTACCACTGATACTAAAAGATTATTTGTTGGTGATGGTAGTACTGCAGGTGGTATTGTAGCTGGGAACAAATATTTAGGTACAACTTTTGTACCAACTACAATATCAACAGCATTAACAGGTGATTTATGTTACGCGACGAAAAATAATTTTGATCAATATTTCACAACTTTTATTAAAACATCCAATACTAATGATTTAAGTAGTTGGACACCAGTTGTACCAGTAGCTTCTACCCCGAAAGCATGGGTGTGTTTTAATGGTTCTTCATCAACACCTGCAGTATCAACAACTATTTGGGCCTCACATAATATTAACCAGGTGGATGTGGTTAATCAAGGCGAATTTAAAATCTATTTTACAAATACCTTTGCAACTTCTACATATGCTGTTGCATTCAGTAATTCAGGTTCAAGATCTAATCTTAAACTCAAAACAGATAATAACGCTGACGATGGTACAACAAATACCACTAAAACAACAACATCTGTAACTGTTATCAACACTAATTCATCAGGCACACTTACCGGTACTAGTAATGCTAGTGTGTTTATTTACGCACCATAATGGGTAGAGTATCAAATATTTTAAATCCTGTAAGTAGTAACGCAAACTATGATATAGTTTGGTCATTTAAGTTCTTACTATCAAGTGTAAGTGCTACACCGGCAGATCAAGGTGGTTTTGTAACATATCTCGTACCATCAACTGCTACTAATCCTAACACCTCACCACCTACATACACAGTAGGTGGTTCTGGATTATTTTTAGGCTACGATAATACACCACCAGGTGGTATTATAGATGCTGCTATTGGTATCGGGTTCGATACAATGGGATTGTTTGCTGTATCAGGCATTGATTCTCGTACATATGGAGTTAATATATCTGCTGCTAAAAGAAACTCTGTAACTATACGAGGAGGTTATAGCGCTTTTGAAATGCTTTATAACGAAAGTCTTTCAGCTTTAAATACAAATTTTACTCTTTTAACAACAACAGAGAATTACCAATGGCTAAGATTTCGCTTAGGTAATATCGGTCAGACTCTTTATTTAGACTACAGACATAGAGACAATGATTCTTATTCGCAATTGTTAGAGTTACCAGTTAATTTACCAATTAATGATAACACCTTTTATAGTGTTGGTATTTCATACGCATACCCTCTTAGTTCTACTACGTACAGTGAACAATCTAATACTATCCTCAGAATTAAAAACTTTCAAGTTGAAGGTAGTATAAGTGCGCCAGATACTTTCGTGTATAGTACAACTAGTATGTCTATTACAGCTCTTGAATTTGAGACAAACACCTCACCTATTACTGGTAATAGTATTCTCGCTGTACAAGATGAACATATATTCCTTACATAAATAATATAAGCAATGAGTACATATATAGTCCCAGGTACAAGACTTACCACTTTAACAGCTTTAAGTGTTCTTACAGATGCTGATTTGTTTTATGTGGTAGACACAACAACAAATACATCTCGTAAAACAACTTATGAATCTCTTACATCAAATGTACTTAGAGATTTAACTTCATTTTTCTTGAATTCAACTGGAGGTCGAGTTAATGGTCTGGTTACGCTACTATCTGGTGTTTCAGCTACAAATTTCTTCTATACAAGTGGTGATGGTTTAGTTGTACCTTATGATAGATCAGACTTTTTATATTTGAGTTCAACTCAGACGGAGATGTCTAAAGCTGCATCACAACAATATGTTATATCTCAGCTAGCATCTGTTAGTGGTATAACTCAAACCTATTTATTTCAAAATTTTGTAGCTCTTTCTGGGTCTGTATTAACTGCAAATCTTTCAAGTTCAATTGTACCTACTACATCTAGTCAATATGTTAATTTAAAGTATATTACAGATAATTATGTACCAAAAACAGGTGGTGTGTTTACTGATTTTATTTCAGTACCACAACCATCTGTTGGTGATCCAAGTGCAAGGGTTGCAACAGTTGGTTATGTTGAGAGTAGAATTGCTGCACAACCTGGTTCTAGATTGAATAACCTTTCTGCTTTTCCGATTAATAATCGCGACAACAAGCACAATAATAACGGTAGGGGTAATAGCGGTAATGGTGTTACTTTTATACGAGATAATGATAGTAAAGTAAGATCTTGTGGTCTATATAGTAACGTCAACTCAGGTGGTTATGGATTTTACCAAACACAACTTTATAGTTTTCCTCAACTGCCTATTGAATTTCAAATTAATAACGGTACGGAGTTTGCTACAAAGGTACTCAATACTGGTCAATCTACTTTTATATTATCTAATTTAGGTTATGTATACACTGCAGGTGATAACACTGCAGGTCAACTTGGTGTTGGTGGTATAACTAGAAGAAACACCTTTGTTAATATTACTTCTAGTATTACACCATCAACAACCGGTACTCAAATTACTGGATTGTTTATTAGTCAGGGTAATGACCAAACAACAACTAATAACTCTGTTTATTTATTGAGTGGTGGTCAGTTATGGGCATGGGGATCCAATAAAATAGGGCAACTTGGTGTTGGATCAACCACAAATGTTGCTGTTCCAGCACTTGTAAATTTAGTGAGCCCAGGTTCATCAATTGTTGGTCAATATTTAACTAAAATTGCAGCGTCTAACTCAGCTGCGTTAGGCTATGTATTAGCTATAGATAGTAATAAAATAGTGCATGTCGCTGGTTGGAATGCCGCTGGTCAATTAGGATTGAGTGCAGCTATAAATGGTACGGGATCAGGTAGACGTACTGGTGCCTTTCCAACAAATACCACAACATTTAAAACATCTCAGTTGTGGACAATCTCTAGTGTTCAAGTTTCACCTCATCTACAAACTGTTCCATTACCGGTATTAATATCCCCTACAATAACTGCAGATGAAGTTTATACAGCTGGGTCAAATTCATACATACTTACTGGTGGTAGTGTATTGTCTTGTGGTAGAAATGGTACTGGGGCTTGTGGTCTTGGTAACACAACAAGCGCTCCAGGTATCTTAAGTCCAGCTACTACTAGACCTTATTGGCAAACAGTTATTAGTGATACATCAGGTGCACCCCTAACAGGTGTAGAATATTTAACTACTAGTGGTGATCCAGCTAATATAGGTATCGTAAGCGTTTGTGCTTATATATCATCTTTATCAACAATTAAAGTGTGGGGAAGCAACAGCAGTGGGCAGCTTGGTACTGGAAATAACGGAAATCAACTAGTTGCGACAACACCATCTAGTGCTCCAACAGGCATTCTCAAAGCTAAAATGGTTGGTCAACAGCATAACACCACATTATTTGTTTTAGATAGTGCTGGTGACATATATGTTACAGGTTATGTTGATGGTGGTTTAGATGGTCGTGGAGAAGGTAACATTAAAGTACAAAATACATTCCAGAAAGTAATTCGACCACAAGGTATTAAATATGTTGACTTCGAAGTGTTTTCATATGGTAATATGTCTCAATTTAAAACTGTATTAGCTCAATCACTTACCAATGAATTATATGCATGGGGTTACAATACATATAATCAAGGTGGGTTTATTAATATACCAGCTACTAAAACAATTATCGATGTACCTATCAAGGTAAGTCTATTCTAATAGACCGTTCGTATATTCGTAAGTGAGATCGTGCTTCATCGAATGAAAGCGCTCGTTGATGTATTTTTGGAATGCAATCGGTTTTACCCAGTCGATATTTTCAATATCTACATCCATATCCTCACATTTTTTATCAATATAGTCAATTGCTTCAACCAAACATAACCACCTTGCATACTGATCAATATGCATTTTTTCTTTACCTTTATTTGTATTAATTGAAATATAAATGTTATTATCGTTTTTCATAATATCATTATAGTCAATTTCCTAACTACAATCTATAGATTTGTGATAGTTAGTAGTGGATCTGTAGTTAAAGGTTTTGTGACGATAATAGGTGTAAATGTTACCTCTACTTTAATTTCTTGATTACATTTTTCACAAATAAAGTTGTTATCCTGATTAGGGTAGATTATTTCTTCGAATGTATTACTACCGCAAGGACATGGAAATGATACAGTATTACTTGAAATAATTTCAAGCCTTTCATTTAAAAGAAGTTCTTTCTTAATTGAATCATTACGCAATGTAATGTCATTATAAAAATAATTACCAATTAATTGTATTAAAAAAGAAAATATAAATGCATGTAACCAACCACCAAATAATGGAGCAAGTGCATATCCTAGAATACAACTAATAGTAACTGTAATCACCACACTTTGCAAAACTTGTTTAATCATATTATAATTTAAGATCAATAAGAGAATTATTCAACTCGAATAATTCTTCTCTAATCCTAATTATCTGATCTATTTGATTATCAATACGCTTACCCTTTAAAAGTGGTATTTCCTTTACACCAGTTTCTAAAACTGACGCAATATTATTAAGGGTGTTAACCATTTCTCCTATTTGAGAATAAATCTGTGTTAATTCATGAGGTAACTCTGGAGGAGCTTGAGCAGCTGCTTCTTGTTCGTTTTTAAGTAAGTCGTAAGCAGCTGAATAATCATCACCTAGCTTAGGTGGCTGAGCTCTTGCAACAGAGTATGGATCTCCTACATGTATCATTAAATATATTTATAACAATCAATAAATAATAGTATGAGTAGCTTTACAAAAAAATTCTTCACACTCCTCGAACAAGATGGACAAGAACAAATCCCAACCCCAGATCAAGAAGCAATGGCTTCAACATTAGATGCTGAAACAGATCCAGCATCTCTTGGAGCTGATATTAATTCCCAAGCTGCAACAGCTGTAGCACAACAGCAACAACAAATGATTGGTACAGTGCAGTCTTGGATTGCTAAGCTTGATGAGTTTGTTAAGTATCTTAACTCACCAACAGGTGAATCTATTCAGAATACCCTCAAGGATGCTTTACCTGATACAATTCTTGATAAAATTCGTACAACTGAAACAAAGAAGATTGCTCGTTCAGCTATGGACCTTGCAGCTCTTTCACAGATTTTCCAAGGTTACCTAGCAACAGCAAGAGATCCGAAGTACAAAGGAGTATAATTTATAAATTAACGAAAAAAGCGAGTAGATTAGTTTCTACTCGCTTTTTTTATCTCTGCAAGTTTCACCATACCCATTAATCCGGTAAAACTATTTTCAATAATGAATTCAGGTGTAATTTCATTAAGACTATACTTCATAACAATGTCATTGAAGTCTTTTAATTTTTTACCATATTTTGCAGGCCAAATAAAAACGGTTTCACTTTTATCAAGTAATTTTTCAGTTTTAACTAATGATGTATTATCAATCCACTGAGAGTCTAGCACCCAAATACGAGTATAAAATTGAAAACGAGTAAGCTGTTGTTGTTGGGTCTCGGTAAATAGATGTTCTCCTTTCGAAATACCAGCAACAGCTAACCCATTTTTAGTAAACATTGCATTAATTGGACCTTCAAACAGAAATATATAGTTAAGATCGTCTTTTACATTACTAATGCCATAAAGAGACTTATCGCTCCCCATCTTAGACGTATATTTTGACTTAATATCATTACCACTCTGTATGACCGTTCGAGACTGATAGAAAATAATATCTCCATGTTCATTATAAAATGGAATAACCAATCTATTTTTATGTACCTTATCTTTTAATGAAACATACAAAGCTTTGGGTTTGTTGATAGATTTATGAATTCGTCTTTCCTTGATAAGCTTGAGACATGCTCTAACAACCTCATTATCTTTATGAAAATTTACTTGAGTTTTATCAAATAGATTGATTGAATCAGTAGGCAATGTTGGTGCAACATATTCTTTCTTTATTACCGCATCTTTGAAATCGTATACCTTTGAAGTATCGTACTTACTAGCTTCATCTAGAATTTGAGCATATGTAAGCCCTGATATTTTTTCAATCCACTTAAGTGGTAGTGAACTCCAACCACAATTATGACAGAATATATTATTATTCTTCGGAATGTAAAAACATCTGCGTTTTGAACCTAAAGATTTACCTTCACGACAAATAGGACACCCGCATTGATAAGTTTTATTGTATTTGTTGCGTTTAGGCTGATACCCGTACGTATAAAATTTTTCAATGATGTATTCTTCAGGTAATATCATTTTAATAGTTTCACAATATAACTTTCATAGTCGTTACCAAAGCAAAAAATATCGTACCATCTATCTTGCTTCTTCAAAATAGAATCTAATTTAAGTTCTTCACAATACAACTTAAATTGTTTGAAATCATGATTTTGTGCAATATCTAATTGCTCTTTATACCATTCATGTTCATCTGCATGCATAGTATACTTGTCTAATCTAAAAAGACTATAGTTTCTTTTAAACTCTTCGCTTTGCTCAGCTGTAGTTGCATATTCACCATCAAAATATTTTTTAATTTTTTTCTTACCCATACCAGTTACACCAGGTACGTTATCAGACTTATCACCTCTAAAACATTTTTCAACGAGATAATGCTCTTTTGTAACTTTCATTATATCTAAAAAGTTATCAGCGGTAATTTCACACTTTTTAATAGGATCATATACAGTAACGTTAGCATTAATGCATTGACATAGGTCTTTATCAACAGTAACTATAACTTTCTTACCAGGGAGCTCTTTGCAAAGGTAAGCCATGCAGTCATCTGCTTCAAGACGTAACGGGAAGAAGTTTTTTACACCAAGACAGCTTAGTAAATGCTTAATATGCTCGTTTTTAGAGTGAACTTGAGCACTATATTCACGATCTCGATTACCTTTATAGTCAGCGAACATATCTTTACGTTCGTTTACACCATAATCCTTCTTTTCATCCCAGCAGCAGTAAATTTTATCAGGTTTAAACTTTTCTACATAGGTTTTAACTGAGTTAAGTACCATATATACATGGAGATAAGAGTCTTCACCTTTAACTTGGTTGTTAGCTACCCAGAAGCAACGATGCACAAGGTTATTTCCGTCTATAATAAGGGTCTTCATAACCTTATTATAGACGTTTTCCTTATAAAATCAAGCTAAAAGAGCTTGAACAGGTTTACCTTTATCTGCAACCTTGAATGGTCTGCCTTCTGGTGAGATTACAATTTGATCTACTGGTAATCCTGCTGCAGCTGCAATAGTAGCATTGAAGTCAGATGGGCTAACAATGTTTTCAACTGATTTCATACCTTTTTCATCAGATTTACCATATGCTTGACCACCTTTGATACCGGCACCAATGAGTACTCCAGAGAAAGCACCTGGATGGTGGTCTCTACCGTTATTAATGTTAATATTTGGTGTTCTACCAAAGTCTGTTGCAATTACAATAAGGGTTTTATCATAAAGCCCAGATGCTTTAAGGTCTTCAATGAGAGCATTAACAGCTTGATCAAGAATCTTAAGTTTACCTTCAAGAGATTCAAAGTTATTAACGTGAGTATCCCAACCACCATCAGTAACTTCAATAAACTTACAATTACCTTGTTCAATTAAACGTTTTGCTAAGCAAACACCTTGACCAAAACGATTATTACCGTATTTGTCTCTGGTTACTTGATCTACCTTAGAAAGATCGAAGACATCAAGCTCATTTGAATTAAGAAGACGAATTGTTTGGTCATAAAACTCAGCATATGACTTTTGAGCTGGGTTAACAATCTTATTAGCATCTTTTTCAAGCTTATCTAAGATTTCAATTCTCTTAGAAAACTCTGCTGCATTTTTAAGCTTAGTATTATCAAGACCTCTCATTGGATCTGCTATTGGAATAGGAGAATACTTTTTAGGCATCCAACCAGAACCAGGATGATCAGCACCACCGCCGATTAAAACGTTTTGAGGTACAACTTTTGGTTTATTATCCTCTGTATAATGACACATCCATGCTCCCATATTAGGGTGAACGATTGTACCAATCTTCTTGAATGATGTTTTTTGTAAATACTGTGCTGCAGCGTGATCACCTGTTGTAACCATCATAGAACGAACAACAGCCATCTTATCACCATGTTTTGCCATGAGAGGAAGGTGTTCTGAAATCTGATAACCAGCATTAGTGTTAATTGGATTGAATACACCCTTTACTTCTGCATGTGCTTTTGGATCAAATGTATCCAAATGGCTCATACCACCATTCATAAAGAGGTAAATGATATGTTCTGCTTTTTTACCTGCAGGAGCAGCTGCTACATGTGGTAGAACGGTTACACCTAAGCCTGCTGATGCAAGATTAAGCACGAAATTACGTCTTGTTAAGTTATTCATGGCTTTTATTATTTATTGAATTTGAACTCCGAACTATTAACTAGTGCCCAGATGATGTCATCATCCTGAACACCAACAAACTTACTTTTTTCATCAATTGTTGGTTTTCTAACCAATATAGACTTAAAAATAACATCAATTGTATCAGCTGGTGATTTGCCTGTAAGTGTTTTTGCAAGATTTGTGTCTTTATTGATTGCAACTTCAGCTAATTGACCATTCATAAAAGAAATAACTTGTGTAACTGAACCTTCCTTTGAAGATGTATCAATTAATTCTCTATCACTACGACCAAGTTGTTCAAGAATCGTATTAACTGGATTGTTATCATTAACTTCAGACGCTCTCACTAGAGGGTAGTTACGATATTTTGGAGCTGTTTCATATTTTGAACGAATCACCTTTTGATATTCTTCATTTTTAGCTTTTAATTTATCAATTGCCAAATCTTCGATACTATATCTCATTATTTTAACATATTCATCTTGGAAAGTTAACTTAAATGTTTCAGGCTTAGCAATAGCGATAGACATAACTGAATCCCACAATTGCTCTGCTGTTAAACGTTGTTTGACTGGTCCAATGAACACAAATTTATCTGTATTAGTATACATGCCGTCATAGAGTTCTCTTTGAAACAATGTTGTATTGTAAAGAACATACAGGAATTGCTTAGTATCATAGTTAACGTCTACCATAATCTTAGCAAGAGTGTTCATAAGCTCACCATTAAGCTCTTTTTCATCGTGAATATTATCATAGTTATCCATTATATGTTTACCAAACACCCATTTCCAGTAACGATTAGCAATGTTTTTAGTGAATGTTGGATGATTTGGGTTAACTAACCAGCTAATAACATCCTTTCTCATATCAACCTTATTGTTAATTTCAGTCTTACCAGAAAGGACTGCAGGTATAACAACATCGCCTGGTTTTGCATCTTTATAATTGTAATCATGAGGTAGTTTCAATACACGCTTTTCATCTACTTCAATATTAGATCTCATAGCATTAACAAAGTTGTTAATAGTATTGTTTAACCCACGGTTCTTTATAGGATCAGCTTTAATTATAGCATCAATTTCTTCTCTCAAAGCTTTCTGACGAGCTGCTACCGCTGGATCTTTATCTTTACCACGACCTCTAAGTTCTATCTGGGTAAACATAGCAGCCATCTTATAAAACTGCATTTGGGTGAAGTCTTGGAAAGGATCATCATGGCATTGTGCACAACCAATATCGGTTCCCATGAATACTTTACCTGTACCAATAAGGTTATCTAATGGCATTCCTAAATCACGATAGAAGTATCCTGTTGCTGGGTTATCATAATATGAACCTGTTGATGTTAACAGATCTGTAACAAACTTTGAATAAGATTTGTTAGCTGTGATTGAGTCTTTAACATAATCAATGTAAGGACCACCAGAAAAATTGTTAGTGGTGTTAATTCTATCACGCAATCTTAATGATTCAGCCCAGAAGTTAAACATATGTGATGTATAACCTGGATGGTTCATAAGAAACTGTATTAAACCTCGTCTCTTATTAGGGTCTGTTGCTTTATTAAACAAGTCATACTCTTCATAGGTTGGATTTCTACCAATTATTGTAAGATACGCTCGTCGTAAAAATTTATCATCATCAATTTTACCAAGTGGTATAACATTAGCTGCTACGTATTGTTTTTGTAACACAGAATCAATATTACTACTGTATGTGTTAAGTTGATCTAAAGTTGCACCAAATGATAGAGCGCAAACACTTACTAATATAGCTATAAGTTTTTTCATAGTAGTCTTTTATTATTTAATAACTTTATTTTTATTATAAAGATATTGTGATTTTAAAAGACTATAAATGTTGTTAGGTAACTTTTCAACTTCTTCGAGTATTTTATTTTCAACACCGAAGAAAAACCTATCTTTAGGTACTTCTCTGTTTATATTTTTAGGAATAGAGATGAAATAAAAATTTTTATCATCCTTTTCCATGTAAACGAACATTTCACCTACATAATGCCCATTCTGAACAGCATATGGTATGCTTTTTTTAGGTTCAGGCTCTCGTTTAAAAATCATCCCCACCATATTTGTCATTAAATTTACCCATTTGAATTGCGAAAAACTTCATTAGTAATGAATGTAATGCATCTGCATGTATGGGTGTATTACATTTTGTTAAAGCTATAGGTACACCTTCACTATTATACCCTAATAACATAAAACAATCAAGAAATTCACTTATTGTACAAACAAGAGCATTATTAATATCTTCAACCCCTTTGTTTTTCTTTACTTCTTTCAGTTTGTTAGAAAGAATTTCATTTATTAGATTTTTAATATCTATATTCGATTGCACCTTCTCAGTCTCATCTTGAGAAGGTGCTTTGGGAGTGATTTTTTTCCTTTTATATTTTTTAGGTTCATCACTCATAAACATATTTAATCCAGTTTATAAAACGGATTAGTTGTGTCATTTTGTGATATACCTTTTTCAAGCAAATATTCCACAATAACCTCAATAGAATGGGTTTTGATAAAGTAGTTACGAGGAAACCTCACCCCACCATCATCAATTTCAAACATAATTTCATTAAGTTTTTCTTTATTTTGATAACATGTAATAAACACAGATGTAACACCTGGATCCACAAGAATAGTCCACTTACGTGGATCAGAAATCCCATATTTCTGGAATATTCTAAGAGTAATAAAACCACTATCTTTTAAACGCTTAATAAAATATCCTGATGTTTTAAGCTTATTTTTGTCTTGGTATGTTAGTATGTGGTCCATGTTATTGTGTGAGTGATGATAAAATATATCTTAATTTAAGCGGCCCTTGATCAATATCAAATATAAGTACCCCATACTTATTATTGATCGATACACTTACATTATCTGAATTAATAAGTTTAAAGTTATCAAAGTTAATAGGTATATTTTTAAGTTCATTACCAACTATATTTTTACCTACTTGCAATTGAAATGAATCTGTATTATGTCTAGCTTTATCTGTAAGCTCACACTTTACCATACCATCTTCAAGATAAAAATAAATTTTATTAGTTTCGGTAGTAAAAGTAGAAGCTTTATTAATTTTACTAAAATCCTCTTTTACCAACTCAAAAGTAAAGTCGGTATCAAAGGACATAATCTTTTCAGGTTTAACTGAAGGGGGTGCAATGAAATCATCTTCAAAAAGGTGATATTTAAATTTAATTTCTGGGGATTTATACTCCAGGTTATTTTGATTAACCTGGAGTTCAATTTCATCACTATTAATACAGTCTAAAACTCGATTAAGTTTTTTTAAGTCCGGTATACATAAGGATCTTTCGGATTCATTCGAATGGTTTAGAATCGCGTAAAGGATCAACGTATTGTCCGTCGACGTTACTATCGACGATATTTTCTCCTTCTCCACTTTCACTATACACTGATCGTTTATCTTCGCTAGAGACTCTAGAAACTTTTCGATTTGTTGCTTTTTTAACTTTAACTTCATATTGTGTGAATAATTCTACTAACTTACCAAGATTGCTTTCAATACCTTTTAATATAGAAACAATATCTGAATTATCAACTAGTTGAATAGGTCTAGATTCTTGTGGGTGTTGAATAACATGTGGTAAATTAACAGTATTTGGTGGTAGTTGAGGTGGTGGAGCAAATTGAGGTTGTGGTGGTGGAGGTGGCTGAGCATTTCTCAACGTACTCTCAAACAACTGCTTAACCTGCTCACTTTGAGGTCTCAAATGAGCTGATTGACCAACTAAATTTTGATCAATTTTTCTAGCCTCACCATAAACGCTACCCATTAAATTGAGTAGCATTTTTTGTTGTTCAATTGCGTCTGGGTTCATAGATCTTTAAGAAGTTCATCGATATCAGCATCTTCAATACTAGAAGAATTAACTGATGGTTGCTTAACCTTATTACTAAGCTCTGCAATCGCTTCATCTGCTTCAGGTAATGAAGTTGTAGTTTCACGGTCTTCAGCGGTCTTACAATAAAAATGCTCATCAAGCATTTGCTTAAGCTCATCTTCAGTCTTAACCCGGAATACATTTTCAAGGTCATGTGTAGACTCAAGAACTTCATCTTGCTTGGATTCACTCAAACCAAGATCTTTACCCACAGAAGTAAATCGTGAAGAAGTATATACTGGATAGTCACCTTGCTTTTCAACCTTAATCTTGAAGTTAACACCTTCTTTAGATAGATCAAAAACTCGCATACCGAACTCTTCAGCTTCATCACCACTAATAGCGCTATTGATAATATTACCAAGCTGTTTACCATAACGAAGAATTTTTACTTTGCCGTTATTTTCTGGCTTAGACGGATCATCAATTACATAAACATTAGTAAGCCATTGTTCGGCACGACGAATAGTTTTCATTTTCTCTTTTTCTTCTTCAGTACCGGTACGAAGAACTTTATATCTTTCTTCAGCAATAGGATCACGTTCACCGAATGTAGTAGGTGAAATAGCACTTACATACTTACCAGTAGCAAGAGAATTCCAACCATGCGTAAAATGATGAAAAAGAGACTGCTTTGGATTTTTTGTATTAGGTAGAAGCCTTACTGTATAGGTATTACCAGGTTTAAGTTGCATAATATCTTGCAAACTTCCTTGCTTATTATCTTGCGAAGTTAAAGCTTCTTTAATGGAATCGAACATTGACGTTAGGTTATATTTACTCATAGTATATCTTATTATAAATTAGGTTTTGATAAATTCAACAGTTTTTTTTCAATTATTTTTAATCCTTCTCTAATTACTATTTTAAGTCTTTGAGATGCAATAAATCTATTTCGGGTTTTGTAAAATAGATCGTAAAAATCTTTACAATAAAAGTCTAATAACTCTGGTTCTACACTCTTAATTTGTTTTTCCACATCTAACCCATGTAATATATAGAAATTAATTAAATGGGATTTGAGGTTAATTAAAAATAACGGTACGGGTGGTTGTGATGTCTTGTACTGTGATAGAGTTATACTATTTTGCAAACACTGATTGTATATATTTTTAAGAGCATCTTTACAATCTTGAATAGTTAGCTCATTATCTGGGTCTTGAGTTTCTTTTTTTCTCATATATTGAGAATAAGCAATAATTGCCTTTCTCATATGATAAAAACTCAAATCAAAATATTCTTCTTTTGAATAAATTTCATATGGTGCCCAGAAAAAGTCATTACATGAAATTGTCTGGTTTGTATTAAAAAATACACCGAGTTTTTTTAGACTGATATAAATTTCATCTGATATATCAGTAAAATTTTGTCTTAATCTGAATGGTTTGTTTTTAGCTTTTTTGGATGCAATTAAGAATGCATTATAAATTCTCTTTTCATCTTCTGTGATATCATTTTTTGAGAGAATTGATGTATTTTGTGACATATTTTGACTTTGTAATTGTATTATCGTAATCTATAAACATTTTAACTATTTCAAAGTCAGAATCAACGTCTAAAATTCTCTTTAATATGTTTTTCAATTTTATATCTTTAAGAATCAATAGAAATACGTTTTGAAAAGAAAGTTTTTTACCAACTAGAAGTGTACAAAATGTACAAAAAGATAATAAAGAGTGCTCTGTTTCATCTTCAACCAAAAAGTGGGCTGGATTATAGTTTTTGTTTGTAATTAACATGGCTTGAAATGTTTGGTTAGACCTAAAAATTCTTTAGTGAATGAGAAAATATGGCCTGAGCCTTTATTAAACACCTTTTTGTTAAAATCATTGATGTTAACATCAGAAATTTCACTCTTATACACAACAACCTCTTTGTTTTTAGTGTTAACAACTAGTAAAACATCGCAGTTAAACTTCTTTTGGCATAATTTAATAAATTCAGGTGTTACAACACCAGTATCAAAAAAACTTACAAACATTTTACCGTTGAGTTTTAGTTGAAAAAACTGTGTTGTTTTGAATTTTTCTTTAAGGTAATCTATAAAGCTTTGGTTCACCTCATTATTTAGAGGTTACTCCAAATAATCAACTCGCAAACATACTCAATGAACTTAACATTTCACTTTCCATACCACCTGTTTGGCCATCTGCTTCTGAAATAGTTAAAGTTGAATAATCTATTTTCATTGATGTAGTTGTTCCACGTGCTCCAAATCGGTTTTTCATCATACCCATTTTAATAATCTCTAGTTCTCTATCTTCATCATTCTGGAAGATAGAAACAATAACATCTGCAGTAGCTGCAAGACCGATAGACTCACTAATAGTATTAAGATCAGGGTTAGAAACATCAAATCCTGAACGATTAAGCTGGGTTGCACTAATAACAGGACAGCTAAAGATGTATGACATAGCACGAACCTGCTCAGTTACATGTTTAATACGTTCATAACTGTTATTACCCATTGGAGAATGTAGTAGATTCAAGTAATCTAACACAATAGCATCAATTTTAATACCTTTATCTTCAATTTTTTTAATGAAAGCTTGAATCTGCCTTGGAGTCATTGTTGCAGGAGGAAATTCTTTGATAAGAATCTTACCACCTGGCTTATTTTTCTTAATATCTTCAATGGCTGCTTTAAGAGATCCAGTCTCTAAATGAAGAGTCTTCATTGGAATCTTACTTACATTAGTACAAATACGTTTCGCATACAATATTTCAGGCATTTCTAACGTAATTAACAGTACAGTTTTATTCTGATCTGCTATATTAGCTGCAATATTGCCGAGAAAAATAGATTTACCAATATTAGTCTCACCTGCAAAGACATATAAAGCTCGACCATCTCTCATAAAGCCCCCACCAATATAATCATCCAACCAAGGCCATGTACTTGGAATAGTTTCCTGTACATCCTGGATTTGCTTGATTACATTATCAATATCTGCATACAAGTCTAATCCAACATCAGTCTGCAAAGATATATTACAGCTTTTTTCAAATTTATCAAGAATTGCAGAGGTATCAGCCTTATTACTTGAAATATCAGCAGCAACCTCAAGTAAAGTACTAAAAACAGCCTTCTCTTTTAAAAATTGCTCGGTATTTTCATACAATTCATCTTCGTTGAAGCTTTTATCAAGGCTTTGAAAGCTGGTAAGCACGTTTTTAAATGATGATCTACTTACTTCATCACCACAATACTGCTTTATTTCCGTTAAATTAGGTAATTCATTGCGAACATCATAAAATCCTTTGATAATCTCAAATATTTTTTTATTATCTCTGTTTTTAAAATAATCTGATTTGGTGTAATCAATAGTAGTTGCAAGATATCGTTTATCTGTACAGCATTTATACAAAAAGATATTCTCAAAAAAGTCCAAGTCTAATTTTAACATTACATTATAATAGTAGCTAGATATAGTATATCAAGATGGTAATTGTGGTATATTTTTTAAACAGTATTAAATAACCATATGAATAGACGTGAATTTATACGAGTTGGTGCTGCTGGTTCGATGTTATTGCCTGATTTTTTAAGAGCTCAATCACAAAACAAAGCAAAAGCAACATCAGTTGTACAGATTTATTTGCCAGGTGGTATGAGTCATCAAGATTCATGGGATTACAAGCCATTTGCACCATCTGAATATAGAGGACCATTTGATCCAATTAAAACAAAAATTGACGATGTGACTTTTGGGTCACTTCTTAAAGAAACTGCTAAGATTAGTGATAATTTAACTGTTATCCGTTCAATGACACATGGCGAAGCTGCTCATGAGCGTGGAACACATAATATGTTGACTGGTTATAAGCCATCACCAGCACTAAGCTACCCATCTTTTGGTAGTGTTATTAGTCATGAATTAGGAAATCGCAACAATTTACCAGCATACGTTCTTGTTCCAAACCAATTTGCACCAGAAAATGGTACAGGTTATCTATCAACAAAATATGGAGCATTTTCTCTAGGTTCTAACCCAGAAGATCCAGGATTTGCTGTTAAAGATCTCAATTCACCTGCAGGTATTAATGATAAAGCATTTGATAGACGTCGTAACCTACTTGGTGCTGTTGATGAACACTTTAAAACCCGTGAATCTAATGTAGATGCTGTTAAAGCAATGGATTCGTTTTATAATGATGCATATGCAATGATGTCGTCAACACAAGCACGTGAAGCGTTTGAGTTATCAAAAGAACCAGATGTGGTAAAAGATGCATATGGTCGTAATGCAGCTGGGCAACGGCTGTTATTATCTCGTAGATTGATTGAAGCTGGTGTAAGAATGGTTACAGTAACGTATGGTTCATGGGATCACCACTCAAATCTTAAAGGATCATATGAGCAAAACATGATTAACTTTGATAGAGCCTTTGCTGCATTCATTACAGACCTTAAACAACGTGGTTTACTTAGCTCTACACTGGTAATGGTAACATCTGAATTTGGTAGAACACCAAAAATTAACGCAACTAATGGTAGAGATCATTGGCCAAGAGTATTTTCAACAGTACTAGCAGGTGGTGGTGTCAAATCCGGATATGCTTATGGTACATCCGATGCTTTAGCTTCAGAACCAGATAATAATCCAGTAACTCCTGGTCAACTAGCTGCTACAATGTATAGTTTAATAGGTGTTTCACCAAGAAAGAAGCTAATGACACCAGATTTAAGACCGATTGAAGTCGTTTATAACGATTCACCAATTGAAGATATCTTAGTTTGACCACTTATTCAAGAACCATTCTTGACCATTATTCCACTCATCTGTAAATTCTTTCAATCCAGGTGACGCATGAGTGATAGTTATATCACCTACACCGATTTTAAAGCCAGCTTTATGGCAAGCCATTGAAAAGTCTAGGTCATAAAAGTGAAACCCAGCAGGATTTGTTTCATCAAACCTTACTTTTTGTAATACTTCTGTTTTAACAGCCATAAACACACCATCAATTAGTATAACACGATCAGGATAACTACCAAAACTGGTCATAAACTTGGTACCTGTAGGTTCACATAGATGAGCTACAGCTCCTCTATGATGTTTTCTATTACTCATTAGATGCCATAATGCTGGTTTCTGTAATTTTGCTTCTCTTGTTCCTGCTAGCCCTACAACATCAAAGTTTGTTCCAAGATTATAGAGTTGCCTTTCAATTGCTTCAGGTGCTTCTATAATAACATCATCATGTACGAATACAATCCAGTCTGATAATATAAAATCGTCAATAGCATCATTATAGACAATAGGTAAAGGGTCTGTATTGTTTGCTGCCCAAGATACATCATATATATCTTTTGTGCTGCGATATAGTAAAGTTGATTTTGGATCACCTTTGGTTGCTGATACGAATTTTATCATATAATTAAGAATGGGGAGTTAGGTTTGAATTTACCAACTTCTTTAAATTTATACTCTTTTGTAAGTTTAACAACCTTTCCTTCAGGTAATTCAACCCAACCCTTTCCTTTAATAGACGAATAACTACCATTATCATTAATATAGAGGGTACTACCTTGTCTTACTAGGTAGACGTTAAGGGATGTAGTGTTAACAATACAGAGAGCAAACGTCCCATTAAGTCTCTCGCATATCGTTTCAATTATTTTAACTTCATCAGTAGAAGAAGATCGAGATTTATTACCTTTGAGCTCATTCCATTTTTCTTGAATCATACACACAATAACAGATGTATCTACAGGATTTTCATTCCAATTACAATATTGTTCATTCAAACTTTCATGATTTGTTAAAACACCATTATGAAACACAAGCCAATCTTCTTGCTCAAATGGATGTGATGTATCATAGTTATATTTTCTTACTGAAGATGTTGGAGCTTGTACATGCCCCATATAGTAAGCATGGTTTTTAGGTTTGAGCTTTTGCTTTTCGAAGTTAATATAACCTTCCTGCTTTAAAATACTTACATCGTCAACATTACCAGCTGGTGCTTTCATCAGCGTTAGTAATGACGATGCAAAGTTTCCACGAGCTTTATTAGCTTCATATAAAACTTCAAACATTGATTGATCGGCTGAACCGAATATAGAACACATAATATATTAAATATAGACGTTAATACACAAAAAACAATAAATAATTTTATGAATTTTAATTCTCTCGTTACCAAACTAGAAATCCTTGAAGAAGCTAAAACTGGCCGCTTTGAAAAGCTCTTCCAAACAGGCTACCTTAAAAAAGCTATTGAAGATAAAAAACTTGGTACAGCAAGACCGTTAATGTTTGAATTTATTATTAACTTTTTGAAAGAGAAGGGTGTAGTACCAGATGAAACATATTTTAAAGGTTCACGCGCTGCTGCTGACGCAGGTGAATTTATTAAAAATCTTATTGATACAGGTTTACTTAAAGATGAAATTGCTGATGAATTCAACGAGTATATAAAAACTAATTTAGGTGACTGGATTGGACTTAAAGTGAGATCTTTACGTGAACGCGGTAAAGGACAAAATCGTGGTAAAACATTCGGATCTGCTGAAGAATTTAACGCATTTAAAAATGTTAAAACCAAAGAAGAAATGGATGCTGAAAAGCAAGCTGCAAAAGATAAAAAACAAGCTGCAGCTGACGATACATCACCGATAGCCCCTTATGAGTTTACCGATTATTTAGTTAATATAGTATCTAAGGTACCTCTAGATATTAAACTAGTAGCTAGAATTTTAACAGCTGCAAGTAATGGTAAATCAGTTAATGTGGATGATACTAGCACACCTACTAATATTGATATATCTTTAGATCCTGAATCAGCAATTGTAGATAAGGTTAAAAAGAACGGTGCAGATGCAACAGCTGACTCACTTTTAAAAGTATTGCCGAAATATTTAAAAGTTGATGCTGAAGATATGGAAATTTTTATAAGCTCACCACATACAATGGATATTGAATCTGAGTTTGAATCTAAAAAACCAAAAACTAAAGCTCAACGAACTGGTGTTGATTTACAAGGTTATGGAATGGGTACTATTGCTCCAGATGACTCTGAGAGACGTCTTGCAAACCCATTTGAAGATGAGGAAGTCCTTGTTCAAAATGAAAACCACAAACCAAAAGTGACATTCATTTCAACCAAGGACCGTTTTAAGCCAGCAAATTCCTGGCAACAAGCTGCTAGAGCGGAGATGTTTTACAAATAAGTCTCATAAGGGATTTTTTTGCAGTTATGCTTAACCCATACAGACGATAAGTCTTGTTTATATTCGATTGGATCAATATAACCTGCTGAAACAAATCCAGCTAACCTTAAACTACTAGAAGGTGAATAAGCATCTGCTTTATCTTCACCTGCATAGCAAGTCCAAGTATCGCTAAACTTCACACCAAGTCTAATACCCTCTTCAATAATCTCTTTTTTAGACATTGTAATTAGAGGAGCTTCAACTTTAATGCGATGCTCTCGATTTAAGTCAGCAACTGCATTGATTGCATCTAGAAACTCAGGGCTTCCATCCCAATAACCTGCTAATGAATCAACTTGAGCTGCTCCATACCAAACTGTGCTCGCTCCAACTCCTTCTGCATATGATAGAAGGTAAGTAATAAAAAGCATATTACGGAATGCAACGTAGCTTTTCGGTTGAGCCTCACCTCTCATCTCTCTAACGTCTGGTGTATCAATATCTAGATTAGTTAGAGAAGAAGTTGGTGCTAATACATCTAGTGGTGTATTAATAATTTTCATTTTGATAATTTTCTTATGACCTACACGGCGTATAAGTTGTTTATGAGCGCAATCTAGTTCTTTTTTATGTCTTTGACCATAATCAAAAAATAAACAATAAATTTCATCAAACTGTTCAATCGCTTTTTGAAGTAGGACAGAAGAATCCATACCACCAGAGAATGCTAATACTATTTTCGACATATTTAAATTGTAGCTTCGTCTAAGAGATTTTCAAGATATACAATACCTTTCATCCCAGAAAAACGTGAAACTTCTTTTTCGTTTTTAACAAATACACAAGTCGGTACAGCATTAATGTTGTAATTTTTAACTAATTGTTCATGTTCTTCGATGTTGATGTGCTCAACATCGCAATTATGATGTTTTTGTTTAAACTGCTCAATGATTGGTTTAAACATTTTACAAGGTCCACAATAACTAGCAGTAAAGTATAACAATTTAATTTCATTCATATTACAAATATAATATATTGTTGGTTGTTTTCAACTTATAAGGTGAAAGTGAAAAATACCGACATGCATCAGCTATACAATTAAAAATTTTACCATCTATTGATATTTTTTTTGCATTTGAATTATTACTACCACTATTACTACCTCGTTCTTTAGCTGTAGCAGCAGCTTTAGCTGCACCTTGTTTATATTCTTCTTTGGTCCTTGTCGCTTTTTTTCTTTTGTTTATTTCTTCTAAATAATTTTCACCGTAAATTTCTTTATAGGTTTTACCTTTCTTTGCATTTGGGTTATTACTATAGAATTCTAATAAACCATCAGAAATCTTTTTTCTATTTTCAGGACGCTTTGATGGGTTATTTTCACCTCTTTGTGATTCATATATAGCATCTAATAGCTTTTTATCTATTATAGAGTTTTTAGCTAAAAGCTTTGCGGATCTTAAATTTGATATAAACTCATATGAACCCTCATCAAAACATTTTGCCATTAATAAGTGTGCTTGTACGTGGTCTTCAACAGACAGCTCGACTGTAGCTTCGGATAAATTACAGTCGAGCTTAAGAAATCGTGGATAGATATGATGTGTATGTAATACTAAATTAGAGTTGTAAATTTTTGTTTTGCAATTTTTTATGAACTGTAAATATTTTTGATATTCTATAACCCACAATAAATTAGTTTTATTCATACAACTATTTATAGCGTCGTGGTGTGTTTCACCACGGAGCACTAAAATATAGCATTTTGATACTATTCATCTTTATCTCCTTCTAGTTCGTCAATTTCGTCGATTTCATCTGGTACATCAGCTTCGACTTCATTACCATTACTATACAACCAATTTTTAGTAATTTCTTCTTGTAATTTAGGTAAGATATCCTCTTCCCACAGCTTAGCATTTTTACGCCAATTTTTATAATACCCAAGCTTGGTACCACTTGGTAATGCATATGTTGCACCATTTTGAATAACGGCTCCCATACCAACAGCTAAGTCAAGAAGACCGTAATACTTGTCTAAACCTGATGAGAATGACAAATACATCTCACCCTCGAGATACTGCTTTACAAAACGATTCTTACGTGTGAGAGCACGAATAATAACACCAGAATAATTTTTCTGACCAGCAACCATATTACTATCAAATGTCTTACCTCCATCGTCTTTCATAGGTTTACGAGCTAGTTGAACAGATACAGACGGTAAATAAATTACAGACTTACCACCAGGCATATTCTTCTCGAGAGACGGAAACATTGCAGATGGATCATCATACACATGATTAGTACAAAGAATGGTTGTCTTAGTAAGAGCACCCATATTATTGCATGTCTTAAGAAGTGATTTCATAGCACGAGCAGCACTACCCATATCAGCGGAAGTACTTTCTTTTTCCATTCGATTCATTTCCATCTGTGACTGTAGATTACCTAGAGAGTCAATCGCAATGATGAATTTACCTTCAAGCTTCTTTTCTTTTACAGTTGTAAGAAATTTAAAGATTGTGTTACGAGTTTCTTCAATTGTTGTTGAAGGGATGTATTTCACTTTTGAAATATCAAGACCAAGACGTTCAGCACCTACAGGATCAATCGAATTTTCTGTATCAAATATAAGTACCGTCTTACCCATCTTTTGCGCATTCGCTAGAATTTTTTGCACAAATAAACTCTTACCTGTCATTGATTCACCTGCAAGTAATGTTACACGACCTACTGGTATACCACCATCAAACTTACCTGAAATTAACGCATTCAATACGTAGCTTCCGGTATCAATCCAACCATCAACCAAACTAAGGGAATTTTTATCCAAATATGTAGCATAGGGATTGATTTCATCTATACTATCTAAAGCAGCTTTTAATTCTTTATCCATAAGTCTATTATAATCTATATTTTACATTTATCCACAAAAAACCCCTCTGAGATAATTATCTCAGAGGGGTGATATAATTTTTAATTAATCGTCAAACAACTTGATAACCTGTGGGTCCGCTGTCGGTTGAATGATTGGTGATGGATTAGCAATAGCCAAGTATTGGTTAAGCAACCTATCATCAAGTTCAACGTCGCTATACGAAATTGTTGATTTGGTATAGTGCCATACATTTGTGTCTTTTTCCTTTACAAACTCACCAAAGAACAATGGAATAGTTTGAACTTGAAGCTGACCTGTCTGGCTTGGTTGTACATGAATAATTACAGGTGTCTTAAGAGACAAAACCGTATCAGTTTCTGATACAACTTTACCAATAATAAACCTACCAACGTTGTCGATAATAACTTTAATGTTTTCGCTCATATGTATATTATGAATTATAATTGTGATATATCAACCAAATAAATCAAATAATTCTGTTTGTACGTTATCTTTAGGTTTACGAATTCTCCAATTTACAGCTTCATAAAATCTTTCAATTGCTTGAAAGAGAATTTTCTCAAACATTTTATCATAGTCAATTTTGAAAAACTGATGAAACTCTTCAGGGAATTCATTCTTAAATGCAACAGATTCTAACATATATTTATTAGGAGTTTCAACATACAAATATCTCACTTTATCACCTGATGAAAGAGTCTCATATTTGTTATCGAGGTTAAACTTTTCAAGAAGTAAATTATAGTAATAACTCGATTTCACATGTAATGGCATACCTTTTGCAGTTTGAAATTCATTACACTGCGCAGAATATTTTTCATATCCTTTTAGACCCATTACAAACGCAACATCTTGAATAGAAAGACTTTTGAAAATATCATACGTTTCATTCAATACTTTATTAGTTTCTATCTGCGATTTCGATAACATCATCGTTTCAATAATCTTTTTAGCATAGGGTTTAATCGCATTAGGCATAGTCGTACGTACTACTTCCACTCCAGTATACTTAAATTTATTACAAGGGATACCTTCATCATCTAACACATGTAATACATAACGTTTTTTCTGCAAAAATATTCCAACATCACCAATACTTTCACGTTTAAATACAAACCGACAATCTTTTGAATTAAGGTTCTTTTTACCCCAAATCTTAATTTTTTCATTTAAGAAATTTTCAATATTTTGCACTTGCTCATGAGTTTCTTTAGTAATACTACCATCCTTATCAAGGAACTGGATTTTATTGTCTTTAAAGAGAGACTTAATGGATACATAAGAAGAATCTGTATCATTATATATGATAGCTTCTTCTAGTTCATTCTTAGTAATACCACTGACGGTATTTTCGAGATATTCTCTAATGAGGATATTAGACTCTTTAATTACTGCTTGACCAGTTAAGGTTACAGAAGATGCAATATCATCATCACCAATAGGAGCTTGCTTGTTACCAAAATAACCATAACAAGAGTTAATCAAAACCTTCACACACATCTGATGTGCATTAAGTTTAGCAACCATATCAGATACTCGTCTATATTCAGTAGTACCTTTTTTAAGTTTACTCAATTCAACTTTATATATTTGAAGTTCTTTCTTAATTTCAACACGTTTATTATAAAAGTGATCTACAAATAAAGGAACAATACCTTTAAACTTCTGCGTAAACAAAAAGTTTGCTTTAGTAATTGCAAGATCTTCTGCTTTAATTAATTCAGCAAATTTAGCTTTAGTTAAATTAAAAGTTTTACCACTTACATGCCTAATTATGTAATTATCATCGTCAACTTTTTCAAACTTACCTACTTTAGTTTCAGGTGATAAGTTAAGTGAAATCATAACGTTCGGATATAGTGAATTTGCGTCAAAAGAGATTATGTTTTCTTGAAAACCACCTTTAGGTTCTGCAACATATGCACCAGGATTTACACTATCAGGATCATTACGAATAAACGTTGATATAACCTTACCTAGCTCACGTGCTTTGATACACAATGCACCATTGATAACTGAAAGGGTACCCATTGCTTGCTCAAAGGTACAAAGACCAGCATATGATAACATTCTTAATAAATTAACATATTGCAACTTCTCTTCTAGACGAACAACAATATTAACGTCCTGAATATTATAATCAATAAATGTATCCCAATCAGTATCAGTTAATTGAGCAATGGACATACCATTTAAGTTTACCTTTTTCTCACCAAGTTCAATTTCACCAATATTATCTAGTTTATAACTATCACGTTCTTTAAAACAAAAACGTTTGTAAATATCCAAATAATCAAGAATAGCCATACCATCGATATAATATCGGCGTTGCTGCCTACCAAACTTACCAATAATATCCCGATAATGAACTCTACCAAGAGGTGAAAGTTCTTTAGTATATTCTTCACCTAAAATACGAGTACATCTATTAATGATATATGGAATATCAAAAAACTCGGAGTTCCACCCAGACATAATATCAGGGTAATCTTTCTTTAGGTACTCAATAAAATTAATAAACAACTCTCTCTCATTTTTACAATGAGTGTATTTTACAGTCTTGTTACTACCATTATATGGCTTGATACCAAACGTATGGAATTCTTTACTTAAACTATCATAACAAGTGATTACAGTTACTTCATGAGTAGGGTCTTCTGGATTCGGAAAAGAATCAACAGAATAAGTTTCAATATCTAAAAAGCAGATCTTAATCGGATGCTGAGTAAATTCTGGCTTTTCATTTTCACGCCAAAATGTATCAAGTAAGTATTGCTGAGCGGGTGGTATATTTTCAAACACCCTTCTAATACCACTATCTCTTAAAAATTTACTACGCTCATATGAGTTACGAAAATATTTCTTCTTGAGTTTAGTATTATAAATTGATACACTTTCACCTTTAGGGTCTTCTAAGTACAAATAAGGATCATGCGATACAGTATACTGCACACGATTACCATCTTTATCCCACGCAAATAGCTCTACGGATCGATTATTATTATTGTAAAAACAGTTTCTATAAGACATTTCGTCTTATTATATGAACTAATTCCATTTCTTCAAGTATTTTCTTTCAGGTGAATTATATGGTGTAGTATATGCTTCATAAATACACCCAATATTTTCTTGCTTTTCAAGAATGCGTTGTTCACCAACCTGTCTCATCTCCATAGACATCTTACGATATTTTGGTTTATTTTTAAGAGTGGCTGCAATAAGTTCTTTAAGTTGCTCACCTGTTTTAAATTTGAGTGGTGCATCCTTATATGTGACCATATCTTGACAGATAACTGGTATACCAAATAGACATGCTTCAATAAATTTAATATCTGATTTGGATCTGTTGAAATGGTTATCTTGCAACGGAGCAATCATCAAATTAATATCTAGTTCAAAAATTTTCTTTGGATATTGATAAAGGGTCTGCCATGGGTGGAATTCAATCTCACCAGATTCAATATATGGCTTCAAAGGTGGTGGGAATGAACCCATAAACACCCATTGATATTTTGTTCTTGTATCAATAACTGCTTTGATTACATGTTCAAAGTCATCTTTACCACCTACTTTATTATCTACATCATAATGTGCACCTGATCCTGTATATAGAATGCGTGGTTTTTTGTGGTTTTTATCTAGTGAATTACAAACCTTTGAATGGTTGAAGAAATAACCCATCCAGAAAAATGGAGGGAAGTTAGGAATGACTGTAATTTCTTGTTTACCTGTCTTCTCCCTATACAAATCTCTCATGTAATCACATGTTACAGTAACTTCATCAGCCATGTTAATAATATCAATGCAGTTTTGTCTTACTTCATCATTATCAAAAGCAAATTTAAACTTATTATAATCTGGAATATCTTCTCTGAAAACTACATCATCAACTTCGTAAATAATTTTAAAACCACACTGCTTTTGAATTGATTTTAGGTATTCAATAAATCGTTTTTGATCTGTTGTAGCTTGTCTTTGAATTTTAATTGCTGTAACACCTTCATACCACTTTGGTTCAAATACCATACAAGTATTAGATTGTGAAATCATCGCACCATTACCGTTTAAAATTTGTTCTGGCCAAATAACCCTCCAGTGACCACAACCACTATAATCAGCAAGATAATTGATAACACGTGGTAAAGAAAGTTCACGTGGTGCTATATTTTCCCTCGGTGGTGTGGGTGGTTGAGCTAATTTAGCACCTTGAACTGGAATAAATGGTGATACAAACGGTGATGGAAACATATCATAAATTTATGTCAGATATCTTTAAACTCAACCCTATTAGTAATACCATTTTCTTTTTCTAAGAAAATGACTTCACCTGTTACAGATTTAAGTGATTCAAGTCTATGTGATATGATATAGATACATTCATCAAATTGATCTGAACGTTCTTTAAGTAAATCACTTATAAGTTCAATACCCTTTTCATCGAATGACGAATCAAATAGTTCATCATAAAATGCAATATTGTATTGTACCCCACCTTGCATTCTTCTTAAATCTGAAAACGTAAATAAGCATGCTAAGTCTACACTCTTGCGTTCAGCACCTGAAAAATTAAAGTATGAACAGATTTTATTCTTATCATTAACTAACTCCTCTTCGAAAAATTCATTAAAATAACAAATTGCATTACTATCTAATTTCTTGAGATAATAAAGCAATCGGCTATTAAGAAGTTCAAGCAATTTATTTACAATATAAGATTTAACACCTTCTTCACTGATGACATATTTTACAACATCAAGCATTTGAATTTGCTGCTTCTTTTGAATAATAGTTTGATCTAATTCACTTAAACGTTTTTCAGTATCTTCAATAATACCATCAAACTCAGTTGATGTACCAGTAACCTGATTTATATCATCAATTAGTGATTCTTGCCATTTTTTGATCTGTTGAATCTTTTCTAAAATATTTTTTTCTTCTTGATTGAGAAGTTTATTTTTTGCAATTTTACCTTCTTCATCTTTCAATTTTTTATTAACAGCATCTTTCTTTTGCTGTATTGAAATAATTTCATCCTTTGTTGCTTTGAGTAATTTAGTTAGATTATCGATTTCGATCTCAATCTTAACCTTTTCTTCTTTAATATATTTTGCGTCGTGATCTTTAATTGATCTTAAACATACAGGACACTCTTCTTGATCCGTACCGATCTTTTCATACGTGCTTTTTAAAGTTTTAATTCTAGTTGTATATTCACCAACTAATAAATTTTTATCGGTAATTACACTTTCACATTTTTTAATACCAGTTTGTAGTTTACTAATATTTTCTTGTATTATACTACTATCCCAAAAAACCATTCCAGCAAGTTTAGCGTCAAGTTTACCCCATGTATCATCATTTTCTTGTTGACGTTGTAAATAAACTTGATGTTTTTGGGTACGGTGATCTAAAATTTTCTGTCTTTGTTTTTTATAATCAAAAGTAGATCTGTTAACTTCAGAAAATTTTGCTTGTTCAAGATCATACTCCTTTGATATGTTGTTATATTCACCACGTAACTCAGAGATCATCTGACTAAACACTTCCAAGCCAAAAATATCTTCAATAAACTTGCGCTTTTCTACTTTATTTTTAGCCATGAAAGGTATTGCATTATTAACTGTCATAATAACACAATTCTGAAATAAAGAAGGGGTAGCACTTAGAGTATCACAAATATACTTGTTTGTATTTGATATAGTATCTCTAGTTGCATCTTCACCATCTTTATAGATATATACCTTTGATGGGTTAAGTTTACGTATAAGCTTATACGTATTAGTCTCTTTAGGGGTAACTACATCGCATTCAATTTCAATTGTAGTTGTACCACCTGTAATATTGTTAACAATAAGATCCTTTTTAATTTCACGCAAAGGATCTCCAAAAATACCAAAGTACAAAGCATCAGCAACAGTAGATTTACCGATAGCATTTCTACGATCAGGTTTATCTTTATTGATACCGGTAACTAGATTGATACCCTTTTTAAAATCGATACATACAGGATTATTACCAACTGAGAGATAGTTTTGAATTTTAAGACTTTTAAATATTACTTTTTTCATACTGTAGTGCACTTACCATAAAGGTTAAGAGTATAATCTAATATAAATTTTTTATCTTCAATATCCAGTAAATTAATAAATTCTTCAATTGCATTAGGTATATTAATACTATCAGATAAAGCATCCGATAAGAACGTATCTTTTGTGATTAGTTTGTTGTAATCAAAATCATACTCCACAGTAAAACTTGCTGGTTTAAGTTGTAGTAGTTTACTATGCAAAAAATCCATATCTTCAGAACTAATATTTTTATCAACCTTTAGTTTTACAAAATTACTATTGAAGGTAGTTCTAATATAGTTATCAATAGTACCAGCATTAACCATTTCACTCAAAGATAGTTTTTTATATTTTGGTGAAATGTTATTATGAATAAACTGTAACTCGGTAGTTTCAATATTAAGGATGTAATAACCTTTATCGTTACCACAATCACCGAAATCCATCTCAAAAGGATTACCTGTATAAAGGATATTACCTGCTCCAAAATTGCGTTCATGTCTTGTATGAAAGTGACCTGAAATAATAAGATTAAACTTACGTAATAAATCACTAGCTTTCATACCTTCATCGCAATCTTTCATTGAATTCATTTTAAAAGATTCAATTTCGAGATGTCCGAATAATATATCACCGTTAGGTACATCATTTACAGAAAACCCCCAAGGTAAAAATGCTAATGTTTTATCAAAACGTTCTAAGACGAATGGTTTGTCAATAACATTTACATTTTCTTTACCTTTCACAATATTAAGTGAATGTACATCAGTTCGATGCTTAAAATACATATCATGGTTACCAGTTATTACAGTGAGATTAAACTCACTCAATAATTTAAACACTTCAGCTGATACTGTTAATGTATCAACAGAAATTTCACTTCTATTATGATACCAATCACCACAAAATATAATATCTTTGATATTATTACGTTTTAAATCTTCAACGAACCAACGACACCAATTTAATGCAATATCATGCCATTGGTTAGAATTACCATGAACACCTAAATGAAGATCTGAAAAGATTGCTACTCTTGGCTTATTGATCATTTTCGTTATAATAAGAATCCATATCGTCGTTATCATTTTCAGGTTTTACATATATGTAACTCGACATTTCTGGATCAGTCATCATAGATTCATACACTTGAGACTTGTAATTAGTGATAGTTTGATGATGTTTCTGCTCTTTCTTAATCCTATTAATGAAAGCATGAAATGCAATAGTGGTAAAATACGAGAAAGGGTTAGAACCAGACGCAAAATTATACTTTTTATTCTTTACAGCACTGTACATCTTGATGAGAGCATCACCTATCATGTCATCCTTATAGGTATAATTGATAAAATTGGGTAAATAGCTAAGGCCTGTTGCAATTTTCTTGATATACACACCTAATATCTCTGTCATTACATCAGAGTCGTAATACTTTTGAAGTTCTCTTTTGAAATCATCAGAGTTTACGTAGTGTTCTTTCTTTTCTTTTTTGGAACTCATAGCTTAATATACGATAGGTTTATAATAAATCAAGGTTCTCTAATATTTTTTTCAACAAACTGTATTTTTTCTCGTTGATAAATGTCTTTTCTTGCATCTCCATGGTCAGAACCATAACGAAGGTTGTCAATTAAATCAAAAATATACAATTTATTCTTGGAAGGGTGTAGTCGCAAGCCACGACCAATGGACTGAACTGTACGAATGAAGGCTTTACCACCGGCCGCAAACATGATCATGTGTAAATTCTTGATATTTACACCTGTTGAAAAGATAGAACTGAGGGCTATACACACAACATCATCATGTTTTTCAATGATTTCCTTAATTCTTTCCCGTTCCCCCACCTCAACTTTCCCTTGAATAAAGAAAACCTTTTTGGAAATACCTTGGAATTTTTCCATTAGAATTTCCCCATGCCGAATATGGTTGATGAGAATGAGGATATTTTTAGGAAATTTGGTTGCAATTTCCTTAATTGTGTTGTTCCTAAATTCTGATTCGTAAAGGAAATCTAGTTCCGCACGATAATTCATTTTAGGAACAGGCTTGTAATGTAAGTTTACACACTTAACATCCACGTTTGTAAGGAAATTTTCCTGTCTTAAATCATAAGAATTCTTTTCAAATATGACTGGACCAAGTTTTCCAAGTACAGACCACCTATCTCCACTCTTATCAGGTAATGTTCCTGTAAAACCATACTTGTGTGGTGTTTTGATCTTGGAAATAATCTTTCCTGTAACTTCTGCCTTTCCTTTATGACACTCATCAACGATCAACAGATCTACATGTTCCAGCCACTTGTTTTCCTCAAATTTACTTTGTAAAATACCAAGATTGACTACAAACACGTTAGATGTTAAATCAGGTAAATGTTTTCCTGTCCATTTAGTTGTTTTGAAAGAAATACCATATGATAGGAAATCATTGTATGTTTGAGTAACTAAACCAAGATCAGGTACAACTACAAGACATTTAAACGTGTTTTTATTAGGGGAATTTAAGTAATAATTTTCTACTAAAGTTGCAGTCGTTATGGTTTTACCTGCACCTGTTCCCATTAAGCATATACCACGACCATACTTTAAAGCTAGTTTAACTGCATCTTCCTGATACTCTCTTAGGGTGTTACCATCAGCTTTTAAATTGTTATAGAACTTTGAATCGTACTGTTTACCTAGATAATCTGATAATTCTTTCGTGATGCAAGATTCAGGTGCAATAATATTACACTCATGAAGATATTTGTTTATCTCCCAAAATAACCCCATCTCACATTGACCGGTGGGTGTAATATAATACTTACGACTAGGCATGAATCTATTCTTTCTTTTCATAAAAGAATGACCTTCATACGGACAACTAAAATGTTCTCTTACCTGATTGAATAAACTAGTTTCACATTGAAAAATAAGCTTATGACCTTTAATATCAAATTTCATAATGTTTCGAGTTTATTGAGGTCAATAATATTTTTTACTTCCCAGTGCATACTTGCAAGTATTTTTTCAACCTTTTCGAGGTATTCAATGACGTTGGAAAGATCACGCTTTTGTTCTTTAATTGATGCCATTTCTTCTTGCTCATCAATAAGTGCATTAACAGCTTTATCAGTAAGATGTACTGGTGCTTGCTCCTTTACTTTAACGGAAAGTTTTTTAGTTAACTTTTTTTCCTTTTCAATTAGATTTTGGAGATCACGTTTTGCTTCAATAAGTCTTGCTACCCAAAAGTGTTTACGAGCTGGTAGTCTTAGTTGAGTTTCTTTAATATTAAAATCATTTAACGCGAGGTCTTGCTCAACCTCTTTTATATATTTACTTAATAGACTCATATCTAATTATAAATACTAATATCGAAATGTCAACTTTCAAAAATATTTTTTTATCCCTTATAGAAGAAGATAATGTAGCTGGAGGAGCTAGCTCTGTCTTCGGTGGTGCAGTTGATAAAGACGGTGGTATCTATAATCCTAATGAAGGTAGATATACATCAAATGATTCTATCTATGCACCAGGTGATGCTAGAGTGCCTAAAGCTTTGAGTGGAGTACAACGCAGAAGTGGTATAAGTAAGAAGAGACGCAAAAAGCGTAAAACTAAATGACAGACTTAGGACATTGGACATGCGATATACATATACCTGAAACTCCATATGGGTTTGTGTATAAAATAACGAATCTAGTTGATGGTAAATGTTATATAGGTAAAAAGCAAATGATATCTGTAAAAAAGATGCCACCTCTTAAAGGTAAGAAAAATAAGCGTCATAAAGAGGTAGAAACAGATTGGCGTGCATATACAGGCTCTTCAAATGATTTAAATGCTGATATTAGTAAACATAGTAAAGATAATTTTAAATTTCAAATAGTACGTTTTTGTACCAGCAAGTGGGAGTTATCATATTATGAAACTAAAGCTCAGTTTGAGGCTGATGTTCTTGTATCAGAAAAATTTTATAATGGAATTATAAATTGTCGTATTGGAAAAGCGCCGAAGAGTCATATAATAGATAAATGATTCAGGTATATAATAGGTGTGGTGTACATATTATCGATTTTTTATCTTTTATCGATAAACATTGCTGTAAAAAATATCTTAATACATTGAATATATATGATTTGCAAAATGACATAACTAACAAAGATGTGCAAAAGCTTTTCTACCATTCAATAATAGAGAGTGTAATAGATTATTATCTAAAAATAAAAATATTAGATACAAAAGTTTTTTACGTGGATAAACTTAAGCTTGCAAGTTGCTGCCTTATCGGTGATAATGACGTTAAAATATTTTTGAAGTTTTTTATTAAGTTTATAAAGGATATCAAAAATAAACTCAATATTAATATTGTTAGCGATATACATTCATTTAAAACATATTATGAAATATTGGATACTGACGCATATCTTGTTGAAAATCTTAATAGTGCAATAAAGAGTAAAAATATTAAATCAGAAAAAGTATATATATTTTTAGAAAAGTGTGGATTAAAAAAGCTTTCAGAAATATATAAAGAGGATGTGAAGGTTAAATTCTGGTTGAAATAATAAATAATTTCATGTCGAAGTTTTTAAAGCTGCTAGAAATGAATAACCCAACTGATGGATTTAAAGATCCTAACGATACAGTTGTTAATTCTATTAAAAAATTATGTGATGCACTAAAAATACCATATGAGGTTGCAGCAGATGGTTTATTAATTTTAAATAAACGTGATCGTAAAGCTAATGAAGAAGAAGCAGAAGATTTTACTGCAGATGGTGCAGCAAGAACAACTAGTGCATTAGGAGCCCTTCTTAGTATACCAGATCAAAAAACTGGAATTTTTGGTCAGAATAAATCAGCTAAAAAAATAAACGATGCAAAGCAGAAAATTGCTGATGGTATTTCAACATGGGCAGATAAATGGATCTCTAGTTTAAGATAAAAATATTATGAAAAAGACCCTTAAAATTTTTGAACAAGCATATTCTCTTTTAGAAGCTGCACCATTCCCAGAAGCTGAAGCAGCTGCTCCTACAGATCTAACACAAGCTGATCCAACAATGGCAACGGAACCACAAGCTCCTGAACAACAAGAAGTTTTAAAACTTACTTCTCAGGGTGAAGTGAATATGATTAAAAAACTTATAACATTATTACAAACTGTTGTAACATCTGAACCAGATGAGTCTACAAGATCAATGATTGTAAATTTTGATATTGACTCCATTGATGAAGGTAATGCAAGAGATATGCTTAAAAAGTTTGAAACTACGTTAGTGTCAAATAAATCTGATTACGAAACAGCAGAAATTGATAATAAATATGGAATATAATTTAACAAAACTTTACGAACAGGTGTACAATGGTAAACATACACCTATTGTAAGATTAGATGAAATTTATAATAAATCGATTATAAATTCTAAGTTAAAACCACCTGCATCGAAAGCGCAAATAGCTGCTAAAATATCAGCTATAGATAAAACTGTTACAGTTAAAGCAGGTAAGGATATTCGTTTACAACCGGTTGTTGGTGAATATAGTACCGAGAAGTTATATGATATATTAAAATTAGCTAACTTACAGGTAGTGGATGTTAAAAAACCAGGTACACCTGGGAGTACATCTAGTCAATTAGTAACATACATAGTAAAAGATGAAAATGGTAATGAATATCCAATAGTAATAGGTAAAGGTAAAGGATTTGGTACTAGAGCTGAAGATTCTGTAATTGCTAGTTTAGCCGAACAAATTGATAGTTTAATAGCTAGAAGCGATAAAGATAATATAATAGTCAACATTAATGGATATAAACAGAAAGTAGATGGTGTTGCGAGTACACCAGGTACACCAAAGAGTGACTTTTCACTAACATATAAAGGTAAACCTGTGTTATATATATCCCATAAAGACGGTAAGTCTGCAAAAGATTATCAACAGTACGGTGGTACATCATGCCAATCTGGAGAAAACATATGCAATGATGATGAGGTTAAAAAGTTTGTATCTAAGCTTAAAGAGCTATATCCAAATGGTATGACACCTAAGAGTTCAGTATATATGAAAATAAAAAATCCTGATCTCAAAAAATTTGCTATTTTTGGTACAAATGCTAATGAAGCATTTGGTATTAATAATGTTAATGCTGTATATCAAGGTGATTTAAAGTTAGTGGAAATTGGTAAAAATGAATTCGAAATACAGTCTAAACACCATATATATCCTGATGAATTACCTAGTGGTGATTATGAACCAGTATTGTATGCAAGATACAGTGGTAGTCGTGGTGGTAATCATGGTATAAAAGACTTACGATCTATGATTGCACCAATTGCAAAAATATCACCAGCTACGAAAAAAATATAATCATGATTACATTTAAACAACATCACAATTTATTGTTAGAGTTCTTCGAAGAGGTCGAAGGCGCTGTAAAACATATCGACCACCTAGAAGAAAACATTATCAATAAGGGTGAAGACGGTGTTATGGAAGCTCTTGAATATATCGATAAAGCTATTGAATATTTTGTTAGTGAAACAGACTATAAAATAAGTACCAAGTTCGATGGTTCACCAGCTATTGTAGCAGGTAAAGATCCAAAAGGTAAATTTTTCGTTGCTAGTAAATCTGCATTTGCAAAAAATCCAAAGATTAATTATACAGTTGAAGATATTGATGTTAATCATAGTTCAAGTCCAGGTTTAGCTGAAAAACTTAAACTAGCTTTACAGTACTTACCATCTCTCAACCTTAAAGGTATATATCAAATGGATTATATGTTTGATGATCAAATCAAGCAGATGGAAAAACCAAATACAATTGATGGTGTTACTAACTACAATAATTTTATAGCTTTCAAGCCTAATACTATCAAATATGCTGTTTCTCCAGATAGTCCGTATGGTAGAGATATTCAAAACGCTAAGATTGGTGTTGCAATCCATATTGAATATGAAGTTGTTGGTGGTATTTTAAAGGTTAAAAAATATACCACTTCACCATCTGAATTTTCTCGTTCGAATAGTGTATTTGTATTCAATGTTTTAATTGACAAACAAGCTAATCCAAATCAACGGATCATGGGTATGCTTTTAAAAGATGTTGATAATAAGAAAGCTCAAATTCAAAAAGTTCTTAATCAGATTGATTTTCAAGGCATTCAAAAGTATGCAATGGAATTAAAAGCATACATTAACTCTGAAATTCGTACAGGTAAGTTTTTAGATAATACAAATATTTCTTCGCAGCAGTTTGTTAATTATATTGCTAGTAGATATCAAAAAGAAATTAATGCATTGAAAAGTGAAGCAGGTAAAACTAGAAAACAAGCACAACTACAGGCTACAACAAATGAACTTAAAGGTTTACGCAAGTCTATTAAGTTGGTTTTTGATGTTACTAAAACAATCGCGATGCTTAAAAATAATCTTGTTAAAATCTTTAATGAGATGACTAAAAATTCATCACTTGGTACATATTTAGATGCAGGTCCTAATGCATGGAAAACAACACAACCAGAAGGATTTGCTGTTTCCAGAACAAAGGGTGGTCCAGATATTACAAAATTTGTAGATCGAAAAGAATTTTCAGCAGCTAACTTCCAATCTGGTAGACCTGGAGCTCAGGTTATACCACCAACCCAACAATGAATACATTTAAACAATTCTTTTTAGAGCAAACAGATAAAACCGCTGTTATAGCATATGGTCGCTATAACCCACCTACTGTTGGTCACGAGAAGCTTATTAATAAACTAGCTGATGTAACAAAGAGTGTTAACGGTGATGGATTTCTGGTACCGTCACATACACAAAACAACAAAAAGGACCCACTATCTTTTAAAGAGAAAGAAGAAATCCTAAAGTATATGACACCACCAAATATTCAAATTTTGGAATCTGGTGCTAATTTAATTTCTGTGCTAAAAGATTTGCAAGATAAAGGGTATACGAACGTGGTACATATTGCTGGTAGTGATCGAATTCCAGAGTTTGAAGGTTTGGTTGCTAAATATAACGGTAAACCTGATTCAAAAGGTAATATTCCTTTTCAATTTAAAGATTATAAGTTTGAATCAGCAGGTGAAAGAGACCCAGATTCTGAGGGAGTTGAAGGTATGAGTGCTTCAAAGCTCAGAAAAGCTGCTCTCGATAATGATATAGATCTTTTCAAGCAGGGTATGTCTCGTATGATACCGAGTATTTTAGTAAATAAAACTTATAATGCAATAAGAGAACGTATTAAATAACTATATGGATAAAAAGGATAAAATTTCTATTGCTGCTTTATATGAAAATGCTATTTTTATAACAAGGGCATCTAATCTATCACCAGAAACCCATATGCCTGGTATGGCTAGTGATTCAGAAGGTCACAACGTGGATGAAAGTGATCCTAGTGAGATTCATATGGCAAAAGCTGATCTTAAAAAGCTTGCAGAGTATTCTCAAAAGCTTTACGATATGGTAGACCAAACAGATGGGCTTGAAGGTTGGGTAGCTTCTAAAATTACTAAAGCATCTGATTATATCTCTTCTGTGTATCATTGGTTAGATTATGAACACCAAAATAAAGGATGCGGCTGCGAATAATATGATTAATTTCAAAAAATATTTTAACGAAAAAACGGTAATTGGTTTAATTGAAACCATTTACATTAATGATATCGGTGAAGTACAAGCTAAAGTTGATAGTGGTAACGGTGCTTTTAACGTATTGCATGGTGATAATGTATCTGTTAAAGATGACACAGTTACGTTTAATACAATTAATGGTAGAACCATCACCAAACCAATTGCAAATCATATTAAGATTAACGTCGGTGCAGGTAACTTCGAAGAAAGACCAGTTGTTGAGTTTGATATAAAAATTGGAGATAGAGAATTTGATAATGTAAAATTCTCTATTGGTAATAGAGCTAGTAATGAATACCCTGTACTCATTGGTAAAGACTTTATTAGAGATGAATTAGATGCTCTAATAGATGTAGACGCTAAAAATATTTTTGATAACAATATCGAAGTAGACTATTGAGTTTTGAAAATTTTAATTTGTGGTCGTAGTGGAAGTGGTAAAAGTTTTTTTACCAAATATTTGAGAGAGCATATTGAGTTCTCTCACTTTAACGGTGATTTCATTAGAGAATTAACTCGTAACACTGATTTTACTATTACCGGTCGAACCCGTCAAGCTTTTTGTATGAAGCTTTTAGCTGATAATTGTGGTGATAAAGTTGTTGTTTGTGACTTTATTTGTCCTACAAAAGAATTACGAAAAATATTTACACCAGATATTATAGTGTATTGCGTTCATCCTGGGTCAGGAAAATATGCAGATACAGATTTATTATTCCAGGAAGTTGCTTCATCTGAAGCAACAAATGTTTTCCGTTTTGAAAGGGGTTATGAAGAAAATTTAGTAAAAGAGATACTTAAACTTTGCATTAACAATGATAGTTTAAGTATCTCTGAGCAGCTTTAGCTGTATTGTTACCTTTGTTCTTCTGTTTAGATTTTAACGCTCTCGCTTTAGAACAAGTCATCTTACCTTTTGTCTGTCTCTTTAGTATACCTGGTCTAACAGGATCGTGAACGCTCTTCTTTTCGGTAATATTGAAGTATTCAGCAAAGGTAATCATACCTTTATTTAATCTAAATGGTACTCCAGGCCGGGATCGAACCGACAACCGCGGCCTAATCTGGGCCATACGAAAGGTATAAGCTTTCCGCTCTGCCAATTGAGCTACTGGAGTGTTATTAAATTTAATGTCTTTATTTTACAGATCAACTATTAGTTTTTTAAATCTTCAAAATCGTTGTAAATATGCTGGTATGTTTGTCCAGCTTCCTCAGTTTGAGGTGTAAAATATTCTGATGTTATAGCTGTATTTTTAGCTTTTTCTCCAGCAGCATTAATCTGATCATTAAAATCGTCAATTTGATCACGATTAGGATTTCTTAAACTAGATAGTTCATGATCTAGTTGATCGAGCAATGATGTATCACCATTACGTCTTGCTTCCATTTTCTGTCTCATTAATGAATGACGTTTTTTATTAAACTCAGGTTCCGCATGCAACTCATTCATTTTAGCTCTTAACGGTTGTGTTACTGGCCACATGATGTTTTGATGGAAAAACAAACTTAATGTTTGTAGTAGCTTTGATAATTTTTTATCACGATGTTCACCAGATGGTCCTATTCCATGTTTATTCATCGTATATAAAGATAGATAAGACACTTTATCAGCGAATTCTTTTAAAGTCATCGGTTTACCAGTTCTAGTGTCGGTGGTAATCGATTGCAAAAACTCTTCAATTGTATTGAAGTTTGGTTCTGCAAGTTCGTAACTCTCGTTAAAATAAAATTGACTAAATGTTATCATCTATGTTATTTATTTAATGCAGGGGTTTTACGTGATTAACCTGCAACCACTTTTAACTTACTTATTGTAAATATCAAGTAAGTTAAACTTGAGATTTGGTCCATTAGTAAAGATTTCACCAGCAGATTTATTCAAGCGCATTGCAGTATCATTACCAATAACACTACGTTCATGACTTGCAAGATTGGTAGCAAGGTTGAATACATCATATAGATTTTCATCTGTATAAATAAACTTCTGACGTTTTGCGCTAAAGTTATCAACTGAATGACCAGCGTTATGGAAGTCAGCAACAATACTTGAATATTGAGGCATAAAACGTTCACGAGATTCTTTATTAAGTTGACTTGCAACACAATTGACTTCATATAGAGAGGCTCGAGCATTTCGTAGAGCATCAACGCGAGGTTTAACACTGCTAATTATACTATCGTTATTAGCGAATTTCAAAAATTGCTTACCGATATTCTTACTAACAGCTGCCACACGATATGCAAGTTGCTCACGAGTAGTCATACCATTTGTGCACATAAGACGCAAAAAGTAATTTGCAAATTGCTGACTTGCGTGACCAATAATAGAGGTTGCTCCGAACTTCCAAAGATCACCGAGGCCGCAATTAATATCATCACCACCAACAGTATGCACTTCTACATTACACGTTTCGCTATTCCATTCGATACGTTGCAGGTTGTGATTAATATTTTCGTCAATAGTATTGAAGAGCTCATCAAGACGTTCATCAAAATTGAGTTGAGTATTTTCTTTTACGTTAGAATTAACTAGCGTATTAACGTTATTATTGTGATCAACAATACAGGTAAACTGCTTATTTTTATCAATAGTATTCAATGCGGTACGAATTGAATCCCAATTTTCTGCTGGCTTTGCAAAAATCTCTTTTGAAAGATTTGTACGAATACCGATTGCATCCATAATTCGCCTGGTATTGGTCGTTGAGTACTTATCAGCGATAATAAGTCGATTATGCTCACATGTAATATGCTGAGTATTAAAAGGTACGATTGTGTGTTGCTTTACTTTGTCTTTTACTTGTTCTAATGTATTTGTCATATATTTTGTAGTAATTGTTTTGTTACTTACTACTATTATAATGTATTTCCTTTAGAGTTCCACTATTGTTTTAAATTTTGATCTAACACCAAACATAAATAATGATATGAATGTCCTTGAAATATTAGAAATGTTTTTAGGACTTTTTTGCATTACTGCAATCTTCATCGCTATAGCAAAAGTTTTGCCTTAGCTTGAACTGCAGTCCTTATGGACTATTTATTTATAATTTTAGGAATTTTTGGCATTGCGTTGGGCTTGTACCTCATTGCAACAGCCAACCATCAATGATGTTGTTGCACCTGTTCATACAGTGCAATTAAATTTTTCATGTCAGTGGTGTGATGATCAACTGCAAGTTTGTATCCGTGCTGTTCAGAACCACCCTGCGGCGCACCTCCAAGATAATCTGCTGGAGAGTATTCAATGCTGTTAGCATATGCTTTTTCTTTTTTCTTTTCACCCATTTCACTCTTGACAACCTTGATTGCATCGTTGATAACTGAATCAATAGTGCTTATTATTTCTCGATCACCGTGAAATAACCCTTTATCTATCATTTTTTCAGCAGGGTACAATACTCTTGGTTCACCCATTGCGTTTTTAAAATAAATGTCACCGGCTGAATGATATTTAGGATCTTTTAAAAACTCCATGGCTTTGTCTAGAGGGTGCTGCACAAATTGTTCGACATCTTCTGGTGTAAAATTTTTATTACTTGGAAATTTATCTAATAGTGTTTCTTGTACATAATCTGCAAATGTATCCCCATCTTTTGCAACATAATTCACAATTGCTTTTGCTAATTCATCATTTATTTTGATTGAACTCAATTGTTGATTTGCTTTTTGTGCAAATATTTTTGCGTTATCACTAGTGGTAATAGTCGAAAAAATATTATACCAATCGCCTTTTTTAAATCTACCAATGTTGATTGTAGCACCTTTTAATCCGCTGCCAACAGATGAAAGTCTTTTTGCTGCAGGTAAAGCTTGTATTGGTTTAGCAAAAGAAGCTATCAATGTACCAATCATTTTTTTGAGAATATTTCTGCGTGAATCCATCATGCATATATTTATATAAAAATTTGTTAGATTTTAAATTTATAAATACCTCATTGCAACTGCCAGATGATCATATATCGAAGAACCCTTCAGCTTTAAGATATTTTTCAACTTTCATAAAGAAATTAATGTCTTGCAATGAGGGGTAATCCACATACTCTTTAGAAATATCACTGCCCTCAAAATCTAAGGATGCAATGTATTGTAATGTTAGATTTAAATTTGCTCTACATTTTCGTCCATGAAAATCAAATACTATGTTTCTTCGTAAACACTTGTTGAGCATTTGTTGTAATGTTTCTTCTTCTTTCATGTAGTAAATTGGTACCCTGAGTCGGATTCGAACCGACAACACACGGATCTTAAATCCGATGCATCTACCAATTGTGCTACCAGGGCATTGAAAGTGGTTCTCTTGGATGGTAATGCTCCATCTTAGATCGCTTCACAGGCGATGACATTACTTTTATGATACGAAGAGATTTTGAAAGTGGTACCTGGTGCGGGAATCGAACCCACATAAAGGCTTTAGAAGAGCCTTGTCCTATCCGTTGAACGAACCAGGCATTTAAATTGGAGCGCAATCAGGGAATCAAACCCTGCTAAGCGATTTTGCAGACCGCCACCTACATCAGCTGGCTCATTGCGCATTTGAAAATTGTTGACACTCTATTGAGTAGCTAATTCAACGAGTGCCTCAGAAACCATTCAATGAGCTTGTGCAAGCGCACCCAGTCAGACGTGAATCTGAACAGCCAAAGTGCCAGGAACAGCAACGAAACTGACAGTTAGTTGAATATTTCTGAATATCGATAGCCGGTGAGGTATCCAAGAGTATCTGGTCTATCTACAGATCCCTCTCTGCCCATTCTCCGTTTGTAATATACACTTCATAATGCTTCCGTCCAGTATTATCATACTTTGCATTGCAATGCATTTCAGGTCTTACCCGGCCCCTCACATTATTTTCTCATTACACGCAACCTGCGTCTTTCCTTACTATCAAAATTGGTGGAGCGTAAGGGATTCGAACCCTTTCTTCAACCGTGCAAGGATCATGTGCTACCATTATCACTAACGCCCCATAAAATGGTACCCGAAGTAGGATTCAAACCTACAACAATCCGCGTGTAAGGCGGGCGCTCTATCGTTGAGCTATTCGGGCAATTTACCTACTCTGAAACTTTTGTCTCTTTACGAGCATTTTTCTCTGCTGTAATTTCATTACGACGAGCTTTAGCTAGTACGATAATCTCTTGTAGACGCTTTCGTGCGTTTGTACTTGCAGATGATTTACCGTTGATGAATTTTTCATCATCAATTGCAAAAGCTTCAGTTAGTTCTTTAAGTTGGTCATATGTTTTTGTCATACTTTATTATAATATCTTTCCTATCTGAATCAACTATTAAATTGGCTCCCCAGGTACGGTTCGAACGTACGACATGACGGTTAACAGCCGTCCGCTCTACCACTGAGCTACTGGGGATTTTTATCTGCAACAATATATATTCTGTCTAATTGTTGTTCAACTAAAATTTTGTTTAAATCTTCTCTGTATATTTTACACAATGCAAAAACTCTATCGAGCATTCTATTTGCATTGGTAATCATCTTATGTGACTCAAAGCTGTAGATGCAATCATGAACTCGATGCATTCTAATACACCCAAATTCAGTTGCCTCGTTATCGAGTTTTTCAAAAAGTTCTTCAATTGATTTAATATGACCCCAATCTAGAGAATAAGGAATTCCTGTAAACTTACACTGATGCTCAACTATCTCTTTGATTTTACTTTTATTGATAACGAAGATTGGTTGTTTCATAAAATTGGATGCAGGTCGGGAATCGCACCGCGCTCTATGGGTTATGAGCCCAGAATGGTCACTAGACCACTTACCTGCAATTTGAAATTGGCAGAGCTGATGGGTGCTGCCCCCACTCTATATCTCGCTCGACAGGCGAGTGTCAATGCTGTTTGACTTCAGCTCTATTTGAAATTGGTAACGGCGACGGGGATCGAACCCGCGGTCTTCACGTTGAAAGCGTGACGATTTAACCAACTAATCTACACCGTCATTTAAATTAATTACTCTTTTATTATAACTTATTTCCTTTTGAAATTGGTCATCCCAGAGGTAGTTGCAACCTCACCATACCGGATTAAAAGTCCGGTGCCGGTCTACTGTGGCTTTAGGATGTTTTGAAATTGGTGCCTCTAGCTGGAATCGAACCAGCGTTTATCGCGTATGAAACGATCATTCTACCATTGAATTATAGAGGCTTTTGAAATTGGCAGCTCCCCCAAGACTCGAACTTGGACTAAAAGATTCAAAATCTTCTGTGCTAACCATTACACTAAGGAGCCATTTGAAATTGGTACCCGTAGAGGGATTCGAACCCCCAACATTATGATCCTAAATCATATGCATCTACCAGTTGTGCTATACGGGCATTTGAAATTGGTACTCTCGGAGGTAGTTGCAACCTCATCATATCCGGTTAAGAGCCGGGTGCCGATCTACTGTAGCATCGAGAGTATTTGAAATGGTGGCGCATCAGGCTTTTCACCCTTCCTCTGGCACCAGTGTGGCCAGCGTGCTTTACCTTACACTATTGCGCGGAAATGGTACCTCATAGAAGATTCGAACTCCTACTTTTTCGTTCGTAGCGAAACGTGCTTTCCATTACACTAACGAGGCATTTAAAATGGCACCCGGTGTGGGAATCGAACCCACCCACTCAGATTTGGAGTCTAAGTCGCCAGCCTTGGAACATTACCGGATATAAATTGGTCCTTCTGGCAGGAATTGAACCTGCGTCGCTGCCTTATCAAGACAGAGCTAAACCACTCAGCTACAGAAGGTTTGAAATTTGCACCCCTAGTTGGATTTGCACCAACGTCTATGGTTTATCGGTCCATTGCTAAAGCTGCTCAGCTACAGGGGCATTTGAAATTGTAGGATGGTTGCGAGGTTTTACCCGAAACGCCTCACCATCAGTCTTTCGGCCACACACTAGCATTGCTGCTCTACAAAAATGGAGGAGAGCTGCGGTCCTGCCCCGCACACCTCTTTTTAGGAAGTGCGTGATGTTTAGCAAACATCCCTAGCGCCTTGTCTAGTTAACTCTCCATATGGGCCGGTCTTTGGTAAGTTTTCGCTATGCGAAGGTTTCTTTCTAAGTGCCTTTTTATCGGGTATGCTCCGGGCCGATCTTATAAACTGGTCAGGATAGCGAGATTTGAACTCGCGCTTCTAGATCCCAAATCTAGTGTGCTACCAGGCTACAACTATATCCTGTTGAAAATTAATTAGGCTGATGTGCTTATTCCGCTATCTATGCATCAATAATCAATATCTGGCTCCCACACACATCATAAATGGCCATTGACCTGCCGCCTAAATTGGTCAGGATAGTTGGATTCGAACCAACGACCACTCACTTCCAAGGCGAGTGCGCTACCAGACTGCGCTATATCCTGTTGAAATTGGTGCGGTGTGAGGGAATCGAACCCTCTCCTTCTGATTGGAAGTCAGGTGTGCAGCCATTAACATTTACACCGCTTTTGAAATTGGAGCTGGATGTGAGATTCGAACTCACGAAGCTATCGCAATGGTTTACAAAACCATCCCCTTTGGCCACTTGGGTAATCCAGCATAAAAATTGGAGCGTTATATGGGATTCGAGCCCATTCAATAACCTTGGCAAGGTCATATGCAGCCATCACATCCATAACGCATGGAGGAAGAAGTGAGATTCGAACTCACGGAGGTTTTTAGGCCTCAACGCATTTCAAGTGCGCCGCCTTAAACCAGGCTCAGCCATTCTTCCATAAATTGGACGGTGTTTTCTTTTACTTCAGATCACCGAAAGTCTGAACTTCAGAGGTCGGGTAGAAGCCGACATAAATGGTGGGGTAGGTTGGATTCGAACCAACTCAGCCGCAGAGGCTACAGATTTACAGTCTGTCCTGACTCTCCAACTTCAGCGCTACCCCATAAATGGTCCCTGTGTAAGGAATCGAACCTTACCGTCTCACTCTTCAGGCGAGCGCAATCTCCAGATTTGCTTCACAGGGTTAAAATAGATAGTTTTTGGTGGCTACACCAGGCAACTTCACGATATCGTTACAAACCCATATGCTATTTTTCTTTATTATTAATCACTGTAGACTTTCATCTCCGTCGCATTCTGCGAGCTCTTGGGCTATTTTGGTTATCCCTCGTCGTGAACCTTATTTATTATTCTAATATTATAATCTATTTCCTTTATCTCAACTATCTTTTTTAATTATTATCTTAAAATCGATTGAGGCATCGGAATAGACCAATCATATCCCTCGCAACCTTTACTAAAGGCGCGCTGTTTGAGATATGTTAGATTTTGGTTCATCTGAAATTATTTATATCAGACGGCCTAATTATCCACATCAAAAATGCACTTTTTAGTAAATTTGTGAAGTTGTATTAAATTAATTGTATTACTACTTTCATTCTTTACACCTTTATTATAACGACTTTCCTTATGATATTTTCTGATACCAACAAGGTTGTTTTCTCTTTGTCCAAGTTGCAAAATCTTTATCGTGTATAATATATTGCTTATATTGATCAATAACAGATAGCTTATCAAAACCTTTAGTTTGACGGCATTTACTATCCTTACTAATTGCAACCGTAAATGGTGTTAAACCACGTTGCTCAACAATAGTATGATTTCGATTTTGATCACACCATTTTAAAAATATTGAACTAAAATGTTCTGGGCTACCAACCCATCTAAAATTACGTTCATCAACCATCGCAAGAGCATGGTCAAGTAACCACTCAAAATTTGCTTGAGATTCAATCGTCCAAAGAGTACATTGATGCTTTGCATAACCTTTACCTCTACGACGTACTGACCCAGCTTTAGTTCTAGGACATGTCTCATGAGACAACGAGTCCTGCGAAAATGCGTTTTGAAGCATAATGCAGGACTCAATAATCATTTTAGATCTTGCATGTTGATCGCAAAGATTGATTGCAGATACAACAGGATCTTTATCAGTTACAAAAATATTCATAACTGAATTATATTTTATTTCCTAAACCAAAGATCTACTACCTTGAGCAAATTCAATAAATTTATAAAATTCATTTCTACTATTATCACCCGTCTCATGGAATGAACCAGACATACGAGCTGTACGCATAGTTGAATTTTGTTTAATACCTCTCAAAGAACAACAAGTATGATTTGCTTCAACCATAATTGCAACACCTTTATTATTAATACATAAATCACTAATATATTTGTGAATACTCATCGTTAAATTTTCTTGTACAGAAGGTCTGCGTGAAAAATAATCAACAATACGATTTAGTTTAGATAAACCAATTACTTTACCATCTGGATCTGGTAGATAAGCTACGTGAGCATATCCAAAGAAAGGTAAGTTATGATGTGCACACATACTCACAACAGGTATATTAGTTTGACATACCATACCATCATATTGACCATCATTAGTAAATGCAGTAATTTTAGGTTCATCCATAAAGCAACCTGCTGCTAGATCGTTAACCCATGCTTTAGTAACTCGACGAGGTGTATCTTCCATATGCGGATGATTTTGCCAATCGAAGCCAAGTGCACTTAGAAATTGACCGTAAGCTTGCTCTGCTTGTTTAATATCATATTTTTGACTCATATTCACTATATTATGGCTTATTAATTACAATATTCAAGATAAAAATAATAAAAAAATAGTCAGTTGATTTTTGATCTCATACCATATTAAATAAAGTCATAACATCTAATAAAAAAAAAGTTGAAAAGATAAAAATACCAGCTATAATAAATGTATGAGTAGCAGTATATATTCTTCAACAAAATTAATTAGTCTTGGTTCTTGTGCATTCCGTCAGTGGAGAGCAACACATAGTCATTGTTCAAAAATTCATGGTTATGAATTAAAAGCAAAGTTTAATTTCGCAGGTCCATTTTTAGATGGTCGTAATTGGATTATTGACTTTGGTGAACTTGATGAGATTAAAAATACATTAAATGGTATCTTTGATCATACTCTTTGTGTAGCAGCAGATGATCCTCATCTAGAAGATTTTAAAGCCCTTAATGAAAAAGGTATTGTTGATCTTCGTATTTTCGAAAGAGGTGTTGGTGCTGAAAGAGTTGCTGAAATTTGCTTCGAAGTTGCAACTAATTATTTAAAATCAAAATATGGTGAACTACGTTGGGTTGAAAAAGTTGAAGTATTTGAACATGATAGAAACTCAGCAATTTATTCTAATCCTCGTTATGTAGATAATTCAATTTTTACACCAACTACAGAAGATGCTGAAGCTATTGTAAAAACATATCTTGAAAATGAAGCTAAAAAAGCACAGCAACATGTAGAACAACAGGTAGCTGAAGTAGAAAAAGAACAGGTAGCTACAGAAAGTAATGCAGCTCCAGTAGGTAAGCGAGCAACTAGTGGTAATTACTCAGGATTATTTGCTGGAACGAGGTGGGGATGATATTTAGGTATACCTTCTAATACTTTAACAATATGTTTTAGTATTTCAGAACGTACAATTTCGTTTATACCAAACTTTAAGCAATAGATCTCATTATCTTTACTAAATGGTGTATTGAATGCGTTGAGCACATCTCTAAATCCAGAATTTCTAATATCTGTTTGAAATGTGTCACCAACGATTACGTACTTGGATTTATGTCCAAATCTAGTAAGAATGGTAGTTAGTTCTTCTTTACTTAAATTTTGTGATTCATCAACGATTACAAGAGATCGATTAAAGGTAAGACCACGACAATAGTTAACAGGTATACCTTTAATCATCTCACTTTTATAGAGGTTATCAGCTGTAGATTTGCTGCTAATTTCTGTAATTTTTTCAATTAGTGGCATTGACCACGGTAAAAATTTATCATTTACTTCACCAGGAAGTGATCCCATCTGCTTTGATGCAGATTCTACAATTGATCTGATATAAAAAATTTGATCAATATAATGTTCTTTTAAAAGATGTAAACCAGCTAAGACAGCAATATATGTCTTAGCTGTACCTGCAGGTCCGTCTACAAATACCATTTTCGTTTTATTTGTCTGTAATAACTGCAAAAACTCTTTATGTTTATCATTAAACTGGAACGGTGTTTTTATCTCATAATTTAGTACAGCATTTTTATTAATGTTTTCATAAATTTCTGCAACTAACTCAGGATTTTCATCCCGACGTCGAGGTTTTTTGGTCATACAAATATTTAGAGTATTTTACAGTAAAAATGTTGAGTTTTTGAAAGTGTCAATTATAATATAAATATGGATTTAGAAAACGAAACTATATTTTTATCTGACGATAAATTGTTTTATACTTTAGAGGGAGAAGGTGAATACATTGGGCAGCCTTCTGTGTTTATGAGAATGTCGATGTGTAACTTAACTTGCAAAGGTTTTGCATCAGAAAGCTCACCTCATGGTTGTGATTCATATGTCTCATGGTCAGTAAAAAATAAAATGTCATTCAAAGATATTTGGGAAGAATTTTTTGTTAATCAAAATTTTGCAGATAGACTTAGGAATGGTGCAATTTTAAAATTAACTGGAGGTGAACCTCTTATTCAAGAAAAACAATTAATTAAATTTGTTGAGTACTTAGTAGAAAAACTCGGTATGTGTCCACTTATTGATTTTGAAACTAATGCAACATTAATTCCAGATCCAATATGGAAAGATATATTTGATGCTACATTCACCACATCACCTAAACTTAGACATAATGGTGATCCTGAAGATAAAACTTATAAGCCAGAAGTATTGAGATGGCATGCAGTTCATGGATCTGGATTTAAATTTGTTGTTTCTTCTGATAAAGATATTGAAGAAATTTGGAGTAAATATGTTAAAGATGATAAAGGTATTAATGTGTTAACATCACGAATTTGGTTTATGCCTTGTTGTGGTTCTCGGCAAGAACATATTGAGAAAGCCCCAGCAGTTGCAGAATATGCAAAAGCAATGAACGTTAATTTTAGTCCACGACTTCATTTGTTGGTTTGGGATCGTGCACTAAAAGTTTAATATATGTATCTAAATCATAATATACCAACCATAACATGCTATATTCGTAATGAATATATGTTTAATCATTTAACAGGTCATAATGATTTTACATTATGTGATGTGCATAGCGTTGCTTCAATTGAAAAACGAGTACCACTTTTTGAAGCATTTTTAGAAAATGGTGTTAATTGGACTCGTAGACCTATCACTGCATTTTGCTGGAAAAAAGATGCTCCAGTTCGACCACTTAACGAACATATGTATTGGGATTGTTTTTCTCCATATGTTGATGTGCAAGTAAGACATAGACTTGCTGGTCTCAGAGCTGAATTGATAACCTATAAGCAAAAAAAGTTAGAAGGTACATATATGTTTACTTTGGATTGGTCTTGGGAAAATAAAGCTAATACAGACTTTAATTTTTCTGAAACACCAGAGCATAAATGTGCTCATGTTTTTAAAATGGATGAAGGTAATTTTTTTGCATACCCAAACAATAGGATAATTTGGTATGATGATGCTTGGATTAAAAATCGCATTGAAAAAAATCCTGGATATATTATTGATACGAATATATATTCTGTAGAGAATAATCGCAAAATACAAACGTCTGATCACTACATTTACAATATAACTAAATAACAAATGAAAATAACCCCATTTTTAGTAATCTTAAATCAGATTAAAATCTTTCACTGGCAGACTCGTAGTTATGCTGAACATAAAGCTTTAGGTGAAGCTTATGAATCCTTAGATGGTTTATTTGATAAACTAATTGAAACATATTACGGCAAATACGGTAGACCTACAGATCAGATAGAGTATAAATTTAAAGCTTTCACATACAAGCCTGAGCTTGCAACTACAATTAAAGACTATAGAGACCAACTAATGTCTGAACTTTCTGATGCTCTTACTGAACAAGATAACGATTTGCTCAATTTAAAGGATGAAATTGAGGGTGAATTTAATCATTTACTTTATTTGTTAACACTCAAATAAACGGTATTGAATTTTTAACTGACACTATTATATAAGATTATGCGTATCGCGTTTTCCGGAGCTCAAAACACAGGTAAGTCAACTTTAGTAAAAGACTTTTTAACATGTTGGCCACAATATAAAACTTTAGATAAAGGTTATAGAGATGTAATTAAAGAGAATAAACTTACCCATTCTTCAAACACAACTCAAGAAACCCAACGTATAATCCGTGATTGGATGTATGGTGAGATCAAGAAAAATAAACAAGGTGATAAAATTGTTTATGATCGCTGTCTCTTAGATAATCTTGTATATACTCTTTGGGCATATAGACATCACCCTGGTTCTATTGAAGGTAAGTTTGTCGATGAAACTATTGATATGGTAAAAGAGTCGATGAGAAATATCGATATTATCTTTTATATACCTGCTGATAAATGTGATTTTGGTATCGTTGATGATGAATTTAGAGATGTAAGTATCATCTATAGGGATCAAATTGATCAAATATTTAAAGGTATTATTGATCAATTTAAAACTAATTTTGATGCTGATGTATTTTGGCCTAAAAATGATTCACCTTGTGTTATTGATGTTTATGGTTCAAGAGAAAACAGACTTTTAACTATTGGAGATTACGTTAGTGAAAGCGGTGATCCTTACGGTGAAGAGCATAGTATCTTTAGTAGTGAACAGTTAGAGATTATGGAGCAATTACTCAAAGATCAAAAAGAGCAAAAAACTCACGATGATGAAATTATTAAGCTAACTGACGAGATTAAAAAAACAAAGTAATATTAGAATGCTATTACAGTTAATAGCAGAGCATCTGCTGGTTCTCTAAGTAAAGTTGTATCGATTGCAGTAATAGGTGAAAATGCACTAGATCCACCTGATACATCAAATACATACGAAAGGTTGTAGGTTTCAATTGTCGCTATGTTTTCAGCTACACTAGTAACAATTGTAACATCTCGGTCTGATGAAGCATTACACGCAGCAATAGTATCATTAAAAAATATAGTATAATTGCCTACATCATTTCTCTGATAAGAGCATCTTACACCTTGTTGTGATGCAAGGGAATCTGCACTAGCGCGCCATGTACCACCTCCTTGTACAAATAGAAAGTTTTGATAATATACAGTGGATAAGTTTTCAACTTGAGTGGTGAGTTCCGCAGATACAGTGTCAATTTTAGTATCTAAAATGCCTGATACAGTAGCGATTAATGCATTTTGCAAAACATAAAGAGTTGATAAAGCATTTACATCAGTTTGAAGTTGTTCAATTTCACCGTAAAAAGTGGTGTTTTCAGGTGGTATAATAATATTAGAAAAATCTACAATATTAGTCCCAGCTGTTGTTTCAACAATAAAAAAATCACCAGCTTGTACTTGATTGATAAGAGGTAGCTCTTTGATGTTCACGTAAATATCTTTACCATTTGTCTGCATACAAATATATTTATGTTGAATTCAATCGATTGTATATTAAATTAAAATATGAAAATTGGGGTAGGTATTATAACCTATAATAGACCAGAGCTTTTACGCAAGTGTATTAATTCATTGATACCTGCGCAGATAGATGAGGTTGTAGTAGTAAATGATGGTAATCCGTTACCATTTGATATCGGTAACGGTAAATTGATTGAAAATAAAACTAACCTAGGTGTTGGTAAGTCAAAAAATAAAGCATTATCATATCTCATGGAAAAAGGATGTGATTATTTATTTTTGATTGAAGATGATATATTTATCAAAGATATGTCTGTTTTTGAGCGATATATTGAAGCTTCAAAAATCACAGGTATACAACATTTCAATTTCTCGCAACATGGTATGATGAATAAATCGTGGCCAGGTGGTAAACCTAATCCAAGAGTAATAATTGATTATGGTAAAATTAAGCTACCGTTATACCCTCACTGCGTAGGAGCATTTTCCTTTTATACTCGAACATGTATAAAGCAGGTAGGGTTAATTGATGAAGCATATTATAATGCATTTGAACATGTAGATCATACTTATAGGATTATAAAAGCTGATATGCATCCACCTTTTTGGTATTTTGCTGATATTGAAAATTCCTGGGAATATTTAGGCGATGAAGAGTGGTGTATAGAAAAATCCACAATTTCGTCAAAACCAGATCACAGTCAGAAAGTACAAGAAGCTATGAATATATTCGCAAACAAACACCAGTTTATACCCACACATATACCTCTTGCTACAACTGAATGTATAACAAACAAATTAAAGCTAATAAAACAAATTTTTTGAATATGCATAATCTCACTATTTTAACTTGTAATTATAATACACCAGATTTGATTGTAAATTTAAAAAAATCTATTGATAAATATAGTTGTTTGGATGTTGAATTTGTAGTTATTAATACATCATCTGATGATAATTCTGAAAAAATATTAATTGAAAATGGTATTAAATTTTTAAACTTTAAGGGTGAAGTTCACGGTCGTGGTGTAAATTTTGGACTACAACAAATAACAACCAAATATGTTTTATTATTAGATTCAGATGTTATTATAACATCCGATATATCAGGTATTTTTAATAAATTTGTAGATAATAATTTAACTCTAGCTGGTCGTGTGGTATATAATGAAGGTGGTAAGCAATTATATCCTAGAGTTGACCCTAGTTTTTGTTTTATTGATAGTGAAAATTTAAACAAATTTGGAATAAAATTTTTTGATGAAGAGCGAACTAAATTAAGTAGACTGACCAACGATAAAGTTTATAACATAGGTTCAACGATGTTTGAAGATGTAATCAATAATGAGTTATTAATTGGAGATTTTGATTTAAGATATAAAAAATTTATACATTATGAAGGTATGTCATGGCGGGTTCAATCATATGATGCAACAAAAGGTGACACAGATGTCGATTTTGGTGGTACACACCCAAATAAAATGTTAAAGACAATAGGTGAACAAGTAAGAATACAATACTATAAAGATGTAAAGGAGTTATTATAATTATGAGTAAAACAATAGATATAATTATATTATCTAATACAACAGATTTTAAACATTACGGTCTAACAACGAGAGCATTAAACACACTAAGAGCTAGTGAAACTTCTTATAAATTTAATGAGATAATTGTTGAAACAAATACAAACTATTTAGACAAGGGATTTTTATATCATAATTCAACTGTTATAACACCTAATGAAGAATTTAATTATAATAGATTTTTAAATTTTGGTTTAACTAAAACAGAATCTGACTGGATAGTAATATCAAATAATGATGTCATTTTTACAAAAAATTGGTTTACAAAATTAATGATATTTCAAAAAGATAATCCAGATGTTTTATCTTTATCTCCGTATGAACCTAACTGGCACCCAATTCATGGGTTAGCGGGTAATAATAACAGTTATTTCGGCTATAGAGCTGCACATGAAATAGCTGGTTGGTGTATAGTTTTACATAGAAGTATACTAGATAAATGCAAATTATTTGATGAAGCATTTGCATTTTGGTATCAGGATAATGACTATGGTAAGACGCTAGAAGCTAATAATGTAAAGCATGCTTTAGTTGTATCATCACGAGTTTATCATGATAATAGTAGTTCACATGATACAGTTACAAATAAAGAAAAATTAAATTCAATGACACATAAACAAGCTGGTGTATTTTATAGCAAATGGGGTAATTTATGAAAAAAAAATTTTTAGTAAGTATTGAATGTTTTATGCCATCAAGTGGTGGTATAGTTGCTATGCATAAACTCTGTAACGATATAATAAAATTAGGTCGTGAAGCTTATGTTACATCAAGAGAATCTCATCATAAATTAAATGCTCCATTTATAGGTGGGAGGGAAATGAATGCAGATGAATGGGTTGTTGTGTATCCAGAAATTGTACATGGTAACCCCTTTAAATTTAAACACGTAGCTAGATGGATATTAAATACACCTGGTAAATGTGCAGGAGTGGGTAAGGGATATTATGATAAAAAACTTGATACTGATTTAGTGTTTAAATATTCACCATTTTTTGAATACGAAGATAGAGTGGATGGTCATATGAGGTGTACGTTTATTGACTATGATTTATTTAAAAATACAAATCAGACAAGAGATATTGAGTCAATGTTTTTTATAAAGAAAGGGGGAATTACCACCAAACAACACCCAGATAACTCTGTTGACTTTAGTAAGTTTGATAACAATTGGATTGAAGCAGCTCAGATGTTAAATAGGTGTAAATATTTTTATTGTTATGATAATGAGTGTTTTTGGGTAACTCTTGCTGCTTTATGTGGTTGTATTACAATAGTAATACCTAATACAAAAACACCATCAGATTTATGGAAAGAATATTTTCCATTTAATAAATATGGAATTGCTTTTGGGTTAGATGAAAAGCAATGGGCTATAGATACAATAGATAAAGTAACAGATCATTGTCTAGATGTACAGGAACTAGATTTAAAGATGGTAGCTAATTTTATTGAAATGTGTGATAAATTATGAAAATATACATTACAGGATCGACTGGATTTTTAGGTAAAAGCATTGTTGAGTTATTACCTCAACATAATTATTACAAATATAAAAGAGGTGAGAGTGTTATTGATACTCTTAATAATTTAAAACCAGATATAATTATTCATAGTGCAGGCGAGATTTATAATGAATCACAGATGTATGTCAGTAATATTAAACTAACAGAGAGCATACTTGATTGGGTTAAAGTTAATGATGTTAAAATGATTTATTTTGGATCGTCATCAGAATACGGTATTGTTAATAAACCAATGAATGAGAGTATGGAATGTATACCTGTTACATATTATGCTGCTTCAAAATTATGGGGTACCCAAAAGTGTATACAGACATCAATTGATTATAATAAAGATATATGTGTTGTTAGACCGTTTAGTGTTTATGGTAAAAATGAACCTGAAAGACGACTAATACCAACACTACGTAAAAAGTTGATAGATAAAACTGATATCAGTTTAATTAAAGGTGATCATGATTTCATTTATATTAAAGATTTTGTTAGATGTATTGAGTTAATTATCGACTCCACAAAAACAAAAGGTGAAATTTTTAATGTGGGGTCTGGTATATCTTATTCTAATGCTGATATTTTAAACATAATGCTAAAAATAATTAACCCTAGCGTTGCATCAGTTAAATTTTTAAATGATATTAAACAGTGTGATTCTCAAACGTGGATATGTGATACAACTAAGTCTTATAACATTTTAAATTTTAAATGTGAATATACAGTTGAAAGCGGGTTAAAAGAGTTTATATATGATTATGAAAATTGAGCTCAATGTATTAAATTCCACACCAATTGATTTATCATTATGTGATGAATTTATCAGCTACTATACTAATGGTAGTTCATATACAAAACATATTATTGAAAAAGAAATTAATAGTGGTCATTATAATGATCCTGACTTTTTGAAAATTTTTGAAAATAACGACGCTATTGTAATTGATGGTGGTACTAATATTGGATTGTTTTCACTATTTTTACATAAAGCGTGCAAAAAAATTTATGCTGTTGAACCAACTACCAACCACCTTGATGTTTTGAGGAAGTTAAGCGGGTTGTTAGATATTAAAAATATTCGATTTAGTGAAGTTGCATTTAACAATTACAATGGTCAATGTACCTTTATGGTTGATTCATCTAATACCACAACCAATAGAATTGCATCACACGGTACTAGTGTAAATTGTGTTAAGATTATTGATTATATTAAAGCTACTGGTGAATCACAAATCGACTTACTTAAACTTGATATTGAAGGTGGTGAACAGTTTGCAGTTTTAGGTGATCCATCATTTGTTGAAGTTGCTGAAATGTGTAAAAATATTTATATTGAGTTACACCCATCACCAGGAGTTAACCCAATAGATGTAATTTCCAAGTTTACAGGAATGGGGTATAAAATTAAATTTATGAATAGTGAATTTCTTAATAATAACCTCAATGTATTAGCATATAAATGAAAACTTGTTTTTTTACAATTTTACAGGACAGCTATAAAAATTACAGCGGTATTGAATATAATTTATTTGAAAAAAGCTTTAAACATTTCCACCCAGATATACCACTATTTGTAGTTGGTGATAAAGAAATTGCTGAGCTACGTAAATCGATTCCTAGTTTGGATTTGTTTAAGATGAAAGCATCTGCAGCTAAATTATTTTATAACGATTATGATTTGGTGGTCAATATTGATGCAGACCATTTTTTCTTCGATAGGTTAGATGAAATTTTAGCAGGTGATTTTGATGTTGCTGCTCCATCAAACTTCAACTATTATGAAAATGTTAGCTTAAAAATTGAATCCTATAATAGTAAATTTTACAATATAGTACCAGATCAAAAATATATTCAAGCTGGATTAGTTGCATCTACAAGTAAAAACTTTTGGGATACATACGAAAAGGCATCTGTTAAACATGCAGATCATATGACATGTAAGGATAATGATGTATTAAACTTAGTCGTAGAATTCGGAAATTTTAACTTTAAAGTTCTTGATGGTGGTTGGACCCCAAATGACGTAAATAGACACAGCTATTATGGTTGTTCATCTCTTAACCTTGAAAAGGAATGCACGATTGTAGATGGTAAACCATTTATTAGAGGTAAACCGCTTAAATGTTATCATGTTGCACGTGGTGGTGCTAAACCTAAGTTTGATCAATTGTTTAATACTGATGTAGTAAATTGGCTCAATGAAAAAATTAAATAAAAAATTCAAAACCCTATATAACAAAGTATTAGACATTACGTTTAAACATGAGTTATCACATCTTAGTAGTTGTTTGACCACACTACCTATATTATTTCACATTTATGAAACGAAGTCTGAAAACGATGTTGTAATTTTATCTAACGGACATGCTGGGTTAGCCCAGTATGTTTGTCAAGAGGCATACGAGGGAAAAGACGCAGAATATCTTTTAACAAAACATGGTATCCACCCAACGAAAGACTCCGAAAATAACATCTTCTGTTCAACAGGTAGTCTTGGTTTAGGATTACCTATTGCTATTGGTGCAGCGTTAGCTGATAATACAAGACATGTACATTGTATTATATCTGATGGTGAATGTTGTGAGGGTAGTATCTGGGAGAGTTTATATTTTTTGACAAAGGTGAATGTACCAAATCTCAATGTATATGTTAATGCTAATGGTATTAGTGCATATGATAATGTTAACATACAAACATTAAAACGAATTATTACTAGCTATAAACTAAAAAATGTAACGTTTGTGGATACATCAAAACATTTAACATCGGTACCTTACTTAAATGAAAAGGGTATCGAAGCACATTACGTGAAAATTACTAGTGAAGAAACACTCAACAATCTTAAGTTATATTAAACATAATGAGATATAAATTCGCCGAAGCTATAGAAACCCAGATGGATAATAATAAAGATGTATTTTTTATTACAGCTGATCTTGGATATAAAATATTTGATAACATAATTAAGAAATACCCTGATAGAGCAATGACTATTGGAGCATCAGAACAGCTTATGCTAGGAATGGCTGTTGGTCTTGCTGACTCTGGTAAAATTCCAATTGTATATAGTATTACACCTTTTTTGCTGTGTAGACCATACGAGTTGATTCGTAACCACCTCAATCATGAAAAATGTAACGTTAAACTAGTAGGTACTGGTAGAGATAATGATTATGCTCATGATGGGTTCACACACTATGCTGGTGATGATAAATCTGTATTAGAAACATTCGATAAAATTATTAAGTACTGGCCTGATAAAAAAGAAGATATCAGCACCATCGTATCTGAAATGATAAATCATAACGGCCCAACATATTTAAATTTAAAAAGATAATTGAACTTCGATAGTCTTATATTATAATAAGGTATGTATATTGAAGAAAAAAATTATGACGGCTCTCTAATTCATGAAAGATTTGCATATAGATATTTGAAGAAAAATATTAGAGCTACAGGTGATATTGTTTCATTTGTAGGTCCTATGATGGTATCAACAAATCTTATTGACTTAGAAGACTCTATGTCTAACGATTATATTGTGAGTCAAGGTGCTATGAATTTTTGTTGGGAGATACCTAACCTAGATGCTTTTGGTGCAGTCTGCTTTCAGAGATTGTTTAATACTAAAATCGCTAGCATACTTTATAAGTACATCTCAAAGAGTATATCTGTAAGAGGTGATGATATTATGGTGTATGATAAGTTTATTGGTAGTGATGGTACTGAGCAAGAAAAAGGTAAAGCGAGTGTGAGTATTACATATAGTAAAGATAATGTTGCTATTGGTCATACTGGAATAAATATCGTTGCAGGTCCACTAGCTCCTAATTTTGCATACTCAACGAATTTACCAATTGAGCAGTGTTTAGAATTTATGGCTGAAGTTGAGACAGAGTTTTATAACATGACACAGGATATTTTTATCGCAACCGCTAAAGTAATAGTTTAATATGAAAAACAACCCAGAACAAAACGTAGTAACAATCACCACAACCGTAACCCTTAATGATAAAAGTGTCGAGTATACGATTAAGCTTAATCGTAACGATGTAATCACAATGGATCCAGCTGCTGGTAATAAAGCACTTAACGATATTATGAAACAGTTTTACGTAAAGGTAAACGATAATATCAAGCTAGCATTGAATGACAATATTTGACATTCTTAATAGTATTCTTTATTCAAAGAAAAAAATTGATTTGAATTTAGAAGACGAAAATACATTCGGGGGTCCATTTATGATTAATAGATGGACCTCTATGTATAACAAAGAACTTGCTGTATATGTTAATAATTTTTTAAATCGTAGTTTACCATTTGATGATAAAACTGCTTTATTTGATTTTTATTTTTACTTTTTACCTAAGTTAAAATTTAAAAAGATATCATATATCAAAAAGACGAAAAAAGAAGCTGATGATGTTCAACCTATAAAGAGAGAATTTCTTTCAAAAAGAGAATTAGATTTATACGTTGATATGTTGAAATAATTGATTAACTATCTGTATGCCTGCAGATATTGATATTTTACCAACACAAAAAAGTGTAATTGATTTAAGTTCACATAGTGAAGGTGACTTCGGTTTACAAGAACATAAGCTCACCTTCATTTTTGATGATATCATTCTTGTCAAATATATTGACATGGAGGCAGATGATGGTGATCTTATTAAACGAGGTTCAATATTCATCAAAGCTAATGCAGTTAGAGCTGCATGGAGAAAAGCTGAAGTTATCCTTGTGGGTCCCAATGTTAAGTTCACCAAAAAAGGTGATATTGTAATTTTTCCAAACGATAAAGGAATTACAGTTGCTAATATTGAAGTTGAAGGTTATGGGTTACTCAAAAAGGGTATGTTTTTAAATGAACAGCGTATTTTTGGTATTTGTAAACCTTTAGAAACAGATGACAACATCTGAGTTAGATTCTTTATTAGCTGATAATGTGCTAGATCTAAGATTTGTTAGAAGGTTACCAGTAAAGGGTAAACCAATAACACGTAGAATGGTATGCACAAAAAGCAATAATATTCTGAACTCCAATAACGGCTTAATTTCTTTAGGTTATAGAGCCCCAGTACAAGCTCCAAAATTCAATCCTGAGTCAGAAGGTTTAGTTATTGTTTGGGATATTATAATGCAAGATTTTAGAAACATACCAGCAGAAACTGTTATTGTTTTAAATAAAATTCCTGGTGATGATAAATTCTGGGAGTATTTTAATAATAATTTACGGTTAATGACTGCACAGCAAAAAATTAATTTTATGATGTCATGAGAAATAAAGATGCTATCGAGAAAAAAATAAACAACTTCTTACTTAAACCAATTACCTTTAAACTTAATAACAAGGTAATTAAAAGGGGTAAGCTGAAAATTTTTACAATAAAACAGTTCTTTATTAAATTTAATTTACTAATTGATAACGAAATCAAAGTATTTGAAGTACCATATCCTTATAAAATTCATGAAACAACTAATTCATTAGCATTTGAATATACATTGAGTAGTTTCTGTAATAGTAATAATTCTGAGTTATATTATAAACTCAAAACAACAGATAAAAAAACTTCTAATAAAATGTATGATAGTTTTTTATATATGTTGACTGAATGAATGTATAAGCTATAATAAAGGTGTGAAATTAATTAATTGTTTTCCATCTGGATATAAACCTAACGAAGCTCAACAAACTGTACTCAATAATATTGAGCAAGCATTTTTAGAGGGTCATAAATTTGTTGTGGTAAGAGCACCTACCGGTACTGGTAAGTCCTTTATATCAAAAACTGTAGCTAACGCTTCCAATCAATGCTCTAAAGAATTTAGAGATCTTATTACATCTTATCTTGCATATAAGCAGGATGGTGAGTATGAATATGATTGCGTTAATGAAACTGAAAAGCAACCATTCGGTTGTTTCGCATTAACTGTAACGAAAGGTCTTCAGGATCAATACAAGCAATTTTTTGATGATGTAAAAGTTTTAAAAGGTAAAAGTAACTACCTTTGTGAGGTAGATAAAAATTACTCCGTTGAAACAGCACCTTGTGTTCATATTAAAAACTTAAGAGATGAATGTTGGAGAAAAGATTTCTGTACCTATTATAGAGATAGAAACGAGGCAGTTATAAGTCCGTTTGCAACTCTAAACTATAAAATGTTTTTCTCTTTACCTAACCATGTAAAGCATCGAGATTATATTATTTGTGATGAAGCATCAGAACTAGAAGATGAATTTGTAAAACAATTCACTTGTAATATTGATACAGATTTTCTTGATGAATGTGATGTGAATTTTTATTCTAGTAGTATTCCAGCAGGTGATTATGCAAAAGCATATCGTGGTGTTGAATCACTTGCATTATCCCTTCAAGAGAAGGTAAAGGCAATCGAGTTGACTATTAAAGGTAATAACAAGTTAACTAACTATCTCGAAAACGAAAAGAAGAAGATGCTCGGGTTAAAAAATCTAAATAGCAAACTTCAATTGCTTATTGAGTCTTGGAATGATTGTGAGTATTTAATTGAAAAGAAAAACGGCAATATTGTTACATTTACACCACTTAAAGTAGACAGGCTTACAAAATATCTTTTTGATTATGGTAAAAAAATTGTATTGATGTCTGCTACTATTATTGATGAAAAGCTTTTTGCAAAAACTTTGGGTATTGAAAACTTTAAATTTATTGATGTAACATCACCATTTGATAGTAAAAAAGCTCCGATTTATGTTAATGCAAAACATAAATTAAACGCATATTCAATGAAGTCAACTTTACCAATAGTGGTTGATATGATACAAAGCATTTGTGATATGCATAAAAATGATAAAGGTATTATTCATACCCATACATTAGCTATTACAAATGCTATTAAAGCTAAATGTGGTCAAAAAAGGTTTTTGTATCGTGAACAAGGTGTAATGAATGATGAAATTCTTAAACTTCATTATGAAACTGAAGATCCAACTATCTTGGTATCACCATCTCTTACTCATGGTGTAGATTTAAAAGATGATTTAGCTCGTTTTCAGATTATTGTAAAAGCTCCATACCTACCATTAACAGATCAGAGAATTAAAATGTTATTTGATGCAGATAAAAAATGGTATGAAAATAAAATGTTATGTTCACTTATTCAAGCATGCGGAAGAGGTATCAGATCAAAAGATGATCATTGTGTAACTTATATTTTAGATGCAACTGTACTCAATGTATTAAAAAATAACACTAATATTTTACCTAAATATTTTATCGACCGATTTGTCTGATAAATATTTAGGTGAAGAATTACACATATCATTTTGAAATCAAGGACTTACTTACGCAGTTTCTAGCTGCGTTTAATGATTGTATTATTAAAAGGTATGATAATGATAGAGTACCTAGAACAAATATTGAAGTAAGATATGTACTAGCTCCAAAACAGCGTGTTCTGTATGACATCATAAATGAACAGCATAATATTACACTCCCTGTAGTAGCTGTTAACATGACGAATATATCGCGTGATAATGACCGCGTGTTTAATAAATTGGATGGGTTCTATATGCAAAAGATATATAACCGAAATAGCGCAACATTTAGTAAGATACCTACACCAACACCTGTTAATATAACAGTTTCACTTTCTATAATTGCAAAATTCCAATCTGATATTGATCAGATTTTATCTAATTTTGTTCCATATAATAACCCGTATATTATAATTTCATGGAAGGTACCAGAATCAGCTGGGTTAAGCTATTATGGTGAGATAAGATCCGAGGTATTATGGGATGGTAATATCAATCTTAACCCACCTATAGAGCTTACATCATCTGACAAATATAATATTGTTGCTGACACAACCTTTACAATAAAAGGTTGGTTATTTAAAAAGTTCGAAGAAGCATCAAATATTTTTGTTATCGATACAAATTTTTATAACCTAACAGCTAAATCAGGTCCTGCTCTAACACAAAATTCTTATTTTACACTTTCTGGTATGAATTTAACAGGTGTAACAGAATCATTTTCTATATCTGGTATACCTTCTGTTAGAAGTATTAATGCTAGAACATCCTTTAGCTCTAAAGCTCAAGTTGAAATTACTCAAAATACAACAGTACGTAATCAGTTATCAAATCTAACATTTTCGGTGGGTGGTGAATGGTATAAAGATAGTGATGTTTTATATTTGATGTTATCGTCAAATAATACTAGCTTATACCCAGGATTCACATCTATATCTACAATCGAACAAGGCACAGTAAGTGGGTTTCTTATTGATGATTATACAATAGTTAGCGATAAATTATTATTTTTCACCTTACCATATACCCAACAAACAGGTGATTTTACAATAGTTGTTGCAAATGAAGTTGGTTGGGATTCATCATATCAATCAAGAAACATTGTTTTTACACTTATTTGAGTTAAATATATAATAATATGGCAATGCAAGAAAACAATACAGGTAAATCATCAACATTTGGTAGGGGTCTAATGACCTATATTGCACAAAGGTTGCCTTACTCATACAAAGAAGTAGATAACATCCAAGAAAAAAATCCCAAGTATGAGGTTTTTGCAAAAAATGGACCAAAGCGCTCTGAGGCATTAGCAAATAATTCGATAGCTATTGGAAATCAAGGTGAGCCTGGCGGTGGTCTATTTGCTGCTGATAAAAGTCTTCAATCTGTTCTTTATTCCAACGTTAATTCAGACAAAGCTGGTAGATTACGTGATTATCGAATTATGGCAGCATATTCTGATGTCGCTGATGCATTAGATGAAATTTGTGATGAATTTGTTAACAAAGATGAAAATGGTAATATTGTAAATTTGGAGTTTAGGGACATAAAACTTACAGATGATCAACAACAAACTATAACAAAAGAGTTTAATAAAATTGTAGAATATTTTGATTTTGAAAGTAAAGGTTGGTCGTATATCAGACAATTTCTTACTGAAGGTGAAGTATTTTTTGAAAATATTATTCATAAAGATTATTCAGATCAAGGTATTTTAGGGTTCGTTAATATACCATCTGAACTTTGCGACCCTGTATATAACAACTTACAAAACCTTATGATCAAAGGTTATATTTATAAAAAACCTATTCTTGATCCTAAGCAACCTCAAAAGGTGGAAAAATATGATTATATCCCAATGGATGAAAATCAGATTACATATATCAACTCTGGTATATATGATGAAAATAGAACATTTGTTTTACCAATTTTAGAAAATGCAAGAAGAGCTTATAGACAGCTTTCTCTAATTGAAGATGCTATTGTTATTTACCGAATGGTAAGAGCACCAGAACGTCTTGTATTCAACGTTGATGTTGGTAATATGCCACCACCAAAAGCAGAAGCATATCTTCGTAAGCTTATTCAGAATTATTGGTCAACAAAGACGTTTGATGTTGATCAAGGTGATGCAGTACAAAAATTTACACCACAATCAATGCTAGATGCATTCTGGTTTGCAAAGCGTCAAGGATCAGAAGGTACAGATGTAAAACAACTTCCTGGTGGTGCTAATCTTGGTGAATTATCTGATTTGATGTACTTTATCAAAAAGCTATATAGATCACTTAAAGTACCAACATCAAGACTTGACCCCCAAGATGCATTTAGAGATGGTAGTGAAATTTTAAGAGAAGAACTTAAATTTGCACGTTTTGTTATTAGAATGCAGCAAAGATTTTCCTCAGCAATCAAAAAGACATTCATTACCCATCTCAAACTTAAAAATATTTGGGATGAATATGAATTAAAAGAAACTAATTTAAGTGTAGATTTTAATGCTCCAACTAACTTCTACGATTTGAGAGAAAATCAAAAGATGGAACTTAAAACAACAACTTACAATAATATCACACAAAGTGAATTTATTTCTAAGACATACGCTCAAAAAAGATATCTTAATTGGACAGACCTCCAGGTTCTTGCTAATAGAGAGTATCTTAGAAAAGATGCAGAGTTCCAATGGGAATTACAACAAATTGGTAATTCTGGTCCTAACTGGAAGGAAGCTATCGAAGCAGGAGCTCCTCCAGCAGAAGGAGGCGCTGATCTCGGTGGTGGAGGAGGAGGTGGTGGAGGAGGCTTACCTCCGTCATTTGGAGGTGGTCCAGCAGAAGTAGGTGGTGAAGCACCACCAGAGGGTGAAGCACCACCACCAGAAGCTCCTCCAGCTAGTGAAGCTCCAACAGCTTAAATAACATAAATGAGCTTACCTTGTACAATAACCCCTATTTCAGCGTTTCAGTCTACTAATCTTAATTCAAAGATTACAACATTTGATAGGTTAGGTGATAGAATTTTACGTTCAATGGGTTACCCGTTAGTAACGGTTGAAATTCATAAAGATCAACTCTATGAGAACATTTCGATAGCTATTGAAATGTTTACAAAATATGCTGGGTACACTAAAGAGTATTTGATTTTCGATTCAAGATTATATGAACATGACGTAGGCCTACCTATAGATAAGCTTTATACGCTAGCTAGAACCGGGTTAACTCAAGCAGAACAAAATAGTCATTTAATTACACAACCAAGTTCATCGTTTTATTATACTGTTTCCAATACAGCTTATGTATGTACATCTGCAATATCAAGCTCTGTATTTACCTCATCATCTTCGTTAAGTGTATTCACTAATGGTATTTCTACATATGAACTTATAAGTGTACCAACATATAATGAAATTATAGCATTAAGCGGACCGTTATCTAGCTCATTCAAATCATCATTTGTACCAACACCAACTGTACAGCAACAGGCTGTTCCAGGTTTAAGAATTAACTCTATATATGATTATGATGTTCTAGATTATAGAAAGGTTATTAGTATAACTAGTTTAGAAGAAGGTAGCAATCAGGGTATTAATACCTTGTTTACATTAGAGCAAACATTAGCACAACAGACATATTTTTCATATGCATTAGGTAATTATGGGTTTGACCTTGTATCATGGTATACAATGAAAGAGTGGATTGATATGAGAGAGAAAGTTTTAGCTACAAAACGCTCATATGAATTTAACGACAGAACACAGATTCTTAAAATCTTCCCACAACCATCAGGTACATCTCAGTTCTATGCTGTTCTTACATGTTATGTTGAAAAAGCCATACGTGATATGATTATGGAGCCTTGGATATATCAATATGCTCTTGCATTGAGTAAAATTTCTGTTGGTAGAGTTAGAGGTAAATTTGGTCAGGTAGCACTACTTGGTGGTGGATCACTTAACTACGATTTATTAGAAGAAGGTAAGAGTGAAAAAGCTGAACTTGAGAAAAAACTCTACGAAGGCGCATCTCCAGGTTTCGGTGATAATGATCCTATAATGTTCTTTGTCGGTTAATGATGAAGAAAAATTCAAAATATACTCAAGGTGTTTTCATACCAAAAAATATAAACAAGTTTATTGGTACTAAGGCATTTTATAGATCGTCTTTAGAATTACGATTTATGAAGTTCTGCGATTTTAATGAAAATGTATTAAAGTGGGGATCTGAAAATATTATCATTCCATATTTGAATCCATTAGATGGTAAAATGCATCGATACTTTGTAGATAATTTTGTGCAAATAAAAGAGGGTAGTGGTAAGATAAAAAGGTATCTTGTGGAGATAAAACCATCTGGTCAACTACTACCACCTAAAACCAATTATCGTAAGAAATCTAATCTGATTTACGAACAAACGATGTATATAACTAACCAAGCTAAATGGCAAGCAGCTCGTGAATGGTGCAATAAAAAGGACCTAGAGTTTATTATTATCACAGAAAAACACTTAACAGTAAATAAATAAGTATATGGCAATGCGTCTAAACCTACTAGTAGAAAAACCAATTAAAGAAGAATTCGAATATATCTACGAAGAACAAAATAGAAACGCTCCGTCGTCTTTATATATCAAAGGCCCTTATATGATGGCAGAAGATGTTAATAAGAATAATCGTAGGTACCCAAAAGATGAACTTGAACGCGAAGTAAGACGTTATAATGAAGAAATGATTAAGACACAACGTGCAATGGGTGAACTTAATCATCCTACATCTGCAGACGTTGATCTTGAAAGAGCTTGTCACCTTGTTACAGAAATGTATTGTGAAGGGAATATTTACGTTGGTAAGTCGAAAGTATTATCCACACCTTGTGGGTTAATCGTTAAGTCACTTATTAATGATGGTGTGAAGGTTGGTATGTCTTCACGTGCTTTAGGAACTTTAGAAGAAAGTTCAAAGTATAATACAGTTCGTAACATGAGACTTATTGCAGTTGATTGTGTTGCTGATCCATCATGCCCAAAAGCTTTTGTTAATGGTATTTTAGAATCAAAACAATTTGTTCTTGCATTAGATGGTAAGTTTGAAGAAGCTTATGACACACTTCAAAAAAGTATTGGTTCATTACCTAGAAATAATGTAGATAAATTTCTCACTGAACAGATCTTAAAATTCATCTCTAGACTATAAATAACTATATGGCAAAGGCTAAAAAGACTTCTAAAAAGGGTAGTAAACCTGACTATATCGATCTTGACAAAGATGGTAACAAAAAAGAATCGATGAAAAAAGCAGCTAAGGATGCTAAAAAACCAAAGAAAAAGAAAGTTATTAAAGAAAATGTTTTAATTGCAAACTTTATTAAGTGTATAAGCGAAGAAAAGTATGCTGAAGCTAATAAATATTTGAAGCAAGTAATTGAGAATAAGCTCATGAAGAGAATTTCTCAAGCTATGAAGCCAACACTTTTTTAAAATTTATGCTTAAGGACCTAATCCCACAGAACATCTTATCAGAAGAGTCAGTTAATGCAATTGAAAAAGCATTTACACAAAAGCTTAATCTTCACGTTGAATCAGCTCTTACTAAACAAGACGAACTTTACGCTTCAAAATTAAAGTCACTTCTAGAGGCTATCAACAAAGATCATTCCGATAAGCTTACAAAAGTTGTTGAAGCTATTGACAAAAATAACGCTGTAAAGCTTATTAAAATTGTCAAAAAATATGAAGGTGAGCTTAATGAAAACGCTTCTACTTTCAAATCACAAATCGTAGATAATATTTCCACATACCTTGAAGCTTATATCAGTGAAGCTATTCCAGTAGCTGCAATTGAAGAAGCTACTAAGAATAAGCAAGCACTTGCTATTCTTGAAGGTTTGAGAAAAACACTAGCAGTTGATTCAGCTCTTATGAAAGAGTCAATCAAAGATGCGGTTGTTGAAGGTAAGCAACAAATTGATGAAGCTACCCAACAATCACAAAAGCTTGTGAAAGAAAACAATCAACTTAAGAGAAAAATTGACGACATGAATAAGAATTTATTCATCGAATCAAAAGTCGCTAAAATGACTGCATCAAAGAATGAATATATTAAAAAGATTCTCTCTGATAAAGATCTTAAGTTTGTACAAGAAAATTTTGATTATGTATCAAAACTCTATGACAAGAGAGATGCTGAACAGCTTGAAACCATTAAGGAACAAGCATTCAACAATCGCACTGTTAAGAGCGATGCTCCTAAAGTTGTTACAGAAAACAACAGAGGGATTAAGCATAATCCGCTAATTTCTTCTTATCTAGGTCAACTTGATAGGAAGTAAGATTTAATGAAGTCAGTCATATGACTTGAGTTGCTTGGGTATCCAATCCCATGAGTCCAAAATGATAAAACGTATGAAAATCAACGCTCCACAGTCCTTCATCGATCAATCAAGAGCTGACGCTCTTCTTGAAAAATGGGCTCCTGTATTAGACTATACGTCTAGCACAGTTGCTCCAATCGAGGATTCTTATAAGCGCTACACGACAGCAGTACTTCTTGAAAACCAAGAACAGTTCTGTTTTCGTGAGTCCAACCAAGCCGGTGGCACCGGTTCAGCATTCAGTAACGGTTCAGTAAATGTGAACCAATACGGTGGTGCTGTACCAAATGGTGACAACTATGCTACAGGTGACGCGCGCTTACCTAAGATCCTTATTCCGATGATCAGACGTACATTCCCAGAGCTTATTTCGAACGAAATCGTTGGTGTACAGCCTATGACAGGTCCAGTAGGACTTGCATTCGCTCTTCGCTACAAGTATGGAACACAAACCCTTGGTGGTGCTAATCTCACAGATGGCTACTTTACCAATGGTACACCTCCTACTGCAGCGTCGTCCACAGGTGCAGCTCATAACCAGCAAGGTGTATCCTACACTGGTCAGAACACACCATATGGTGACAACGAATTAGGATTCCAGTTCTTAGAAACTCGCTTCACAGGCACTTCTTCTCAATACCTTAGTGGTCTTGGAAGTGGTTCTGCGTTCTCGTTCCTAGGTCCTGATCAAGGTGTTGCCGAAATTCTTAAGAATTTCGAAATCAACTCCAACATTCCTACAGTAGAAGTAAGCTTTGAAAAGACATCAGTTGAAGCAGGTACCCGTAGATTGGGTGCTCGCTGGTCCATCGAATTAGAGCAGGATCTCAAGAACATGAATGGTATCGATATCGATGCTGAATTAACTAACGCTATGTCGTATGAAATTCAAGCAGAAATCGACCGTGAAATGGTCATGAGAATGATCCAATCAGCTCTTAACGGTGGTGCAACAGCAGGCTACTCCTTCTGGAGTCCAGCCTCAGCTGACGGTCGCTGGTTAGCAGAACGCAATCGTGATTTCTATCAGAAACTTATTATCGAAGCAAACCGAATCGCCGTCCGTAACAGAAGAGGGGCAGCAAACTTCATTGTAGCAACACCACGTGTGTGCGCTATTCTTGAAATGCTACCTGAATTCCAATGGATGTCTGTTGATGGTAACGTCAACACACAAGGTGTAGGTATTGCTAAGGTAGGTACAGTTGGTGGTAGATTCACAGTATACCGTGATACACGTA